>Ga0181530_10000190_pt1 | contig 76744 bp, 73 predicted proteins | sample PEATcosm2014_Bin_42_FD_119769 | JGI IMG/M metagenome (GOLD analysis project Ga0181530, IMG submission 119769) | Peatland microbial communities from MTU Mesocosm Facility, Houghton, MI, USA - PEATcosm2014_Bin10_60_metaG | ecosystem: Environmental > Terrestrial > Soil > Wetlands > Peat | place...
GGGTCGCCCGGTTCAAATTGGCCTTGCCCCACTTGCGGGCTGAGCAGAACGCCAGCGAGAACGGCAAACAGAAAAGCGGGTGCTGCCAGACGAAGGAAGCGCGACACGGGAGTATCCTCCCTTGCTAGATTTTGGATTTCGGGGCCCAGACAACCCAGTATCGTTCAGTCAGATAATTGCGAAGGAGATCGCTAATTCGGAGATCGACGAACTATACATACAACAACTGGACATTTGTCAAGATAATTTTGATGTTGGTCACTTTGGTGGGGCGACGGAAACCGCGATAGATGACCCGTCCTTACTTCCTGGCGGTTCGCTTGGCTGTGCAGGCAGTTCTAACTGGTTTAACAGTCTGTTCACATACCGTGTGTTTAATGCAACCCGAGATCAAAACTACACGGTAAAGATGTTCACTCCCATCGTTGGAGCGTAGCAAGACGAACCGAGTGAATTTGTGCCGCATTCCAGTTCAGCAGATCAGGTACGCGAGCGCGCAAGAGTCGCACCCTGAGAGCTGTCGACAGGTTCTGGTGAATGGGCACGGCGGCAGCGGCCGTTAGCACTTTGATCAGAAATATCGTTCCCTCGCAGAGGACATGTTCGAGCTGTCCGGGCCAGTGCCATTGCGATGAGGAGAAGGAGGATTGATGCACCGGGCCCCGATACGTTTGCTTTATCTGCTGTTCTTTACCATAAGCTTACTGAAGAGCGCCTGCGCTCAAAAAGGGCTGACTTGGCGGGAAGTCAGGGCAAAATTCGAGGCCGCAAATCCAACTCTTCGAGCGGGGCAGATTGGCATCGACGAGTCTCGCGCCCAGGAGATCACCGCCTATCTGCGACCCAATCCAACTGCGGGAGTGCTCGCCGATCAGATTGATCCTTTCAATGGCGGCCCGCCGCACGGCCCTTTTGCCTATCTCTTGGCGGTGGGAGACATCAGTTACCTGCACGAACGCCAGCACAAACGAGAGCTGCGCCTGGAGAGCGCGCAAGACTCAACCAAGGTGGCCGTCTCAGAACAGTCCGATCTGGAACGGACATTGATCTTCGACTTACGCATGGCCTTCGTGCAGACCCTGCAACAGAAGGCGGTTCTTGACCTGGCCAAGGAGAATCTTGCGTACTATGACCATGTGCTCGAGGTAAATCGCGAGCGCTACAAACTCGGCGCCATCGCCCAGGTGGATTTAGACCGCCTTGAGCTACAACGTGTGCAGTATGAGTCCGACCTACAAACCGCGGGAGTGGCTCTGCGCACGGCCAAGATTCAACTGCTGGCGCTGTTGAATGAGCGGACCCCGGTTGAGCAGTTTGAGGTCACCGGTCCTTTTGATTTCGCTTCGCAACTTCCGGTTCTCGACGACGTTCGTCAGACCGCCCTCGACGCCCGGCCCGACTTGAAAGCAGCGTTGCAAGCTGTCGATTTGGCGGGCACCAACCACCGTCTTGCCGTCGCCAATGGATCGACCGATCCCACTCTTGGCTTTGACTTCGGACGCAATCCGCCGATCGATCAATATTTTGGGTTCAGCGTAAGTTTTCCGCTGCGCATCTTCGATCGCAACCAGGGCGAGAAGCTCAGGACACAACTGGATGTCGACCGCAACGGCAAGCTGGTGGAAGCGACGCGGGCACAGGTGTTCAGCGATGTAGACTCCGCCTATGCCACGGTCGAGGGCGAGGTGGTGCTGCTTCAACCTTACAAGGATCGCTACCTGAAACAGGCAGCCAGGGTCCGAGACACCATCGCGTTTTCGTATGACCGAGGGGCCGCGTCTCTGCTGGATTTTCTGGATGCGCAAGCGGCCTACCGCAGCGTGCAACTCAATTACTTGAACCTGATTGGGTCGTATCTGGAAGCAGCGAATCAATTGAATCTTGCCGTAGGACGTGAGGTGATCCCATGAACCGCTGGCGATTGGCACCGTTGGTCCTAACTTTGGTGTTGGGCTTTTTGGAATCGGGCTGCGGGTCTAAGAGTGATCCCGCGGCAGAAGCGCCGCCCCCGCTGAAGCTCCAGCGGGTGGAAGACCGAAATCTATTTGGAGTCGACCATCCCGAGCGTTTTGCGTTGACCGAAGCAGTGGCTCACACGGCTACTTCGCAATTGAAAGTGACCGGCGTAGTCACCCCGGATATCTCCCGTAACGTTCCGGTGATTTCCTTGGCTTCGGGCCGAGTGGTGGAGATTAAAGCTCGCCTCGGCGATACCGTCACCAAGGGCCAGGTCTTGCTACGGGTACAAAGCTCCGATATTTCTGGAGCGTTCTCCGACTACCGGAAAGCGGTGGCCGATGAACAGTTAGCCCGCACGCAGTTGGAGCGCTCCAAACAGTTGTACGACAGAGGGGCGATTTCTCTGAACGATCTCCAGGTCGCACAGGATACGGAAGACAAGGCCAAAGTTGACGTCGAAACCACTGCGGAGAAGCTTCGCCTGCTGGGCAGCCCGACGCTGGATCGCCCTAGCGGCATTGTGGACATTCGCGCTCCCATCTCCGGCGTAATCACCGATCAGCAGGTCACGAATGCCGCGGGGGTAGCGGGGCTTGGTTCGCCGAATCCGTTCACCATCTCCGATCTAACCTATGTCTGGATCCTGTGTGACGTTTACGAGAATGATCTGGCCCATGTGCATCTCGGGGAGAAGGCGCAGATCCGCCTGAATGCTTATCCTGACCAGGTATTCACGGGAGTCATCAGCAACATAGGGCCCATTCTGGACCCCAATATTCGCACCGCCAAGGTGCGCATTGAAGTACGCAACCCCGGCCTGATGCGTCCGGGCATGTTCGTGACCGCAACCTTTCAAGGCCCGCGACAAGAGACGCACGCGGCTGTTCCGGCTACCGCAATCCTCCATCTGCATGACCGGGATTGGGTTTACGTGCCCGACAAGAACAATCAATTCCGGCGAGTGGAAGTGGTTGGCGGCCAGATGCTTCCCGATGGCATGCAGGAAGTTGCCTCGGGAATCAAGCCTGGCCAGCCAGTGGTTGCCAATGCCCTTGAATTCCGGAACACGGTGGAACAGTAATGATTCGCTGGCTCGTCGATTTCGCGTTGAACAACCGCTTTGTGGTTTTGAGCATGGCGTTTCTCCTGTTCATCTGGGGCATCATCGCTTTCAAGAAGCTGCCGGCGGAGGCCTATCCCGACGTCGCCAATACATGGGTGCAGGTGATTACCCAATGGCCTGGCCGGGCTGCGGAAGAGGTTGAGCAACAGGTCACCATACCCATCGAAATCCAGATGAACGGAATTCCCCATCTTCAGCATGTGAGGTCAGCGTCATTGGCAGGCCTTTCGGTAGTCAACCTGATCTTTGATGACGACTCCAACAATGACTGGGACCGCCAGAAGGTGCTGGAGCGGCTCTCGCAGGCAACGCTGCCGCCTAACGTTTCTCCCGGAATCGGCCCCGACTACAGTCCGGTCGGTCAAATCTATTGGTACACGTTGAGGAGCAGCAACCCGGCATACGACGTCATGGAACTCAAGTCGCTTCAGGATTGGGTGATCGCCAAATACATGAAGTCGGTCCCTGATGTAGTGGACGATTCATCCTTCGGTGGCATTACTCGCGAATACCAGGTCCGCGTCGATCCCGACAAACTGATCTCCTATGGTCTCAGCCTTGCGCAGGTCGAGCAGCAACTGACAAACAGCAACGCGAATGCCGGCGGAAGTTTCATTGAGCAAGGTTCGCAGCAGATCAATGTCCGCGCCGTAGGCTTGATCACCGATGTCGCCGATATCGAAAAGACGGTGATCAAGACGCAAAACGGCACCGCCTTGCGGATCAAGGACATTGCGGTGGTGACCCAGGGACCGAAGATTCGTCTGGGCCAGATCGGAAAAGCGGTGCATCGGGCTGACGGCGTCGTAGTGGATGATGACGATGTCGTGGAAGGCATTGTTTTTCTGCGCAAGGGCGCGGACACCGCAACTACCCTGGATGGCATTCACGCCATGGAGCAGCGGTTGAACGACTACATCTTGCCGGCTGGTGTCACGATTGTTCCTTACCTGGACCGTGACGATCTGGTCCACTACACCACCCACACGGTGCTGCACAATCTCGCCGAAGGCATGATCCTGGTCGTCATCATCCTCTTTCTTTTTCTGGGCAATGCGCGCGGCGCCATCATCGTTTCCCTCACCATTCCTTTTGCGTTGTTGTTTGCCTCCATCTGCCTGGACTTGCGCCATATTTCGGCCAACCTGCTCTCGCTCGGCGCCTTGGACTTCGGCATGGTGGTGGATGGAGCGGTAGTGATGGTCGAGAACATTGTGCGCCATCTCAATCGCCAGGACGAAGCTCCACGCACCCTGCTGGAGCGCGTCCGCGAGGCCGCCCACGAGGTGCAACGACCGGTTTTCTACGCCATTGCCATCATCATCACCGCCTATCTCCCCATCTTTACGCTGCAGCGCGTCGAGGGGAAATTGTTCAAGCCAATGGCATGGACCGTGGCCTTTGCATTGCTCGGCGCACTGATCTTTTCCATGCTGGTCGCGCCGGCGTTGTCCAGTCTCTTGTTTCAGAAGGGGGCCAAACAATGGCAGAACCCGGTGATGAAGTATTTGACCGCTCACTACCGCAAAGATGTTCGCTGGGCCATTCGCCATCGCTGGATTACGGTTGGAGCGGCTGTCGTCGTACTTATGGTTTCGGCCTTCCTCGCTTTCAGCGGAGTGATCGGCTCGGAGTTCCTGCCGCATTTGGATGAGGGCGCAATCTGGGTGCGTGGAACCCTGGCCCCCAGTACGGGACCGACGGAGAGTGCGCGGGTCGCGGACCGCGCCCGTCAGATCCTGGCCTCGTTTCCCGAGGTCCCACAGGTGGTCAACCAGATAGGGCGGCCGGACGATGGCACCGACACAACCGGCTTCTTCAACACCGAGTACTTTGTTGACCTTCTACCGAAGGAAAAGTGGCGGCCTGTCTTTCATCGCGACAAGGAGCGCCTCATCGAAGCCATGAACCGCGAACTGGAGAAAATTCCGGGAGTCATCTGGAACTTCTCCCAACCCATCTCCGACAACCTGGAAGAAGCTGTGAGCGGCGTTAAGGGTGCGTTGGCAGTGAAAATCTACGGAGATGACTTGAAAACCCTCGAAGCGAAGGCGGACGAGATCACCGCCGTCATGCGGAATGTTCGAGGGGTAGAAGACCTGGGTGTGTTTCGCGTGATCGGCCAACCGAACCTCGACTTTACCGTCGACCGCGATCAAGCCTCGCGGTACGGCATCAATGTTTCCGATGTTCAGGACGCAATTCAGACCGCGGTCGGGGGGAACGCCCTCAGTCAAGTGCTGGTCGGAGAGCAGCGTTACGATCTCGTCATGCGTTACCTGCCGGAATACCGGGACACCAGGGAAGCGATTGAGAAAATTCGCTTGTTGGCGCCCTCGGGGGAGCGCGTTTCCCTGGCGCAGTTGACCAAAGTCAAGGAAGCCGACGGAGGATCGGAGATTTACCGCGAGGGGAATTCCCGCTACGTCGCAGTTAAGTACAGTGTGCGCGAGAGAGACTTAGGCAGCACCGTCGAGGAAGCCATCAGGAAGGTCAATGCTTCGGTAAAGCTGCCCACCGGTTATACCCTTGACTGGGCGGGCGAATATGAAAGCCAGAAGCGCTCCCAACGACGGCTGTTGCTGGTGCTGCCATTTACCATCCTGCTGATCTACATCATCCTCTACATGATGTTTAAGTCCATCAAGTGGGCGCTTTTGATTCTTACCAACATAGCCATGGCGCCGATCGGCGGACTGCTGGCGCTGCTGATCACGGGTACGAACTTCAGCGTGTCATCCGGGGTCGGTTTTCTCGCGCTCTTCGGAGTGTCCGTGCAAATCGGGGTCATCATGATTGAATACATCAACCAGCTTCGAGCGCGAGGCTACTCCATTGAAGAAGCGGCGGTGGAAGGCGCTGTTCTTCGCTTGCGGCCGATCATGATGACGATGATGGTTGCGACCCTGGGTCTGCTCCCGGCCGCAATCTCTCACGGCATCGGATCCGATTCGCAGCGCCCGTTTGCCATCGTCATTGTCGGAGGTCTTTTCGCTGACCTGTTGATAAGCATTATCCTGTTGCCGACCCTCTACGTGTGGTTCGCACGCAGTGATGACCAGCTTCCACAGGCTGAAGTTAATGAACCCGTGTAAAAGGCTCTAGTGGCCGCCAAGCGGAGCTTGTAACCCAGCAGGAGGGATCCTGAGCGATGAAAAAAGAAGAAGTCTGTGCCCTCATTACGAAGGTAGGTATCATTCCGGCCATCAGGGTCTTATCTGGCGACGATGCGCACTTCGCCGCGGAAGCAATCACCCACGGCGGAATTCCAATTGTTGAAATCACCATGACCGTGCCCGGAGCGGTGGAGTTGATTGCTCACCTCGTCCGCTACCATCCCAAGATGATCGTTGGCGCGGGTACCGTCCTGGACACCGATACCGCGCGCCAATGCGTCGACGCGGGCGCCAGCTTCCTGACTGCCCCGGGATTCGATTTGGCAATTGTAGAATTCGCGGCCAAGGAAAACATTGCCGTTCTCCCCGGCGCATTGACACCAACGGAGATATTGGCAGCCTGGAGGGCCGGCTCTGATTTCGTGAAGGTGTTTCCGTGCGCACAAGTAGGCGGGGACAAGTACATCAAGGCTGTGAAGGGGTCGTTTCCCCAGATTCCGCTAATTGCGGCGGGCGGCGTAAATCAGCAAACGGCCGCGAGCTTTATCTTGTCAGGCGCCGCGGCGGTCGGTGTGGGCAAGGAATTGATCCCGACCGAGGCAATCGAATGTAAGCAATCGGAGCGAATTCGGGAGCTGGCCCTCCGTTTTTCAAAGCTGATCAAGGACGCGCGGGATCAGATCGAGGAATGGAAACGAACTCTTGTGCCTCAGAAGTTCGTGGGTAGCGACAACTGTGAGAAGGAATGACGCTTAGAGGTGTGCGTGTGGTATCAGTGCAACCCCGCCGGCCTCGGCGAGTAGAGATTCCCGCAACAGGGTTGGCTACCGGTTTTCCACTTGCTTCAACAGGCATTTCGTATTTCTCACAACTTTTCCACACACTGCATTGGGATTGCTGTAGGACGCCCTCCTCGAATCCGGCACACTAAGTCAACATGGCGAATCCCGGCGATTTTGCGCACACCCTCAAGGAGCAGGCTGACATCGTCCGCATCGTGGGCGAGTACGTCAAGCTGCGCAAGAGCGGTGCGCAAAACTTCCAGGGCCTGTGCCCATTTCATTCAGAGAAGACGCCGTCGTTCTCAGTTCATGCCACACGGCAATTCTTCCATTGCTTTGGTTGCGGAGCTTCGGGCGATGTCTTCAACTTCGTGCAGAAGATCGAAAACATCACCTTTCCTGAGGCGGTGCGGCTGGTCGCCGAGAAGCTCAAGATTCCGCTGCCGAAGATGACTTACTCCTCACCGGAGGAGGCGCGGGTCGCCAAGCTGCGCGGCGGGCTTATCGACATCCACGAACGCGCCTGCACGTTTTTTCAGGAGCAACTGCGGCGCCCTGACGGCGCACACGCCCGCGAATATCTGGCATCGCGCGGACTTACGCCCGCGCAGATTGCCGAGTTTCGTATCGGCTTTGCGCCGGAGCAGGGGTTCGTGCTGCGTGACGCGTTGCGCAATCAGTATGACGAGGAGCTACTGCGCGAGTCGGGACTTTTTTCGTGGAAGGAGAAGAACCAGTGGCCAGTGGCCAGTGGTCAGTGGCCAGAAGGAAGTGGTCAGTTGCCAGTGGCTAGTGGCCAGTTGCCAGAAGGTGCCGACGTTGGTTCTATGGCGGCAGCAGGTCCGAACGACGGAGTCACACAGGAATCTACTTCGCGAGCCACTGGCCACTGGCCACTGGCCACTATCTACTCCCGCTTCCGCAACCGCGTGATGTTTCCCATCGCCAATGAATCGGGGAAAGTAATTGCTTTTACCGGCCGCACGCTGTCTACCGACGAGAAGGCCGGTCCGAAGTATCTGAACTCGCCGGAGACGCCGATCTATTCGAAGTCGCGCGTGCTGTTCAATCTCGACAAAGCGAAGGAGTGGATTCGCAAGTTCGACTACGCCATTCTGGTCGAGGGCCAGATGGATTGCATCGCCGTTTATACCGCGGGATTTCACAACGTTATCGCCAGCTCGGGGACGGCGTTCACCGAGGTCCAGGCGAAACTGCTGGGGCGCTTTAGCAGGAACATCGTGGTTAATTTCGATCCCGACACAGCCGGGGCAGCCGCGGCGGAACGGTCGCTGGCGCTGCTGGTGAGCGAGGATTTTCAGATCAAAGTGCTGACGCTGGAGAGCGGCTTCGATCCCGATCTGTACATCCGACGCAAAGGCAAGGCGGCTTACGATGAAGCGCTGAAGCATTCGCAGAAGTACTTTGACTATCTCATCGAACGGGCGCGAATGCTGTTTCCCGCGCGCACGCCGGAAGGCAAGGTGAAGGCAGTGAATTATCTGCTGCCGCATATTCAGCGGGTTCCCAGCCGCATCGTTCGCGACGAGTGGGCCAAGGAAATTTCGCATCGGTTGGGAATCGATTCGGCCGTACTGCGGCAAGAGCTGCGCCATGTCGCGGGATCGCGATCCGCTTCGCGAGTGAGCGCGGCGAGCAGCGGTGGGCTGACCGATGCCGAGCGCGTGCTGATCCGGGCGCTGGCCAGTTCGGAAACCTCCGCCGGCTCCGGCAGCAGTCGCGAAGGGCAGGACACTGACTTCGAGCCGGTGCGGCAGGCGCATTTCGCGCTCACCCGCGAGCGGCTGCATGAAGGATCGGCGGCGGAGGCGCTGATTGATGCGCTCCTGGTCGCGCACGAGCAGGGACTGGATCAAATGTCGCTTCCGCTGGAGGAGGCCGATCGCAGTCTGCTGGCCGCGATTTTGATGGACGAGCAGGAAGAGCTGACTCCGGAGTTGTTGGAGAGCGCGATCCGCTCGCTGCGGCGCCGCGCGCTTCGCCGTCAACTCGACGACTTGCAGCATCAACTGAAAGAGGCCGAACGGCGATTGGATCCAGCTTCGGCAGCGAGGCTGCTCCAGGAGCGCATCAAACTACGGCGAGCCATGACCGCGATGGGAGAGACCGTCCCTTAGATTGCGGACTTCAGCGGGAGATGATTCCGGCGACGGGTAACAGCTTGTAAGTGGTTGACGCAAAAGGCTGAAGCTATTTCCATGGCTGAAACATCTAATTGGTGAGTGGGTGCAGGGAATCGGCAGGCCGCTTAAAATCCGGAACCGGAAGACACCAGATTCTGTAAAGCGAAGAAAATGCTGGTAGCCGGGCCAGGCTTGTGGTAACATTTGTAGGTTTCTGCATGTTCCGGTACTGCAGAACCGCTCCCGCCGCTGTGTACCTACAAGAAGCGCGCCGTTCATCTGGCGCCAGGCTAGGGGAAATTCCGATTTGGCTCTAGACGATAAATTCGACGATATCAAAAAACTGATCGATGTGGGTAAGGAGAAGGGCTACCTCACGTACAACGAGGTAAACGATCTGATCCCGCACGACGTGCACTCCCCCGACGACCTCGAGGACTTGCTGACCACCATCGGCACCCAGGGCATTGATGTGCTGGAAGGGCCCAAGCTCTCAGGCGACAAGAAATTCGACGAGATAGAAGCGGGCGAGGACATGGAGCTGGATCTCTCGCCTGGCGCCCTGGAAAAGACCAACGACCCGGTCCGCATGTATTTACGCGAAATGGGCACGGTCCCGCTGCTCACGCGTGAAGGCGAAGTTGAAATCGCCAAGCGCATTGAGCGCGGACAACTCCGGGTCCTGAAGGCGCTGTCCCGCTCCCCTATCGTCATCCGCGAGATCGTTGCAATTGGTGAGGACTTAAAGCGCGGCGTGCGCTCCATCAAGGAGATCGTCCTCTTCGACGAAGAGGAGATCACCGAAGAGGTGGTCAACCACCGCTTGCAGGAGATGACGGACCGAATTGACGAGCTGCACCGTCACTACAAGAAGTCGATTCAGCTGGCTGACAAGCTGGCCGGCATCTCGCAGAAGAAACGGCCGCGCGATTACCGCCGCTGCCGCTGGGCCTTGGGACGCGAGCACATCATGGTCTCGCGCCTCGTCCGCAGGCTGGGCTTCACCAACACCGAGCGCAAGCGCCTGATCGACCGGGTCAACAAGACGGTCGATAGCATGCGCGGCCTGGACAAGCAGGCGGTCAACTTCGAAAAACGCGCCGAGGCCACGCGCTCCGAAGACCAGAAGAAGGAGTACCGCAGGCAGGTTCGTCAGATCCGCAGCGATCTGGAGCGCATGGAGCGTGACGCCGGCGCCAGCTTCGCCGAACTGAAGCGCACCCAGCGCGAGATCATTCAGGGCGACGTCGATGCCGAGTATGCCAAGCGCGAGCTGATCGAGGCCAACCTGCGACTGGTGGTCTCGATTGCGAAGAAGTACACCAATCGCGGTCTGCAATTCCTCGACCTCATTCAGGAGGGCAATATCGGCCTGATGAAGGCGGTCGACAAATTCGAGTATCGTCGCGGCTACAAGTTTTCGACCTACGCGACGTGGTGGATTCGCCAGGCCATCACCCGCGCTATCGCCGATCAGGCACGCACCATCCGCATTCCGGTGCACATGATCGAGACCATCAATAAGCTGATCCGCACCTCGCGGCAGTTGGTTCAGGAGCTCGGTCGCGAGCCGACCTCGGAAGAGATCGCCAAGCGCATGGACATTCCGGTGGCCAAGGTGCGCAAGGTGCTGAAGATCGCGCAGGAGCCGATCTCGCTGGAGACGCCCATCGGCGAAGAGGAAGATTCGCATCTCGGCGACTTCATCGAAGACCGCGCCGTGGTCTCGCCCGCCGAGGCGGTGATCAACGTCAACCTCAAGGAGCAGACGGCCCAGGTGCTGCGCACGCTCACGCCGCGCGAGGAGAAGGTCATCAAGATGCGCTTTGGGCTGGAGGACGGCTCCGAGCACACGCTGGAAGAAGTGGGCCAGTCGTTCGCCGTCACCCGCGAGCGCATCCGCCAAATCGAAGCGAAGGCGCTGCGCAAGCTGCGTCATCCCTCGCGCTCCCGCAAGCTGCGCGCCTTCATGGACGGCGTCCACGACTAACGGCAGTTGCCAGTTGCCGGTTGTCAGTTGTCGGTTAACGGGGCGCGATTAGCGCCCCGTTCTTCTTGCCCCCATCCTCGTGTTGATCTCCTATAGCAATAATGCGATAATCCAAGAGCGCGTGAATGGCGAATTCACTATTGAGTATGTGGAGTTGCCGAACGGGCGGATGCCCGCGCGCGAGTTCGTGGATTCGCTGGATGACAAAGCGTCTGCCAGGATCGACGCTTTTATCGAGCGCCTGCGCGTCTATGGGAACCGGATGCAAGGCAAGTTCGCAGAGAAACTCACGGATGACATATTCGAGCTAAGGGTCAAGCAATTCGACCGGATTTTTCGAATCCTATTTTTTTATCAGCCCGGAATGTTGATCGTGATTACGTCAGGATTTCAGAAGAAGACGCAAGAGACTCCACCGGCCGAGATTACGAGGGCAGAGCAGCTAAGAAAGCTCTGGATGAAGTACCGAAACCGTTACACGGGATCGCAAAAGGAAAGAGCAGCCATCCTGAAGGAGTTGGGCCTATGAGGCAAACCGGCAAGCTTGACAGACACAGCCGGATTGTCGAACAGCGCGCGCGAAAGAGCGCCACCTACCGCAAGACTTTCCAGCGCACCCTGCATCAAGTTGACCTCGCTCTCCTGGTCCGCGAGATGCGAGAGGATGCGGCCCTGACGCAAGCCGAACTGGCCAGGAAGGTTGGCACCTCGCAGTCCGTGATCGCCCGTCTTGAGGATGCCGAGTACGCCGGACACTCGCTTACGATGCTGGAGCGCATCGCAACGGCCTGCGGCGTAGCTCTCAAACTCCATGCCGAAAAGAAGCCTCATTTCGACCGCGAAGTCGTCCTTGTTGTTTAAGCGGGCCTCATCAACCCCATATCAACCTAGCACGCACGAGCGCGTCATAGTCGTCCTCCGGAGTGTTGCTAAGCCCTTCCGGAGTGTCCTCACCTTCTCGATCTGCGGGTCTGGCTGGATCATGTTTTTCAATTGAAATATCATTTTTTTCTTCCGCCATTGTTTCCTCCCTTTTGAATATTACCTCTGAATGAAGGTTATGATGGCAAGGACTGGTGCCCCAGAGCCTGCCCTGAGCGCAGTCGAAGGGTTCGCGTCCTTCGTTTGGACGCTAATCCGGGACCCGATGAACCGTTCTGGCAGAAGAGATACTATGACCGGAACGTGCGCAGCGTGCGCGAGTTCGGGATCAAGTTGACGGGTGGCCCGCCCTTTCGACGTAAGTCCTAAACCTGGGGTGCCCCACCCTTCTCGCCGTCTTTTGGCGAGAGGGTGGGCACAAGTTTCACTCGCAGCCGTACTCCCATCCGCTCCCGTTTCCTGCCGGTCCATTCTGACTCAATCTCCACTTCGCCTTCTACGCCCGTCGCATAGTGGCGGAAGCTGCTCCACGCCCAGTCCTCGGGTTTTTCCACCAGCCCTCGCTTGACCGGATTCCTATGCATGTATCGCAGCTTCTCCACCCGCTTCTTGGCTGTCCATATGTTGAAGTCATAGTAGCGCGCTTGCCAGAAATGCTTGGGTGCCCGACTCTTTTCGCCCGCTGCCGGCGACAGCGTGGGCTGAAGCTTCTGGGCCGTGATCTGCTTTAGCATTTGTATGGCGACCGCCAAGCCGCTGCGCTCCGGTTCGCCGATTAGCAGATGGACGTGCTCGGGCATGACCACGTAGCCGGTGACGAACAAGCCGTACCAGCGGCGCACCCGCTCCAGAGTTTGCTCGAACATCTGCCGCGCCTGGGGCGTCGCCAACAGCGGTTGACGACGATAGCAACTAAAGGTGATGAAGTGCAGAGCGCCAGCTTGCTGGTAACGCTTCAGTCCCCAAGGCATAGGACAACTTTACGAACCTGACGGGATCCAAGCTGTGATAGCGGTCACCGGCCATGGCCCACCCTCTCGCCAAAAGACGGCGAGAAGGGTGGGGCACCCCAGGTTTAGGACTTATGTCGAAAGGGCGGGCCACCCGTCCCTTATTTTTTCTCCGGCTTGGCCGTCAAAATCAAGTCTCCATTCGTAATCTCAGCGTAATAGGTCTTCTTGTCGGTTAGATAGACAATCTTGTATCCATCGCTTATCGTCGGCCCGCGGTGGCTCCGATTCATTTGATGCGGGATAAACCCACCTTTTTTCAAGGCTTCCGCGTGCTCCCGAACGAATTGTTGGTCATCTACTTTTTGAAACTTGTGGACCGGGCCTTCAACCGCTAGGAACTGCCGAGCCCACTCCACACCGACCCATCCCGTCCCCGCCATTCGTTGCGCGGCAAAAGTTACCAGCGCATCGACATCAACCGTTTTCATATCTTGTTCCAATGCCCCAGCAACATCGTTTAGCAGGGCACGGGCGTTATCGGCTGTCTGCAATGATCGAATCTGCAGATTGCAGAGGGGATGGCCCACATCGCTGATCTCAAGACCGTGGACGACAACCGGGATCACCTTGGCTTCCGCACCAATGCCGACACCGGCCTCAAAGTTAATCCATCTTCGATCGAGTGAATCAGGAGACAGCAAAACAATAAGAACCGCGCAGTCCTTTAAGCCCTTAAGAATCGCATGAAACCAAAGTTCCCCGCCAGAAATGCTCACATAGTCCGAAGAAACAAAAACACGGATATTGCCACCAAAGGCTTCCTGTAAGAGATTTTTCAGTATGGCAGCGGTGGTTTTCTCTTCGGTAATATGGCTGATGAAGACGCCATTTACATCCATAGCTGCTTCTGTCTCGGCCTCGTCCTGAACTAAGAAAGCTCGCCCTGCGGGCGTAATATCAGTTGGTCCTATCTCAGGAACGCAAGGGGAGGTCATACATGTAATTTCCACCCCCGAAATCATGTTGGTTTCCCAAAGATATTTGACGTGATGGGCGATCGTCTTCTCGTCGTATCCTTCAATGGAAAGATCGAGAATTTGCCCTCCGCCGGCGTCTGGATCGGCTTCGATAGCAGCTAGAATTGCTCTGCACAACGTGGGATCAATTCGCATCGCCAGAGTATATACCTTGCATATTTTCGGCCCTGCGGTAAAGTTTAGAGAAAGTCCTCCACGCGCATGATCGAACGCTACACCATTAAAATTCGGCCCGGCCGTAAGCCTGGTGCCCCAGTCAGCAAGTCCTTGTCCCCTGCAATCAGCAAATCCGCTTTCGCAAGGGCGGCGCACTCCAGAAACATATCGTCGCCCGGATCACGGCATTGCTTTACCGTGCCTCGAATCTGCACCCGGATGCCGCGCGCCAGAATTACTTGCAGCGCCGCTGTTGCCCGAGGTTGTTCCCAGGAGAACTTTTCCGTCAGGACGCGCACAATCTCCGCGTCCATCTCATCGCAGGTGGCGATCACGTCTTGGCTTATAGCTTTTTCGAGCGCCCGCGTCGGCGTGCCGCGATGTTTCGCAAACTGAAGCGCGGAAATCCAGACGTTGGTGTCGATGACGACGATCACCCGTTCGACCGCACCCTGCGGCGCGGCTTCCCGGCACGCACTTCTTGAATGAGCCGGGGAACATCGGCCTCGGTGTAGCCCTTCGGATTGCGGCCAGCCGCATACTCGCCCAACTCATCCAGTGTCCGCCGCGCCTGCTGCGCGGAATAGGCGCGAAAGGCTTCCCGGAATAGTTCGCTCATAGTGCGGCTGTCCCTCCGAGCCAGCGCCTCAGCCCTGCGTGCAAGTTCGGGCGGGAGGCTGATTGTGTAGACCTTCGATTTCCTTGCGGTAGCAGTAGCCATACCAAAATATTACACTGTAATGGATTCCATTACAACTAATGGGGCGCCAGCTTACAATCCACTTTTGACCATGGCCGCAGACCAGTATCTACACGGAATCTTTCTGCGTGAAGCGGTGGACGCGGGCCCAAACTCACCGCTACTTGGCGTCCAAACTACCTTAATGCCCACCCTGCGGCAATGGGTGATTTCAATCCGCCGGCAGTGTCGCCGTTACGGCGTGCCCTTCTTCTTTAAACAATGGGGGCGTTCGAAAGAAACAAGCAGGACGAAAACTGGATGGACGAACCTATGACGAAATGCCCGGTGTCCTGTCCTTGCAGACTGAATTCAGCTCCGGCCAATCTCAGCCCCTCGCGGCCAAATAGAATCCCGTAGGTTAATTTCCCGTTGTCACGTTCCTATGAGATGGAGATCACTGACACACAAGGGAGGAGCGGGCAAAATATAGAAAGGCCGAGACCCTCGGCCCCTTTCTATGGACCTGTGTGGCTAGCAGCGGAATCCAGAGGTGGCGCCAATGCGCGGCATTTGGTGCTTTCGGCATTCGCTTTTCGGCAGGAGCGCGCGCACAGCACGGGCCGAGCTGCAGATTGTAGCTGGGCTTGGACTGTCGGTCCTCATGGCCCAATCCGCGCTCAGTCAAACGCGAGAGGAACCCGCCCCATCTGCCACAGGCTTGTACGCGTCGTTGCCGCTTGAGCCGCCTACGCAGAACGTTCGCGCCTTCCCGCGAGTGAGCTTGGGAGACGCGCGCCAGGTGAAATATCTTGGTACGTTCTGTGCCGATGCAAAATACAAGAAGTCGTCGAAATTCACTCGTGCCTTGGAAGCGCAGGGTCCAAACTCCTGGTCAACCTCAGTCCTGGGCCAGGCTGCGGTAAGGCAGACCGCAGTCCCCTGGCGAATGATTCTTCCTACCCGCAGGCTAGTGGAAGACTTCGCGCCCCCGGCCTATGCCACGGAAATCGCGAAACCACAATCCAACCTGGCAAGTATTCGCGATAAAGTACTGACCTTTGTTTATGGGCGAGCCAGGGTGATGGGGTCGCCGCAACAGGTGACCACCGACTCCCGGCAGCGCGTGATTATCAGTGATTCCGAGCTACGGGCCGTACATGTGTTTGACCCTAAAGGCAAAACTTCGTTCACCATTCTGGGCGGTCAAGGCCGCAGACTAGAGATGCCCGCCGGAGTTGCGGTGGATGCCGAAGACAACATCTACATCGCTGATTCCGAACAGGGGATGGTGCTGGTCTATAACCAGTACGGGCAATTCGTCCGCTATATCGGGAACTTCCATGGCGAAAACATGTATGAACGTCCAACCGGAATTGCCATTGACCGGAAGGCGGGCCGTTTATATCTCGCCGATACCCCACGCAACCTCATTTTTGTCCTCGATCTGCAAGGCAATGTTCTAAAACGCGCGGGCACGGACAGGCATGGCAGGGGCAGCGGAGAATTTGTATCTCCGACACAGATCGCCGTGAGCGATCATGGAGTTATGGTTCTGGATGCGGACGGATCACGCATTCAAGTCCTGGATTTCGACGGCAACCGAATTGGCTATTATCGGGTTGTTGTCGGCGTGGATGAAGAAAACGGCCTGGCCATAGATAAGGATGGAAACATCTACGTCAGCTATGTTGCCAGGTCCATCATCAGCGTATACAAACCGGATGGCACGCCGCTAGGTACGTTTGGACAACCCGGCAGCAGGGTTGGAGAGTTTCTTGCAGCGAAAGGGTTGTGGATCGATGCCAGCAACCGCATCTACGTCGCTGATGGGTTGAATGCGCGGGTGCAAGTCTTCCAACTCAGTACCAAAACAACTTCGGTACATTAGCTCGCGCCACGGCTGCGATCAGGGCGGGGGCGAATCGATGAGGCATGAGGCTCAAGAAGGATGTTTTGCTACTCTGGGCAATCAGACCGACTAGCCTGAGTCGTGCCGGCGCCGAAGCAGGCGGGCAATACTCTCCAGCAGAGCGTCCGGGCCTTCGCCTTTGGATAGGAAGCCGTCTACCAGCTCTAAGCCCGCGGGCTCTTCCGAAGCAGCCGAGACGATAAGGATCGGCACTTCCGGCTTGAACTCCTTCATCTCCCTGGCGATTTCCCCTCCAGTCTTGTCCGACAGGAAGTGGTCGGCGAGCACCAGCTCGATGGGATGTTGCTTAAATAGCGCAAGCCCTTCTTCGCCGGAGGACGCGGTGAGGACCGAGTAGCCGGCGTTGGTCAGCAACAGCTTGCGGACTCGCAGGGCAATTTCTGCGTCGTCAATACACAAGATGAGCGGCTGCGTAGATGCAGAGGATGCCATGGGCGCAAAGGTAAAACAGGAGTATACGCCGCGCACCAGGCGGAAACACCGAAAATCCTGTAGTGTCCTAAAGTTGCGTTGACAAACTATCGGGCCAAAGGCTACCCCAAAAAGGGGCACCCGGGAAGCGCCACTTCATGGTAAGATTTCCAGACGCTTCGAGTCGTTCCGTGCAGGTTCTTTCTCGAGGTGGGGGCAGGGAGCGGCCATGTCGCTCCCAAGATGTTTCCAGGTAGCAGCCGCTCTCCCTGCCACTAGAAAGTTGAAGCCCGCAGCCTGAGGTCCTTGCCAGCACGTGCGGAGTGGCACGGAGATGGGCGTCAGATTGGCTGGTGCGGTCCCACCGCAGTGGTGGAAAAGCGGCCCCTTAATGCCACGTGTAGCCCAGCATGAATTGCAGGTTGGCGTTCAGCCCGGGATTGTGATTACCGATCGATGCATTCGACAGGTGATAGGCCTTCACCATTACGTCCCAGGAGTTCTTCCCCTTGCCAAAGATTTGCGCCCCAATTTCCGCTCCACTGGTGAAGTTGATCTGCGAGGTATCACCCGGCGGCAGGTTGCGGTTGCTGAAGAGCGCGCCGCCCACCGCCGCGAAGTAAGGAGCAACTTCGCCGCCGCTGGTGAAGTTCCACTTGAAGACGACAGGGTCGATGCCCCCGGCGTACTGTGCGCCTTTGATCCAGTACTCGTCGAGGGGGATGAGGTCGACGGCCATTTCGTAGGTCCCGCGCAAAATCCCCGGACCATGTTCGCCGGTCAGGACACGGCCCAGGCGAAAGCCGAGCACAAGATTTTGAGCGCTGGGGGAGGTGGCAACCGTGGTGCCGCCGCCGCCGAAGATGCTTTCGTTCCAGCCGGGATGGCGCAGGACATCGACGGGACTATCGGTGGAAACCTGAGCGAGCAGCGGCGCGCATACCAGGCAACAGAACAGAGCAAGAGGGATAGCTTTCTTCATTGCGTTTTCAGGGTAATGGCAAAAGTTATCAGGTTAGGGGCAAGCGTGCAAACCCGTGCGGAAAGAAAATCGGCGAGAGCAGCGGGAGAGTGAGGCGTCGGCTGTCAGCCATCGGCTTTCGGTTCTCAGCTCAGAAATCGAACTATCATACGTGGCTGCCCACATGGCACAAGCCTTGGCAACCCGTGCTCGTGATCCGCAGGCATTAGCTGATAGCTGACGGCTGATAGCTGACAGCTACCCGCTAATTGCTTCCTTCAGCCGAAAATACCGCCTCGCCTTATGCACGTCTTTGGCGATCTGCTCGCGCAGCGCCTCCACCGAGGGAAACTTGATTTCCGGCCGCAGACGTTTGAGGAAGATCACCTCCAACTCCGTGTCCGGCAGCAGCTCGATGGGATGGAAGTTCAGTAGATGGCTTTCAATGGCGAAGGACTCGTCGCCAAATGTCGGGCGGTTGCCCACGTTGGTCACCGCCTCAAAGCACTCGCCGCCGACCCGCAGCCATGTGACGTAGACACCATCGGCCGGCACAAGTTCGTCGTAGCGGGCCAGGTTTACCGTCGGGACGGTGTATTTTCGGCCGTAACCGCGACCACGTCCCGGGGTGGAGACAATGCTGAAGGGCCGTCCCAGAAGCGCACCGGCGCGGCTCACATTCCCCTGCGCTATCAGCTTGCGAATCTCGCTGCTGGAGAGATGGTGCCCGCGCAGCAACTGCTCGGGATAGACCTTCGCCTCGAAGCCGCACTGCCTGCCCAGTTCGGCAAGCGTATTCACGTTCCCCTGCGCTTTATGACCGAAGTGGAAGTTGTAACCTTCGTGGACCTCGCAGGCATGCAAGGTCTGCGCCAGCACGCGGCGCGCAAAATCTTCCGCCGTCATGAGCGACAAGTCGCGCGTAAAGGGCAAAACCAGCACGGCGTCGACGTGGGTTTGCTCCAGCAACTTGAGCTTGGCCGGCAAAGGAGTGAGCAGCTTGGGCGCAACATCAGGACGCAAAATGCGGAGGGGATGCGGCTCGAAGGTAACGACAACCGCTTTGCCTCGGAAGAAGCGGGCCCGCTCGGCCATGTGGCGCACCACCTCCTGGTGGGCGCGATGCACCCCGTCGAAGTTGCCCACGCTGACCACGGTGGGGCCGAAGTCGGATGGCACTTCTTCGAGATGGCGAAAGACCTGCATGTTTCACTAACTGTGTCATCCTGAGCGCAGCGCCCGCGTTTTTTCCGACTCGCCGCTTCTGCGAGTCGGGCGGGCGCGCAGTCGAAGGCCCCCTATACCGCCAAGGAAATTCCGCAATATAGGGGTCCCTCGACTCGCGCCGCGGCGGCGCTCACTCGGGATGACACTTCCTGTCAACAGCGCGAACTCACAGCTCGAACTCCAGTTTCAGCCCATCGTGCGACAGACGCACATTGTCCGGCAAAACCGCATTGGTTGCCTCATGCGGCAGATCGTGCGAGATGTGCGTGAAGTAGGTTCGCTTTGGCTTCAGCCGGTCCACAATCTTCAGCGAGTTCTCCACCGTGGAGTGCGTGGGATGAGGATGATGGCGCAGCGCATCGAGGAACAAAATGTCCAGCCCCTCCAGTTGCGCCAGCGACTCCTCGGGCACGCTGCTGAAGTCAGTTAAGTACGCAGCGCTGCCAAAGCGATAAGCGTCGATGGGCACATCGCCATGCATCACGACCAGCGGCTGGAAGGTCGCGCCAAAAAGTTTCACCGGCCCATTCAGCGGCTGTAGTTCTACTTGCGCGAGACCCCCATACTTGTAGTCCGCCTCAAAGATGTAGCGGAAGACATTGCGCAAAACCTGCGCCGTGTTTTCGCTGGCGAACAGCGGGATCTTCCCACCGCCGGTGATGCGGGGAAAACTGAGCGGCCGGACATCGTCCAGCCCGAGGATGTGATCGGCGTGCCCGTGGGTGTACAAAACAGCGTCGATCTTGCGGATGTGCTCGCGGATGGCCTGCTCGCGGAAGTCAGGAGTGGTGTCGATGAGAACGGTGTGGTCGTCCCATTGCACCATGATGGAGGGGCGAGTGCGACGGTCGTGCGGATCGGCCGAGGTGCACACCGCGCAGTCGCAGCCAATGGTGGGCACTCCCATCGAAGTCCCACTGCCCAGCACCGTGAGCGTGGCTTTCATTTGACTTTGATGTCGGCGCCAGCGCCGCTCTGCGGCGGACGCGTGATCAGGTTCGTGACTTCCAGGTAGGCCATGCGCAGTTCGTAGAGACAGTTTTGCAGCATGTTCTCTTCCGCGGAAGTGAGGTTGCCTTTGGTTTTTTCCTGCAAAAGCGCGAGCGTGTCGATGGTCTGGCGCGCGCCGATCAAATCCACCTCGGGCTTGGCGCCCTGCGGCGCGGCGAGCCCAAGCTGCATCAGCGAGGTCATGTACAGCGAGGCCACGAACTTGTCGAAAGTGATCTCGAAGTCCTGCGCGCGATGCGGCTGGCCTTGCTTGCGCATCTCCTTCTCGATCTGGGCGTCGATCTCGCGCGTGGACTCCTTGTAAGCCGCGACCGAGGCCTGCTGCTCCTGCGCGCTCGGGGCCTCAACCTCCGGCTGCTGGACCGAGGTTGCCGTGGGGGCGGGCGCGGCCTGCGCAGGACGGTTTTGCGCCGCGCGCTCTTCATTGACGCGCTGCTGGGCTTCCTTGGTTTCGCGCTCGCGCTCTTCGCGGCGCTCTTCGGCTTCCACTACGTCATGACGCAGCTCGCCGTCGGTGCTGAAGAGACGGCGGTCGGTCACCACAAATTCAGGTTTCTTCTCTTTTTCTGCCATAGGCTTCCATTTCACCACAGAGGCACAGAGACACAGGGAGTTCAAAATTAAGTAGTGCCCTAATTTCATCAGGCTTTGAAAGGGCACGGATTCATCCGTGCCGTAAGCGCCCTCCCGCCAATGCGGCTTTAGCCGCTGAGGGAACGTCCGTATCGAAATCAGAACACTGCCAAAATTACCGCCAACCTCACTGAAGCTCGACCGTCTCAAACATTCGTCCCCGTTCTACAACGGTGAGGCGGCAATGAAGAATTCCTTATAGCCTTCATTTCTCTGTGACTCTGTGTCTCTGTGATGAATTCATATTGCAAATGGGAGCGCATTGACCGTCGCGCTTTGCTCGCCAATTTGCACAGCCGATCCGGGAGCTGCGACCTCGCGCCGCAGGTAGCCTAACGCCAGTGTCCGCTCGCCACTGGGAAACGGCACTCGCGCGGCGCTCGTGATCTCTCCTACATCTTTATCGTTGGCGCGAACTTTCGTTCCCGGCTGCGGCGGCGCACCCTGCACTTCAAAACCGATAAACGTACGATGCACGTTGCCACGGGCGCGAATGCGCTCGACAATCTCCTGTCCGATGTAGCAGCCCTTAGTGAAACTCAGCGCGTGCTGCTGGCCCGTTTCCTGCGCCAGATCGCGCTCGCGCAGATCGAGTCCATAGCGCGGCACGCCGCGCGCGATGCGGTAGATCTCCAGCGCTTCACTTCCCACAGGAGCAGCTCCAGCTGAGGTTAGCGCGTCCCAAACTCTGTCAGCCTGTTCCGCGGCAAGCCATATCTCGTAGCCATCCATCTGCGGATGGGTATTGCGGGCAACCGAAATGCCGGTGTCGCGCCAGACGGTGTCAATCACCTGTCCGGGCTGGAGCTGAGCAACCTCGATTCCGGTGTTGGACAGCATCTCGCCGGCCTTGGGACCGGCAATGCCGATCGTGCTGAGCTTGTCGCTGATGTCCTCGATCTCAACGTCATCCATGATGATGTAGCGCTGGAGAAGCGCGGTGATCTTTGGCGACTGTTCGCGATCCGTCGTGGCCAGAAAGTAGTCGCCGCGGTTGTAAGCAACCAGATCGCCTTGATTATGCCCCTGGGGAGTCAGAATGAAGCTGTAAAGTCCATGGCCCAGCGCCAGGTCGCGGATGTTGTTGGTGACCATGCCATTCAGCCAGCGCACGCGATCTCTGCCGCTGAAGACCAGCTTGGCCTGCCAGCTCATGTCGAAGATGGCGCAGCCGTCGAGCACCGCCTTGAACTCGGCCGTAGTGTCGCCGAAGCTGGCCGCCGTTTCCGCGCCGCGATAGTTTCCCAGGCGCGCTCCCGAGGCCGACAACTTATCTTGTAACGTGGCAACCGTCATGGCGAATACTTGATTATAGAAGACAGCACTTAGCATGTGGCACTTAGCACTTAGCACTTAGCATTTGGCATTTAGCCACGTCCGATTGTCGGTGCTAAGACTTCCTCTTCTTGAACGGTAGCTGTTCCACGGCCCGTCGACAAAATTGCCTTGGCCAAGTGCCAAATGCTAACTGCTAATTGCTAAGTGCTAAATGCGGTTTTCTGTTATCTTCATTTCCCGTGAGCACCCGCAAGCGCATCGCAGTTGTTCCCGGAGACGGCATCGGCAAGGAAGTTATCCCAAACGCCCTCGAAGTGGTCCGCGCCAGCGGCGTCGACGTCGAGTTCACCAGCTTTGATTGGGGCGCCGACCGTTACCTCATCGACGGCACCACGATTCCAACCGACGGCTTCCAGATGCTGGCGCGCGATTTCGACGCCGTCTTCGTCGGCGCGCTGGGCGATCCTCGCGTGCCTACCAACATCCACGCCAAGGAGATCCTGCTGGGCATGCGCTTCAAGATGGACTTGTATGCCAACGTCCGGCCGGTCCGGCTGCTCGATGCTTCGCTGTGCCCGCTGAAGAACACGACGCCCGACGACATCGATTTCATCGTCATCCGCGAGAACACCGAAGGCGTTTACATGGACATGGGTGGCAACTTCAAAATCGGCACGCCCGAGGAAGTCGCCACGCAAGAGGACATCAACACGCGCAAGGGCGTGGAGCGCGTCATCCGCTTCGCCTTCGACTACGCGCGCGCCAACGGCCGCAACAAAGTGCTAATGTCCGACAAGTCGAATGTGATGACCTATGCTGGCGGCCTGTGGCAGCGCGTGTTTAAAGAAGTCGCCAAGGAATATGCTGACATTCAGACGCAGCACATGTACGTCGACGCGCTCTGCCTGCAGATGGTGCGCGAGCCGCGCTCGCTCGACGTGATCGTCACCAACAACATGTTCGGCGACATCATCACCGATCTCGCGGCCGCGCTGCAAGGCGGGCTGGGCATGGCCGCCAGCGGCAACATTCATCCGGGCAGAACATCGATGTTCGAGCCGGTGCACGGCTCCGCGCCGCCGATTGCGGGAAAGAACATGGCCAACCCGATGGGCTCGATTCTGACCGCAGCGATGATGCTGGCGCACCTCGGCCTCACCGCCGAGGCGCAGAAAATCGAGAGCGCCGTGCTGGACGCCGTCCGCGAGAAGAAAACGACGGTGGATGTCGGCGGACCGATGGGCACGCGCGAATGCGCGGCGTGGATCGCGGAAGGCGTGGCGAAGTAGCCGCTATTCGCTTTTCGCTTCTCGCTCTTCGCCCTTGCTACCGGACTGCGCCGTCTGGCAACAGACCTGAATCCTCTCCTCACGGATCTCGTCCAGGATGTGCTCCCAATCGGTGCCCGGCTCTGCTGTTCCTTGATGAACCCAGACCCCGCCAACCCGAATCATCGAAGGCGCCGGCGAGCTATCGCTGGGAGGTCTCATATTGCAATGGTATTACAGCGGCTGCGGACGCGCGAGTGCGCGGCGTGGATTGCGGAGCGGTTGGCAGTGCAGTTCGCGGCAATTTTCTTACAGACCTTTGCGTCGCATTTCCTCGTTGAGCTTCTCAAATCCGTTTTGGCGACCGACGATGAAATCGATGTAGGTCAGTCCGGAGATAGCGAGCGTTGGGCCGGGATCTCTCACCTTGAGCAGAAATACCGGCGTGCCCACCTCCCATGAGAAATGCAACTCCTTGAAAGCTGTAGGTGAACGCTTCCACTCGGGTGAAATTACGCTTAATGTACCGGCTGCCTCCTTTATGATGCCTTCGAGCTCTAGCGAAAAATCAATTTGATAGTTCCGTTTGCTCTCCCTAAAATCCCAGTAGCCATATCCCTGCTTCTTCATGAAGTTCTTAAGCTCTAGCACAAATTTGGAGTCCTCATCCGCGTAGCTGATAAATACGTACCCCTTCGACTTGGCCTTGGAAGCAGCGAGTGGTGATGACTGTTGAAGGCCACGGATTCCTTCCAACAGCGCAGAGAAAGCAGGCTGAAACGGCCCGCGGAAATCCGCCCATTGAAACTGGCGAAGCGGTGCCGGCAGAGACGCGACACCCTCGTCGTCGATAATGACCGGAATCACATGTGAGTTTTTGTCAAGAAACGCTCTTAATTCGGCGTCCATCCATTCCGATTGTGTCGAGTTCCTACTGGCGACATAGATCAACGCACTCGACCGAAGCAGTCCCCTCTCGATCTCCTGAGCCCATTCCTGACCTGGTGAAATATTTTCTAGGTCAGTCCAAGTCTGGACGCCAGCTCCTCTGAGAGAACTCACAAGCCTCTGCACGAATGTTCTGTCTTGGCGCGAGTAGCTTATAAATACGTATGCGGCGGTCATCTGAGCGCTCTCCGGTCAATCATCACAAGAGACCCAACTTTTCGCACGCCTCCAAAGCGCACCCTTGACGTAGTCGATAAACCCCCATTCTATGGACTACGCCATCACTGCTGCCTTTTTCTCCGCCTTAGCTTGTTTCTGCGCGGCCGCGAGCTGCTTGCGCAATACCCGCACTCCCTTATCGACGTGCTTCTCTTCCAGCAGGAACGGCGGCAGGAAGCGCAGGACATTCTCTTGCGTTACGTTGATCAGCAGGCCGTTAGCGAGGGCGCCGTCCATGACCGGTTTGCCGGGGATTTTCAACTGTAGCGCCAGGATTGCGCCGACTCCGCGAACCTCAGTCGCGATGTCAAACTTATCGACGAACTCATGCAGCTTCTGCGAGAAGTAAGCGCCGACACGGCGCACGCGCTCCAGCAAGTTCTCGTCTTCGAGAATTGCGAGATATTCCAAAGCCACGCGGCAGGTGAGCGGGCCTCCGCCGAAAGTTGTGCCGTGCTTGCCGGGCGTGATGTGCTGCGCGAACTGCTCTTTGGCGAGAAACGCGCCCAGCGGCAATCCTGCGGCAAGGGGCTTGGCGACGCAAACCACGTCAGGCATGACGCCGAAGCGCTCAGAGGCAAACAGCTCGCCAGTGCGGCCGAGCCCGCACTGGATTTCGTCGAATACCAAGGCTGCCTGATGTTGATCGGCCTGCTCGCGGCACGCCTGAAGGAATTCGGGGGTCGTCTCCTGAATGCCGCCTTCGCCCTGAATGGGCTCCAGCACAATGGCGCAAACTTTCTCGTCCATCGCGGCGCGCAACGCCTCCACATCATTGGGCGGTACGAAGCGTACGCCTTCCAGCATGGGATCGAAGTCCTTGCGGTATTTTGGCTGGCCGGTGAGGGCGAGCGCGCCCATGGTGCGCCCGTGAAACGAATTGTCGAGCGCGATGACGACAGATTTTTCTGCGCCGCCGGCGGCGTGGCCGGCAGCACGCACCAGCTTCAGCGCGCCTTCGATGGCTTCGGTGCCGCTGTTGGCAAAGAACGCGCGATCGAGTCCGGAAGCGGTGCAAAGCTTCTCCGCCAGCAGCCCCTGGTATTCGTTGTAGTAGAGATTGGAGACGTGAATGGCCTTCGCCGCCTGGTCGCGAATGACCTTCACAATGCGCGGGTGCGCGTGGCCAAGCGCGTTGACGCCCAGTCCGCTGAGGAAGTCGAGGTAACGGCGGCCCTCGACGTCATAGACGTACACGCCCTTGCCGCGCGCGATGGCCAGCGGATAACGGGCATAGGTATTCAGCAGGAATTTCTGTTCGCGATCGACGATCTCTTGATACGTGGACACGGTGATGACCTCGGCAAACTTCATTGTAGCTGGCCAGGGGAGCGTGCCGCGAAAACGAAGATCCAGGGAGGGGTTATACCAGCATCGGAGTTAGTGTGGACCGGGTAGAGCCAGCCTTCAGAGGCTGGCGGTCCAGGCAATTCACTTTCACAAGGCTTGGGCCGCTGCGCTGAAGCGCCGCACTACCCGAGCATCGCGGATACAGCAATTCGGAAACCACTTTAGCTAGCCAGCCTCCTCTGAGCGGAGCCGAAGGTACCTCGGTTTCCGTCGCCGCGTTATGAGACGAGTCTATTTGTAGTCCTTTCCAGACCCGCCGTTCCAGAACCACCCTGCTGTGAGCCAGCTCACTGTCTTTGGTGATGGATTATTTTTCAGCCGCATCGCCCCAGAGCTTAAACTAGAGTTTCGTTACCGGAGAGGACTTATGACCACTACCGCCGCCACCAAGCCGTTCTCAAGTTCCATAAAAGCCGATCCGTCCTCCGACGTTTACCGTTCTGAGAGCCATCCTCTCGACCCCTTGTTTCTTCCCACCAGCGTCGCCGTGATCGGCGCCTCCGAACGGGCTGGCAGCGTTGGCCGCTCGGTGTTGTGGAACCTGCTGAGCAGTCCCTTCGGCGGCACGGTTTTTCCGGTGAATGCCAAGCGGCCCAGCGTTCTCGGCATCAAGGCCTACCCCAGCGTCAAGGAGCTGCCTGACAAGGTGGACCTGGTGGTGATTACCACCCCCGCCGACACCGTGCCGGACCTGATTGCCGAGTCGGTGGAGATCGGCATTCCGGCGGCGATCGTGATTTCGGCCGGCTTCAAAGAGTTTGGCGAGCATGGCCAGGAGCTGGAGCGGCAGATCTCGGAGATCATCCGCGGCAAGATGCGGCTCATCGGCCCCAACTGCCTGGGCGTGATGAATCCGATTCGCGGGCTGAACGCGACCTTCGCACGCAATGTGGCGCGGCCGGGCAATGTCGCCTTCATCAGCCAAAGTGGTGCGCTGTGCACCGCCGTGCTCGACTGGAGCTTGCGGGAAAACGTCGGCTTCAGCGCCTTCGTTTCCATTGGCTCCATGCTGGATGTCAACTGGGGCGACCTGGTGGACTATTTCGGCAGCGACGCCCGCACCCACAGCATCGTCATCTACATGGAATCGATCGGAGATGCGCGCTCGTTCCTTTCCTCCGCCCGCGAAGTCTCGCTGACCAAGCCCGTGATCGTTATCAAGGCAGGGCGCACGGCTGCCGCCGCCAAGGCTGCCGCCTCCCACACTGGCGCGCTGACCGGCAGCGACGAAGTCCTGGATGCAGCTTTTCGCCGCACCGGTGTTCTCCGGGTCAACAGCATCGCCGACATCTTCTTTATGTCGGATGTGCTGGCCAAGCAGCCGCGGCCGCGCGGCAAGCGGCTTTGCATCCTCACCAACGCCGGCGGGCCCGGGGTGCTGGCCACCGATGCTCTGGTCGCCGGCGGCGGCGAGCTGGCCGGGCTCTCGCCCGCCACCATGAAGGCCTTCGACGAGATTCTGCCCGCGCAATGGAGTCATAACAATCCGGTGGACATCCTGGGCGATGCCGAACCCGAACGCTACGCGAAGTCGCTCGAGATTGCCGCCAAGGACCCCAGTATTGACGGCATGCTAGTGGTGCTGACGCCGCAGGACATGACCGCCCCAACCCAGATCGCCGAGAAGCTGAAGCCTTACGCCAAGGGACTCGGCAAGCCCCTGCTGGCCAGTTGGATGGGCGGCGCCGAGGTTGCGGCCGGCGAGCAGATCCTGAACCAGGCCGGCATCCCCACCTTCCAGTTTCCCGACAGCGCCGTGCGCGCCTTCAATTACATGTGGCGTTATGCCTACAACCTGAAGGGAATCTACGAAACCCCGGCGATGCCGCAACATCCGGACGCAGCCATGCAGCGCGGCAAGGCCGAGCTCATTATTCGCGACGCGCGCCAGTCTGGCCGCACTATCCTGACCGAATACGAGTCGAAGCAACTGCTGAAGGCCTATGACATACCGACGGTCGAGACCCGCATTGCCGTCACCGAGCAGGAAGCTTTGCAAGCTGCCGAAGAGATCGGCTATCCCATCGTGCTGAAGTTGTATTCGTTCACCATCACCCACAAGACCGACGTCGGCGGCGTGCAGTTAAACCTGGGCGATGCCAATGCGGTGAAAACCGCCTTCCACAACATCCGGCAAGCGGTCACCGAGAAAGCTGGCGCTGAGCATTTCCAGGGAGTCACGGTGCAGCCCATGGCCAAGCTTGACGGCTACGAGCTAATCATTGGCAGCAGCCTCGATTCGCAGTTTGGCCCGGTCATTCTCTTCGGCACCGGCGGTCAATTGGTTGAGGTCTTCAAGGACCGCGCGCTGGCGCTGCCTCCGCTCAACTCAACCCTTGCCTTGCGGCTGATGGAGCAAACCAGAATACTGACGGCGCTGAAGGGAGTTCGCGGCCGCAAGCCGGTCGACTTGACCGCCTTGGAAGATCTGTTGGTGCGTTTTAGCCAGCTTGTGGTCGAGCAGCCATGGATCAAGGAGATCGACATTAATCCACTGCTGGCCTCGCCCGAGCGCTTACTGGCACTGGATGCGCGGGTCGTGCTCCATGGTCCCGAAATGACGGAGGACAAGTTGCCCGCCTCGGCTATCCGTCCTTATCCCATCCACCTGGTCAAGGAGTGGACCATGAAGGATGGGAAGCCGGTCACCATCCGCCCCATTCGTCCGGAAGATGAGCCGGAGATGATCAAGTTCCACCAGGAACTCTCCGAGCGTAGCGTCTATCTGCGCTACTTCCAGCCTTTGAAGCTGACCCAGCGTACCGCCCATGAGCGGCTGACGCGCACCTGCTTCATCGACTACGACCGCGAGATGGCGCTGGTGGCCGAACGTCCGAATGCCGCAGGCGAACCGGAGATCCTGGCAGTTGGCCGGCTCAGCAAGTTGCACGGCAAAAGCGAAGCCGAGCTGGCTGCCGTCGCCATCGATGAAGCCCAACACAAGGGCCTGGGATCGGAGCTGTATCGCCGCCTGATTCAGTTGGCTCGGGAGGAGAAGCTCACCAAAGTCGTCTCCGTTATGCTGCCCGAGAATCGCGAGATGCGCGCCATCTGCACCCGCCTCGGCTTCAAGATGTCCGCCAGCCTGGAGGACAACATGATCCGCGCCGAGCTGGACTTCTAGAACTGGCGCGGCTGCCCAGCCGAACCAAAGTACGGAGTGCCCGGCCATCGAGAACTAATCACTGGCCACTGCCAAGTGGCCACTGCTAACATGTTATGATTCGGGACTTGCCGAACCGTCGCCTGCGCTTGCCGCGGTGCGGGGGCAGGCGCGTCCAAGGGGCGATAGTTACAGCGTGCCAAGCGAAAAACAGGTTCGATGGGCCCAGCTTCGGGTAGGAATTACTGTCCTCGCTGCCCTCATCACCCTGGCCGTCCTCATCTTCGTCATGACCGGCACCACCGGCCTGTTCACCAAGAAAATTCTTATACGCGCATACGTCGATAACGCCGGCGGCCTGCGCGCCGGCGCACCCGTGCGCCTGGAAGGCGTCGATATCGGCAACGTCACCCACATTCGCGTGGTTGCCGATCCCGCCCGCCGCGTCAATCCAGTGGAAATCGCCATGAAGGTCACCACCAGGTATGCCGACAGCATGAATACCGGTTGTCAGGCTGCCCTGGCCACTGCCGGCGTGCTGGGAGAGGTTTACGTCGATCTGGATTGCCGCCAGGCCAAGGGCGGTGAGCTGACCAACGGCGCCGAACTGGTGACTCAGCAGGTGCCTCAGCTTCAGGACGTGGTGCGCGCCAGTCAGAGCACGCTGGAGAACGTCAACGTGCTGGTCAAGCAGTTGAGCGATATCCTGACCTTCATCCAAAGCGGTAACGGCTCCATTGGCAAGCTCATCTATGATAAGTCGCTCTTCGATCGCGCCGATGCGACTCTCACTCAATTACAGCAGATCGCCAATGAAATGAATTCGCCGAAAGGCTCTATCGGCAAGCTGCTGAACAGCGACGAGCTCTACAACAAGGTGAACGCTTCCATCGATAACCTGAACAAGATTATTGACGAGGCAAACAGCGGCCAGGGGACAGTCGGCAAGTTCCTGAAAGATCCCGCTCTCTATGACAATGCCAATAAGCTGGTGGCCAACGGAAATCAACTGGTGGCGGACGTGAACGCCGGCAAAGGTATGCTGGGCAAGCTTGCCAAGGATGAGGCCCTGGCGCGCAAGATCGACAATACCATTACCCGCCTGAACAACATTGCCGATAGGCTCGATAACGGTGAAGGCAGCGCCGGCAAGTTCATCAAAGATCCCGCTTTGTACAACAATGCCAACCAACTTCTGGTCGAGACGCGCGATCTGATCAAGGCCGTTCGTCAGGATCCCAAGAAATACCTCACCATTCACCTGAAAATCTTCTGAGTCGCAGGCCTATCTGGTGATAGACGAGACTTCACCTCGCACACGTGCTGTCGGATGGGGTCGCTACTGTTAGGCAGACTCATCGGTGAGGGATTCTGAGTTAAATCGCCTGATTGCGCCAACTGACGCCACAATCTCTCTGCAATGTCAGTTTTGCCCAACCAGCCGGTTGACCCGTGTACTCGCAAGACCACCTGTCCTCCAAGGGTTTTCTCTCTCGCCCTTTGGGAGAACTCTGCGAAAAATCTGAAACTTATTCTGCTGCGGGACCGTAAGCTACTCACCGTAGGAGGTTGACATGCACGACACCAAGGAGCGGTTGTCTCTATTCTGGCTCTTCGCGTTATTGAACTACCTGTATGCGGACGTGCTTGCCCTGTGGGATATTGTTGGCTCGCAAGATCCAGCCCCACATTTCTCACAATGGGCTCTGCTTGGTTTCGCGGTCTTGATGGAAATACCCATCGCCATGATTCTGGCGTCTCGACTGCTTCCGTTCAGGGCGAACCGGCTGGCGAATATCATCGCGGGTGCCATTGAGACGTTAGCCGTCATTTCGATGCAATTCGTTTACCCTTTGGCCAGCGGTGCCTGGCACGAGCATATGTTTGCATCGTACATTTTCTTCGGGACGATCGAAACGGTATGCACCTCGGTCATCATCTGGGAGGCGTGGGCTTGGTCAGGGGTTGAAGCCGCCGTTAGTTCGGAGCGGATCGTCCGCCAACCGGAAGCTGGGATCACTTCTTCTTAGAGCCGCTGCTGCGCTCGCAACAAAATTCGCTCAAAGGAGGTCAATGTGAAAAGAGAACGCCTAACACAGATCGTCCTGCTGATCGTTGGGCTGTCGAATCTGCCCCAAATTTATTTACTATATAGGGATCTGTGGCATTCCAGTTGGCTTTTGGAGGGGAAGAACGAGTGCGGACCGATGTTTCTGAGCTTTTTTATTCCGGTCGGGGTCTTTCTACTCATAGCCGCAAGGAGACCATCTGAGCATCGCTCGATGATTGCTCTAGCAGCTTGGTGGAACATCTCCCATGGCGCGGTGATGGCTATTCAAACCGTGGAAGCGTGGATTCACGGCGTCCACCGGAACTTTGCTGATGTGATCGTAGTCCTTGTGATCGGAGTCGTCCTGTTAGCGCTTCTGCCAGCAAAACGAGAAGTAGTCGCGCCGGGAGTTGCGTGAACGAGCGCAGATACCCCCACTCTACGCGGATAACCGTTTCTTCTCGTCTTCGTTTCGCGGTTTTTCCCCCGAGGGGATGACAGTGTAGTGCAGCGGCTCTGGGCAGATTGGCGTTAAATCGCGATTACGCTCAAAATCCCCCAATCGGATACTAGTCCCGGTCCGACAAACGGAGCCTTGCTAACGCCGTCCGTAAGCTCGAGTTCAAGCTATTACACTATCTGGTGAACTCCGCGGAAGACAGTCTTTACCAACTGGAATCCCATGGCGACGCCGTCCTTTTGCGCCTCATCTCCGCCGATGGCACTAACCGCCTGACGCGCGCACGGGTGCAGGCGCTGACCGCAACCCTGTCGGAACTGGCGAAATATCCGCCTTCGCGCCTGGTCCTCGCCGGGAATGCGCACTTTTTTTCCGCGGGCGCCGACCTCAATGAGATCGCCGCGCTCACCGGTGCGGAGGCGTTTCGCTTCGCGTGCCTGGGCCAGCAATTGATGAATGCCGTCTCGAAGTTCCCCGCTTCCACCTTTGCCGCCGTCCACGGCTACTGCATGGGAGGCGGCCTCGACCTCGCGCTGGCCTGCGATCGCCGCATCGCCGCTCCGCACGCCCTGTTCGGGCATCGCGGCGCAGCCCTGGGCCTGATCACCGGTTGGGGAGGCACCCAGCGTCTGCCGCGCCTCATCGGCAAGCCGCTGGCCTTGCAGTTGTTTCTCGCCGCCGAGAAAGTCCACGCGCCGCGGGCCTTGCAGATCGGACTGGTCAATGCGATTGCCCTGGATCCAGTTGCAGCGGCGTTAGACTATTGCAGTTTCACATCCGGTGTATCGCGTGGAGCACCGCTTTAGCGGTGCATTGGAGGAATTTGGATTTGGTCTATCCGATTTGATTGGGTAGAGCAGGCCTTTTAGGCCTGCGTCCAGCGGCGGCGATTAAATCTGTTCCGGTGCTGAGGTCGAAGACCTCAGCGCCGGAGCCCCAAAGAAGTGGCGTTTGAGACGCGGGCCTGAAGGCCCCGCTCTACCCGTACACGGCAAAAGCAAAACCGGTCTAGCTCACATCACCTTTACGAGCGAAGTCCCGCTTGGCTCTCGCCTCAGACCGGCGGCGTGTGTTCAAACGGTAGTTTCGTGTATCGCTCTTTGTCCACTTCGATGATGAGCGCCACGCGCCCTTCTGGATTGCGGAAAGGAAATGGCTTTCCCGTGTACTTCATCGCGATCGGGTCCATGGTTTTGAAGTCAGAATCGGGACGGCGCTCGATCACACGTCCGCGAATCTGCACTTCGGAGTAGGGATCACGAAAATCCACCAGCGAGAGCGCCACTCGGGGATCGCGTGCGGTGTTGCGCGCTTTCAACGAATTCTCGCCGGTGCAGATGACGATGCGGTCTCCCTCCCGGCCAACCCACACGGGCACGCTTTGCGGCGAGCCATCGGGCATCAGCGTCGCCAGGTGAGCGAAATTCGCGCCATCGAGCAGTTGTTTGGTTTCGTTGGAGAGTGTCATAGGTTCAAGTTCCGGTTCTGAATTTTAGCTGACTCCCAGCCATTCGCCCAGCTTCGGCACCGGGCAGCGCAAGCCGACGAAGAATTGCCCGAACAATGCGTACTCCGCGCTGACCTGATCAAAGCGCATCTCGTAAATCAGCTTCTTGAAGACCAGCGGTTCGGGCGCAAACAGGTCAACGCCCCACTCCCAATCGTCGAAGCCGATGGATCCGGTGATGATCTGTTGCACCTTGCCCGCATAGCGGCGGCCTACCATGCCGTGCTCTTCCATCTGCCGCTGGCGCTCCTCGATGGGCAGCGTGTACCAGTTCTTCTGTTCGCCGCGCTTGCGGTCCATGGGATAAAAGCAGAGGTAGCGGCTGTCAGGAATTTGGGGATAGAGCCGCGGACGCATCGCCTGCCGCTGCCGCTCCATGGTCTCTTCCACTTCCCTGTTCCATTCTTCCGACTGCGGCGCGACGCCGCGCTCCGCAAGCTGGCGATAGAGCTTCACACTGGAGTCATACAGTCCCAGCTCGATCACCGACAGGTAGGAGTGCATCGGCTCCAGATATTCCTGTAGCGCGGTGCGATTCAATTCGAGCTCGGCGGCATTCAGCTCGTCGAACGAGTCGCGAAAGTGCACCAGCATCAGATCGCCCTTGTGCCCCAGCAGCGAGTAGATGGCGCTCTGCCCAGCTTCTTCCGGCGCCGACAGTACAGCAGCGGCCTCGCGCGCAATCTCCTGCTGGCGCGATGGGCCCAGCTTGCGCCACTCCGGCCAGCGAAAGCGAAACATCTGATGCAGCACGCTCAGGCCCTCAAGCGTGAGCGGGACCGCGGGCAAATCCGCGGTCGCAGTCTTAATTGCAGGATTGCTGGAAGCCATGAAGAATACTCCGGGAAGCAGGGGATACAAGGCGTCTGTGCCATTGTAAACTTCCGAGGATGTTCGATGAGTTCAGGGCTGAGCTTTGTCGTCGTGGATCAGTTCCTTTACGGAGACATCCCTGAGCCGTACGTGGTTCCTCTCGACAAAATCCAGCATCTCAAGCACCGCTTCCCGCTGTGCGGCGTCGGACACACCGAGACCTTCTTCTTCAGGTGCGAATTGGTTCTTCATCGGCGAGGGTTTCAAACTGCTTCCATGATACATAAGAGAGGTGGGAGTTAATTTGACGTTTCTTCCGGAGCTATTCTCGCATCACCCGTTATAATCTCCTCTCGTTCTACCAGGAGACACACCATGCCACGCGGCATCATACCCCGCCGGCCATCGCGCAGCGGACGTCAGGACAAAGTTGCCAGCGCGCCCATGCGCGCCAAGACTCGAATCGCGAAGGCGGCGCCGGCTCCGAAGAAACCGCCCACGAAGCCTGTCAAGCCAGCGACGAAACCCTCTCGCAAGGCCGCCATTTCCTCCAAAGGCTACAACCCGCTCGCGCCCGGGCGGGTCAACGAAATCCTGGAGCGCCTCGACCAGCGCTATCCCGCCGCCACTTGCGCGCTGCATCACAACAGCGCCTGGGAATTGCTGGTGGCGACGATCCTTTCGGCCCAGTGCACCGACGTTCGCGTCAATATGGTGACGCCTGTTCTCTTCGAGAAGTATCCGACGCCCGAGGCCTTTGCCGCGCTCCAGCCGGAAGATCTGGAGAGCGACATCCGCTCCACCGGCTTCTTCCGCAACAAGTCGAAGTCGCTGGTGGGCGCCGCGCGCAAGCTGATCAGCGAATTTGGCGGCGAAGTCCCGCGCACCATGGACGAGTTGCTGCAACTGCCCGGCGTCGCCCGCAAGACCGCTAACGTCGTGCTCGGCACCTGGTACCGGATCGCCGACGGCGTGGTGGTTGACACTCACGTGCAGCGCATCTCGCGCCGCCTGGAGCTGACAAAGAACGAAGATCCGCAGAAGATCGAGCAGGATCTGATGAAGGTCATCCCGCGCGACAAGTGGATCCTCTTCGCGCACCAGATCATCCTTCATGGCCGCGCCCTGTGCCTGGCGCGCCGCCCCAAGTGCGCCGACTGCCTCTTGGAGGACCTCTGCCACGCCGCCGACAAAACCTGGAGCACGGTGGAGATTCACCCGGCAGCCAAGCTGTAGGTCGGGAGGTGGAAGCGACCAGCCGAGCCATCTGCGGTCGGCTGGTCGTGCATCAGAAGCGACACTTGCAGGTCAAAAGCGGACCAGGGCCACGATGAGTCGAGAGCAGGAAAGTTCCCGGCTAACTGTAATCGTACGTGTATAGGTAGTCCCAGTCGCCATTGTTGTCATAGACGTAGAAGGCGAGCCAATGGTTGGTTTGGCAGGCTGCCGATATCAGGCTCTGGAAAGGAGCGTAAACTGTGTAGAAGTAGCCTCCCTCCTGGGGGTAGAGAACGAGGAACGTGGACCCACCGGAGTTGTACATTTTACAGTTAGTTGCATGTACATAGTTCCAGCCTTCGGGCCAATTCTGCGGATTGATACCACCGTTCGCGAGAGAAGCACTCGATCCATTACCGGGGTTGGTGATCTCTGGTTTGGCGGCTTCTGGCGCTTGCGGCGTCTTTTGGGCGTTGGCAGCCGTAACTAAACCGGCCACCGCGAGAACTACAACCATTGTCAATCGTTGCAACGGGTTCGACATTGGAAACTCCCTCCGAGCTCAATTAGAACTGCTCCACACAGTAAATGCAACGCTCATGCCAAAGTTCTGCACCTATGAAAAAAAACAATCTCTCGTATTCCCATTGACATGCAGGAATCCGTGCAACTCCGCCCGTGTCGCACGGCTCGCGTCACTATCCCATCGGATAGCAGCGACTATCCGTTTGGCTATGCGGCGGGGACTTGCCGCTGCAACTTGCTCCCCATCTGCGCGAAAGGGTGGCTGCGGGACCCCAAAGAAGCGTCGCAGCGACTCCTTTGTGGCCAAGGTAGGCCGCCAGGCAATCAGGCCCCTCTTTCAAAACCGAACTCTCCAGGCACCTGGCCGGCGCCCCGAGTATCGCTTCACTGAAGTGCAAGCCGCGCTGTACAATCCAAGCAGAACCACTTACTTGGTGAGCTTGTGAAGAGAATCGCAGCCGGTATTCTATTCGCCCTTCTTGCTCTGGCGCTGTCCGGGCCAACGGCTACCTATGCCCGCACCCGTACTGAGCACACCAACGCGCAAAACGAGAAGGCACAAAAGCAGTCGCAGAAGCAATGGAAGAAACAGAACAAGCAGCAAGCTAAAGCGCAGAAGAAGGAATTAAAGGCGCAACGAAAGGCAGCCAGGAAGTTGAATAAGAATCGCCGGACGATTTCTGTGACCTAACGTTTCACCCCGCCCGCCTTCCCTCGTTAAGTACCTTGTCCAGTGCTCCCTCCAGTTGTTCAGCGCGCTCATTGTAGTCGCTGGCAATGGACTCATACTTTCGCCTTAACACGTGAAGTTCATCGGCAATATTCAGCGCGGCCAGCACCGCAACCCGCAGCGAGTCCACGGTCGCCGCCTGCTGCGAGATAAGACGCATCTTGGTGTCCACATACTCTGCCAGTTCGGCGATGTACTCCCCATCGGAACCTCGCAGATGATATGTCTGATCGTAGATCTCGACCCGGACGTTGCCGCCGCCATTTCCGTTCGCCTGACTCAAACTCGTCCTCCCGGCAGTGGTCATTGGCTAGTGATCGGAAACGTCAATCCGTCTGGCATTTCCGGCAACTGACCACTGGCAACTGACAGCTGTTTTCCATTATCCCGCCGACTCGTCCAGCGCCAAAGACTCAATTTGGCCGAGCATCTTTTCTACTCGGGTACGTACCTCTTCGCGCTCGCGGCGCAAGCCGACCAGCTCCTGGCGCATGCTATCCAGTTCTTCCTCGCGTTCGTTCAGCTCTTCGCGCAGCCGGGCAGCATCGCGCTCGGCGACCGCCTTGGCCTCACGCGCCGACTTCAACAGCTCGATCGTGCGCAGGATCTTTTCTTCCAGCGACTTGAAATCCGCTGTGGTGGGAGCCATGTCAACTGCATTTGCCGTCATGCTGAGCGACCTTCGTAGAAATTTGGGTTTCCGAGCGCAGTATAGCGCAGAACTGCATGTGCAAAACTGCGCCGCAATGCGATTATCTGCGATTTGCAGCGCGACGAACCTGAGTGTGCAATGCCGGAGGGCAAACCGCGCTGGAAACCGCCAGACGAGCCAATCAGAAATAAAGATTCCAGTGCTGGATAAGGGGTATACAATGCCAGCTAACGGGGCATCCGTGGAAATCTCCATTGAGGCGAACTTCGGCGCAGTGTTGGATGCTGCTCCCGATGCCATGCTGGTCGTCGACCGGCACGGTCGGATTGTGCTCGCCAATACACAGGGTGAGCAGTTGTTCGGCTATGCCCACTCCGAACTGGTTGGTCAGAAGGTTGAGGTCCTGGTCCCGGCCCGCTTCCGCGCCAAGCACCCGGGACACCGCTCCGGCTACTTTTCCGGCGATCCCCACGTGCGGCCCATGGGAGTTGGCCTCAATCTGCTAGGCCTGCGCAAAGACGGCTCGGAATTTCCGGTCGAGATCAGCCTCAGTCCGATGCAGACTCCGGAAGGCCCCATGGTCATCAGCGCTATTCGTGATGTGACCGCGCGCAAGGGGGCCGAGGACAAGTTTCGCGCCTTGCTGGAATCGGCGCCCGACGCCATGGTGATTGTCGATCAGCGCGGAAAAATTGTGCTGGTCAATTCCCGCACCGAGGAACTATTTGGCTATCCCAGGCAGGAGCTGCTGGGGTACTCTGTCGAGGTCCTGGTTCCGGAGCGTTTTCATGCCCAGCATACCCATGACCGCGCATCTTACTTTGCCGACCCGCGTCAGCGGCCCATGGGAGAAGACCTGGAGCTGTTTGGGCTGCGCAAGGATGGCACGGAGTTTGCCCTGGAAATCAGCCTCAGCCCGATCAAAACCTCCGACGGCGTGCTGGTGGCGAGCGCTATTCGAGATATAACTGCGCGAAAGAAAGCCGAGGACAAATTCCGCTCGCTGCTCGAAGCCGCGCCCGACGCGATGGTAATCGTCGACGACCGCGGAAGAATCACGCTGGTCAATGCTCAAACCCAAAAACTGTTTGGCTATGTCCGCTCGGAACTCATCGGACTCCCGGTCGAGATGCTCATTCCGGAGCGCTATCGCGGCCAACACCCGCGCCATCGCAAAGACTTCTTTGCCGATCCTCATGTGCGGCCGATGGGCGTCGGGCTGGAGCTCTTTGGGCTGCGCAAAGATGGCAGTGAGTTTCCCGTCGAGATAAGTCTGAGCCCGCTAGTCACCGAGACTGGCACCTACGTCACCAGCGCCATTCGCGATGTTTCCGAGCGCAAGCTGGCCGAAGAGCAGATCCAGAAGCTGAACGACGAGTTGGAGGAGGCGCTGCGGCGCTCGGAGAGACTGGCGGCCACCGGCCGCCTGGTCGCCACCATCGCCCACGAGATCAACAACCCGCTGGACGCGCTCACCAACCTCATGCATTTGCTGAAGCAGAGTTCTTCGCTCGACGAGGCTGCAACCGAACTGGTGGATCTGGCCGAACGTGAAGTTCGCCGCCTGTCCAACATCAGCCGTCAGACGCTGGCCCCGCATCGCGAAACCAAGCTGCCCGTTGTCACCAGGCTTTCCGAGTTGCTGGACGATGTCTGCGCCATGTACCGCCCTCGCCTGCAATCTGCCAAGATCGAAGTGGAGCGCGATTTCCAGATCACGGGAGAAGTGACCATCTTTCCCAGCGAGTTGCGCCAGGTCTTCACCAATCTCTTCACCAATGCCATCGATGCCATTGGGCAGGGCGGCCGCATTTTCCTTGTCATCGAACAGGCCGCTGATAACGAGATCGTGGTAAAGGTCCGCGATACGGGATGTGGGATTCCTCAGGCCAACCTCCAGAACATCTTCCAGCCTTTCTTCACCACCAAAGGCGACCAGGGAACCGGCATAGGCCTGTGGGTCATTAAGGGCATCGTCGACAAACTCGGCGGCAGAATCGAAGTGGAAAGTTCGACGACGGGCGAGACCGGGACCAGCTTCAGTATTTTTTTCCCCGCCACCAAGAGAAACGGGACCCGCACGGGGCAGCGCGAAGATCCTGTCTCGACTGTCTCATCCCATCCCGAATCGCGAGCCTGCTAGGCAAATCCGCAAAATCGGCAAAATCCGGAAGACCAATTCAACTTTGCCGAACCGATCTTCAGGTCCTCTCGGTATATCTGTAGAATGCGAGTCAGAGAGCGGTCAGCTTTCCTCAGTCTCCGGCCACTGACAACTGGCCTGGCTACTGACTACTGAACCATGGGAACTCGCGCCTTCTTTTTCGCCGTCGCGCTCAGCCTGGTTATCGCCGGGATCTGGGCGTATCGGCACGATGAAAACCTGCGCAAGAACTCCGCCCAGGTGAATCTCGGCGACTCCAGCCAGGTGGTGCGGGAATTGCTCGGCGATCCCAGCAGTGAAAACTCCTGCGGCTCGTTGACGCCGGTGCCCAAGGGCTGCACCGAGGAATATGTCTATCGCTATTGGTATTCCATCTTTCAGCCGCACTATGAGGTGGTCTGGTTCGATGAATCCGGCAGGGTCTTGGGCGAGCAACACGTAAGATCGCCATTCTAGAAAAATCGCACAGCGTCGCTGTGCCACATTGCGGTATATCCCTGTTTGTGGGACTACTTCACCGGTTTTGGTCCTGCTGCCTTGATCTCCGCTGAAGCATCGAACTTTTCGAAGTTCTTGGCAAAACGCGCCGACAGCTCGGCCGCCGTCTTGTCGTAGGCAGCTTTGTCCTTCCAGGAATTCCGCGGCGCCAGCAACTCCGAAGGAACTCCCGGACAGGACTTGGGAATGCTCAGTCCTAACGCCGGCTCAACCTCGTACTCGACGTTCGCGAGCCGGCCTTCCACCAGCGCATTCACCATGGCGCGCGTGTAGGGCAGGCCCATGCGCTTGCCTATGCCGTAGGGCCCGCCATGCCAACCCGTATTGACCAGCCAGCACTGCGCGCTGTGCTGGCGCAGGCGATGCCCCAGCATCTCGGCATAAACCTTTGGTGGCAGCGGCATAAACGGCGCGCCAAAGCAGGTAGAGAACGTCGCCTGCGGCTCGGTCACGTCGGCTTCCGTGCCCGCAACCTTCGCTGTATAGCCTGACATGAAGTGATACATGGCCTGCTCCGGGGTGAGCTTGGAAACCGGCGGCAGCACGCCAAAAGCGTCGGCGGTGAGGAACACGACATTCTTGGGATGTCCGCCAATGCCGGGAATTACCGCGTTCTCGATGAATTCCACCGGATAGGCGGCGCGTGTGTTCTCGGTCTTGCTGTCGTCATCATAGTCGGGAACGCGGGTGACGGGATCGAGCACGACGTTTTCCAGCACGCAGCCGAAGCCCAGCGCGTTGTAGATTTGCGGCTCAGTTTCAGCCGATAAGTGAATGCATTTGGCGTAGCAGCCGCCTTCGAAGTTGAACACGCCGCTGGGGCTCCAACCGTGCTCGTCGTCGCCAATCAGGCGGCGCGTCGGGTCGGCCGAGAGCGTGGTCTTGCCCGTGCCGGAGAGCCCGAAAAACAGCGCCGTCACCCCGTCCTGGCCGATGTTGGCCGAGCAGTGCATCGGAAAGACGTTGCGCTCGGGCAGCAGGAAATTCATCACGCCGAAGATCGACTTCTTCATCTCGCCCGCGTACTGCGTACCGCCAATCAGCACCAGCCGCTTGGCGAAATTCACCATGATGAACACTTCGGAGCTGGTGCCGTCGCGCCTGGGATCGGCCAGGAAGCTGGGCGCGCTGACGATGGTGAATTCGGGTTTGTGCGTCTTCAACTCTTCCGCGGTGGGACGGATGAACAACTGCCGCGCAAATAAGTTGTGCCAGGCATACTCATTGATCACCCGAATCGGCAGCCGGTACCTGGGGTCGGCGCCAGAATAGAGGTCTTGCACAAAGATCTCTTTGCCTCGGAGATATTCGAGCACACGCTCATAAAGCGCGTCGAAGATGTCCGGCGAAATAGGCAGGTTCATGGGACCCCATGCCACTTTGTTCTCGGTGACGGAGTCCCTGCTGGTGAACTTGTCTTTCGGGGAGCGGCCGGTACGTTTGCCCGTCTCCCCGACCAGCGAACCGCGCGCCGCCAGTTCCGCTTCGCCGCGGCGCAGCGCGGCTTCCACCAATTGCGGCGGATAAAGATTGCGATGCACCTCATTTTGCCCGAGAAGTTGCGACACCTCGGGGGTTTGCAAAACCGAGGACATATCAGTGCTCCTTACAAAGAAACAAAAACTGGCCGGAAAAGCTGACTCCGGACAGCGAACAACGCGCAGCGGAAAAGACTCTCACAGAGTAAAGTGCAACCCGCCGGTTGCACCAGATGTCAGGGGGCGACAGGCTGAAAAGCCTCGTCCATCACGGCTTTCAATTGATCGAGTGTTTCCTCGACCGTCAGAGTATACATCTCGCGGCCGTTGTCCTCACCAGATTCAATCGCCCACTTCAAATAGTGACCGGCAATCTGCACTGCCATGGGATCGGAGATGATTTTCCCCGTCTGCCGGTTGTATTCCACCCACGTGACATGAGGAAGCGCAATCCATACCGGACGTTCGTCCACCAGAAATTTTATGTCGACTGCATCGGCATGCCGCGTGGCAATGGCGACAATTAATGCCTGATAGCGGCAGTGTACTCGCGCACCTGTCCAGCGGTCGACGGCATGGAAATCGTCATACATAACCAAGAATGATATCCGACAGTCGAGTACACCGGCAACGCAAGCGCAAATCCGGTAGTGTTTCAGTTTGAAATTTTCTGGCGCTTTCGTATCTGAGTCCAATATTCGTCGGCTACATCTTCGTCGATTTCCGTAGCGACGTTGGTTGCGTACAGAGCGTCACGACCATCTCTTCGAGGGCCTGAAATCCAGTATTCCTCGCCAGTCGCCACTTCACGGTAATTCGCCTTGAACCCGGCCCCCTTCAGGCTCCGAAATTCCTGTCCCCGGTAATAGATGGTTGCGCCCGTCTTCGAATACGTGATGCGCCCGATTCTGGCAGGACCGGTGAGTTCCCCAGCCTTGCGCTCGATGTACATGATTCTTGTTTTGTGACCCATTCTATTAACCGCCGACTTCGCGATGTGCTCCTTGCTCGGGCTGCTCCGCTCGTCCGCGCTCGTCGTGCGGCATCGCTAAGCCCGTTCACGGGCCTCGCCCAGCACGACCTGCACGTTCATCTTTTTTCGCCCGCGATAGAAGGTCACGGTTACCGTGTCGCCGGCGCGATGCTTGTTCATCACGTTCGCCAGGTCCTGCTGATCGCCAATGGCATCGCCGTTAATGGCCACGATGAGGTCGCCACCAACCATGATTGCCGTTGCCCCCAGATAGGCGCGCTCGTTGCCGCCTCTCAATCCAGCGCGGTCAGCCGCGCCGCCCGGAACCACGCGAACGATCAGCACGCCGTAATCGGCCGGCAGGCCCATTTCCTGCGCCATTTCCGGGCCAATGGGCAGGGAAACTATGCCCAGCGAAGGACGCCGCACCGTGCCCAGCGTGATCAGATCGCTAAGCACCGCCTTGGCGGTGTTAATAGGGATCGCGAAACCGATGCCTGCGCTTTGGTTTGACCCGCCGGTCGCGATCATGCTGTTGATGCCGATCACCTCGCCGTGGGAATTCAGCAACGGGCCACCGGAATTGCCGGGATTGATCGCCGCGTCCGTCTGGATGGCTTCTTCGATCAGCGCGCCTTGAGGAGTCCGGATGGGCCGCAGCGAGCTGATGATCCCGCGCGTCATTGTTCCCGACAGTCCAAATGGGTTGCCGATAGCAAACACTTTCTGGCCCACCTGCAAGCTCTTGGACTCGCCCAGCACCACGGGCACCAGGTCCGGCGCTTTGATCTGGATCACGGCAAGATCGTGCCCGCGATCGCGTCCAATCACCGTCGCCTTATAGCTTTTCTTATTGTGAAGCGTGACATCTACCTGGTTGGCATCCCCGACCACGTGATAGTTGGTGAGGATGTGGCCATCCTTATCGATGATGAACCCGGAGCCTTGGCCCTCCTCCGGAACGGGTCCGAAAAAGAGGTCGTAGGCCATGGTCCGGGTGGTGATGTTGACCACCGAAGGAATGACCCGGCGATAGACCTCGATGTTGTTCTGCTCTTCGGGGTCAAGCTTTTCCGGGCCCGCCGCTTCGCTGATCTCGATGTGTGTGGGCCGCGAAATCACGTCGGCGGCAGGGTTCGTGCCCTGGTGGTGGGTGGTAAGCCAGTAAAACGCGCCGGCCAATATCACACCCAGGATGAACGGTCGTACCAATTTCATGCGTTTATGAAGGTTCCAATCAGTTGAGAGTTTCTGGACGGGAAATAGACGTCTCCCCGATTAAAGTGTAACGAAACCGAAGGGATTTCCGCATCTCGCCGCGCCGCGGGAATTGCGTCTCACCCACTAGCCAGAGTTTGTAGTTTGTTCCAGATCTCTTCCACCTGGCGCTCCGTGTCTTCCACCGTGCCGGAATTTTCGATCACGTAGTCGGCCTGCCCCACCTTTTCCGCGTCGGTCAACTGGGCTGCACCGCGCCGCAAAACCTCAGCCCGGCCGGTTTCCAGCGATACGCCGGTGCGGGCGGCGTAGCGCTCGACCTTGCGCTCGAAATCGCAAGTCACCACGATGATCTTGTCAAAATCCCTGGCCACTCCCGCCTCGACAATCAACGCGGCTTCGACCACGGCGATCCCGTGCGGATTCTCCCGTGCAACCTCAGCCATCCACTGGTTCTGTGCCTTGATCACTGCGGGATGCACGATATCGTTCAGCTCCCCAATGCGCTTAGGAAAAGCTACGCTCGCCAGGGTGGCGCGATTGATCGTCCCATCTTCATTGAGGATTTCCCGGCCAAAGTGACGCACGACCTCGTCATACACCGGGGCTCCTGGCGCATACATCTGGTGCGCCAGCAGGTCCGCATGGAGCAGATGCGCGCCCCGCTTGACCAGCATCTCGCCAACCGTCGATTTGCCCGACGCGATCCCCCCGGTGAGCCCTACTCGGAGCATAACTCACCACCGGCTGCGGATGACTTGCGCGATAAGAGCGGCATGGGACGCTAGAACCTCATGCAGTATACAAGGCAGCCCTCGGCGAGACTCCCGTGCCCAAAATCCGTTACTATATCTATGCTGTCTCCCTGCTGACAACCGCCGGCCCGCGCCGGTGCAAAGGAAATTTCTGGAATGAAACGCTCTTCTCTCGTGCATTTTGCTTCGGTCGCGGTCCTACTGCTGGCCAGCACTGTGGCCTGGGGTGTCGATACCTCCATGCTGAAGCCTCCCAAGGGATCGAAGGTTGCCATCGTCGTCTTTGAGGACCTGGAGTGCCCGCAGTGTGCCAAGGCCGCGCCTCTGTTGCACGACGCTGCCAAGAAGTACAATATTCCGCTGGTGCAGCACGATTTCCCGTTGCGCCAGCATCCCTGGTCGCTCGAGGCGGCGGTGAATGCCCGCTACTTCGACACTCAGTCGCCGAAGCTGGGTGACGACTATCGCCTCTACATCTTCCAAAATCAGACTTTCATCACCAAGCAGAATCTGCGCGGTGTCACGGAAAAGTGGGCTGCGGACCACAAACTCACCCTGCCCTTCGTGGTCGATCCGTCCGGCCAACTGACGGCTAAGGTCGAGGCCGACCGCGATCTTGGCACTCGCATTCCCCTGGATCATACCCCGACCATCTACATCGTCAACGATTCCGGGCGCGGTGCCCCGGTCACGGAGGTTACCGACCTCACTCAGCTTTATGAAAAGCTCGACGAGGTAATGAAGGAAGTAGGCCCCAGTACCCAGGCACATAAGGGGGGGAGCACCCATTAGGTTAGAGCTATATCTGGCACAACTCTTCCCGGCGGGATCGCATCTTACGTTTCTATGGGGACCACTTCAAGCCGGAAGCTGGCTGTGTTCGTGACCAAGGGTCCACCGACCAGCTGGTCTGCTTCCGGACGTTGTTCCACGACGTTGCGCAACTTCCGACGTAATCGGCGGGTTGCTATGATCGGACTGTATTATGCCGGAACCTACCGCTGACACTGGCGTTCTGAAATCCATGCCTTCCGTGTCCTCGCACGATCGTATCCTGTTTTCGGCGAAGCGTTTGTTCGCGCGCAATGGATATGAAAACACCAGCACCGTTGCTATTGCCCGCGAGGCCGGGACCAGCGAATCGCAACTGATGAAGCACTTCGGCAGCAAACAAGGGCTGTTGTTGGCCATCTTCGATCGCGGCTGGGCCAGTATCATCGAACGGGTGCAGGTTGCGCCTCGCAAGGCTTCGCCCACCGACCGGCTCTTGGGCGTGCTGGAGGCGATGATTATCGAGGTGGACAACGATCCTGACCTGAAGGAACTGATGGCGCTGGAGTCCCGCCGGGTCCGCAAAGACAACCACGATGTGCTGATGAGCGGCGGCTACCAGCAGTTCGTCAAAATCGTCGATGGCCTGCTCGGCGAAATGCGCAGCCAGGGCCACATTCATCCCAATCTCAATGTGGAAGCGTTGCGCGCCGCCATCCTTGGCATGACCGAGGGGCTGCTGCGCGACCAGGTGGTGGCGAAGCGGTCCGAGTGCCGCGCCGACTATAACTTCGACGACATCCGCAAGGTGCTGCAAACCATGATTCCGGCCCTCGGCGGCGAAGCCGTGCAGCCGCTAAGAGCAGTCAACCGGTAACCGAAGACAATTGCAACGCCGAGTGTTCTTCGTCTGCGAACGAACTCCGCGGTCGTGGCCACTGGGTGGTAAACTATTCCTGACCTCGAAACCCCGCCGGTCCGCACGGATCGGACTGCTCACCGAGTCGGGACGTGGCTCAGCCTGGTAGAGCACTCGCTTGGGGTGCGAGGGGTCGGCAGTTCAAATCTGCCCGTCCCGACCAATTAGCTTTCAGCTATCAGCCTTCAGCTTTCAGTGATCCCTCGCTGCGCTCGGGATTTCGACCGCAGGCTCCCGCTCCTCCACCCCGCCACGCAAAAATCGCACGTGCCGGGGCCCCCGAATGCGCTCACGCCTGCTAAGCGGCTCAAGTTCAAACCTGCCCCTCCCGACCAACGTTCTTGCACCTCACCAGTCGAACATGTAGGGCAGCGCTGAGGCGACAATCATGGCGACCACGATGAGCGCGCCGCCGAGGACCTGTTGTCCCGTCATCGGCTCCTTCAGCCAGAAGACGCTGAGAACCGCGGCGGTGACCGGCTCAATGCAGAACAGCACCGCGGCCTCGGCCGGGCCAAGCCGGGTCTGGGCCAGCGCCTGTCCCCAGAAGGCAAAGACGGTGGAGAACAGCGCCAGGTAAATCGCCGACCAGAATACCGTGGGGTGCGCGATCGTCTGCTCCAGGTTTTGCAAGCCGTAGCGCGCCGGCAAGCACGCGCTCAGCGCCACCGACACTACAGCGCAGGCGGCGACCTGCGATCCCGCCAGCAGCCACGCGTCCGAGCGCCGGGTAAACACTCCCATCATGACGATGTGGACCCCGCACAACATGGCGCACAGCAGGGTCTCCAGGTCCCCGCGATTCATCTGGGTAAACACGCTCCAGGCGCCGTGGCCGCCGCCCCATCCGGCGGCAGGACGCACCAGCAAATAGAGGCCGCAGGTGGCGATGATCGCTCCCAGCGCGGACGCGAGCTTGACCCGCTGGCCTACGATGACGGCGATGAATGGCGTGAACAGCACGTAAAGCCCGGTAATAAAGCCGGACTTGGCCGTGGTGGTGAAGCGCATGCCGTCGGTCTGCGACCAAAAGATGGCGGCCAGCACCAGTCCCAGCCAGACGCCGTCCAGCACGCCGCGCCGTACGATCGGGATGCGCCGGGCGCGAATAATGACCACCATCAGCAGGCCGGCCAGCACAAAGCGCACGCTCATCAGCGCGCCGACCGAAATGCCGCCATCCAGCGCAAAGCGCGTGATCGGAAAGCCGACTCCCCAGATGACAGCCGTGGACGCGATCAGGACAACCGCAGTAGGGTGCGAGATGGAGACGGAGTGGGAGGAGTCGCGGTGCATGCGCTACAGGCTCGACGGAAGATTCATCCTACCGTGAGATGAGCGGCATTTTCATCTACCACTCAAAGGGACGGGAGGATGGGGCACCAGCAAGAATGCTTTGAACATAATATGGTTTTTGTGCTCTCATGGTGACCCAGTGGGTGATCCATGAAGACAGATAAGAACTCGAACCGGGGAGGCAATGATGGGCGAAATAAACTACCGCGAGCTGTTGGCCGCTGCGCCTAATCGGCGACAAATGATCATCGGTGCCGCTGCCGCATGCGGTGCAATCGCAGTGAGTCGAGTTGCGGCTTGGGCCAGCGACGACTTGGGCATTTCTCATACCTGCGCAGCGATTCACCAGGAGGTCGTTTTCAAGGCGAGCCCAAAACGCGTTTATGAGGCCCTGACTGATGCCAGGCAGTTCAGCAAAGTCATCGAGCTCAGTGCGGCCGTGAAGTCCGGCGCTAAGTTGGGAGACAAGCCGACGGAGATCAGCCGGGAAGCGGGCAGCGCCTTTACACTCTATGGTGGCTATATCACGGGACGGCAGATTGAGCTCGTGCCCAACCAGCGAATCGTCCAGGCTTGGCGCACTGGTAGCTGGGCCCCGGGCATTTATTCGATTGCCAGGTTCGAAATCACCGAGCAAGGCTCAGACACGAAACTCGTCTTTGACCACACTGGCTTTCCGGAAAGCCTGGCGCAACACCTGGCAACGGGATGGAAGATTAATTATTGGGAGCCCCTAGCGAAATACCTGGGTTAGGCGGAGTAACACCGCTCCTCGACGTCCCTCAGGCTTGAAACGCGAAATATTAATAATCCCACAAATATGGGATAGCAGAGGCTTACTCAGACTTGAGTACTACACTGTGGGACTCTTACTTTCAATCAACCCCTTCACCCGCTCCACAAACGCCTCCGCCTTTACCGACCCTTCGGCCTTTTCCTGGCCACGAACGCGCACGTTGACTTCGCCGGCTTCCATCTCGCGGTCGCCGACGACGAGCTGGAACGGAACTTTCTGCATGGCGTGCTCGCGGATTTTGGCGTTCATTTTCTCGTTGCGCACATCGACATGTACGCGCACGCCGGCGGCCTTGAGCTTCTCGCCGACAGCCTCCGCGTACTCGTGGTGCTTCTCGCCGATGGGGATGACGACCACCTGCACCGGCGACAGCCACACTGGAAACGCTCCGGCGTAGTGTTCGAGCAGCACGCCAAAGAAGCGCTCCTCCGAGCCGTACAGCGCGCGATGGACCATCAGCGGCTGATGGCGTTTGCCGTCCTCGCCGACGTATTCCAGTCCGAAGCGCTCGGGCAAGGTGAAATCGAACTGCACGGTGGACAGCTGCCACAGGCGGCCGATCGCGTCCACCAGCTTGATGTCGATCTTCGGCCCGTAGAACGCCGCCTCGCCGGGAATGAGCTTGTACTCGATGTTGCGCCGCTTCAGCGCCTGCTCCAGTGAGCGCTGCCCCAGCTCCCACTGATCGTCGCGGCCGGCGTAGGTTTTGCGATCGTTCGGGTCCCAGGTGGAAAGCTCGACCTGATACTGCTCGAAGCCATAGGTGTGCAGCGTGGCGAGCGCGAAGTCGATGCAGCCGACCACCTCGTCCTCGATCTGCTCCGGCGTGCAGAAGATGTGGGCGTCGTCCTGGGTGAAGCCCCGCACGCGCAGCAGGCCATGCATCACGCCCGAGCGCTCGTAGCGATAGACGGTCCCGAGCTCGCCCAGCCGCACCGGCAGATCGCGATAGGACTTCAGGCTGTCGCGATAGATCAGGATATGGAACGGACAGTTCATCGGCTTCATGCGATAGTCGGCGTCGTCCAGTTCCATCGGGGTAAACATGTTCTGCGCGTAGTAGCCTTCGTGGCCGGAGGTCTTCCACAGATCGACGCGCGCGACGTGCGGCGTGTACACCAGCGAGTAGCCGCGCTTCAGGTACTCGTTGCGCATCCAGTCTTCCATCTCCTTGCGGATGAGGCCGCCCTTGGGATGCCAGAAGATGAGCCCCGGCCCGGCCAGCTCCTGAATGGAGAACAGGTCGAGCTGCTTGCCTAACACACGATGGTCGCGCTTCTTGGCTTCTTCCAGCTTGTGCAGATAGTCGTCGAGGTCCTTCTTACTGAAGAACGACGTGCCATAGATGCGCTGGAGTTGCGGGTTCTTCTCGTCGCCCAGCCAATACGCGCCCGCGATGCTGAGCACCTTGAACGCCTTGATGCGCCCGGTGGATGGGATGTGCGGGCCGCGGCAAAAGTCGGTGAACTTGCCGGTCTTGTAGATGGAGATCTTTTCGTCGGGCGCGGTGAACTGCTCGATGAAGTGGCACTTCATGAAGTCGCCTTCCGACTTGAAGCGCTCCAGCCCCTCCTGGCGCGGCAGAAATTCGCGCGCGTAAGGCAAGTCCTGCTTTACCAGCTCCTGCATCTTCTTCTCGATGGCTTCGAGGTCTTCGGGCGTGAACGGCTTCTCACGATAGAAGTCGTAGAAGAAACCCGACTCGGTCGCCGGGCCGTGGCCGAGCTTGGTCTCAGGAAAGAGTTCAAGCACAGCAGCCGCCATGAGGTGTGCCGACGAGTGGCGATAAACTTCCAGCGCCTCAGGATCGCGATCGGTGAGGATGCGCAGATCGGCATCTTGCTCCAGCGGGCGCGCGAGGTCGACCAACTGCGCATTGTTCTCCGCGGGTGCTGCGGCTGCGACAGAGGATTCGGCAGACGGGTGGTGGCCGTTGCCGACAGTGCCGTTTCCGTTCGAGGCAAGTGGTTTAATCTGCGCGGCCAGTGCGGCATCGGCCAGACGCGGGCTGATGCTCTTGGCGATATCGAGTGCGGAGGTCCCGCGCGGCACGTCTTTCACGCTGCCGTCGGGCAATTTCACATGAATCGTTTCAGCCATGATGTCGAACCTATGCGTAGCTTTACTACAGATCGGGAACTAATGAGTTTATCAGTGAATGACGACGAGGCAATCGGTGTTACCGGGATGTTCGTGTTCGACGACTGCGCACTTCCAGCACCGTCGATCCGATCAGCCCGACGGCGCCGGTGAGGATGGCAACCGGGATGGCGACGTGTTTGTAAGCGTTGGTCATGTCAACCTTGCTGCCACTTATCATGCCATAAACGACGGTGCCGACGATGCCAAGAAACAGCCCTGCGCCCATGCCTCCGGCGGTGAAGAGCAAGGTCGTGAACACCACCCGAACCGCCGAAGTAAAAGCAATGGAGAACTTGGAGGGGCGGTGGGCGGGCATGGCATCGCTGTACGACATACGTAATACGATTTTATCGGGATGAGGCGCGCCTGTCAGGTGCCCAAAGGAGCAGTGGCCTACCGGGCATCGTTGACGGCTGCCAAAACAACTTCTTCTTCCTTCTCCGGCACCTTCGCCAGCGGCACCCGAAGCAGCGAAGCGTCATCAATCTTCAGCACGTCTTGCAGGTACTCGCGCAACGCCATCAGGATGAACGCCGCCTCGGCGGTGAGAAACATGCCCAGATAGCACACCGTCAATTGCAGGCTGTCGGGAATCTCGCGGTAATCCACCGACTTCAGGATGTCCGTCGTGCTGCTCATTACTCCTTGTTGCGTGAACACCAGCAGCGACTCCATCAAGAAATGATGGTAGCCGGCCACCAAGCCGAGCGAAGCCACAATGAGCCCGAGCGGAACAAAGGCAAGGAAAGCGCGAAAGCCGACATGTCCGTCGGCTCGGGTGGAGAACATCAACCGGCCCAGCCAGTGGCGGATGTAGAACAGATACCCCAGCATGAGAAAGCAAAACAGCGAAGTGTACGTGGAGAGAAACTTTTCCTGCGCCGCATAGGTCGGTATCAGGTGCAGCGCCGCCACCGGGATGGGTAGTGACGCCGTCACCACGGAAGCGGTTCCCATGTATGCCTTGAAGAACTGCGCGAAGGCAGCAAAGCGCGCCGGCAGGGGTGCTTGCGATTTGCTGGCGGCTTGGCTCACGGCACTGGTATCTCGCATTTCACTTTTTGGTTTTGGAATGCCGAGACAGTGACCGGCTGGGTCTTCGTGGTCGTGTTGCCTACCTGTTTCGTGGCGTACAGCGAATACACCCCGGGTGGCACTCCCTTCGACGTCGGCGTGCTGATCTGCGGAAACGCCAGGTCCATCGAATTCAGTCCGCTCACCGACACCCACTTGTACATCACCGTCCAGCCGGGGTCCGGCTGCCCGTTCTTGACGGTGCTCGCGATCACTGTGACCAGCCTGCCCGCGCCCCAGTCCTTGCAGTCCTTCACCTTGATTTCCAGGTCCTTGGCGATGCTGGCCAGCACTTGTTTTGCCGCCTCTTTCCTCGTGGGATCAGAGTTCAGGATATTCGCCACCTCAAGGCACCATTGAGCTTCGTGTGTGAGGTCGGCGACATACTCTTTGGGAGGCGGCGTCAGCAGCCAGTCGGCGTTGCGCTGATATCCACCATTCTGGTATCCGCCATTCCTGCCGTATCCGCTGTATCCGCGCCCGCTGCTTGACTGGTTTGTGTAGCCGCCCTTCACCAATCCAAAGAACAGTTGCTGTTGCGCGTCGAGGATGTCGGAGGAAATGTTGGGCGCGCTTCGACCGATGGTCTCTCCACACTTGTGTAAGGCATCGAGCGCAGCCGCGGTCGGCGCCATTGCCGGCGGTGGCGATAGAACTTGCGCCGGCAATGCCCGCGCGAGCGCGAGCGTCAGCAACAGCGCCCAACACCAGCCGAGACCGGCCCGGCGTCGTTTTCGCGCCGGCCGCCTGAGGAGGCATGTGGCCGGCGGCTGGACAAAGATGAAATCAGGTATGGCAGGCATCAGGGAATCCTTCCCGGCGCAACGGCGCACTTTGGTCTCAAAGATATAGCACAAAACCGGCAAGAACCGACACGCCCTTGCTTGGGAGGGGCGCTTCCGGGCCTGCGCTTCTCTTGCAAAATGTGCGGAAGGCGCTTGCGAAGCAGGTGAAAAGCCTGCCGGCCGCCGCTCCAGCCTTGCGTTACAATCAACTATTCATGGCTTCCACGTCGCAAGCTGTAACTCGAACTCCCGCCGAGGTGGTGCGGATGGCGCCGGTGACGCAGGCCGGCAACGGCATCTGCTACTCGGTTATGGGGGAGATGACCGCCGGCGTTGCCGATCTGGAGCGTATGGTGAATGCGGTGCCACGCACCATCGCCGCGGCGCTCAACCGCAAGGCCTACTACTTCGTTCCGCTCACGCTGAATTTGGGCGACGAGACGATGATCGCCGACCGCTATGACGTGCAGCTCTCCGACAGCGCCGTCTGCCATCGCAACCAGACGCTGGGCGACTCACAGTGCGTCTTTATCTCCACCCGCCTGATGGAAGACAGCTTCGCCATTGCCTTCGAGTTCTTCATCAACGTGGGACACAACTTCGTGGACCGCGTCGGTGTCTCGCAGGAATTTGCGGATGTCGTGTGGAAGCAGGTCGAGGGCAGGGCGCGCGGAGAGACTTCGCTCGACGCATACGAGCTGCGCAAGGTCGCGACGACCAACGGACCCGAGGCCGAGAAAGCACGCCACGAGTACCTGCTGGCGGTCTTCGCCGATGCCATTGCGGTGTATATGTTGTCACTGTTTCTCGACGTGGATTACCAGGACCTGCGGGAGCGCGACTATCCGCTACTGGCGCCGGATGCGCTGGCCGAACGCCTGCGCAAGGTCAACGAACTTTTTCCGGCGAATCCGGGTTTCGAGTTTGCGGTGTACCACAGGAGAAGGCAGTAAAAACCGGTGGTCGGTGGCCAGTGGCTAGAAATGCAGTAAAGCAGTTGTCAGTGGCTAGAAATGGTTCTGCTGACCACCAGCCACTGACCACTAGCCACTGCATCTATGATTGCTCATCTACGCGGACGGCTCATCTCGAAGCATCCCAACCAGGTTATCGTTGAGGCCGGCGGTGTCGGCTACGACGTCACCATCACGATCCCGACATTTTCCGAACTGCCTGCCACCGGCGCCGAGGTCGCCTTGCATATCCACACCCACGTGCGCGAGGACGCGCTGGCGCTTTACGGATTTCTCCGTCGGGAAGAGAAGCAGCTCTTCGAAAAGCTGATCACGGTGAGCGGCATCGGGCCGAAGCTGGCCATCACCATCCTCAGCGGCATGGCGACAGCCGACATGGTGGGCGCGATCCGCAGCAATGATTTCGCGCGGCTGACCAAGATTCCCGGCATTGGCCGCAAGACTGCCGAGCGCATGTGCGTCGAGCTGCGCGACAAGCTGGAAGGCTTTGGCGCGACCCAGCCGGTGGTGTCGCATTCGGCGGTGGAGGAAGACGTGATCTCCGCGCTCAGCAATCTGGGCTACCAACGCACGCTGGCCGAGAAGGCCGTCGAGCGGGCCGTGCAAGCCGCCGGGCGCGAGAACTTCGATGCCATCTTCCGCGCGGCGCTGGGCGCGCTGTCGAAGTAGAAGAGCCGCTGTTCGCTTTTCGCTGTTCGCTTTTCGCTTTTCGCCAGACTGCCTCGTCAGGCATTGCTCAGGGTGACAGAAGAATATTGGCAGGCAAATATCTCCACGGTTCTGACGAAGGGCGATAGCGAATAGCGAAAGGCGAACAGCGAAGAGCGATAATTACCCCGTGCGCGAGAAGGTGCTTCGCTACATCCGAGAACAAGGCCTGATAAGGGCGGGTGACCGCGTGGCCGCGACCGTCTCCGGCGGGGCGGACTCGGTCGCACTGCTGCGCGTGCTGCTCGACCTCCGGGCCGAGCTTGGCATCGTGCTGGCGGTGGCGCACTTCAATCACGGTTTGCGCGCCGAGCAATCGGACGCTGACGAAGCGTTCGTCGCAGAGCTGGCAAGAGAGCACGGCCTGGACTTTTTTGCCGGGCATGGCAATGTCCGCGAGCACGCCTCTAGCAGCAAATTGAGCATTGAGGCGGCAGGGCGCGAGCTGCGCTATCGCTGGTTCGCACAGCTTGCCCAAGAGCAGCGCTTTGATTCGGTCGCGACCGCGCACACACTGGACGATCAGGCCGAAACTGTTCTGCTGAAGTTCCTGCGCGGCGCGGGAACCAAGGGGCTGGCGGGGATTTATCCGATAGTCTTTGTGGGCGAGCAGAGAAATGTTCGCATCGTTCGCCCGCTGCTGGGCGTCTCGCGTGACGAGGTTGAGAGCTACCTCACTGCGCTCGCTCAGAGCTGGCGCGAGGATGAAAGCAATCTCGACCATCGCTTCCTGCGCAATCGCGTGCGCCACGAATTGCTGCCGCTGCTGGAACGCGAGTACAACCCGAAGATCCGTCGCGTGTTAAACGATGTTGCCGATACGTCGCGCGCCGAAGAGGAGTACTGGCGAGAGTCTGTCGAGCGCGAGGCAGCAGCCCGGACCAGCCCGAACCAGTTCAGCCTTGAGGGATTCGCGCAACTGCCCCTTGCCCTGCAGCGGCGCGTGCTCAAGCGCTTCGCTGAATGCGAAGGCATCGCGCTGGACTTCGGACATATCGAAAAACTGCGGCGTTGCGCTTTGGGCGAGCTAACCCAGGCCGAGCTTCCCGGCGACCGCATCGTCGTGCACAAAAGAACATCGTTGCAGTGGCGTGCGGTTGGGCAGGAAGCTGCTTCGGCGTACTGGTACACGTTGCCGGTTCCCGGTGAAATTCAAATCACAGAGCTGAGACTGACCTTGCGAGCGGAGATTGTACCGGAGAAATTCGCCTGCGCACTACCGACGGCGGAACTCCTCAGCGCTGATTTGGCCGGCGCGGAATTAGTGGTCCGCAATTGGCGCCCTGGAGATCGCTTCTGGCCGGCGCACAGCCGCTCGGAAGACAAGCTGAAACGCCTATTCGCGGAGAAACATATTGCGGCAGAGCAGCGTCTGCAATGGCCCGTGGCCGTGCATCAGGACGAGATCGTCTGGGTGCGGGGCTTACCGGTTGCAAAAACACATCAGTGGAAAGGCAAGGGCGAAGCGCTAAGGATTGAGATTATTTCTCATGGACCGGAGAGGGACAAGGCTATCACCGCCCCGTTCCGACTTGGAAGATAACAACCTTCGCGTCAACCGCTTCCAGGTTCGCTGCGATCCCCAACTCGCCCGCTCCGAGCCAGCACAAATCAGTGAAACTATTTATTTCATGCTCCTCTCGGCGTGGGACCGCAAGACCTAATTGGTGGCCATAACAAGAAGCAATTACGGCTGGACCGCAAATTTTCATGCCAGCGCCGCGAGACATTTTCGACACGAAGATTGCAGCTCGCTCGTCACCAAACTCTTGTGTGACCTGGCCATCGCCTTGCATGAGTTTCGGGTTGTCGTCGTGCCGCAGGCTGCTCGCTGCGGGCAGCAACTCAACCACAACATTGCGGAAGGGTTCGTCTCCCAGGTTCTCGACCACATGCACCAATCCCGCCGGGGACAACTCGCATTCCCCATCGCGGTAGCTCAGCCGCTTCGGTTCCTCGTCGCGCGCGGCGCTGATAATCTCGGCGTCGCTGGCTACATAAAGAAGGTAGTCGTGCGGATGATGATGGCAGAGCGTGCGATCATGCGGCGCGATCTCAACCGCAAAGGCCCGCACGAACTCGTTCGCAATCACCAGATGATGCCTGGGTTCCTCATCGATCTCGACCACGGAGCTGCAATCATAGTTCGAGGCCATTCGCTGTTTCCTGCGGTAACCATCCTAACAGCGCCGGTCTTCGGGGCCGTCGCTCAAGCTGCCCGAACCGGGCCAAAGAGTTCCCGATCAGCAATGCAAAGTGCCGTGTCCTCGGACTACTTTATGCCGCCCTCGTCGATTCTCCGGGAACGGCGGCATAATAGGTAACATGAACGCTGCGCGCATTCGAGAGAGCTTCATCGTCTTAGCGGCAATCGCCGTGCTTGCCTGCGCTGTCGCTGCAGCCCCGCTGAAGGTGGAGCGCACTGGGCGGCTAGCCGCCGCTGGCGCATCCGACATCCTTCGCCAGGCGGTCGAAGACAAAGGCTATCGTGTTACCCTCGACGACGGATGGGTTGCCGAGTTTTGGTTCGCGAAAGAGCTGAAGACCGCCAAGAAGGAAGCGTCTGGCGCACTCTATCCCGAACTCTCCAATGGTGGATTCGTCGGCGTGGTGAACTTCCCGCAAGGCATGTCAGACTACCGCGGACAGGGCCTTCCCGCCGGCATTTACACGCTGCGTTATCAAACCCTGCCACAGGATGGAAATCATCTGGGCGTGGCTCCTAACCCCGATTTCCTGCTGGCCAGTCCGGCAGCGGACGATTCGCGCCCAGCCGAGATTTACGTTTACAAGAAGCTGATTGCGCTCAGCGCGAAGAGCACCGGCACGAATCACCCGGCCGTGATCGCGCTGGAGAGCGCGGGCGAGCCAGGAACCGTGGCCAAGGACGAGCGCGGAGACGTCGTGTTCACCGTCACCGTCGCCGTCTCATCTGCCGGAGGAGCAAGCGAAAAGATTGGCATCGTGCTAAAGGGTACGGCAACGCAGTAGCCTCCGGTCGTCTACTGGCCCAACCGTCCGTTCGGAGCCCATGCGCAGCGAAAGCGGCCGTCGATCGACCGCTTAAGCCCTCAACTTTCGAAAAAAATGTTGCCAAACACCTGTGGTCTTCCTTCGCTGCTGTAGCAAAGCGCATCAATGCCGATGTGATTCGCAACACAGCGCTTCGGCGGCGGCACAAGCGATCTAAGCCACTGATTTAACAAGCTGCAACCTGGCAATCATTCCTGTCAAAGTGTCCGGCGTGCGAATCACTGTTAAATAATGCAACAAAACTAGCCGTTGCAGAATGCAACCTCCGACTCGATGTGTTTCGCAACACCTCCGCGCAACTCGCATAGCTCCTGTAACTTGCAGCCGCAAACTACAACGGCTTTCACAGTCGGCACGTTTGGTACGACGAATGCCCTATGAAAAGTGTCAGCGCAGCAAAGAGAAAGCGCGACAAGGTTGAGAAACAGGAGGCACGCCATGACAGTCCTACTCGTTCTTATGATGTTCGCCATCTTCCTTACCATTGATTATTTCTACGCGAAAGCCAAGCATCCAGTTCTGCAGGTCGCGCCCGCGATGAGCAAAGCAGCGACAACTGCGCCGCGGCTGACGCCGAGCCTGGTCGGCGGTTTCTCCGTACCCGACAACCTGCGCTATCACCCCGGACATACCTGGGCGCTGAGCGAGAGTCCCAACCTGGTGCGAATCGGCATCGACGACTTTGCCTCGAAGCTGGTTGGAAAAGTGGAGCATGTCACGCTGCCACAACGCGGGCAGTGGATTCGCCAAGGGCAAAAGGTGTGGAGCATCGTACGCAACGGCGTGAAGGTGGACATGGTTTCCCCGATCGAGGGCAGCGTGTCCGACATCAACGAAGCGGTGCTCACCGATCCATCGCTGGCGACGAAAGACCCTTACGGCGACGGCTGGATGGTAACCGTTCAATCTCCCGATGCAAAGACCAACTTCCGCAATCTGCTGGGTGGCGCGCTGGCCCGGTGGTGGACCGAGGAATCCTCGATGCGGTTGCAACGAGTGATGCCGAGTGCACTCGGAGCCCTGGCGCAGGACGGCGGCGTAGCCATCGACGATCTGGCTGGCGCCATGCCCGATGAGCAGTGGACCAAGATTACTCGCGAGTTCTTCCTGACCTAGATCGAACCTGATCGAACGCCCTGGAGGCGCCTCCTGCTCCGGGGCGTTTTCTTGCATTTAACACTCGTCCGCCGCGTAGCTTCGATGATGCAGTAGCGAAGCGCTCGCTCGAAGTTTATGGTGGCTTCAACGAGTTCTGGCTAGCGCTGGATTCAAGGTCGATTTGAGCTGTCCGGCTCTTTTCTCCGCTACTTTCGCGAGTTCGAGCAATCTTCCGGTGCTAGAATTTACTGTTATGCCGTTCCCTACTGATCGTCCCCGCCGCCTGCGTCGCTCGGAAGCGATGCGTTCGTTCGTTCGCGAAACCCGCCTCAGCCCGGAAGGCTTCGTCTATCCGCTGTTCGTCTGTCCGGGCGAAGGTATTCGGAAAGAAGTGCGCTCCATGCCTGGGGTGTACAACTTGTCGATCGACGAGGCGGTGAAGGAGTGCGCCGAAGTGAAGTCGCTGGGCATACCCAGCGTCATCCTGTTCGGGCTGCCGGAGTCGAAGGACGAAGTCGCCACCGGCGCTTGGGCGGAGGACGGCATTGTGCAGAAGGCGACGCGCGCCATCAAGCGCGAAGTGCCCGGCCTGCTGCTGATGGGCGACGTCTGCCTGTGCGAGTACATGTCGCACGGACATTGCGGCCTGGTCGACACTGGCCCGACTGCCAAAGGCCTGCACGAAGCGATGGAGTTTACCCGCGAGTTGCAATCCAAAGGGAAGTTGGTAGTTTCCGGTGCAAAGTCGGTCGGGGCTGCTATTGCCGCCGCCACAGGACTTGCCGTGACCGCTGCCGAGGACTACGAGATCCTGAACGATCCCACGCTGGAACTGCTGGCGAGGACGGCGGTTGCGCAGGCGAAGGCGGGCATGGACATTATCGCGCCTTCGGACATGATGGACGGACGCGTGAATGCCATCCGCACGGCGCTCGATGAAAACGGCTTCCAGAACATCCCCATCCTTTCTTATGCAGCGAAGTTCGCCAGCGGATTCTACGGCCCCTTCCGCGAAGCCGCCGATTCGGCGCCGCACTTCGGCGATCGCCGCTCTTACCAGATGGATCCTGCCAACCTGCGGGAAGCCATGCGCGAGATCGAGCTCGACCTGGACGAAGGCGCAGACATGATTATGGTGAAGCCGGCGATGCCGTACCTCGACGTGCTGCACGAGGCGCGCCTGCGCTTCGATGTGCCGCTGTCTGCGTATCAGGTGAGCGGGGAGTACGCCATGATCAAGGCCGCCGCACTCAATAACTGGATTGATTACGAGCGCGTAATGATGGAATCGCTGCTGTGCATCCAGCGCGCCGGCGCGTCGATCACGCTGACCTACTTCGCCAAGGAAGCGGCGAGACTACTGGCGTAATCCTGAGCTGAACTTCCCTGACTTTCAGCCCTGTGCGATTCGTTCGCTCACCAGGCGGGCGGCCTTTACGGCGCTGACAACTTTACCCGAGAAGATGTGAATCTCGCCCGGCGCCGTCTCCTGCACGTACAACGTCCTGCGATCCTGCTTGGGGTTGTTCTCCACCACGCGAATGGTGAAGCGCGATCCAAGATAAATCGCCTGCGCTGAGGCAGGCACCGCCAGCGCCGCATCCTGCCGCATCGCTTCGAATCTGCCCCACGAGATTGGCTCAAAGCCCGGTCCGTTCAAGAGCGGACGGTACTGCTCAGGGATCGGCTCATTAGGGTCGGTGGTGGTCCAGTGGTTGCTGTGTTTGGCGGAGCCCCAGAGCGACCGCTCCGAGCTGCCGTAGGGATCGAAGGCGGTGAACGGCCCATCCACCACCACCAGCGAGATGCCACGCAACTGCGGCGGCAACTGGATCAGGATTTTTTCCGCCACCTGATACTTCACCGACTTGAGCAGACCGCGCGATGGGCCGAGCCCGTACGTCGCCCACACCACGAAGTCATATTCCGGGCGCATCGAGGAGAGGAATTCCTGCTTCTGGAAGCTGATGCCGAGCGACTGAACCTGTTTTGTCAGGACATCGCGCAGGATCTCCGGGTCGTAGATGTTCTCCTCGACCTGGTAGCACTTGTCGATGAAATCGAAGTTCATCCACTCCGGCCGGCAAGGCTGTAAAGGGATGTTGTGCTCGGCCATCACCTGCTCGAACAGCTCCGGCGGGGTCTGCGAACCTTCGTGCGGAATGGCGTAATAATGCCGGCTATTGCGGACGATGGCCGGCGCGAAGGTCTGGAGAAATTCCGCCCCCGCTCCCATGGTCTCGCGGATGGTCTCGGGACTGCGCGGATAGTGGTATCCGGAATGAATGCGAAACTGATTGATCCCGGAGGCTGCGTTCAGAATGCCCAGTGGATCGAAAAGGTGAACGTCGTGGCCCTGTTCGGCCAGGCGGATGGCCGTCGTGCCGCCGTAAATTCCGGCGCCGGCAATCGCGACTTTTGATTTGTGATGAGTCATGTTTAAGTTTCAAGTTCCAAGTTGCAAGTGAAATCGGCATTGCGTTAATAGGGGTCCCTCGACTCGCTGCGCTCGCTCGGGATGACAATTCTATAGTTCATGCTCAAACTTGAAACTCGAAACTGCTACCTGCCATGCGGCGTATTCGCGGGATTCACCGGCACCAGAATTCCGTCGCGAATGTAATAGTCGTAGCCGCGCCAGCGGATTACGTTCCGGCCAAAGCTGGCGACCCAGATCATGAACGCCACTGCATCCCACAGAGGGATCAGCAGCATCTTCGGCCACAGTCCCTTTTGCCGCATCCCATGTATTCCGATCACCCAGGTGAGCGCGACGCGCAGCACGATATAACCGCCCAAGTACCCAATTACGATTGGTAGCGTCGGATGGATTGCCACCGCGATCAGCGCCCAGATCAGGCCCCAAGTGAAGATCAGGCCCTGATGTCCCCGCCGGCGCATCAGGCGCATCACCGTCATCCAGCGAACGCGTTTGTAGAACAGGTCCTTCAGCGACTGGAAGTCGGCAACGGTTTTCACGATGTACGGCAGCAGCTTGACCTCATAGCCCTGCGCCGCCACCAGGCGGCCCACATTGAGGTCGTCCGCCGGACGATTCTCAATGACCTCGTAGCCGCCAAATCCGGCGATGCGCTGCCGCGTAGTCACAATCGATTGCCCGAACATAAATTTGATGCCGTCCAGTTGCCAGGCCACCAGGATTCCGGCGAAAAAGTCGGAGATCATCCCCGCCGATTGCAGCTCCTGCACGAAGGACGTCTCTTCGGTGGAAACGTACAAGGTAGTTGCGCCGCCGACCTTGGGATCGCGGAAGGGATGAGCGACCGCGCGCAGGTAGTCGGGACCGACGCGAATGTCCCCGTCGGTGATGACCAGCAGTTCGTATTGCGCCTCGCTCACCAGCCGCACCAGGCGCGCCACTTTGTCGTTGATGGCGTCACGGCCTGAGCCATACAGCAGGCGGATCTTGCGCTGCGGAAAGTCGGCAATCAGCTTCTCTAGTACGGGTAGCGCGGGATCGTCGCGATCGACGCAGAAGACGATTTCGTACTCCGGATAATCCTGGCGGCAGAAGCTGGCGTAATTCTCGTAGGCATCATCGTCGAGCCCGCGGATTGGCTTCAGGCAACTGATGGGCGGTGTGAAGTCGGTGTTGGGTGGATTCTCGCGCCGGGCCACGCGGAAGTAGCGCGCGGAACTGTAGATCGCCAGCAGGTAGTAGACGCCGGGAATGGCGGCGACCATCAGGACTATGTAGCCCGCGATCCGCAATGGTTTTTCTCTCGGAGTATGGGATTAAGCCGCTTCACTGCATGAACCAGTGTGGCCGGAAGAACTGCGGGATTTTCCAGGGCCGCAACTCGATTGGAAAACGAAAGTGTAATCTAACACACGGGTAAAGCTCGGTCGAGGACACTGCCGCAAGCCGTCAAGCCGGCATCCGGTTTCGATGTCCGAGCCGGGTTTTGCCGGAGCAACCCTTGTCATGCGTGTGTGCGTAACTGGCGGGACAGGATTTCTCGGCGCGTTTCTGGTGCCAAAGCTACTCGCCCAAGGCGCGACCGTCCAGGTGTTGGCGCGAGCATCGCGCCGAGCCGATGAACTGGAAGCCGCAGGCGCGGAAGTGATTCGCGGCGATCTCGGCAATCCGGAATCGATCTCCAACGCTGTCAGCGGAGCGGATATCGTTTATCACCTGGCGGCCAAGGTCGGCTCGCCGGGCCGGACGAAAGATTATTTTGAGACCAACGTTGCCGGCACCGAGCGGGTCCTTGCCGCTTGCGCGAAGCACCGCGTCGGCCAGCTCGTCTATGCCAGCTCGCTGGCGGTCTACGGTCCGGTGAATGAGGGCGAGCGAATCGATGAACGCACTCCGTTGGACGATAAGCCGGAGCTCCGCGATGCCTATGCCGAATCGAAGATTGCTGCGGATCATGTGGTCAGCTCATTTGCGCTGCAAACGGGACTGCCGACGCTGATCGTCCGGCCGGGAATCATCTTTGGGCCGGGACGCCAGTTGCCGATCGGCATTCTCGGATTTCGCCTGGGCCGAACTAACCTTGTGTTCGGCAACTCCAATCATCGGATTCCCTTGAACTACGTCGAAAATCTGGCCGATGCGATGGTGACGGCCGCAGCTCATGGCAAAGGGCTGCGCCAGTTCAATGTCCTTGACGATGACGAGCTGACGCTCGGGCGCTACCACGAGATCAGAAACGAAGTGGAACACTCCGCAACCCGATTTTCTTCCGGCTGGCCTCTGTTCGTGGCATCTCCTTTTGCGGAGGCGCTGCGGCCGTTGATCGCGATGGGAGACACGCGGCTGTCGCGGCATCAAATACGGCGCGCTTTGCAGAACCGCTGGTTTGACACCAGTCTGATCCGCACAGAAACCGGATGGATGCCACGCGTGTCGCTGCGCGAGGCTGTAGAGAGAACGGTGAATGTCGCGTAGTTCTGACGTTGGCTAACAGGCTGCGGGAAAATCCGAAAAGCAGATCCCTCACCGACTAAAGTCGGCTCGTGATGACAAAAGTAAAAAAGGACTGGCTACGGCGCAGCTAAAGCTGCGCCCCTTCAAACCGCGCCGGCAACAACCTTATCCGCAGGCGCTTAAACCGAGTGCCAAAACCGACCTGTTTCGCAGAATGTGAAGGGTCGCGCCTGCACCCAGCAAAGCGTTCTCGAAAAGCTCTACGGCTTGGCCGGTGTCCCAGGATTTTGTTTGGCGAGCTTGACCCGCGCGCTCTCCAAGTCCTTCTGGACTCGGGCCATACTTTCCGTGTCCACCTCGGCGGGAATGGTCTTGTTCCACTCCTCCAGCGAGCGCTCCCAATATGTCGCTGCCAGCTTCAGGCGGCCGGTCTTCTGATAAAGGTCGGCGAGATGTTCGTGAACGGTGGGATCATCGGCCGTCCGCTCCGAGGCGCGGCGCAGATTCTCTTCTGCCAGCTCATAATTGCCCAGCTTGTAGTAAGCCCAGCCGAGCGAGTCGAGATAGGCGCCGTTCTGCGGTTCCAGGGCCACGGCACGGCGAATGTAGCCGAGCGCCTCATCCAGCCGCGTACCGCGGTCGGCGAGCATGTAACCAAGGTAGTTCAAGGCCATGGCGTTCTTGGGATCGCCGGCCAGGACCTTGTGAAACGCCTCTTCGGCCTTGTCGTACTTCTTTTGCCGCTCGTAAACGGAGCCGGCCACGAAGATCGCGTAGTCCTTCTCTTCCTGCTTGGTAGAAAGGTCAATCGCCTTGTTGATGCTCTGCTCGGCGTTGTCCCAATCCTTGACGCGGCTGTACATCTGGGCCAGGGCCACATACACCTTTTCATCATCGGCCGGATTGCCCTTGAGCATGGATTTCACCCGCTCAATGGCGGGAGCGGCGCTGCCCATGTCGGCCTGTTGCGAGGCCGCAACCATCTGTAGATCGCGATCGCTGGGATACTTCTGGGCGGCTTCCTCGGCAACATTGGTAGCTAGCTGCCATTGCTTGTTATCGCGGTAGGTTTCGATGATCTCCTGGTAGCCGCGGACCGCGTTCTCGTCCCCGAGCTCGAGCATTTTGCGGAAGCTGTCGACCGCGAGCTGGTTCTTGTTGGCTTCGCGATAGACGGTGCCGAGCCGCTCCAGGAACAGAGCGCGATTGTTCTTGTCGGCCATCGTATAGTCGGCGACATCGTGCTGGGTCTTCTGGAGCAATTGATTCAGGATCTGGATGGCCTCATCGTACTTGCCCTGGGCCTCGTCCACCACGGCGATGTTGTACTGCACTTCGAGCGAATCCGGCACCACCGAACTGGCCTTCTTCAATGCGTCCATTGCCTGGTCAAACTTGCCATCGCGGCGCTCGATCTCGGCGATGAGCATGTAGGTTTGGGCGTCGGAAGGGTCGGCATCGACGATCGCCCTATACTGCTCCAGCGCAGCTTCGGTCTGGCCGTCATTCATCAGGTTTTGCGCCAGGCCGCGCACGGCATCCAGATTATCGCGGTCCATTTGCGCGGACTTGCGATAGGCCTCCACCGCCTGCTTGTATTCCTTTTGCTGCTCATAGGTGTAGCCGAGCGCGGAGTACAGCTTCGCGGTGCGTGCCGTTTCCGGGATGGCGTTCAGCACCTGCAAGGCGCGATTGGAGTCGCCTTCCTCGTTGTAGAGATAAGCCAGCGTGCTCACGGCCTCTTCGGAATCGGGCTGGATCTGGACCGCTGCTTTGAATTCATTCTCGGCCTTCAGCAGCTCATTGTTCTGGCGGTACAGACGGCCGAGAAGCAGATGGTCCTCGACGCTCTTGGGGTCGAGCTTGACGATCTGCTCATACTGCTCGATGGCAAGCTTCAGGACCTCTTGCGACTGCGTTCCCGCCTGCAAGTCACCCAGCGAACGCAGATAAATGCTGCCCAACAGCCGTCGCGCCTCCAAGTTGTTGCCGTCGCGCTTCAGGATGTCCTGGGCTTCCAGAACGGCATCGCGAATGCGGCCCATCTTGGCGTAGATTTCGGCCAGCCCGGCATTCAGATAATCGGAGCTCGGGTCATTCTCGATAGCCAGCCGGTACTCTTCGATGGCCTTGTTGGCGTAATCGGAGCGGCCATACATGGAGACCATCTCCTCATAGGTGTGGGCCATCATGAAGTGGTAGTAGGCCGCGGCCATGTCGGGCTTCTTCTGCGGAGTCGTTTGCGCAGGCTGCGCCGCAGCAGGCGGCTGCGCCGGAGCGGCAGAGTCCTGCTGTCCGCTGTTGACTTCGGGAAGGGTCGCTGGCGGAGCGTTCGGGGTTGAACTAACAGGTGGAGTTTGGGCGACGCCGGCGATGGAGCCAGCGAATGATAGCGCCAGAATAGAGACACGGATACGTTTTAGGATCATTCAGGACCAGCCACTCAACAGCGATTGGATGCCGCGCCTCACACTGGAGTCTACACATATTTTATCCGTTATTCCCCGATTACGGGAGAACGATTCGTAGACCTTCGCAGAATGGTTCAACACCGCTGAAATCTTGGCAATATATTATTTGGACGTAGCGGAGGACGAAAGGTCAAAGCGTATCAAAAAGCGGGAGCCGCCTCCAGCACCCGCACCTTGCAAGAGTTTTTCCGCGGCGGTGAACAGCGCGACGAAATGCATAGTCGCATGCTCCGAGTGAATGACCTTACCGCCGTCTACCAGTCCGCTGGGGGCAGGGCAGCTACCGAACAGGCCTGAGCCGCAACCGCATCAAGATGGGGCGGGCGGCTCTGACGCAAGCCCCCCAGGTCTCGAAAAGCGCGAGACCTGGGGCACCCGCGTGGGCAACCGCTGACGGGGATCCATGAAGAAGCTGCTGTAACAATTACCATCCACTGCTACTTCCTTACTCATTGCCGGTAGTTGTCCGTTAGTTCGGCTGGTTGAAAGCAAATGGGTTACCGGCAGATTCCGCGGCCTAGACTTTGGCAATTGACCTGTAACCACACACTCCGTGGCCGTGCGCAATGGTGTATGCCGCGCCTCCGCGGAAAAGAAAAGTCGAACTACTGCGGACGGCAACCAGGCACGACGAGCCGACGATTTTGGAGGAACTCGGACATGAAGATCTCAATGCTATTCACGTTGCCTTTAGCGGCGGCGTTGGTGCTGCCCGCAGTGGCGCAACAGACGACATCTGACGACCAGCAGCCGGCGGCTTCACCCGCAGCGGCCAGCTCGCCGTCAAGCCAGAGCAGTTCGCAATCTGCCCAGACCGCGCAGGATGCCAACTCAGACCAGAACATGTCGGCGCGCCAGCCATTGCAACCGGAAACGCGCGAGGGGTTCTGGGGAAAGATGAATCCTTTTGCCCGCAAAAAATACGTGCAGCGTCAGCTCGCGCCGGTTCGTGACCGGGTAAGCGAACTAGACGACCTGACCGCCGAAAACTCCCGGCAGATCAAGGACGTGGATGGCCGTGCGCAAGAAGGCATTCGCCAGGCGGACGCCAAGGCCACGCAGGCCGATCAGCATGCCACCGATGCCGGCAATCGCGCGCAGCAAGCCAATGACACCGCAACCCAGGCCAGCAATCGCCTGAACACGGTCGAACAGGTGGTCGGCAACATCGATCAGTACCAGCCGGCAACGCAGGCCGAAATCCGCTTCCGCTCCGGTCAAACCGTGTTGAGCCGCAAGGACAGGCAAGCGCTGGATGATATGACCGCAGAGCTGAAAGATCAGAAGGGCTACATCATCGAGGTGCAGGGCTTCTCGACGGGCGCAGGCCAGTATGGTATCCAGAACTCGCAGGCCATGGCCAATTCAGTGGTGCGTTATCTGGTCGAGAAGAATGACATCCCGGTATACCGCGTCTTTGTGATGGGCCTGGGCAATGCGAAGCTGCCCGCGCAGGACGGTAGCATGGCTCAAGGTCACGGCAATCGGGTAGAGATCAGCCTGCTGAAGAACAGCGTCGATCAGTTAGCCTCCGCCGCGCCGCCCAACGGAGAGATGTCCGCCGGCATGGACGACGAGGACAGCGGCTACTCGACGCAATCATCGCAGCCACAATCGGCTACCATGCAACCGCAATCGAGCAACGACACTCCGCAGCAGTAGGCCGCCCAGATAAACGCAGTGTCAGGAATGCCCCTCGCAAGTGCGAGGGGCTTTTGTTTCAGGCCTGCTGGCATCGACACCAAGTGGGCGCAGACGCGCATGGCGGTTAGCGAGAAATTTGTAGTTCGAGCAGTTTTGTTTTTGCTCTGTCCGGGTAGAGCGGGCCTTCAGGCCAGCGTCCAAGGCGGCCCGTCTTTATGAGGCTTGAGCCGCTACGGTCATTTCCAATGACCATAGCGGCTCAAGCGGTTCGTTTCTTCGCAGCGAACGCGGCGCTGAAGCGCCGCTCTACCCGTACTCGCCGGACTACCCCAAGATCCGAGACCCTTCCAGCAGGCAATTGACTTGGGCGCTGTCCGAACTCCCAACCTGAACTGCAGTTAAGAGCCCGGCGGAGGAGGGGTTGTATCGCCGCTGCCGGTCGATCCCGGCGGAGGCTCGGCTGGCGGCTGCTCGCGCTGCGGCGGCAAGGGATAGTATCCGTGCTTGGCGAAGACTTCCAGGCCGGGCCGTTTCACCCGGACCTCGATGTCGCGATAGGAACTGGAGGGCGCCTGCGCGGTGTTGTAGCCCAAAGTGTATTGATTGCGGGCTTCCATGGTGATGCGCTGGTAAGCGCTCTCGATCGATTCCTTGGAAAATTCGTTCAGCACATCGCCGCCGGTTGCGTTGGTGTAGCGCGGCAGAATGTCGCTATAGCCGAAGCCGGGAATATGCGCCTTGGAAATTTTGCCGGCAAGCGGCATGGCGGCCGTGTCCACGCCGATCGCATATACCGCGATTCCGTCGGTCAGCAACACTTTTAGCACCTGGGCATAACTGGCGCGGCTGCCGTACTCCTGGCCATCGCTGATGATGAAGATGATCTTGCGGCTGGCGGGCGAACGGTGGGCGAGTTCCTGTGCGGCCATCAGGATGGCATCGTTCAGTACGTGATACTCAGGCGTAGGAGTTATCACTGGGCCCGTACCTGGCACTGGCTTGCTGTTGGTCACCGGACCGGAGCCGAACGGGCCACCGACAACCGGTGCGCCGGCGTTACTTCCACGCTCGTCGCGAATGCGCCGCAGCGCCAGCTCCATGCGGGTGGAGTTGCCGAAGTCCTGACGCTTGTTCACGGTGTTGCCGTAGGTGAAGACAGCCACTTCGTCGAAAGGCCCGAAGGCGCCGCCCAACGCTGCAAAAGTCTGATTCACTTTGCGCAGCACCGGGTCGGGAAGTCCCTGATCGACAATCAGGGCCGCGGAGAGCGGAAACGGATCGCTGGTGAAAAATGTCAGATTCTGTTTGACGCCGTCTTCATAGATGCTGAAGTCCTTGGCCAACAGGCCATCCACCATCTTGCCGCCGTCGTCCTTTACCGTCACCGGAACGGTCACGAAGCTGACCGTCTTGGTGAGGGTCATCAGCTCATCCCGCCCGCTCTCGCCGCGGGGCACGCTGCCCGGCGCGACGGTCTTGATCTGCTGCGATCCTGGAGGCGGCGGCTGCGGATTGGTCTGTCCCGAAGCTGGTTGCTGGCCGGCATCGCGAGTGTTTGCCGGCTGCTCCGGGTTTCCAGTGGAAGACGAACCTCCCTGGTCACCAGCGGCACTCGGCGGCGGCACATTAACATCCGGCGCCGGTGCATTGTTCTGGGGCGTGGGCGCGTCGGGCAGCTTCTGTTGTTGACCCAGGGCAGAAGCTGCCGCCAGTGCAACGACCGCCGTAAGAAAGGCGCCTCTCATGCGACAGCTCAAGGTGCGAAGGAACATGGGTGTCTGCTGTCTCCAGGACTTGCCGGAACTCAGCACAGTATAAACGTACTGGAGCTTCTCGGCAGCTTTCATCGCCGATTTGGCCGCCGTGCACTAGAATGGATGAATCCGACACGAAAGAGTATTTATGCCGTTCCATCGATTTCGCCAGTGTGTCTTGATTGTGTGCCTGCTCCTGAGTTGCTGCCTGTGGCTGCCGGCGCAGCAGCAGAATCTGCCGGTTCAGCCTCCAGCCCAGGACCAGCAAGCGCAGCCGCCCGCGGACCAGGAGCCGGTGCAGACCTTCAAGGCCCAGGTCAATGTCGTCAACGTGTTCTTCAATGTCAAGGACAAGCACGGCATGCTGATCCCGAACCTCACCAAGGACGACTTCCAAGTCTTCGAGGACGGCAAGCCGCAAACCATCAAGTACTTTTCGGCGGAATCGAACCAGCCGCTGACGCTGGGCATCATGATTGACACCAGCGCCAGTCAGGAGCGTGTGCTGGATATTGAGCAATCGTCTTGCGCCCAATTTCTGCGCGCTGTGTTGCGCGACAAGGACCTGGCATTCGTCATTAACTTCGACGTCGATGTGGACCTCGACCAGGACTTTACCAACAACATCCGCGATCTGACGCGTGCCCTGAACAAGGTGCAGATCAACGCCGGCATCGGCGGTCCTCCGGGATTGGGCGGCGGACCTGTGCCGACCACGCCGCGCGGAACGCTGTTGTATGACGCGATTTATCTTGGCGCCGATGAGAAGCTGAAGAACGAGGTCGGCCGCAAGGCGATGATCATCTTCACCGATGGCGAAGATCAAGGCAGCCGCTTGCGCATCCAGGACGCGATCGAAGCGGCCCAGAAGGCTGACACGATTTGTTATGTGATCCTGATTGCCGATCGCGGCTTCTACGGCTTTGGCGGTTATAGCGGCGATTCCGAGATGCGCAAGCTGGCGGAAGCAACCGGCGGCCGCGTCATCGAGGTGGGCAACAAGCAGGACAAGCTGAAGGACGCCTTCAACCAGATCCAGAACGAGCTGCGCAGCCAGTACAACATCGGTTACACGCCGGCCAACAACAAGCTCGATGGTTCCTATCGCAAGATCCAGATCAAAGCGAAGGGCGACTACAAAGTGCAGGCCCGCCAAGGCTATTACGCAATCGCTAAAGACTAAAACCTGCTGGCCGTGTTGACATCCTGCTTTTGAAGGGGCGCGGCTTAAGCCGCGCCCGGGCAGCGGCTTTCTTCCATTTTGTCATCACGAAGTCGCGAAGGAGCGGAGCGACCGAGCGCTGCTGAGGGATCTGCTTTGGTCCGGCCTGCAGGCAATTTGTTTTTGTCGGGATCTCAACACAGCCAAGCCGAAACTTGACAACTGACAACTGTTGTCGACCTCCCCCTATTTCTCCTCTGTAACCTGTTGAAAGCAATCAGAAATGCCGAAAGTTTCCCGCTAAAATCCTCTCCCCATTGGACTTATAGGTAAAATCGTCTTTCCAAAGGACTTATCAGGGCAAGAAACCGCTTGAAGCACATGTGCGTCTTGTGGATAATCGCCCTTGCAACGAAGACTGGTCAAGGAGGATCTTTCCCGCTTCTCGATCTTCGCCCATGTATCGCGCAGCGGCACGGTGCGGTTGAAGAGAAGCCTTCGCGGTTTGGAATCGAGATTAGCGCAGAAATGCGTCAGGCCGTATCGACGACGAGAAAGCCGGTCTGCCGGGCGGCGCCTAGCAGTCGCTTGTCGCCACAGATAAAGTGCTTGTTGAATGGCCGGTTCATACTCCAAGTGTGGGCAGCGGCAAGTTGGAGTGCATCCGCCGCGCGAAGCGGGTAGCGCTCCAACATGGATTCGGCAAGTCGACGCAAATCTTCTGTCGGTTGGATTTCCCGCCAGCCATCCTTCAACTCTTCGAGCCGGCTGATTATCTGACGATGTTGCGCGGCCTTCAGAACGTCCGCGCGTAGCTCCCTCGCGAAGGCGCTTCGTACTTCCACTGGCGTGGCCCACCACACGACCATGTCAAATTTTTCACTGAGCTGCTGTAGCAACGGAGTGCCCATCTGCTCGGTACATAGGGGTACGAGCGCGCTGCTGTCCCAGAAAGCAGGCTCCATCAGCGGCCTTCCTCCCGCTCCTCCAGGATCGCGCGAAGAGCTTCATCCGCGCCGAGGTTCGGAGCCGGCATTTGCCAGAATTTCTTCCAATTGATGGAACTCTTCGGCAATTTCATCACGCCGGATGCGACGAGCTGACGCTCTTCGTCCGATATGGCGCCGGCTCCATAGGGGGAGATGCGAGCGACAGGTGTGTTGCGGTCCTTGATGATGATTTCTTCCCCTTTTCGAACCATCTGCAGGTACGCGCTCAATCGGTTCTTCAATTCGGCGACATTCACGCTCTTCATGGCTATATTCTATCACGAGTTAGCTATGTAGCTATATTTTTGGTTCCCGCTTCTCGATCTTCGCCCAAGTGTCCCTTAGCGGAACGGTGCGGTTGAAGACCAGCGCTCCCGGCTTGGAATCGAGATCGGCGCAAAAGTATCCCAGCCGCTCGAACTGGTAGCGATCGCCCGGCTTCGCATTGGCGAGCGACGGCTCTAGCTTTGCACTGGCTAACACTTCCAGCGAATTCGGATTCAGGTTAGCCGTGAACTCCTGGCCCTCGGGCACGTCGCTCGGGTCTTCTTTCGAAAACAGGTTCTCGTAGAGTCGCACCTCGGCATCAATCGCGTGCTGCGCTGACACCCAATGGATCGTGGCCTTCACCTTGCGGCCGTCGGGCGCGTTGCCGCTCCGCGTTTCCGGATCGTAGCTGCAATGAACTTCCGCGACCTCACCTTCGTCGTTCTTCACCACGCTCTTGCATGTAATGAAGTATCCGCCGCGCAGACGCACCTCTTGTCCCGGTGACAGTCTAAAGAACTTCTTCGGCGGGTCCAGACGGAAGTCGTCCTGTTCGATGTAGAGCACGCGCGAGAACAGCACCTTTCTCGTTCCGGCGCTCGTGTCCTCGGGATTATTTACGGCCTCGATTTCCTCGACCCGCCCTTCGGGATAGTTATCGATGACGACCTTCAGCGGACGCAGCACCGCCATGGCTCGCGGCGCCCGCTTGTTCAGGTCCTCGCGGACATAGTGCTCCAGCATGGCCAGATCGATGATGCCGTTGGTCTTCGACACGCCGATTGCGGCGCAGAAGTTGCGAATCGCCTCCGGCGTGTAGCCGCGGCGGCGAATGCCGGAAATCGTCGGCATGCGCGGATCGTCCCAGCCGCGCACCCGGCCCTCCTGCACCAGTTGCAGCAGCTTGCGTTTGCTCAACAGCGTGTACGTTAAGTTGAGGCGGTCGAACTCGATCTGCTGCGACGGGAAAATGCCGAGCTGCTGGATGAACCAGTTGTAGAGCGGACGGTGGTCCTCGAACTCCAGCGTACAGATGGAATGCGTGATCTGCTCCAGCGAGTCAGACTGGCCGTGCGCGAAGTCGTACATCGGGTAGATGCACCACTTGTCGCCGGTGCGGTTATGCGAGGCGTGAAGGATGCGATACATCACCGGATCGCGCATGTTCAAGTTGGGCGAGGCCATGTCGATCTTGGCGCGCAAGGTGCGCGAGCCGTCGGGAAATTCGCCCTGCCTCATGCGCTCGAAGAGATCGAGGTTTTCTTCGACGGAGCGATTGCGGTACGGGCTCTCCTTGCCGGGCTCGGTCAGCGAGCCGCGATATTTGCGCACCTGCTCGGCGTCCAGATCGTCGACATAAGCCTTGCCGGCCTTGATCAGCTGTACCGCCCAGGCATGAAGCTGGTCGAAGTAATCGGAGGCGTAGAACATGCGATCGCCCCAATCCGCGCCCAGCCAGCGCGCGTCGGCGATGATCGAGTCCACATACTCCTGCTCCTCCTTCTCGGGATTGGTGTCGTCGAAGCGCAGGTTGGTTTTGCCGCCGAACTCCGTCGCCAGCCCGAAGTTCAGGCAGATGGACTTGGCGTGGCCGATGTGCAGATAGCCGTTCGGCTCCGGCGGAAAGCGGGTGTGCACGCGGCCGTTGTATTTGTTGGTCTTCAGATCTTCCAGGACGATGTCGCGAACGAAGTTCGACGGACGGGCAGATAGCCCGGCGGTTGTGGCAGGTTCCTCATCGCGGGTTGATGTTGACATGATTGCAGCCTCAATTCGAGCAGCGAAAAAGCGCAGTCCGCACAAAGCTTTATTTTACGCGGTGCAGGCAGGTGCTCGGGCAGAGAATAGAGCAATGATTACGGCCAGCTGATCTCGCACAGCAAGACGGCTACGTGCGCAATCCCGGCATTCTCGGTTCCCATGCCTTCCGGAGTCTTGGCCTTGATGCCGACGCGCGATGGCTCGATGCCCAGCAGGTCGGCAACTTTCTGCTGCATGGCGGAGGCGTGTGGCCCGATGCGCGGCGCAGCCAGGATCAGGGTGCTGTCAACGTTGCCCACCTGGTATCCGGCCTCGTCCACCAACTTCAGCGCCTCGCGAACGAACATCGCCGAATCCGCGCCCTTCCACTTTGGATCGCTGGGCGGGAAATAGGTCCCGATATCACCTGCGGCAATCGCCCCCAGCAGCGCGTCGGTGAGGGCGTGGAGCAGCACGTCGCCATCGGAGTGGCCAGCCAGTCCGCTGTGATGCGGCAGCGTGATGCCGCCGATCTTCAGTGGAATGCCAGGCTTGAACTCATGCGAGTCCCAGCCGTAGCCGATGCGCGGAACGCGAGAGATGGGAGATGTGGGCAAGGTGATTCCGCCGGCCAATAATTCAAGAAGCAATGCCGTCCCTATGGGACTCCTGGGTGTTAGCTGACGGCTGACAGCCAATAGCTGACCGCTGCTTCACCCGCTCAGGCTGACATCGCGGTTCTCCAGCGCGAGAAAGAACTCCGCCAGCTCCAGATCGGCGGGAGTGGTGATCTTCATGTTGCGCGGCGAACCCATGACGACGTGCACCGCTCCGCCGGCACGCTCGATCAGTGATGCCTCGTCCGTTCCCATGAAGCCGTCGGTCATTGCTTCCTCGAATGCCTTTTTCAGCGGCCCGAAGCGGAATCCCTGCGGGGTTTGCGCCAGCACCATGCGCTCGCGCGGCACGGTCGCGATCACCACTGCGCCGTCGGCGGTGCGCTCCACCTGCTTTACCGTGTCGACAGCAGGCACGCCGGCAATCGCCGCTTCGTACTTCTTCACCGCCTCGATGACGTTGACGATGGTCTCCTGATCGACAAAGGGACGGACGGCATCATGAATCAGAACGATGTCATCGTCGTCGGCCTTGATCGCCGCTAGTGCGTTGGCCACCGAGTTCTGCCGGTGCTCGCCGCCTTCCACCACCCGCAGCGGCTTGCGGAAATTTTCCTTCTCAATCTGCTTCTGGAACGTCGCAGTCTCATTCTTCCGCAGCGCCACGACAATCTCGCTCACCGCATTGCACTGCGCAAACTTGCGCAAAGTGTGCACCAGGATCGGGGTGCCTTGTAGCTCAAAGAACTGTTTGCTCTTGCTCTTGGGACCGCCGGAAACAGCGGCCATTCGCGTCCCCAGCCCGGCAGCGGGAATGATGACAATGACTTTCATGCAGGGGAGCCGAGTATAAACGGATATGGATGCCGCAGACAAATCAGCCAGCGGCGCTCGCTCACGAAAGCCCGCCGGATGCAGACATGCGCGCAGACAGTCATAGCCCGCACTCGAAACTCGAAACTGAAAACTTGAAACTGCTTGGGCCTATTCCGGCTTGGCCGCTTCGGTTACGGCTGCCGCTGGCGTCGGTCCGCTCTTGCGAACATCCGTTCGCGACTCCACCGGTCGTGGCATGGTGACGGCGCGTTCGTCGAACTTGCCGAAGATCATCTTGCCCGCCGTAGTCTGCAACACTGAGGTCACCGAGATGTCGATGTTCTTGCCGATCATCTTGCGCGCATTGTCCACCACCACCATGGTTCCGTCGTCCAGATAGGCCACGCCCTGGTTGTACTCCTTGCCTTCCTTCAGAATGAAGACCTTCATGATCTCGCCCGGCAGCACGATGGGTTTTAGCGAATTGGCCAGCTCATTGATGTTGAGCACCTCGACGCCCTGCAATTGCGCGACTTTGTTGAGATTGAAATCGTTGGTGACGATTTTGCCCTCGTACACCTTGGCCAGTTCGATCAGCTTCAGGTCGACTTCGCGCACGGCGGGGAAGTCATCCTCCACAATCTGCACGGTCAAGGCCGCGATCTTCTGGATGCGTTGCAGGATATCGAGGCCGCGGCGGCCGCGGTTGCGCTTCATGGAATCGGCGGAGTCGGCCACCAGTTGCAGCTCGCGCAGCACGAACTGCGGAATCACGATGACGCCGTCCAGGAAGCCGGTTTCGGCGATGTCGGCGATCCGGCCATCGATGATCACGCTGGTGTCGAGAATCTTATAGCTACGCTTGCCTTGCTTCTCGCCGCCAAAGATGCCGCCCAGCGCCGCCAGGTTCAGCAGGTCGCCCTTGCCCGCGCCCACGATCAGCCCAACGTAGGCCATCACCAGCATGACGAAAAGCTGGAGAAAGCTTTGGGTTGCACCCGGGCTGATGCTGTTGCGGATGACCAGGCTGAAGAGATAGGCGCCGCAGATGCCGAGGACACTGCCGATAACAGCGCCGATCAGCCGCTTCAGACTCACCTGGCGCAGCCGAATCTCAAAGAGAACGACGGCGCCGCCAAACAGGATGCCGGCACCGGCCGCTGGCCATCGCCCTAATCCCAGGGGCTGAAGTTCGTAGCAGGCCAGCGAAGTAATCAGGACAAATAAAACCCGTATAAAGACAAGGTCCACGCCATACCTCCCACGGCCAGTCTTGGGGGTCTGCGGTCGGAATAATGTGCGCCGGGGTTATGAGGGCTAGATTATGCCGGCGACTCAGTCCTGTTCCCGAGACACGACAAGCGGCCTCGACTCGGTCCCTTCGGTATGAATCTCTCGGGGAATAGGAAAGAAAAGCCATCCCCGATCCGCCAATGCGGAAAAACTACAAAACTCCGGACAGACGAAGTATATATCACCCCGCAGTTCCGCCAGAGGTGATAAACCTATATGGCCTCCGATGCCTCCCCTATTTGGGGCGCCTGGAACCATTCGCAGCCAACCTTACGAGCTACTCAGATGCAAAATTCCACGGCGGCGTCCCCTTTCTCAGGAGAACGCGGCCCCGAGTCCGGCTCCCGCCAGCACAAAGATCGCCCACCAGCCGAAGACGACGCCCAGGCAGGTCCCGCGCTTAACTTTGGTCAGGCAGGAGATGCCAATTCCCGTCAGCACCAGCGTCCAGATGGTGAAAATGTCGACGGAGGTAGCCACGGAATACAGAAAATGTGAACTGGGATCGACCAGGCCACTGAGGTTGCTAGCCACCGGGTTCTGGAAGATAAAGCCTTCAGCGCCTCCAACGGCGACGGCGAGCATCGCGATCAGCGCCTTAAGAATGCCCGGCAGCGAGGCATACATGCAGACCGCCAAACATTGATTGAAGGTGAGTTCAGCGCCAAACCCAAAATTGAATGACGCCAACAGCACGGCCGCGATGATCGCCAGAACGATTATGATCACGACCGGGTACGCGTACGCAATTGCACGATTAACCTTGATGATCGTCTGCATCTGCGAGGCGCGCTGCTCAGGAGACAACTGGTCGAGTTTGGCTGCCTGCTTCGGCGAGAGGGCAAGCTGGTTCTCCACCACCTTCTCCATGCCAAGCTTCTTCTCGACCACGACCACCAACGCGACGCTGGCAATCGCCATCAGCAACCAGGGCACAATCCAGTTGGCGCTGCGGCGCAAGTCAGTGAACGCCTTGCTGGGAGCTATGAAAGTATCGGCGATGCGTTCCATTTCTGACAGCGGTTTTTCCTCGATCGGCGTGGCCGGGGCAGCGGAACTCATTGGGCTTCTCCTTAGAAGAGCACTCGGCACTTAGCATTTAGCAGTTGGCCAGAACCCGGAAATTCTTAGGCCGGGTTCCTTGCGCGCCCAATGCCGTCTGCCAAGTCCCGAATGCCAAATGCTAAGTGCCAACTCAGCGCGATTGTAACATCGGCAGCTTAACGTAAGCGGCCTCCAGGTTGAAGGAGCGCGGCGCGCCTTTTAGACTGAAGCTATGCACGTCCACACCGGCGAC
>Ga0181530_10000191_pt1 | contig 76264 bp, 70 predicted proteins | sample PEATcosm2014_Bin_42_FD_119769 | JGI IMG/M metagenome (GOLD analysis project Ga0181530, IMG submission 119769) | Peatland microbial communities from MTU Mesocosm Facility, Houghton, MI, USA - PEATcosm2014_Bin10_60_metaG | ecosystem: Environmental > Terrestrial > Soil > Wetlands > Peat | place...
ACCGTCGGCCTGTTCTCCGTCGCCGACGCGCTCGCCAACGCGCCGATGCAGGACGTGATCGAGCAGCTCCCCTTCCGCGAGGACATCGCCGCCGCGCTGCTGCACGGCAGCGGCGAGCTCGGAGCGATGCTCTCCGAAGTCACCGCCTACCAGCGCGGCGACTTCGACGCCGCCGAAGAGCTGATCCGCCGCCATCCCAACATCGAGCAGATCTACCGCGAGGCGACCGCCTGGGCCGACCTCAGCATCAGAGGGCTGATCTGACGCTCGTCGGCCGGCGAAGCCCAGGCGTCCCGCTGACCGGCGTACGACAGCGCCGATCGCGGCCCGCGGGCGCTTGGCTCGGGAGTGCCTCGCGTACACCGCCGTACCGCCCGCCGCGACATGAGCGTTCCGCTCCCGCGAGTTGGCGATGAGCTCTTGCTGGCGCTCACGCGCCAGTGCGTGCGCAATGTGATGACTGAACATGCGTGCAACTTTCGCGCAGTGACGGAGCGCACCCAACACATTTAGCCCCGAGTGAAAGCCGGGCTCAGGCGGGCGGCGCGGCAGCCTGAACGAGCGCGTTGCCGTCGAGCGTCCGTAGGTAGAGCACGTGGCGTCGCACCCGCCGGCGATTCACCAGCCCTGCCTGCGCGAGGACCGCAAGCTGCTGGGAGACGCCGCCGCTGGTGACACCGAGCAGCCCCGCGAGCTCCGTCGTCGAACGTGGACAGTCGAGCGCCATCAGCAGCGCCGCGCGGTTTCGCCCCAAAAGCCGTGCGAGCGCGTCCGGTGCGGCGTCGCGCGTCGACTCCCACAGCATCCCAACGCCACGCGCCGGATAGATCACCGCGGGCTGCCAGGGTGGCGCGGTGACAACGCAGACCTTCGGCCAAGCGAACACGCTGGGGATCAGCAGCAGCCCGCGATCGTCGAGGTCAAGCCTGCCGCCGCAGCCCCCGTCGCAGTCCTTGTCGATGTGCAAGACGCCGTCGTCCCAGCTGACCGACTCGTCCAGGTCGGCGAACAGCGCTCGCGTGCCGCCGTCGGCGATCTGGCGGGCGCGGTGAAGGACGTCATGCTCCAACAGCGCGCGAATCCGCTCCCAGTCATCCGCGATCGCGCACTCCCAGTAGCCGCGCATCAGCTCCGCAAGCCGCGTCACCGCTGCCCGCGGCTCGGTCAGGAACGGACGCAGCACTGGTGGGATGGCGCGTCCCTCGTAGGCAACGCGAACCTCCGCTCGGATCTGCTCGGGCGGAGTCGCGACCATCGAGGCCAGCTCATCCTCGAACCGCGTCAGCGGGCTCGTCGGGAGCGGGTGGATGAAGTCGGGGTTGTAGGTCTGGGAGTCCTGGAGAGCGTGGATCGTCGAGAGATCGAGATCCGCCGTCTTGGCGCTCACGCGCTCCACCCATGGGAGGTGCAGCGCCCCACGACTCGGGTCCGCCAGCACCGCCAGGCTTGCCACCGACTCGATCGTCGGCGAGATCGCGAAGCGAACCCGCGTCAGCGCCTCGGTGTCAAAGACGATCTCGATCATGGCCCAAGCCTCGCCGACACGCTCGCGGCCGTCGAGAGATTCAGCTCAGGCTAAATATATTAGGCGCAGACATTTGCGCGCCACCGGCCCTATCCATCGCTCCGCGCCGAGGGTCGGCATGGCGCCGCGCGAGCAGGCCTTGAGGTTCGGGTGTCACCCTCGGGGCTTGCGAGCTGTCGCTCCAGATCAGTGAACGCATCGATGATCTCCGGCGCCTCGTAGGCGCGATTGCGCCGCCCGATCGTGGTCTGGCACAGAATGCCCGCCCGCACGAGGCGCTGGATGGCTGCATCGGCCGGCTTGAACGTGCGACCGAGCAGGGTTGCCGCGCTCTCAGCAGTGAGGACCGGGGCGCCGCGGAGCCGGCGAAGCAAGAGATCGGTTGCGGATCTGGCCCGGATGGGGCCGAGGCGCTCGCGCCAACGCACCTCCAGCTCAGCGGCGCGCGACTCAAACGCCATGGCATCGGCGACTGAGCGACTGCAGGCACCGGCAAAGCTCGCGACCCAGGCATTCACGCCTTCAGTCGCCTTGGCGGAGCTGGGTGACCCGACGTACCGGAACTCCGTGAGGCCGTTGATGTAGTTCCGCGCCAGCGTGGCCAGCACGAGCGACACCGGCGGCAGGACGCGCTGAGCCAGGCCCCTGCGACGCAGCACGAGGTGGATCACCGCGCGGCCCGCGCGGCCGTTACCGTCCACGAATGGGTGAACAGTCTCGAACTGCGCGTGAGCGATCGCGGCCTGCGCGACGGCGGGCAAATCGTCTGTGTTGCAGAAGGTGCATAGATCCTCCATGAGCCCTGCGACAAACTCGGGAGGTGGAGGAACGTAGGCAGCCGTACACGGGTTGTAGTCGCTGCCACCGATCCAGTTCTGCACCTGACGGAAACCTCCGGCATACGCCTCGAGACGAGTACCGACGAGCAGGCGACGATGCATCTCCAGGAGCAGCTCGACCGTGATCTCATCCCCCACCCCGGTGCGCTCCACGCCGTAGAGCATCGCGTCGATATTCCCGAGCACCTCGGTGGCCGTCAGGTCAGCCGATGGCTGATGCATCGCACGGACAGCCTCGGCACGCAGGAGCCGCCTGGCACCTATCTCGAGGCCCTCGATCCGTGAGGAGGCCACAGACTCGGCGCGCAGCAGAATTCGCGCGAGCGCCTCCGTATCACCGAGAGCTGCGGCCTCGGCGTTAAGTTGGATGATCGCGGCTTCGGCATCCGCGACATCGGCGGATACGTCCCCATCAAACGTGAAGCTGCGATCGACCAGGGGATCCGGCACGTAGGCCGCGTAGTCGCAGGCACGACTGTCTCGGCGTGGCAATCCTGTGCCGACGACCGCGCTTCGCCAGCGGCGCTTCACAAGCTTCGACATGCACGCTCCATATTGGAGATTAGTCTATAACCTCCAATAAGATGCGCAAGCGATGGAGTTTGTGACCGCCATCTGGTCGTCGAGCTCTGCTTCGGCGTGTGTCACGGCAAAGTCTTTCGCGCCGCCCACGCGGAACTGTTGCGTCAGATCCGTTTGACATAGACCAGCCACCGCTCGCGCACGCCTCCGACGCGCTCATACACAGCCTGCGCGCGCAGGTTCTCGGGCGCGGTCTGCCATTCCAGCCGCGACGCGCCGCGCGCGGCGCAGTGCCGCACGCACGCCTCGATCAGGCGCTCGGCGAGCCCGCTGCCCCGCGCCGCAGGCGCCACGAACAGGTCGTTCATGATGCCGATGCGGCTCGCCTCGGTCGTGTCCCAGCTCCAGAACACCGTCGCAAAGCCGACCGCCGCGCCCGACTCCTCGCGGGCGATCAGCTGGATCCCCTCTCGTTGCGGGTTCGCGATCAGAGCGCGTGAGAGCTCGAGCAGCGCCTGATCCGACGGGGACTCGCCATAGAAGTCGCAGTAGGCGCGCATCAACGGCAGCAGGTCGGCGAGATCGCCGGCGCCAACCGGCTCGATCTCGTGCCGCGGATCGGTGATCGAGCGCGCGCCGGGGAGCACGACGTCAGTCTCGCAAAGCGGTAGCTTGCGGGCGCGTGCCGACACAGAGTTCTCCGTTGGCGGTGCAGGTGGGCGACCAGCCGCTGGTGGCGCTGCGTACGATCGCGCGCGAGTGGGGTCGGATCGGCTGCATCGGCTTCGGCGGCCCGCCCGCGCACATCGCGTTGTTTCGCGAGCTGTGCGTGGCGCGGCGAGCGTGGCTGGGCGCCGAGCAGTTCGAGCGCGCGATCGCCGCGACCAACCTGCTGCCCGGCCCCGCCTCGACGCAGCTTGCGATCTACTGCGCCTGGCGGCTGCGCGGCAAGCGCGGCGCGCTCGTCGGCGGCGTCAGCTTCATCGTCCCGGGCCTCGTGCTGATCCTCGCGCTGTCGGTGCTGTTTCTCGCTGGCTCGCCCCCGCGCTGGGTGCGCGGCGCCGGGCTCGGAGCCGGCGCCGCGGTTGCGGCCGTCGCGGTCAGCGCGGGGCTCGGCGTCGCGCTGCCGATCTGGCGGCGCTCGGATGGCACGCGGCGGCTGCAGGTCCTCGCCTACGCGCTCGCCGGCGCTTGCGGGGCGGCGCTCGCCGGCCCGTGGCTGGTGCTCGTCCTGCTCGCGTGCGGCACGCTCGAGCTTGCCTGGCGCGGCCTACCTCGCAGGTTCGTCGGGCTGCAGGCCTGGCCGGCGCTGGCCGCCGTGCTCGGCGACCCCGGTGGCGTCGGCGCGCTCACCTGGACTGCGCTCAAGGTCGGCGCGCTCTCGTTCGGCGGCGGCTTCGTGATCATCCCGCTGATGGAGTCCGACGCCGTCGGCACCTATCACTGGATGACGCATGCGCAGTTCCTGAACGCAGTCGCGCTCGGCCAGGTCACGCCGGGTCCGATCGTGCAGACGGTCGCGGCGGTCGGCTACGCGGCGGACGGCATCGCCGGCGGGCTGCTCGCCGCGCTGGTCGCGTTCGCGCCGTCGTTCTCGTTCATCATGCTCGGCGCCGAGCGCTTCGAGCGCCTGCTCGTCAACGAGCGCGTGATCGCGTTCCTCGCCGGCGCCGCACCAGCCGCAGCCGGCGCGATCATCGGCTCGGCGATCCCGCTCACCGCTGCCAACAGCGAGACGTGGCAGTTCATCCTGCTCGGCGCGGCGGCGGTCGCGCTGCTCTTGTTGCGGCGCAGCGTCGTCATCACGCTGCTCGGCGCGGCGCTGCTCGGCACGGCTGTGGTGTTGCTCGGCGCGCCGCTCCCGCGCCACTGACCGGCTACCGGCGCGCCGCTCGACCCGGGCCGCGAGCGGGAGGCGAGCGAGTCTCAGCGCAGGCGCCGCCGCAAGGCCTTCGCCGCTTCCTCGCCCGTCTCCACGGCGCCGTCGAGGAAGCCGATTTCGCTCGAGGTCTGCTCCCCGGCGAACAGATACGGGCCTTCGGGCGCCTGGGCGAGGGCCTGGTAGCTGGTTGCCTGGCCGACGCGGTAGTAGGAGTAGGCGCCTTTGACCCACGGGTCGAGCGCCCAGTGATCCTCGTAAGAGCGGCCGGTGTATGCAGCCGCGGTACCGGGGAAGACGTTGTCGATTTCCGTCAGCGCCCACGCGGCGTCGGCCGCGGGCGCCGGACCGTGGGCAGCGCCGGTGAGCCCCGAGAGACCGACGCGCCCGCCGGGAAACGCCAGGAACAGCGCCGGGGCGGCATCGGGGCCGAGCGGCACGCAGTCGTCCCACGCGCAGGCGAGGCGGTCCCATTCCCCGTAGGTGGCGCCGCTGAAGCCGAGCGCGGGCCACGTCTTGTGGGTGAGTTCGAGGTGGACCTTGGCGTTCGTGCCCATGCCCATCGTCTCGATCACCGTGCGCTTGGTCTGCGACATGCCCGACAGCTTCAGGTCGACGTTCCGCAGCGTGCTGAACGGGAGCGCGAAGACGACGAAGTCGGCCGCCACGTCGGACAGCGACCCAGCCACTTCGAACGTCAGCGTGACCGTCTCGTCGGCGTTGCGGCGCACCGCGACGAGCACGTGTCCGTGTTGAACCGTTTCCGGCGGCAGCTGCTCGATCATCCCGGTGACGAGCTGATCGTTGCCGCCGATGATGTGGTAGCGCTCATCGTCACCCCCGAGCGGCACCACGGAGGTGACGGGATTGCCGGTGAGCAGCCCGATCAGGTCGAGCGCCGACTGGTCGGCGGGGTCGCCGCCGTTTTCGGTCACGGTGTTGGCGAGCATCAGCTTGCCGAAGCGGCTGTGCACCCCGATCTCGGTGCTGTCGAGCCACTCTGGCACCGACATGGCGTCGAGCCTCGCCGCTCCCGCTTCCGTTTCCATTTCACGGCCCGCGGCCTTGAAGGTCTGGTATCCGATCCGCGCCCAGTCCGCGTTCGCTTCGCGGAGCAGGTAGGGAGCGTCGTCGATGAAGAAGACTTCTTCTCCCTGCAGGAGGTTGCCGCCGTTGACGACCTCTTCCTTCAATCCCAGCAGGCGGACGAGCCTTCGCACGGCCTTCTGCGGGGTGTTGATCAGCTGGCCGCCGTGCTCGGTGATCAGCCCGTCGGCGAAGTAGTCGCACAGCGACCAGCAGCGGCCGCCGGCGCGTTCGGCGTTGGCCTCATACACGGTCGCAAGGATCGGCTTGTCGGGTCGGGAGGTGAACAGCAGGTGCGCACAGCGCAGGCCGGCGAGGCCGGCGCCGACGATCGCGATGCGCGGCTGCGGGCGGTCTCGCAGGGCACGCGCAAGGGCGGCGGCAGGGTGGGCGGCGAGCGCGGCCGCCGCAGCGACTGCAGCGCCGCCGGCGATGAACTCGCGGCGGGTCCGCAGGGCGCCGTCCGAGCGCGCCTCTTCCAGCCGCCCCGCGATCTCATCCACGGGCACGCCGCTGCGCTCGGACTGCCGATGCAGCGCGAACGTCCGCCGCGCCGCCGCCATGCCCGACGTGCGCGGGCGGCGCCCGATCCCTTGCCGGTTATCCACGCGCTGATCCTCTCTCCCTCAGGCCCGACTCCATTCGATCCTCAGCCTACGCCCCTGTGCGCGCCCCGCTTCGGCGGCCGGCCTGCGCGTGGACGGGTCGAGCGGGTTCGCGCCGATCGCCGCCCGCGATGCCTCGTCGGGCTCGACGATCGCGACCTCGCCGCCAGCCGCGCGCAGCTCTGAGGCGGCCTGGGGCAGGGGCTTCTCCGTTGGGAACAGCTCAGCGCTCCCGAGTGGCACGATCACCAGCACCCGCGACGCATCGAGCGCGTAGTCGGCGTTCGCGCCGGAGCGGACGCCGCCGTCGACATAGCGACGCCCGTCGATCGTCGCGGGCGGCCACACGCCCGGCACGGCACAGCTCGCCGTGACAGCGTCCACGAGGCTCACGCGCGACGCGTTGTCGAACACCCGCGGCTCCCCGCTCTCGGCATCGACCGCGACGACCTTCAACGCACGCGCGGGCCACTCGTGCGACGGCAGCCGCGACTCGATCACCGCGCGGCGCTGCGCCTCCGGCACGGTCGCGGCGTCGAGCGCGAACCTGCCCACCACGCGGCGCATCTCAGAGACCGTGCCGGCCTCCCCCATCACCGCGGCGATCTCCGCAGCCCAGCTCTGCAGGTCGACGTCGACCATGATCTCGGCCGCCTGCAGCTCCGGCTCGACCTGCCGAGCGTACAGCTCGTCCAGACCCAGCCCGCTCCCCAGCTGCGCAGCGACGGTCGCGCCTGCGGAGGTCCCCACGGTCAGCTCGACCCCCGTGACGTCCCGGCCCGCGTCGGCGAGGCCCGCCAGCAACCCGGTGATCCACGCGATCCCGCCGACGCCGCCGCCGCCCAGGACCAACGCGTCAGTCATCGCTAGGCCTGCGGGAGAGGGCGCACGCCGAGCATGCGATAGAGGTCGGTCAGCTGGCCCGGCTCGAGCTCCGTAGGCGCACCGGTGAGCGGGTCGCTGCCGCCGCCGGACTTGGGGAACGCGATCACGTCGCGGATCGAGTCGGTGCCGGCGAGCAGCGACACGATGCGGTCGAAGCCCATCGCGAACCCGCCGTGCGGGGGCGCGCCGAAGGCAAAGGCCTGCAACAGGAAGCCGAACTTATCGTGCGCCTCCTCGGGCGTGATGCCCATCACCTGGAAGACGCGTTCCTGCAGCTCGCGCGTGTGGATGCGGATGCTGCCGCCGCCGATCTCGTGGCCGTTGCAGACGATGTCGTAGGCGTCCGACAGCGCCGACCCCGGGTCGGTTTCGAAGCTGTCGAGGTACTCGGCCTTGGGTGAGGTGAAGGCGTGGTGCAGGGCCGTCCAAGCGCCGGAGCCGACCGCGACGTCGCCGCTCGCGACGGCATCGCCCGTGGCTGCGAACACGGGCGCGTCGACGATCCACGTGAACGCCCACGCGCTCTGGTCGATGAGGTCCAGGCGCACGGCGAGCTCGCGGCGGAGTGCGCCGAGCAGCGCGCGCGAGGCCTTGGCGGCGCCGGCGGCGAAGAAGATGCAGTCGCCCGGCTCGGCGCCCGTGTGGGCGACGAGGCCGTCGCGCTCGGACTCGGAGAGGTTCTTGGCGACGGGTCCGCGCAGCTCGCCGTCTTCCCCCACGAGCACGTAGGCGAGACCCTTCGCGCCTCGCTGCCTGGCCCACTCCTGCCACTCGTCGAGGACGCGGCGCGGCTGCTCGGCGCCGCCGGGCATGACGACCGCGCCGACGTAAGGCGCCTGGAAGATCGCGAAGTCGCCGCCGGCGAAGTAGTCGGTGCACTCGACGAGCTCCAGCCCGAAGCGCAGGTCGGGCTTGTCCGTGCCGAAGCGGCGCATCGCCTCCTCCCAGGTCATGCGCGGCAGCGGCGTCTGCAGGTCCACGCCGATCGTGCCCCACATCGCGCTCAGCACCTCCTCACCGAGGGCGATCACGTCATCCTGCTCGACGAAGCTCATCTCGACGTCAAGCTGGGTGAACTCCGGCTGGCGGTCGGCGCGGAAGTCCTCGTCGCGGTAGCAGCGCGCGATCTGGAAGTAGCGTTCGAAGCCGCCGACCATCAGCAGCTGCTTGAACAGCTGCGGGCTCTGCGGCAGCGCGTAGAAGGCGCCGGGCTTCAGGCGCGCGGGCACGAGGAAGTCGCGCGCGCCCTCGGGGGTCGAGCGCGTGAGCGTCGGGGTCTCGATCTCGACGAAGTCGCGCTCCAGCAGAACGGAGCGCACGGCGGCCGAGACCTGCGAGCGCAGCCTGAGCGGATGCGCGGAGGACTCGCGGCGCAGATCGAGGTAGCGGTGGGCGAGCCGCGTCTCCTCGCTCGGCTCGTCGTCGAGCTGGAACGGCAGCACGTCGCTTGCGGCGAGCATCGTCAGGCTCGTCGCCTCGACCTCGACCTCGCCCGAGGCGATCGCCTCGTTGGCCATGCCCTCGGGGCGCTCGCGCACGATGCCCTCGATCGTCACGCACGACTCCACGCGCAGGCTCTCGGCGGTCGCGACCTGCTCGTCGTGGAAGGTCACCTGCGCAACGCCGGAGGAGTCGCGCAGGTCGATGAACGCGACCCCGCCGTGGTCGCGGATGCGCGCGACCCAACCGGAGAGGGTGACCTCGTGGCCCGCGTCCGCGAGGCGGAGTGCGGAGGCGTAGTGGGTTCTGTACATGGGCTTGCGTGGGCAGTCTGACGTGGCGCCCGTGCAAGTGCGCGCGGGGGTCGCGAGACGGCCGACCAGTCTAGGACACGTGTCGCCCGGGAAGAGCGCCCGGCGCCGCGGCAGCGTCCTCAACGACGAGCCGTGCTTGTACCGCCGACTAGGTACAGAACTGTACCGGGTAGTAGGTACAAACCGATCAAGCCTCGCTGGGTGCCTCGAACGCCGGCCGGTCCGCAAGCGGCGATGCTCGCCGCAGCCACTCGCTGAACAGCGGATCGACGATGTACCAGCTGCCGTCCCGCTCATCCACCAGTCCGCGCCCCTGCAGCCGCACGAGCGCTGGGCGCACGCGTGAGTGGCTGGAGAAGCCGTAGCGCGTCGTGACCGGGCGACTGGTGATGTTGTCGCCGCCGCGGTCGGCCAGCAGCTGGAGGGCGCGAACCTCATTCGCCTCCCCCTCGTCCCCGCTCATCAGCACGTTGAGCACAGATGCGAACTCGGATCGCTCGATCGTCTGCACGAGCCGGTCGTGGGCATGGATCACGGTCTCGAGCGTCACGCGCTCGCCGGCTGGCGTGACAGCCCAGCACTCCCACGCCAGCTGCTGCGTGCTGCGGGGGTGCACGCCGGTGGCGCTCAGCAGGTAGTTGAGCGCGTCGTCGTCCGCCAGCCGACCTGTCGCGTCGAACTGGAAGTCCAGGTACTCGAGGAAGTCGATACGGCTGATGGCCGGCAGCTGCATCTGCGCGGCCTCGCCGAAGATCGGCTGGTGAGAATCCTCGAGCATCATCTTCATCGCATTGCGGATCGATCCGGTGAACAGAAGCGAGACGTGATTGGACCCGGAGCTCATCAGCGCCGAGCGGATGATCGCCAGGGGATCCCCCGGACAGTGCCGCAGCCGCTGAAACTCGTCGAACACCACCACGAGGTGATCGGACAGGGAGCGCAGGGCGAGGAGCTGCGCGTGCAGCGTCTCGGCATCCTGGGCCGGGTTGGCCGCGGCGCTCTTGACCGAGCCCTTGATCACCTTGATGTCGAAGCCGATCTCCTTCTCGAGCGCACCGATCTGCCGCTGGGCGGCCCGTCGCAGGTGCTTGGCCGGGTGACTGATCATCGCGTCGTGGACGCAGCCGATGAACCCTGGGATGCTGACCACGCGCTGGAGGTTGACCTTGACGACATCGAACGGCGGCGCATCCTCGCCATGGCTCTTTGCCAGTTCGAGCGCCAGCTGATTAATGAACGTGGTCTTGCCCGTGTCGCGCGGTCCGAACAGCGCGACATTTGTCTGTCCCTTCAGCGTCAGCGCGACCTGGTTGGCGAACGCCTCCATGCCGACGATCTTCGACGGGTCGTCCAGCGGACGGTCCCATATGAACGGGTTGAGCACGGTTGACATCCCGCAATTGTACCAGGTAGGCGGTACAAATTTGGACCGCCTAGCGGTACAACCGGGAAGCCAGCTCACTGAGCTGCCGCACTGCCGGGCCCGGCAGTGCGGCTCACACGCGGCTTGTCACGACCCACTCCAGCAGATCGACGTACTGGCCCAGGTGCCGCGGGCCGAGAAACATCTCGCGCACGCGCATCTGCGCCGCTTCGCCCATGCGCTCCGCCCGGTAGGGGTCGTCTAGGAGCCCGCTGACGCCCTCGCCGAACGCGCGCAGGTCGCTCGGCTCCACCAGCAGGCCCGTGCGCCCGTCCTCGATCTGCTCGCGGATGCCGCCGATCGCCGAGGCGACGACCGGGCGCCCCTTCCACATCGCCTCCGCGACGGTCAGGCCGAAGCCCTCCGCGAGACTCTTCTGAGCGACCACGTCGGCGCGCCGCTGTAGGGCGTTCACGATCACGGCGTTCTCGTCGGCATCGACCATCGGCAGCAGGGCCAGGTGCACGCGCCGGCGGATGCGCCGCGGCAGGCCGGACCAGATCGCGTCGACTTCCTCGAAGACCTCCTTGCCCTCCGGGTCATCCGCGACGGCCGTCACGTCGGGGCCCGCAAGCACCAGATGCGGCTCGTCGTCCTCGGCGTGGACGTACTCGGCAAACGCCGCAATCACGCCGGCAGGGTCCTTCAGGCGGTCCCAGCGCGAGACCTGCGCGAGCAGCGGCACGCCGAGCCACAGCTGCTGCTCCTCGACGAGTTGGGCCTTGGTGCACACGCGACCGACCGTGCCGTCGAGCCGCGCGAACAGCGCCCTGGTGTGGCGGTGGTAGCGGTCGGTGGCGAGCCCGGCCGCGCGCAGCACGGCCGTGACGCTCGTGAACGCCATCCCGTGGTTCTTCGGCGAGAACGCGTCGATCGACGGCGCTATCACCGTCAGCTTGGAGGGGTCAAGGCCCTCCCATATGTAGTCGGGCTGCGAGAACACATAGGCGTCCGCGCGCTCCACGTAGGGGATCAGGAAGCGCCACGCTTCGCGCGCGAGCTCGTTGGGTGGATCGACGCCGACATGCGAGCGCCAGATGACCGCCGCGCCCGTCTCCAGCATCCGCGGGATCATGCCCGCCGTCTGCGGATCGTGCAGCAGCACGACGTCGCCGGCGCGCACGCGCTGCGCCAGCAGCTCGGCGTTGGCTGCAGTGCAGCGCTCGTAGGCGGCGCGCTCGACCTCGCTGAGCGGGCCGCCGTCGCCGTTGTGTCCGTGCAGCCGGTTGTGCAGGCGCTTGGTGATCTGGAAGAACTCGGGATCGCCGGCGATCACCAGCCAGCGTGCTTTGCCGCCGCCACCGCGGGTGTAGCCGATCAGCGAGCGCAGCATCTCGGCGACGCCGCCGCCCTCGGCGGTCGAGTTGACGTTCCAGAACGTCCGCGAGGCGAGCAGCTCGCGTCCTCTCGTGAGCATGTGCTCGAAATGCGCCAGCTGGTCGCCGCTGAGCACGGCGCGCAGGCGCTCGGGGTCCAGCATGCTGACCTCGACCTCCTCCAGCGCCATCGTCAGACCGTCGTCCGCCGATGCGAGCGCGAAGCGTCGGCAGTGCCCTCGGCGGTGAGCGCCCCACCGGCGCGAGCGGCCGTGAGCAGCTCCCTCACCGAGGCACCCATCGCCCCGACAAAGACGGCCAGGTCTGGCACCTGGTCTGGGTCTGCGACGACGCCGAAGAACACATTGCCGTCATAGCTGACCGCGGCCACGCCGATCGCGTGCTCGGCGGCGAGCGGCACCAGTGGATGCACCTCGCGCAGCGGCGCACCGAAGGCGTACAGCGTGCTCTGTGCGCCAGGCACGTTGGTGATGGTCAGGTTGAAGAGCCTCGTGGCATAGAGACTCCGCGCAAGCGTCGCATGCAGCACCGGCGGCGCCAAGCCCGCGATCTCGAGCATCGCGGCGCTGCCCGCCGCCTGTCCGGTGTCCTTCAGCGACGTCGAGCGCGCAACCGTCTCTCGATGACGCGCGAGCAGGTCCGCCGGCACAAGGGGCAGCTCCACGAACAGCGAGGAGACCCTGTTGCCGAGCGCGAGGTGCTCGCTCGCCGCGCGCACGTTCATCGGCACCATCGCGCGCAGACCCTGAGCGGGCAGTGGCTCGCTGCGCGACTCAAGCAGCGCTCGCAAGCCGCTGGCGGTGACGGTGAGAACGACGTCATTGACCGTGCCGCCGAGCGCCCGCTTGATCGCCTTGAGGTCGGTCAGTGGCACGGACATGACCTCGAAGCGGCGGCGGGTGCCGATCGGCTCGTTGAGGCTCGTGTGCGGCGCGCCTTTCAGCTCCTCGTGCACGATCAGCTCGATCGCCGAGCGCGCTCTCCCGAGCGCCTCGCGTGGGTGCAGCGTGCCGTGGGCCGCGAACCGCGCCGCGTGCACGATCGTGTCGACCCCCAGCAACTCCTCGGCGGCATGCGCCGCAGAGCGCAGCGTGCTCTTGCTCGTGTGGGCGCCGCTGGGCGCGGAGGGCTCCGCGTCGGCAGCGGGTCGCGCGCGGCGGGTGATCCGAGCGCCCGTCGGCGGCGGCGAGGTACCCGGCTCGGAGTCGAACAGCACTTCGACGACGTCGACCGAGCCGACGCCGTCGACCAGACAGTGATGCGTCTTGTGCGCAAGCGCCCAGCGACCGTCTGGCAGTCCTTCGACGATCGCCATCTCCCACAACGGCCGATGACGATCCAGGCGCTTGGAGAAGAACTCCGACGACCACTCAGCCAGCTCCTCCGGGCCTCCCGGTGCGGGGAGCGCCGCACGCGTCAGGTGTCGGCTCAGATCGAAGGTTGGATCGTCCTCCCACTCGGGCCAGGACAGTCCACCCGTGTGCGCCTGTGATAGGCGCTGGCGATAGCGCGGCAGCGCCTCGAGCCGGTTGTCGAGATGCTCGCGCAGCTCCTCTCGCGAAGGGGGCCGACCGCCGGGTGGCGGGTCGAAGACCATCACCGCGCCGATGTGCATGTGCGCGCTGTCGTCGACCTCCTCGAGCTCGAGGAAGGTCGCATCGAGGGCTGAAAGGTGCGCGCCCACCGCCCAGCCTCAGGCTTGAGCCACCGTCGTCGTGATTCGATGCTGCAGCCAGTCGGGCGGCACCAGCAGCACGGAGCAGCCGCCGTGGTGGACCACGCGCCGGCTGACGCTCCCGAGCGCGCTCACGCCGGAGCGCCTGCGGCTGCTCATCACGACCAGCGACGCGTCGAGCCGTGCGCAGGCGGCGAGGATCGTGTCCTCGGCGCCGCCTGACTCGATCACCGCCGGATCGCCGTCGATGCCCTCCAGCTGGAGGCTCTGCACCTGTGCGTCGACCCGGGATCTGCGAGAGAGCGAACGCCGTCCCAGCGCGTGGATCAGCGTCAGCGCCGATCGCCCTTCGCCGGCCACCCGGCTCGCGAACGCCACCAGCTCGTCCGAGCCGCGCAGGCCGTCGCTGGCGACGAGCATGCGCTCGCCGAAACGCGAAGCCGCACGCATCGGACGCGCGACGAGCAGCGGCGTCGAGAGCGAGCGTATGGCGGTCTCGGCGACACCGCTGAACAGCATCCCCGCCAGGACCGACTTGGGCGGCGCGCCGATCGCGAGCAGATCGTGGACGCTCGCCCAGTCGCTGACGATCTTGTGCACAGGTCCGGCCGGATCGACCTCGACCCTGCACGAGACCCCAGCTTGGTCGGCGAGCATGTTCGCGCGCTCCACCATCTCCTTGGCGCTGTCGCCGGACATCTGGCCGGTGCCGGTCCGCAGCGACGTCACGATCAAGACGGTCAGGTGCCCGCCCGGCCCCACCAGCCTCGCGGCCTGCTCCACGGCGGCGAAGCTTCCATCGCCCCCGTCCACCCCGCACAGCGCCTCCGTGAACACCCGCCCGGCGCCGATCGCCGGCAGCTGCCCGCCGGTCGTCTCGAAGCAGTCCGGGTGGTAGACCGTCTCTGTCTCGACGAGCGGCCGCGACTCGATCGCCAGCGTGCTGCGACGGACCCCGTCGCCGTCGACGATCACGAGCGGCTCGTGCCTGGCGATGACGCCTCCACACCTCGCACACGCCACCTCCTGCATCTCCCTCTGCGCCTCCATGAACGACATCGTTAACTGAGCAGCCGCGCATTTACAACCGTAGAATTCCGCAGCGGGCATCCGTGCTCGCTTCGTGCACCCCCGGGACGGCTTAGCCTGGCTTCGATGGCGCGTTTGCGGCATGCTGCTCGCGCCAGCGCGCGAGCAGCGCCGGCATTTCTTCGCGGAGGAATTCGAAGAACGCGAGCGAGTCGGCGAGGCGCTGTCCGGCGGGTGACGCGAGACCGAGCGCGTCGATCCCCTCGCGTGTGCTGGCGATCCAGCGGTCAAGAAGCCGCTCGCGGCCCGCGACGAGTTCGTACCAGGTGGGGTCCTGGAGCACGTAGCGGTAGCGGCGGGTGCCGGGTTGGCGCTCGCGGCTGGTCAACCCGATGTGGCGCAGGTATTTGATCGCGCCTGAAATCGCGGCCCGACTCACCTGCAGCTGCGTGGCGAGCTCGTCGGCGGTGAGCCCGCCGGTGTCGGTTGCCAGCAGCGTGACGAAGACGAGCGCCGGCATGTGCGGCAGGCCCGCGTCGACGAGCGCTGCCGCGAAGCTCTCCACGAAGCGCCGGACCGCCTGCTGCCTATCACCGCGTGACCCGCTCAAGCTGACCCCCCGACTGGAGTTTTCACAAAAGCCTGAAAAGTATGTAGTCTCTGAAATCCGATGGCTCAGTCTACTCAAAGCCGGCCGGTCATCGCCATGAGCGGCCTGTCCAAGGACTACGGCTGCGGGCGCGGACTGTTTGACCTCGATCTCGAGGTTCGCCAGGGCGAGGTGTTCGGCTTCCTGGGCCCCAACGGCGCCGGCAAGTCGACGACGATGCGGCTCCTGCTGGACCTGATCAAGCCGAGCTCGGGGTCCGCTCGGGTGCTCGGGCTCGACAGCCGCACGCAGAGCCTGGAGATTCGCCGCCGGGTCGGTTTCCTGCCCGGTGATCTTGCCCTGCATCCGAAGTTGACGGGAAAGGCGGTGCTCGACTACCTCGCGAAGCTCCGCGGCGGCAGCGTAGAGCGACGAACACGTGAATCGCTCGTAGAGCGATTCGACGCCGACCTGAGTCGGCCCGTGCGCGAGCTCTCCACCGGCAACCGCCAGAAGCTCGGCCTGGTCCAGGCTTTCATGCACGAGCCCGAGCTGCTGATCTTGGACGAGCCGATCGCCGGTCTTGATCCCTTGGTGCAACAGAGCTTTCACGCGCTGCTCGGCGAGGTCAGCGCGCAGGGACGGACCGTGTTCCTATCCTCGCACACGCTGTCGGAGGTCGAGCGCGTCACCCATCGCCTGGCGATTCTCCGCCAAGGCAGGCTCGTGGTCGTCGACTCGCTGGAGAACCTTCGCAAGGTGGCGGTGCAGCGACTGGAGATCGAGTTCGGCGCAGCCGTCGCCGCGGATGAGTTCCGCGCTTTGCCGGGAGTGAGGGACGTGAGCGCCAACGGTCAAACCTTGACCGTCGCGTTCGAGGGGTCGGCGGACGCCGTCGTGAAGGCTGCCGCGTCTCATGAGGTTCGGGCGATTCGTCCGCGCCAGGATGACCTGGAGGAGATCTTCCTGCGTTACTACCAGGCGGAGCATCCCGCATGAGCTTGCCCGAGTTCAGGATGGCGCTGCGTCTGCGCACGCTATCCACCGCATCCGCGGCAATCGGGCTGATTGCGGTACTGCTCGCGGTCGGAGCATTGTTCCCGGCCGTCGGGCACGCCATCGGCAGGCTCAACATTCCAAAGGGAGTCTCTGAGCTATTGGGCGGCGCCGACTACGGGACGATAACCGGGTGGTACAGGAGCGAGATCGGCTCGATCTACGGTCCGCTGGTGATTGGGGCCCTCGCGATCACCGGCGCCTCGGCAACGACCGCGGGTGAGGAGGAAGACAGGATCCTTGCGCTGGTGCTCGCCCACCCGATCGAACGCTGGCGCCTGGTCGCGTCCAAGGCGGGAGCGATCGCCGTGGTCGTGATCACCATCGCCGTTGCCACCTGGGTCGGATTGGTTTCGGGCGTCGCCGTCGGCGGCGGTGGGATCAGCGTCGGACACCTCGCTGCCTTCTCCCTGCAGCTGGCGTTCTTCGGCTTCGCGACAGGTGCGCTCGCGCTCGCGCTCGGCGCCGGCACCGGCCGCCGGTCGCTCGCCAACGGAGTCGCCGCCGGCGTGGCGATCGTCGGCTGGCTGATCAATGGGTTCGCCCCGCTCGTCAGCGCGATCGCCTGGCTGAAGTACCTCTCCCTCTTCTATTACTACGCGGGCCACGACCCGCTCACCCGCGGCGTCGACATCGGCGGCATCCTCGTCCTGGGGGCGTTCAGCCTGGCGCTGACGGCGCTCGCGATGGTCGGCCTCCAGCGTCGCGACCTGCGCGCGTAGAGCGGCTGTGCGCGGCTGCTCACGCCGACGGGTTCTCGAAGTAGTGCCCTTGGTCGAGGTCGTCGATGAGCCCGGGATGCGTCGGCTGCCACCCCATCTGCTCGCGGGTCCATGCGCTCGAGGCCGGGGCGTCGAGCCCGAGGAAGCCCCCCAGCCATGTGAAGTGCTCGCCCGCATCCTCCGGGGCGACGGATACCAGCGGGAGGTTCAGATGGCGTGCGATGACCTCGGCGATGTCGTGGACCGGAACGCCTTCGTCGGCGACCGCGTGCAGCGTCGATCCCGCCGGCGCCTGCTCCAGCGCGAGGCGGAACAGGCGAGCGGAGTCGAGGCGATGCACGGCGGGCCAGCGGTTGCTCCCATCACCGATGTAGCCGGAGACGCGCTTGTCGCGGGCGATGCCGACGAGGGTTGCGATGAAGCCGTTGTCTCCGTCGCCGTGATTGGTCGGCGGGAGTCGCATGACGGACGAGCGGACGCCGCGAGAGGCGAGGGCGAGCACCAGCTCGGCGGTCGCCCAGCGAGTCTGCGGACCGCTACCGAAAGCGGCCACAGCCGAGGCGGGGCCGTGTCCGTCCTGCTCGGTCGCCACACGCCCTGGCGCGAGCCCGAGCGTGCCCGAGGCGATCACGAACGGTCGATCAGAGCCCGCGAGCGCCTCGCCGAGGGTCTCGACGGCGCGGCGGTCCGCGTCGGCAGCGCCCTGGAAGTCCCCCGAGAAGGCAAGGTCGTGCTTGAACGCCAGGTGGATCACGCCATCGGCGGCGGCAGCTGCGTCGCGCAGGCCGTCGAGCTCATCGAGCGAGCCGCGATGCACCTCCGCGCCGGCGGCGGCAAGGGCAGCGGCCGAGGCATCCGAGCGGGCGAGCCCGATGACCTCGTGCCCCGCTCCGAGGAGCTCGGGAACGACGGCGGAGCCGATCCAGCCCGATGCTCCGGTGACGAATACGCGCATGAGAGAACCTCCAGGTAGAAGTCGATGACAGTGACTGCCATCAACATAGCATGGGATGTCAGCCACTGTCGTCAGGTAGACTGGGGCCATGGGCCGGTGGGAGCCAGACGCGCGCGGCCGCCTCGTGCAGGCGGCCTTCGCGCTTTACGGCGAGCGCGGGTTCGAGCAGACCACAGTGGCGGAGATCGCCGAGCGCGCGGGACTGACAGAGCGGACGTTCTTCCGCCACTTCGCCGACAAGCGCGAGGTTCTGTTCGCAGGCGCGGACGCGCTGCGGGAGCGGCTGGTCAGCACGGTCGCCGAAGCACCAGGATCACTCGCGCCGATCGACGCAGCGGCCGCGGGCCTCGAGGCCGTCGGCGCTGTCATCCAGGAGGGCGGCGAGCTGGCGAGGCAGCGCCAGGCCATCATTGCTTCGAGCGCGGAGCTTCAAGAGCGCGAGCTGATCAAGCTCGCATCACTCGCTACCGCGCTCGCCGAGGCGTTGCGCCGGCGCGGCGTCAACGACCCAGCCGCGAGCCTGACCGCCGAGGCGGCGATCGCCGTCTTCAAGGTCGCGTTCGAACGCTATATCGAGGAAACCAAGCGGCAAGACCTGCCGCGGCTCATCCGCGAGTCGCTCGACGAGCTCAAAGCTGTGGCCGCAGGCAGATAAGCATCCTCGAGCAAGCCGTCGCGGCGCCTGGCGGCCGGGCCAGCGTGGCGTCCTCGATCGGTGGATGGAAACGGCGAGCGTTGGAGGCGCCAAGGCCGCTCACTACTGCCTCGATCATCGGTCATTCGACGGGTTGGTCGTGCCCACACGCCGCCGCGTGTGCCCGCGCAAGCCGAATAGTCAGCGTCGCATCGGTCCGCTGCTCGTATGGATCGAGGTGCCACGCGCCGCGGTTATCGCTTAGGCGATCCTCGCTAGCGCGGGGTTGGCGGCGGGGCGGTCCGGCGGCACGCACACCATGCCGTCGCTGAAGCCGGCCGAGCCGATCCCGAATGCGGCGTTGAAGCGGTCGAGGTTGACGACCGTCAGCAGCGCGGTGATCTCGACGAGCTGCTCGTCGCTGAAGTGCTCCTTCACCCGAGCGAATAGCTCGTCGGTGACCTCGACCGGCGTGCGCATCACGGCGACCGCGTAGTCGAGCGCCAGCTTCTCGCGTGCCGTGAACAGATCGCTCTGGCGGTGGCGCGGCAGCGCCAGCAGCGCCTCGTCGGAGAAGCCGGAGTTGCGGCAGATCTGCGAGCCAAGGTCGATGCAGAACTCGCAGCCGATCATCTGCGCGCCCTTCAGCTCGACCAGGTACTTCAGCCGCTCATCGACGGACTTCCCCTTGCGCACCGCCTGGTTGAACTTGCCCATCCCGAACATCATCTTCGGCTGGTAAGCCCAGATCTCCATCGGCTCGATCCCGCTGCCGGTCTGCGGTGCGCGGCCGGTCAGCTTCTTCATCATCCTCGGTCCGAGCCTGTAGACGAGCTTGGTCTTGAGGCCGGCGTCAGCCTGCTGCACTCCGTTGATGCGCGCCATCGGGCACCTCCTGTCACATAGGTTGGGGTTCGGGGGTCTATCCGGTGTGACCCGCGAGACCCGGACGATGTGACAGCGATGCACGAACTCGAGCTAGCCAACACGTTCGACCGCCAGCGGCCCCAGCTGCGCGCGGTCGCCTACCGGATCCTCGGCTCGCTCAGCGAGGCCGACGACGCGGTGCAGGAGGCGTGGCTGCGGCTGCACCGGACCGACGCCGAGCAGATCGACAGCCTCGAGCGGTGGCTGACGACGGTCGTCGCCCGAATCTGCCTGAACATGCTGCGGTCGCGCCGGACCCGCGGCGAGCAGCCGCTCGACGGCTTCCTGCCCGAGCCGATCATCGACAATCCGGCCGTCGGGACCGATCCCGAGCACGAGGCGTTGCTGGCGGACTCCGTTGGGATCGCACTGCAGGTCGTGCTGGACACGCTGAGCCCGGCCGAGCGGCTCGCGTTCGTGCTGCACGACATGTTCGCGGTGCCGTTCGACGAGATTGCGGCGATGGTCGACCGCTCACCGCAGGCGACCCGCCAGCTCGCCAGCCGCGCCCGCCGCCATGTGCGCGAGGCTGCGCCACCGCCGGACCCGGACCTGACCCGCCAACGGGCCGTCGTCGACGCCTACTTCGCCGCCGCCCGCGAGGGCGACCTCGAGGCGCTGGTCGCGATACTCGACCCGGACGTCGTGCTGCGCGCCCACCGCCGCGACGGCGACCCGCTCGAGCTGCGCGGCGCCGCGCGGGTCGGACGCGGTGCGATGGCAGCCCGGCGTTTCGCGCCGTACGTCCGCCCGGCGCTCGTCAACGGCGCCGCGGGCGTGGTCGCATTCGATGGCGAGCGGCCGTTCGCGGTGCTGGCGTTCACGGTCCGCGGCGACCGCGCGGTGGCGATCGACGTATTCAACGATCGCGAGCTGGTCGCCAAGCTCGACATCCGCGGGATCACCGCCTGAGCGGCCCGCTCAAGCGCCGGCGCCGGCCACCCCGCCACCTGATCACGCGGCGCGCGCGACAGCGGGGACGCCATCGTGCGTGGCGAAACAGGGGCCCAGATCGATCAGGAATCGAGAAGCGCCGGTCACGAGCCGTAATTAGAGTGACCGCCATGGACATCACCACGATGACTTCAGGAGTGACTAAGACCGGCTGGTTGTCTGACGCCTCGGCCGGGCCGGCCTGACGTTTGAGGCACGATGAGCATGGCCACGAAGACGGATAAGCAGTCGCGTGCGCTGCGGTTTGCCGACAGCCACGATTCGATCCGCGTGCACGGCGCGCGCGTGAACAACCTCAAGGACGTCAGCGTCGAGATCCCGAAGCGCCGGCTGACGGTCTTCACCGGCGTCTCCGGCTCGGGCAAGAGCTCGCTGGTGTTCGGCACGATCGCCGCGGAGTCGCAGCGGCTGATCAACGAGACCTACAGCGCCTTCGTGCAGGGCTTCATGCCGACGCTGGCGCGGCCCGAGGTCGACGTGCTCGACGGGCTGACGACGGCGATCATCGTCGACCAGGAGCGGATGGGCGCCGACTCGCGCTCCACCGTCGGCACCGCCACCGACTCGGGCGCCATGCTGCGCATCCTCTTCAGCCGACTCGGAAAGCCGCACATCGGTTCGCCCCAGGCGTTCTCCTTCAACGTCGCCTCGATCGCAGGCGCCGGCGCGGTCACCCTCGAGCGCGGCGGCCGCACTACGAAGGAGAGGCGAAGCTTCAGCATCCTCGGCGGCATGTGCTCGCGCTGCGAGGGTCGGGGCTCGGTGAACGACGTCGATCTCACCCAGCTGTACGACGACGGCAAGTCGCTGCGCGAGGGTGCGCTCACGATCCCCGGCTACAGCATGGACGGCTGGTACGGCCGGATCTTCACCGGCTGCGGCTTCTTCGACCCGGACAAGCCGATCAAGATGTTCACCAAAAGAGAGCTCGACGATCTCCTCTACAGGGAGCCGACCAAGATCAAGGTCGACGGCATCAACCTGACCTACGAGGGGCTGATCCCGAGGATCCAGAAGTCGATGCTGTCCAAGGACGTCGACGCCCTGCAGCCGCACGTCCGGGCCTTCGTGGAGCGGGCGGTCACCTTCACCACGTGCCCCGAGTGCGACGGCACCCGGCTCAGCAGGGAGGCCAGGTCGTCGAAGATCAATCAGACCAGCATCGCCGACGCCTGCGCGATGCAGATCAGCGACCTCGCCGAGTGGGTCCGGGGCCTCGAGGAGCCGTCGGTGGCGCCGCTCCTGGAGGCACTGGGGAAGACCCTCGACTCGTTCGTGGAGATCGGGCTCGGCTACCTCTCGCTCGACCGGCCATCGGGCACGCTCTCGGGCGGTGAGGCGCAGCGCACCAAGATGATCCGCCACCTCGGGTCCTCGCTCACCGACGTGACCTACGCCTTCGACGAGCCGACGATCGGGCTCCACCCGCACGACATCGAGCGGATGAACGAGCTGCTGCTGCAGCTGCGCGACAAGGGCAACACGGTGCTCGTCGTAGAGCACAAGCCGCAGACGATCGCGATCGCCGACCACGTCGTCGACCTCGGCCCGAAGGCCGGGACCGACGGCGGCGCGGTGATGTTCGAGGGGACCGTCGAGGGGCTGCGCAGGAGCGACACGATCACCGGCCGCCACCTCGACGACCGGGCGTCTCTCAAGGAGGAGGTCCGGACCTCGTCGGAGGCCCTGGAGGTGCGCGGCGCCGACACCCACAACCTGCAGCACGTAGACGTCGACATCCCGCTCGGCGTTCTCGTCGTCGTCACCGGGGTGGCGGGCTCGGGCAAGAGCTCGCTGATGCGCGGCTCGATCTCCCCCCGCCCTGGTGTGGTGACGGTCGACCAGAGTGCGATCCGTGGCTCCCGACGCAGCAACCCGGCGACGTACACGGGCCTCCTCGACCCGATCCGCAAGGCGTTCGCGAAGGAGAACGGCGTGAAGCCGGCGCTGTTCAGCGCCAACTCCGAGGGCGCCTGTCCCAACTGCAACGGCGCCGGCGTGATCTACACGGACCTGGCGATGATGGCCGGCGTCGCCGCCCCGTGCGAGGTGTGTGACGGGAAGCGCTTCCAGGCGTCGGTGCTGGAGTACACATTCGGCGCCAAGGACATCAGCGAGGTGCTCGCGATGTCGGTGGCGGAGGCGACCGAGTTCTTCGGGTCCGAGGAGGCGAAGGTCCCGGCCGCACACAGGATCCTCGACCGGCTCGCCGACGTCGGGCTCGGCTACCTCATCCTCGGCCAGCCACTCACGACGTTGTCCGGAGGCGAGCGCCAGCGGCTCAAGCTGGCCACCCGCATGGTGGAAAAAGGAACCGGGCGGGCCGGAATCTTCGTCCTCGACGAGGCGACCACCGGCCTGCACCTGGCCGACGTCGAGCAGCTACTCGGCCTGCTCGACCGGCTTGTCGACTCCGGCAAGTCGGTCATCGTCATCGAGCACCACCAGGCGGTCATGGCGCACGCCGACTGGATCATCGACCTCGGCCCCGGCGCCGGCCACGACGGCGGGCGGATCGTCTTCGAGGGCACACCCGCCGACCTCCTCGCCAGGTGGGAGGGAATCTCATCCCTCACCGGCAAGCACCTCGCGGCCTACGTAGGCACCTGACCGAGGCGCTTGCGGACACCGCGAGACGAGTGAGCACGCTCCTAAACTGGCATCGTGACGCCAGACGAGCTCGCCAACCTCGCGCACCTGCGCCGCGCCCGCGATCTGATGGACCGCGAGTACGCGCGCCCGCTCGACGTCGCCGCGCTCGCGCGCGCTGCGCTGATGTCGAGCGCACACTTCTCGCGGCAGTTCCGCGCAACGTACGGGGAGACGCCCTACGCCTACCTGATGACGCGGCGAATCGAGCGGGCGAAGGCGCTGCTGCGCGGCGGCGAGTTGTCGGTCACCGATGTCTGCATGGCGGTCGGGTGCTCGTCGCTCGGCTCGTTCAGCGCCCGCTTCACCCAGCTGGTGGGCGAGACGCCGACCGCCTACCGGGCTCGCGACCACAGCGCGCTCGCGAGCGTGCCGGGCTGCGTCGCCAAGGACCTCACCCGCCCGAGCCGCAGACCGAGCAGAATCGGAGAAACGCGCGGGGCGCTGGCTCCCTAGTGTTGGGGACATGAATCTCACTCTCTCCACCTGCTTCGTCCTAGTCCATGACCCAGACCTCGCACTGGCCTTCTACCGCGACACGCTCGGCCTCGAACTACGCAACGACGTCGCCCGCGAAGACTTCCGCTGGATCACCGTCGGCGCCGCCTCCCAGCCCGGCGTCGCGATCGTGCTCACGAACTACCTGAACGGCAGCCCCGCCGACGGCGACGCACTCGCCGCCCTCCTCGCCAAGGGCGCCCTCAACGGCGTCCACTTTCACACCGACGACCTCGACGCCACCTTCGAGAACCTGCGCGCCTCGGGCGCCGAGATCGTGCAGGAGCCGACCGACCAGCCGTGGGGCACGCGGGACTTCGCCGTGCGTGACCCGTCCGGCAATCTGGTGCGCATCGACCAGCCGCCCGCCGCGGGGTCGTGACGCGGCAGGTCGTTCGATGGCTGCGATGGAAGGGACCATCGTGAATGCGCGCCGACGCGCATTCAGCACGGCCCGCGGGTTCTGAGCAGCGCACCCCGGCGTCTTGGTGCTCGGCGAGCGCGAGGAGGCCGCAGCATCGCTACTCGGAGCGGGCTCCTACGCCGCGATCTTTCAACCGCCCGCGCAGTAAACCGCGTTGAGCGACAGCTTTGGCGTCGACGACTCGGGTGCCCCTATAGCGGGATCGCCGCTCAGCTGGCCGAGTAGATCACCGTCACGTCGGCCTCGAGCTGGCAGGTGTTGTCGCTTTCCTGTGCCTTGTGGGCCTTCTTCTTGGTCTTGTGCTTCTTGGGTTTGGCGGGGATCGGCGTCAGCTGGCCGCTTGCGCTGCCGGCAGCCGCCGGCGCGCTCGCGCTGCCCGACACGCCGGTCGCCGCGACTCCAGGGAGGAATCCGATGCCGCAGTAGCCGAGGTAGTCGTCGCTCTGCTCGGTGAAGGTCTGTAGCGGGCCGAGCGTCAGCGAGAACTGCTGCGCGACCATCTGCGCCTTCGTTTGCGCGTCGCTGATAGCGGCGGTCAGCGCTTGGTCGTAAGCGGCCTGCTGCTGGGCGTCGGTGGCCCCGGATGGCACCGACGCGCCGCCCGTGCCGTTGACGCTGATCTGGCCGGTCGCCGCGACCGCTGTGCCCGACAGGGCGAGCGTCGCTGCGCCCGCGAGTGCGAGTGCTCTCAACATGCTGGCTCCTTCGTCGTGGGTGGTGCCGACAGCTTCCCACGTCCTGTCACTCCCATCGCGCTGGGTCGGGAGCGGCTGATGCCTCGCGTACCGCTGGGCGTTGGCGGGCCCGTCTCCTCAGCGCACGAGGATGGGGGTGCTGGGGATTCCTCACCTCCGGGTTGCCGACGATCGACTTGACTCGTGTCAAGAGCTTGACACATACGCGGATGTCAAGATGTTGACAAAAGCAAGCTGATGGTCGCCCTGACTCCAGAGCCCAGCAACGCCCCCGAGCACGCACCACTTTCCCGCATCCGCACGCGGTGCTCGAACACGAGAGCGCCGACAGCAGCCCTTTCGGCAGCAGCGCGCCGGGCGACCCTGGCGAGCTAGCGGGATCGTGGTCATCCCGTGCGCGCCAGTAGCGACCTACATGAGCCGGCACAGCCTGCCGCGAGCCTCAGGCGCGACCCGGGGAAACTACGCGCCCCATAGCGGAGCCAACACCGACGCGCACGACCGCCCCGGTCGGCAACCTGTTCACATGCGAAGGAACCTCCTCCTGGCGAGTGCGATGTGCTGCCTGACGGTAGGCGTTGCGGCCAGTGCGCTTGCCTCCCCCGCAGCTGCGCTGCACGCGCAGGCCGTCTCGCCCGCCAGCCAGTGGCTGGCCGCGCTCGAGTCGGCGCCCGGACGCGACACGCTCGACATGCAGCCCCAGCAGACGGTGCCAGACGCGCTTGGCCTGCCTGACGGGAGCACGATCGTTGCCGGGACCGTCAACACCAAGCGCAACATCGAAGGTGCGCGCCTGGTCGTCGCCCGGCTGCTGCCTAACGGGCGCCCCGATCCAGCCTTCGGCGAGCTCGGCGTCGAGCTCACGCAGGTCAAACTCCTGCCCTGGCAGATCCTGCCCGCGCCCGACGGCGACCTCCTGATCCTTGGGCCGGGTCGGTCCCCGGGCGCCGAAGAGCCGAGGATCACCCGCTTTCCGGACTGGCTTGTGCTGCGCCTGCTCGCTGACGGAAGGCCGGACCCGAGCTTCGGCCACGACGGACTGCTCGACGTCTCCGGCGTGCCTGTTTCAGGCGAGGGTGCCGACTCGGCGGTCTCCCCGCAGATGCAGCCGAACGGCGACATCCTGCTACCGACGGTGATCGGCCAGGTGCTCACGCCGGCCGCCGTCGCGGGCATCGTGCGGCTCGCACCGGACGGCGCGCGCGACGCGTCGTTCGGCAGCGACGGCACCGTCACGCTCGCCTCGGGCATGGACGCTTTCGCGCTCGACGCCGACGGTTCTCTCTCGATCGCGACGGGCGGGCCAACGGGCGTCGGGCTGCGGCGCCTCACCGCCGCCGGCACGCCCGACACAAGCTTCAACGGAGGCCTCACGCTGCAGACACCGATCTATGGCGCCACAAGCATGCTGGTCACAGCCGAAGGCGCGGTCGAGCTGTTCGGCTACCCGTCGTCCAACTCGCTCGTCGACAGCAGCGTGTGGCGCTATACGCCCTCGGGTGCCCCCGATACGGGCTGGGGCAGCGATGGCGTCGTGGACCTCGGTCCTCCGCAGGGCTACCTGACCGACCTGCTCACCGCGCCCGCCAGCCAGACGTTGGTGGTGACGATGGGCGTGCCTTCCTCCGCCGGCCTGCCGACGGGCGCGTACCGTGTGCAGCTCAGGCGCCTCACCGCCGCTGGCCAGCTCGACCTGGCGCTCGGGGGAGTTGCGGGGCTGCTCAGGGCTCTTCCGTTCGGCGGCGAAACCTACGCCCCCGGCGCCATCGCTCCCCTGCGCGGGAACAGCTTCGCGCCCTCGGGGGTGATCGAGCGTGGCGACGGGACCCTGCTCTTCAGCGGGAGTGTCGAAGACAGCGAGGCCTACGTGACCGAAGGGGGCCCTGAACCAGTCGCGTGGTTCACCGGACTCGGCCTCGCCGCCCTCAACAGCTCATTCCAGCTCGATCCACAGTTCAACGCGTCCCGGCCGGCGCAGCTGACGGCGCGCGTCCTCAGCAGGCACCTCACATCCAACGGGATCTCGCTAGCGCTGCGCTCGAGCGGAGCTGCCCTGGCCGTCGTCACCGTCAGGGGGGCGGGAAAGCTCATCGCGCGGGGCACGGTGCCGTTCTTCTCGATCAACCAAGCCCTCGCGCGACGCACGCTGCGCATCCCACTCACCCGAGCGGGCAAGCGGATGCTCGGCAGGCGCCTGCGCATCAAGGTAAGCGTGTCCGCCGCGAACCTCGTCGCTGGCCACGCGAGCGCCCACACCTCGGCCACTCTCGCGGGCTGACTTGGGGGGCACGCGCGTCGACACGAACGGTTGAATGCACGGTTAGCCCGCGGCGCGTGACCTGTCACGCAGACTCGGTCGCAGCCCCAGCGGGCGCTGTGCGATCGCAGCGCTCGACCGTGCCGGAGTGCCACCCGTAGATCGCATCGCAGACCTCGCTCTCCACGTCCTCACGCAATTCGGGAAGCGAATGCCGCCCCCACGTGAACCTGCGCGTGTGCCCGTCGGACTCGAAGGCGCGGCTTGCGGTCCTGCCGCACTCGGGGCAGGTCTTCACATTGCTGTGGAAGCCGATGCCACAGGTGTTACAGAAGATGTAGGCCATAGTCGTTGATCCCTTCTAGTCAGCGCTCAGCACCGTCAGCCTCCAGCCGACCTTTCGCTGGTCTTCGATCCCATAGTTGACAGGGTACGGACAGACTGGGCCCGGCACATCGGGATCTGATGCGCAATGGACCGGGTAACTACGCGGTTTAGGCCAGCACCGCCTCGTTTGAGGACACCAGGCATCCTGATGGTGCACGTGGATGTCTCTGACGATTGGCAGTAGCTGCTGGCGCGGGCGGCGCCGGTGTGCTCGCGCGTTGCGCTCGGGACGCTGCGCGATGATCGCCGCGGGCACGATGCTCGCGCGTCGCTCAGTCCTCGGCGCTCTGCAGCGGCTGGCCGATCTTCGAGCCCTCGCGGTATACCGAGATCGCCTTCAGGCCCATCCGCCAGGCATCGAGGAAGATCGACTCGATCCTCTCGGGCGGAGTGTGGTGAGGCAGGTTGAGCGTCTTCGAGACGCCCCCGCTAAGCAGCGGTTGTACGGCGGCAACCATCCGCAGGTGCCCGTCGACGGGCAGCGGGTCAGGGCCGCTCGCGGTGTGAAAGACGGCCGCGTGGGCGGCGCGCAGCGCCGGCGCACCGACGAGGTGGCCGTGGTCCAGCGCGTGCTCGCCGAGTTCCTCCAGAGCATGGGTGGAGTAGCCGAGCGCGAGCAGCCCGTCAGCTACCGCTCGGCTCTGAAAGTGCAGCTCGCCGCCGTCGGCCAGGTGCCTGCGCCCGGCGAGCGCGTAGTAGGGCTCGATGCCGGTGCTCTCGCAGTCGAGCATCAGGCTGACCGTGCCCGTCGGCGCGATCAGCGTCGTCTGCGCGTTGCGCAGCCCATGCGCGACACTCTCCGCCAGGACGTCATCCCACGCCTCGCGCGCCGCCGCCAGCACCTCGGCGGGCGCCTCGCGGCCGATGCGCGCGGCGGCGGCGCGGTGAGCGCCCAGCACGGCGAGCATCGGCTCGCGGTTGCAAGCGAACTCGGCGAACGGGCCGAGCGTCGCCGCCAGCCGCGCCGAGCGCCGGTAGGCGGCGCCGGTCATCAGCGCGGTGATCGCCACCGCCCACGCCCGCCCCGCGACAGAGTCATAGGCGATTCCCAGAGTCAGCAGCAACGCAGCGAGGTTGGCATAGCCGATGCCGATCGGGCGAAAACGCCGCGCGCCGTCCGCGATGCGCTCGGTCGGATAGGACGAGCCGTCCACGATCGCGTCCTGGGCGAGCACCAGCAGCTCGACCGCGTGCACGAACGCCTCGACCTCGAATGAGCGGTCCTCGCGCAGGAACGCTAGGAGGTTGAGCGTCGCGAGGTTGCAGGCTGACTCCCCCACGTGCAGGAACTCACCGCAGGGATTGGAGGCGGTGATCGGACCCGAACGCGGACATGTGTGCCAGCGCGCGATCGTGTCCGCGAACTGCAGCCCCGGATCCCCGCACACCCACGCGGCCTGCGCGCACGCACGCAGAAGCTCGCGCGCGGGGAGCGTCTCGACCACCTCGCCGCTGGTGACGGCCCGCAGCGCCCACTCACGGTCGTCCGTCGCGGCGCGCATGAACTCGTCGCTCACCCGCACCGCGTGCGTGGCATTCTGGAAGGCGAGCGAAGCCACGGCCTCCTGCGGCTGGAATCCGGCGGCCACGAGCGCGGCGCCGTGCTCCTCCTCGCGCGCCTTGCACGCGATGAACTCGAACACATCGGGATGCTCGGCGTCGAGCACGACCATCTTGGCTCCCCGCCGCGCGCGCCCGCCTGAGCGGATGGTCGCCGCCCACGCATCTGCGGCGCGCATGAACGACACCGGACCGCTCGCCAATCCTCCGCGCGAGACGGGCTCGCGCGAGGAGCGCACCCCCGACAAGTTCACGCCGGTGCCGCCGCCCTGCTGGAAGATCACCCCCTCGCGCGCGTTCCAGTCGAGCAGCGCGCGAATCGAATCCTCCGTCTCCAAGATGAAGCACGCCGAGGTGAACGGCTCGGGCTCGACGCCCACATTCAGCCACACCGGCGTGGCGAAAGTGCCGCGCTGGCTCAGCACGAGCGCCGTCAGCTCGGCTTCCAGCGCCGCGCGCTGACCCTCATCGCAGGCCTGCCCCGAAGCCTGCGCCCAACCGCCGATTGCGCTCGCGACACGCTCGACGAGCTGCCGTACCGAGTGCTCCTGCGAACCGTCCGCGTGGCGAGCGAAGTATCGTCGCGCAACCGTCGCCACCGCGGTGTCCGACCAGCTCGTCGGAGCCTCGACCCGCTCGCACGCGAACGCGACCTGGCCATCCGCGGAGCGCACCGCCACCGAGCGAGTCCCCCACCCGACCACCGCGAGCGGATCCTGCCCCTCCACGGTGAACATGCGGGGCACGTCTGATCCATGTTCCGGCGCGGCGGTTCCCATCTCGATCTCCCGGCACTCGTGGACAACTGCCCATCAGCATCACACCCCGTGCCTGCATCGACATCGGGGAGAGCTACGGAGGCCCACTGCCGCGTCCCCATCAGCCTTCGACCACGCCAGCGGCGCCGCTGCGACCCAGTTCGCGCGAGGAGCCGCGCCGTCGTCACGCCTGCCATCCACCCCTGCGGTCGATGACGGCGGGGGTCTCAACGTCTCTCGAAGATGAGCCTGCTGTGATCGAGTAGTTCGCGTTCAAAGCAAGTCTTGTTCGCGCTGACGCCCGAGGTGAACGCGTGCCGGAAATCTGCGCTCGTGAGCCAGCGGGGAACCAGGTTGAGCTTCAGTAGCGTCTTTCTGAGGCTCCGGGCTCCGACTCGCTTGTTCCACTCGCTGATCGTCTCTATGTAGTCGAGGCGGCCGCTGCTGCTCGCAACGAGGCGAAAGCTGGGGTCCGCGCAACCGACAACCTGCTGTTGGTCGAGCGGAAGCCAGGAGCCAGGGAACTGGCATTGCAGGAGCGCGAGATACCAGGCGTCGGAGTCCCGCGGGGCGTGGATGTCGACCTGATCCAGAGGGATCATGTTGCGCCCGAACACCATCGTCTGCAGGTAGAGGCGTCGCTTCTCGGGCAGGACGGCCGCGATCCGCTCGAAGATGTCGTGGTAGATCCCCTCCTGGCGTCCGGCGCGATACTCCTCGACCGAGCAGAAGTGCTCAAACGCGCCGAGGCTCGCGACCGCGTCGAAGCGACCGAAGCTCTCGCAATCCAGCTGCCGCGCGTCGTACAGGTGGACGTCGAGCTCGTGCCGACGGCAGGCAGCCTGCTGCGCGCGGGACAGCGTGACACCCACCCCGATCGCTTCCCGGCTGCGGATGAAGTTGAGCAACGGGCCCCAACCGCAGCCGAGGTCGAGCACGCGCCTGCCCGGTCCGATCCCGATCTGCTCGGCCACGTATTCGTGCTTTCGCCGTTGAGCTTCCTCCAGGCTGATCGTGAAGTCGCCGTCGTACTTGGCGCCGCTGAAGTCCGCGAGCTCACCCATGCTCAGCCGAAAGACGCGGTCGGTGAGCGAGTAGGTGAAGTCGATGTCGTCGCGATCAGCCATACCTCTCAGCGTGCCCCCAGGCGCTATGTGATTGCGACCATGCGTTCGATCGGCAGGCGCGCCCGGGCCGCTACGTCAGCGGGTACGCGCACCTCGTGCTTGTGTTCGCGTAGCGCGGCGTGCAGCTTGGAAGCGTGATCATCTTCATGTACCTGCAGACCGCCGGCCGCGACGTCGCCTGAGGCCACGAACTCCATCACCGAGGTGGTGCAGCCGCACTCTGGGTGGATCAGGAACTCGGCGCGAGCGTGCTCGGCGCGGATGTGCTCGATGTCGGCCGGCCTGATGCCGGCGTGCACTTGACACTCGCCGCTCCAAACGCGCATGTGCCGGCCGGTGCGATGCTCAACGTACGCGCCAAGCCACATGTCGGGACCGAACAGGATCTCTGCGTCGCCGTGCTCGCGCCACACGTGCTCAACGACCTGGACGGCGTTGGAGGAAGTGCAACAGTAGTCGGTCTCGGCCTTGACCTCGGCCGAGGCGTTGACGTACATCACGACAACCGCGCCCGGGTGCTCGGCCTTCCAGGCGCGCAGCTCAGAGGCAGTGATCGTGTCCGCAAGAGAACATCCCGCAGCCAGGTCCGGCAACAGCACGGTCTTCCGTGGGCAGAGCACGGAGGCGGTCTCTGCCATGAAATGCACGCCGCATAACGCGATCAGCTCGTTCTCCCGGGCCGCGGCCTGGCGTGAGAGGCCCAGTGAGTCGCCGACGGAGTCCGCGACATCCTGGATCTCTGGCAGCTGGTAGTTGTGCGCCAGGATGACCGCATCGCGCTCCTTCGCCAGCGCCCGTACCGCCTCCTGAAGCCGTGCGATCTGCTGCGGCCCGAGCGGTGAGGTCGGGGCGGCGTTCTGGACGGACACTCAGTCCTCGCAGATGTCGGCCGTCAGCGCGGTGGTGATGCGCACGACGTCTCGGGGGTCGATCAGGACCGAGTGGCGGTGATCGCCAGCCGAACAGAGGATCCGCTCGTGCGTGAGCAGGGAGCGGTCGATCACCTCGGCTGCCGGGACCATCGGCCCAAACGGCGGTGCCGCGCCAACCTCCAGCGTTGGAAAGTCGCGTGCGATCTCAACCTCGCTCGCGAGCCGCAGCTGCCGCGTCGCGCCAAGCAGCGCGCGGAGCTTGTGCAGGTCGAGTCGATCGGTGGCGGGAACCGCCACCACCACGTAAGCATTCCCGTCGTGAAGCACGACGGTCTTGGCGACCTGCTCTGGCGGGATGCGCGCGACGCGCGCCTCAGCCGCGGCGCTCGTCACCGCCGCGTGCTCGCAAAGCTCATACTCGACCCCCACACCATCGAGGAACCCCGTAATCGCTCCGACGCGCGTCCTCGCCACTGCAGTGTGGATGCTGTTGGCAGTCATCGATCAATCCCTCCGCCGAATTGAGTGTTCGGCTGTACACGCTAGTCGGCGCCGCCCAATGCACATCGGCACGAAGCCGTCGCGTTCCTCCGTAGCCGCCACGGATGTCCGCCAATCGCGCCCAGCTCCCTTGACCGTCAACCCCGCGAGGCGTAGACACCCGCTGCGGTCAGCGGAAACGCCACGATGCGCACGCACGCGTCAGCGCCCTCGCGTCGGCACATGCGAGCAATCCGAGGAACCTGATTGATTGTGGCGCGACGTTCGTTGTACGCGCTCGCGACCCGACACGGGCTCCTTTTTATCGGGGCGCCGAGGTTCGAACTCGGGACCTCACCGGCCCGAATTGTGTGTAAAGGCCCCGTCAGGGAGCTCGCGGCGTCCTTGTCGAACTCAGCGCGATCACCCGCGCCGCGCCAGCGCAACGCGTCAGCCCGTGGTGATCACGTCGGGGAGTGCGAGGGACCGTTCCTCGTAGGCTCTGCCTTTGAGTCCCTTCGGCGTGTGGAGCGCGGGCACGGAAGGCGACTCGGGGGGCGCAGGGGAGCGTTCTTCGTGGAGCCCAGGCACGGAAGGCGACTCGGGGGGTGCGAGGGATCGTTCCTCGGGGGCTCTGCCTTTGAGTCCGTTCGGCGCATGGAGCGCAGGCACGGAAGAGGGCTCTCCGGCTCCGAAGATGACCACCGCAGCGCCGGCAAAGACAGCCGCGATCAGAAGCACGGTGAGCGCGGCAGCGATCGGCGGCTTGCGGCGCGCTCGAAAGCTTCCGGACGTTGCCCGTGTCACGCCCCGCGCGATTGCCCAGGAGGCGGCAAACGATCGCGGATCAGATGCGCCGCCGCCGAGGACCTCTTCAAGTGCTACGCCCTCCGCTTGCGCTTCCTCGAGATCAGCGGCGAGATCTTCGGCCATCTCGTCGGCGACCGCATCCGGGACGCCGAGCCGCCTCCACTCCCGCCGGCACTCCTTGACGAACCGGATCATCGCTGCACCTCCGCATCGTTTGAAGCCAACACCGAATCGACCGCGTCACGCGCCGCTCGCCACTCGGACACCCCGGCCACGAGCGCACGATGCCCAAGGCGCGAGGTCCGGTAGTACTTCCGCGGCGGCCCCCCATCGCTGGCCGCCCGATACGTCTCGAGCAGACCATCGCGCTCCAAGCGACCGAGTAGCGGGTAGATCGAGCCCTCGCCGACGATCGATAGCCCGCGCGAGCGCAGCCGCTTGGTCATCTCGTAGCCGTATGCTGGCGCCTCGTCGATCACGGCCAACAGGCAAAGGTCCAGCACGCCCCTGAGCAACTGCGTTCGGCGCTGTCCAGAAGTTGCCATGCGTCGCAAGGTAGCAGAAATATGCCTTGCACCGCAAGGTATGCGCTTTCCGGCGTCGGCGCCTTGAAGTCGCTGCGGGGCAAGAGGGACCACGATGACGTTGATGACAAGTGCCCGCAGTTTCGAACGACACGACAGCTGCGGACGAGACCTGCGGGGCCAAGCAGCGAGCGAGTCCGCGGGCCACCGCCACATCAGCGGCACAGGCGGGCAATCGCAGTTCGTGCGCGGCGCCTACGCCTCGAAGGGCGGCAAGTCCTTCATCTGCATGTCCTCCACCTACGAGCGCCACGGCGTCCGCGAGAGCCGGATCGGCGGCGGACACGAACTCTCCCGCGCTATGCCAGAGCGTTGGCCGAGGCGACGGCTGTCAGGCCTCGGGGATCTCGCGGCCGAATGCGTCCAAGGTGATTGCGTCGGGCTCAGGGCCGCCGCGACGTCCGGTGTCCAGGCCGTCGATTGCGGCGATCTCGTCGGCTGAGAGCTCGAAGTCGAACACGTTGATGTTCTCTGCGATGCGGCCGGGCTTGGTGGACTTCGGAATGACCGAGCGGCCGTGCTGCAGACCCCAGCGCAGCATCACTTGGGCCGGAGTCTTGGCGTGTACCCTGGCGATGTCTGCGATGACTGGGTCGTCGAGGGTGCTGCCGTGGCTACCGTCGCGGTAGAAGGTGATGCCTCCGATCGGTGACCAGGCCTGCGTGAGGATGCCGTGCTGCGCGTTGAGGTTCTGCACCTCTCGCTGCTGGAAGTAGGGGTGGCACTCGATTTGGTTGACCGCCGGCACCACCGTGGTGCGCTCGAGGAGGGTGGTGAGGTGCTCGACCATGAAGTTGCTGACACCGATCGCGCGGACCTTGCCGTCGGTCAGCAGCGTCTCCAGGGCACGGTAGGCCTCCAGGGTCCGCTCGAACGCCGACGGCAGCGGCTGGTGCAGGATCAGCAGGTCGATCTGGTCGACGCCGAGCTTCCGGGCGCTCTTCTCGAAGCCGTGCAGCGTCTCGTCGTACCCGTAGTCGCTGATCCAGATCTTGGTCTCCAGAAAGACCTCTGAGCCGTCGAGGTCGGAGCTGTGGACCGCCTCGCCGACCTGGCGCTCGTTGCCGTATGCCGCGGCGGTGTCGATGTGCCGGTACCCCGCGTCCAGCGCGGCGCGCACGGCGTCGCGGGTCTCCTCGGGGGGTGTCTGGAAGACACCCAGACCGAGCGCGGGTATCTCTACCCCGTTGTTGAGGGTGATCGCTTTCATGGTGTGCTCCTTTGCTGTTGGGGTCAAACGGTGCTCCGGCCGCGATGATCATCTACCCGCAGTGCTCTCAGCGCCGGCGTGCGGCGGGTTGGAGCGCGGGCTGGGTCCAGCCGTTGTCGAGGTGGTTGATCGTCACGCCGGACGGATTGATCTGATCGATCCGATCCAGGACCTCGTCGGCGAGGACGACGTGGGCCGCGGCGAGCTGCGACTCGAGGTGCTCCATCGTGCGCGGCCCGATGATCGCCGCGGTGATCGCGGGGTGGCGAACGACGAACGCGATCGCCATCTGCACGAGTGGGATCCCGGTCTCCTCGGCGAGCTGGGCGAGCTGCCTGCGTCCACGGCGGCGTGGATGATCCGGATCGACTCGTTGTGGTCGGGCTCGCCCCAGGCGCCGAACATCATCGCGCCGAGGCACAGCTTTGAGACCGCGACGCCGGTGCGTCCCAGCATTCGGTGTTCCATGGGTACTCCTTGAGTTGTTTGGGCCGGCGCCTGGCCGGCGCGGTGGTCAACCGCCGGTGCTCGGAGCGGCGGCGTACTCCTCGTCGGTGACGTGCCGGCCCCAGGTAACGGCCCGCCCGCCCTCGCCTGACTCGTCGTTCTGCTGCATCGCGATGTGGACCATCAACCGGTTCGGCGGAGCACCGTGCCAGTGGTTCTCACCGGGCTCGAAGAACACCCGGTCGCCGGGGCGGATCACCTCGATCGGCCCGCCCTCGCGCTGGCACAGACCAACGCCCTCGGTGACATAGATCGTCTGACCGTGCGGGTGGGTGTGCCACGCGGTGCGAGCGCCCGGCGTGAAATGGACGAGCGCTGCGGCGAACGTCGAGCTGCCCGCGGGCGCGGCGACGGCGTCGACGTAGACGTCTCCGGTGAACCAGTCGGCCGGGCCTTTGGTGGTGTCGATGCTGCTGCGGGTGATCTGCATGAGGGTCCTATTCGTCGGCGTGGGTGCTCGCGGGCTCAGGGGTGGCGCTCCAGCTGGCGAGCAGGTCGAGCGCCTCCGCGGAGCGGCTGCCCGGCTCGGCGCTATACGCGGCGATCGTCAGCCCGTCGTCGGCGGAGACGTCCATGACCTCGTACTCGAGCTCGAGCTCGCCCACGACCGGGTGGCGCAGGCGCTTGGTGCCGGTCCGGTGGTAGCGGACGTTATGCGCCGCCCACCAGGTGCGAAACGGCTCGCTGCGGGTCGAGAGCTCGCCGACCAGGTCTGAGAAGCCACGGTCGTAGGGATTGCGGCCGGCCTCAGAGCGCAGGTGGGCGACCAGATCTTTCGCGGTGCGCTCCCAGTCGACATAGAACTCCTGCGCGGCCGGGTCCAGGAACGTGAAGCGGGCGCTGTTCGCCGGCTGCTCACGGCTGTCGAAGACCGGCGCGTAGAGCGCGCGGCCGAGCGGGTTCGCGGCCAGGTAGTCAACGCGACTGTTGCGCACGATCGCCGGTGAGGCCATCGACTCGAGGATTCGCAGCACCACCGGCCGGACGCGTTGCGAACCCGGCCCACCCGCCCGCCGGCGCTTCGGGACGATTGGGTTGGCGGCGCGGGCGACGTCGAACAGGTGCGCGCGCTCGGCATCGTCGAGCTGCAGCGCTCGCGCGAGCGCCTCGAGCACACCGTCGGAGACGCCGCTGGCGTTGCCGCGCTCCAGGCGCTTGTAGTACTCGACGCTGACGCCGGCCAGCGAGGCGACCTCCTCGCGGCGCAGCCCTTTCACGCGGCGCGCACCATAGGTCGGCAGCCCGACCTGCTCTGGCGTGACTCGGGCGCGGCGGCTGCTGAGAAACTCGGCACTGTCGTTGGTGGTGTCCACCGAGATCAACATACCCCTCCCGGAGCGGCGCAAAGGTGCCCTGTCAGTATCCCCTTCACAGGGCCTCTCAGGTTCGCCGGAAGCGTGTCAAGGTGCGGGGACGTGACCGAACCCGAAAGCGAACTGAGGAGGCCCAGTGCGCGCTGCGATCTTCAACGCACCCCGCAACATCACCGTCGGTGACCGGCCGGATGCCGCGATCAGAGAGCCCTCCGACGCCGTCGTGCGCGTCGTGCTGGCGTGCGTCTGCGGATCTGATCTCTGGTACTACCGCGGCGACTCCCCGTTCGAGCCCGGGCCGATCGGCCACGAGTTCATCGGCCTGATCGAGGACGTCGGCGCCGACGTGACCACACTCCACAAGGGCGATCTCGTCATCTCGCCGTTCGCGTTCAGCGACGGCACCTGCCCGAACTGCCAGAACGGGATCACCACCGCTTGCATGAACGGCGGCTTCTACCCGATGAACGGCGACGGCGGCCAGGGCGAAGCGGTCCGCGTGCCGCTCGCCGACACCACCCTCGTGGTTGTTCCCGGCTCCGGGCACTCCGACGAGATGATGCGCTCGCTGCTCACGCTCTCGGACGTATTCGCCACCGGTCACCACGCCGCCGTCTGCGCGCAGGTCAAGCCCGGTCAGACCGTCGCCGTCGTCGGCGATGGCGCCGTCGGCCTGTCCGGCGTTCTGGCTGCCAAGCGCCTCGGAGCCGAGCGGATCATCGCCCTTTCCCGCCATCGCGATCGTCAGGCCCTTGCTCAGGAGTTCGGCGCCACCGACATCGTCGCCGAGCGAGGCGAGGAAGCCGTAGCGGCGATCAAGGAGATGACCGACGCCGTCGGCGTCGACGCGACGCTTGAGTGCGTCGGCACCGGCCAGGCGATGCAGACCGCGATCGACATCGCCCGCGCCGGGTCGATGGTCGGATTTGTCGGCGTCCCGCACGACGTCGAGCTGCCGATCGGACAGATGTTCTCGCGCACCGTCGGCGTGCGCGGCGGGGGAGCCCCCGTGCGCGTCTACCTGCCGGAGCTACTCGATGACGTTCTCGCCGGCCGCATCAATCCGGGCCGCGTCCTGGACTACGAAACCGACCTCGACGGGATCGGCGAGGCGTACGCCGCGATGGACGAGCGCCGCGCGATCAAGTCCCTCGTGCGGGTAGGGAGCCTCTGATGCTCGCCTGGACCGACAGCGAGCCATCGCATCGCGCGGGCAAGCGGCCAGGCTTGGATCTCGGCCGGCGGCGTGGAGAAGGACGTGACGGTGGAGTACGCCGACTCCGGCGTGCTCGACGCGGTCGATGCCGCCTACCGCGAGAAGTACGGCCGCCGGTTCGAGAGCATCGTCGACAACATCACCGATGCCGATCACCGCAACCACGCTCCGGCTGATGCCCCGGACATGACATCCCGTCGACACCAAAGACCGCTGATTCGCAGTACCCGGTCCGCATTCAGCCGAGCAACCAGGAGTAGGAGGAGATGGTCATGAACGAAGTCGTTGTCGTCATTGGAGCCGGCTCGATCGGCCAGGCGATCGCCCGGCGGGTCAGCGCCGGTAAGCACGTCGTGCTGGCCGACCTGCGCCAGAGCAACGCGGACGCCGCGGCCGCGGTGATGACCGACGCGGGCTTCGAGGTGAGCGCAGCGACCGTCGACGTGTCCTCGCGCGAGTCGATCCACGCGCTCGTCGAGACCTCCACCGCGTTCGGCGACATCACCGGTGTCATCCACGCCGCGGGGGTATCGCCCAGCCAAGCGTCGCCGGAGGCGATCCTCCATGTGGACCTCTACGGAACCGCGGTGCTACTCGAGGAGTTCGGAGACGTCATCGCACGCGCTGGCGCCGGGGTGGTCATCGCGTCGCAGTCCGGGCACCGTCTGGAGTCCCTCACCGCCGAACAAGACGCCGCTCTCGCGACGACACCAGCAGACGAGCTGCTGGCGCTGCCGATGCTCCAGCCCGATCAGGTGACAGACCCCCTGCGCGCCTACCAGCTGGCCAAGCGTGCGAACTCGCTGCGCGTGATGGCCGAAGCCGTCCGGTGGGGCAAGCGCGGGGCGCGAATCAACACGATCAGCCCCGGCATCATCATCACCCCACTCGCGAGGGACGAGCTGACCGGTCCCCGCGGCGAGGGATACCGACGCATGATCGAGTTCTCTCCGGCCGGCCGCGCCGGCACTCCAGACGAGGTCGGGAACGTCGGCGCCCTACTGATGGGCCCCGACGGCGCGTTCATCACCGGCAGCGACTTCCTCATGGACGGCGGTGTCACCGCCTCCTACTTCTTCGGCGAGCTCGCCCCGCATTGATCGACCCTCCGTGACACAAGGACCATCGAGCGCACCGGCACCCGCACCGAGTACCGCGACACCCCGCCGTGTCTCACGCGACCTTTGCCGGACCGCAGGAGCGGGGAGGTCGCTGGCGAACTTTTTCGGCAGTAGACGAAGCTGCCAGGAGTGCAGGTGAGGCAGATGATCGACCGGCTCGTCCGCCACGCCGAGATTCTCTCCCTCAAGGGCGGGGGCTACCGACTGAAGGACCGCGACCTCAAGCCTTCTCCGGGGAGTCACCGCTGAATGGTCGGCAGCTAGAGCTCGGCGTGAGCTTCCGCTGCACGACGGTACAGGATGCCGAGTAGGTGCTGCTCGGTTTGGGTAGCCACAGGATGCGAGTAACCAGCTGCTGTGAGCACGATTTCGGCCGGGCCGTAGACGAATCCGACGATGTCGTGGTACCCCAGTTCGTGTGGGGGCCCTTCCTCAGGCGCGATGACGCGCTCCCCGGTTGCATGGACGCCACCGGGCAGCGCGATGCTCAGTTTCGAGATCGACGTGCCGGAGCGGCGTGCGCAGCGCAAGCCGCGGGGGCTGCTGAATGCGGCGAGGTTGCGACGGGCAAGAGCTTCGCTTGGTAGGACTGTAACTCGCGAGCGGACGAGGCGCAGGTCGCGTTCTCCGCTCGTCGAGAGGAACGTGGAACGGATGTTGATCAAGACGCTGTCCGGACTGATCAGCCCGGCGCAACGGGCGAATGCGACGTTAGAGGCCTCAAGGCTCGGAGCAGGACGTTCCGACCCGAGTGCTTTCATTTCGGGCTGATCGCTTGCGCGGAGGTTGACAGCGTGCGCAAACGCGACCGCGCTCGCCTGGGTCACGGCGACGGTGGCCGTGGTGGGGGGCGACGCGTGCGCACCAGCACAGCCCGGCAGCGCACCAGCCGTCAGGACGAGGAGCACGCGCGTCGAGCAGGCCGGGCAAACCGCGCGCCTCAGACGACACCGCAGGTTGGGCGCTGAACTCGTCGCCGCGACGGAACATGCCCTGGTTGTTCGCATGCATCTGTCCTCGGCGGCGGCCACATGCTTGACAGAGCCGGCCATCCGGCGCCGGACGGATGTTCGGCTTCGACCGAGATCCCCACCTCCTCGCTCGCCGCACACCCTCGGCCGGGGTTGGTTGAAGCTCGTGCTTTCTGTGAGAGGTCGGATTGTTCTAGCGACCGCGGCGTCGGGCCGATACACGCTGCATGCGGTGGATTCTCCTAGCGCTATTTGGAGCTGTCCTGGCAGCGATCGGTGTCGTCGGCCTAGTGCTTGAACTCGCCCACGGCAGCGATATCTGGCGGCGAGGCAACAGGATGGGTCGGGCGGGACTGAGAGCCCGGCGCCTGTCGCGTAGGCGCCGAGAACACGAGCATGGCGACACAGGCGGCCGCTCGCTGCGCCTCGCCTACGGCTTGGCTCCACGAGCACGGCTCCACGAGCAGCCACCCCAACCACAGGGTCATCTCAAGGGGCCTTGACACGACAGGCATCGTAATTCGCGGCACGCCTGCTCCAGGGTTTTCTCAAAGCCCCTTGAGGTGGCGGTGGCAGATGAGGGCGCATCCGAGGTTTGAGGAACGCGAGGTGAAGGTTGGGGTCTCGCTCCCAGCGGATGCGGAGCCGTCGTAGCTGATGTAGCCAGGAGAAGGTGCGCTCGCTGAGCGCGCGCAGCACCTCCCCCATGTCGGTGGCGGAGCTCGCCAGCAGCTCGGAGGTCCTCTGACCATCCCTCCGGTTGCGAAACCTCGCCGGCGCCGCCAACGAGCCGACCGCACCGCGGCTCAAGGCACTCGTCGAAGGCCGCGATTGGTCACACATCGGTCAAAAAACGGCCGACTCAGCTTCGCCCGCCACGGATTGAGCTGAGCCCTGAAACGCAGAAACCCTGTTTTGCTGTTTTGCGGATGCTTCACCTGGCTGATGGAACCTCGGGATATTGCGGACGTTTTCGGGGACTTTGGGCACTAGATTCGAGTTACTGCCTAAATGCGCGAGCCGTCGCCGACCGGTCCACCGGCACTCGCTGACTCGGCGCGCGACGCGTCGGCTTCCTGTCAGACGGCGTCGCGACGCGCGGCGAGCGGGGCCGAGCGTCAGCGGGACCCAGGGTGGCGCTCAAGGACGACCGCTCGGTGACCGATACTGGGTCAAGTCTGCCATATCCGCCATCTTGATATCATCTTCCATGTCGCCTATCGTGGTAGCTAAGCGAAAGGAGCATCGAGATGGTTGAGCTGATGCAGGTTCGTGCGGCCGCCCGGGAGCTCGGGGTCAGCGAGAACACGCTTCGTCGCTGGGAGCAGCGTGGTCTGCTGCGCGCCGTCAGGCTGCCCAGCGGCGTGCGGCGGTTTCGCCCCGAGGACATCGCGGCGCTTCGCGCGCAGATGTTCAGCGGGTTCCCCTCGGTGGGCGAAAACGACGACGTCGTCGCTGTGACCCGCGCGCGGGCAATCGACTGACAAGCGCCGCTTTCGCGCCGAGAGCCGTAGGGTTCAGGTCCGCGACGATGGGACCTGGAGAGCACCGGCCATACGACTCCGATTACTGGACAGCGCCGTGGTCGAGTGCGCTGTTCGCCGGCGACCTGTTCGAGGCGATCCCGTTCACCGACCAGCCAACCGCGCTGCTGTTCGACGACGAGCACGATGTGGCCAAGCACTACATCGGTCCGGTCGCGCTGGGCTACGGGCTGCTGATCACCCCGACCTGCGACATGGCCGACCAACGCGCTGAGGGCGGAACGGCCCACCCGTTTCGCACCCTCGTGCCGGTCGTGCCGCTCGCGCTCGTGCTCGAGCACACGCAGGGGCTAGGAGGAAACGACAAGCTGTTGCGAAGTCGCGACACGATCCATCCTTACATGTACCTGCCGCGGCTGCCACCAGCGCTCGAGGAGGAGTCGGTCGCGTGCCTGTTTCGCCCGAGCCTCGTCTCAGACGAGATGCTCGCCGACCCGCCACGCCGCGTGGCGCAGCTAAAGCCCGAGGCGCGCCGTCATCTGAAGGTGAAGCTCGCCGCATACTGGGGCCGCGTCGCAGTCGACCCCGCCGAGCTGCCGCTCACCGAGCGCGACGAAGAGCAACTCCGGGCCGACAGCTGGCCGCCGAGCCGGTACGACGACCAGGCTGGTGCGCTCGTCAACCCTCGATAGCGGCTCGTCGCACTGACCTCGCTCGGCGGGTCGCCGGGCCACTGGCCTGCACGCCAGCGATCAACGGGCCGGACAATCCGCATATGACACGTTGCGAACTGTCTGTTTATTTAGCGTCCATCCCTCTGCGAGAGTGCGAGCGTGAGGTCGGTCGACCACCCGCTCGCCGCAAGACAGCCGCAGGACCCCGACGAGGAGCCGGGCTGCGAGGGACGCTTCAGACCCGCCCACCAGCTGATCTGGCTGGTCAGCAGCGGTCAGGCATCAACCCATGTCCCGGCCAAGGTCACGGTGACAAGCGAGTCGTGACGCTCGACGCGCTAACACACGACGAGGAGTTCCTGGACCGGCTCGCCGACAGGGTCGCCGAGCGGGTCGCCGAGCGGGTCGCCGAGCGCCTGGCTCCGCGGCTCGAGCTGGCGCACGAGCGACCGGAAGGGCTCATAAGCGCTAGCGACGTCGCGCGGATGACTGGCATGAAACGCTGGTGGGTCTACGACCACGCGGGCGACCTCGGCGCCGTGCAGCTCGGCTCGGGGTCCCGCCCGCGGCTCGGCTTCCATCCCGCTCGAGTTCGTCAGTACCTTGAGAGCCGGACCCACAAGCCACCACCGCCGACACCGGCTCCGACCGACGCCGGGCCGATTCCGTACTACCTCAACCCCCAACGACGCAGGCTACGGAAACTCAGCAAGACCGCCAGAGAACTCCTCGGCGAGCCGCCGCGAGATTCCTGAGCGACAACAAGAGCTGTGGCGGACGCGTCTTGCGTGACGAGAACCGCCTCCTAGACTTGGTCTCCGAGGTCACGTCATGCCAAAGCCGGCCGCGAGCAGCGATCACATCGATCGGGCAAACGCCCAGTTCTGGAATCCTCCCTCGCTGGAGGAGCTGATGGCCGACGTCGCGCCGCTCGAGGCGGATGAGCACTTCGACCTCGCCGACATGACCGACGAGGAGTGGGATGTGTTCGTGGCGGCACTCGACGAGTGATCGCAACCGTTCTCGTCGAGACGAACGCTGTCACCGCCCGCCTGCGAAATACTCACTGCTCAGCACAAGCTATGCACGCACCGGGCACGGCCTGCACCAGCGAGGCCACAACAACGCTGACCTCTGGAGCCCAGGCCGCAGGTACGCGGCCAAGGTGCGCGCCGGATCGCCTCATCTTTGTTGTGGGGCAGAAGGAGCAATCCGACGCCTGCGGCAGCGATCGATAGGAGCGGCTGAGGCTATGCCCTGCCAGGCCCATCCCGCCAAGAGCGCGTCCGACGGTGGCTGCATGATCTAAGCAGGATGGCTGCTTCCGACTTTGATCGAATCGCCGACTTTCGATTTGTGCGGTTGCTTGGCAGTGGCAGCTTCGCGCACACCTACGAGGCTCTACGTGATGGCAAGCAGTTCGCCGTGAAGGTGTTTTACGACTTGCCGGCGACTGGCGAGGCCCAAGAGCGATTTCGTCGAGAGATCAGCACGTTGCGAATCGAGCACCCGAGTCTCGCCGAGTACGTGGAGAGCGGCGTCGCGCTCTCCGGGGGACGTCCAGCGGCCTACATCGCGATGCGCTACATACCTGGCACCTCTCTGCGCCAGTACCTCGCCGATCGCGGCGGCAAGCTGCCATTGACGCGTGCGCTGAGCATCGCGCAGGGGATCGCTTCTGGGCTTCAGTGCTTGCATGAGCACGGCATCGTGCATCGTGATCTCAAGCCGGCCAACGTATATCTGCCTACGGTCGGCGGGGTGGTAATCCTTGACTTCGGCCTCGCTGGGGTGCAAGACCTAACGACGATCACCGCGCGCGGCGCGTTCATCGGCACGCTGGCGTACTGCGCTCCCGAGCAAATCCGTGGCGAGGCGGACATTCATAGCGACCTATACGCGCTCGGAGCGGTTCTGTTCCAGATGATCACAGGCCAGCTTGTATTTCAAGCGAGCAATGAGCTCGAGCTATTCGATCGCATCAGGCATGAGGATCCTGAGCCCCCATCTGCGCTTGAACCCTCTGTCCCTGCATGGCTCGATCGCCTGATCCTCGAGCTGCTTGCCAAGGAGCCCCTGCAGCGTCCGCGCGCCGCGCAGACCGTGCTCGACGCGTTGAAGGAACCCGCGCAACGGGCAGCCACGGCCGTACGCGCGCAATACGACCGCAACAACACGCCGCTATTCGTTGCCCGTGTGACTAGCGGATCGGCATCGCGCGCCGTGCTCGACCTCGGGCTACGGGACACGCGCCGGACGCCGCGCTTGGCGCGGTCACGCAGGCCGCCCAGCTCGATGAACTGCACCGGGCACGCGGGATGACGAGCGCGGCGATTGCCGTCGACACCCGCATCCTGGATACGGCGACCAGCGGTTTTCGCTCGATCGCGGCTCTCAGGAGCCGCGAGTTCCTCCCCGCAGGAGCTGAACCACACACGCCCGCGTCGCTTCGTGCACCGGGTGAGACAGAGCGAGTGGCGCGTGGCGACATCAAGGAACAGATCAAAGAGGGCGCCGACCTCTTGCGTGCACCAGCATTCACGATCGAGACCCTCGACAGCGGCTGGCTGCGACGCAACCCGAGGCTGCTCGAGTCGGCGCTCGCCGCTCGTGATGCGCTCGCGCCTACGCTCCCGCTGTTCGCGCAGGTCCCATGCACGATCGACGCGCTCACCCGCAGAGACGACCGACTATCGATCGTCAATCGTTTCGCTCGCGGAGACCCCGACGGCTACTGGGTCGGCATCGCCGGAGCGGAAGTATGCGACGCGGAGCAGCTTGCCGCCGCCTTCGACTTCTTGCTGATGCTCGAGCAGCTCGGCGCGCCCTGCGTATGGACCGCCCCCGGCACGCTCGCGGAGTTGGCGTGGTCGATCGGCATCGCAGGAGTCGAGATCCCGCTCGGCCGAGCCGGAGGATTTCGGATCCCCGCGGCGACTAGGCAAATCCGCAGAGTCGACCACGCTTCACGCTTCGAGTTCCCTTCGCTCATGACTTCGCTGAGCGCCGACCTAGCGGCACAGGTACTCGCAAGCGAAGCACTACCTGAGTCTGCCTGCGAATGCCCGTCCTGCCGGAATGCCTCCGACGTTCCCGGGCGTCTCGCACACGCGGACGAGCACAACCTATGGGCCTGGATCCAGCTTCGTGACGACCTCGGCCAACTCGACGCAGGCCAGCGCGTCGAGCGCTATCGATTCCGTCTCAAGGCCGCCGCCAAGGAACTCGCGGCCGCTCGTAAAGCCGCCCCTACGCTGCGCTCCCTGCGGCACATTCAGCTCACCGAGCAAACGCTAGCCGTCGTGCTCGAAGAGGGCATCCTCGATACGCCGCGCCGACTGCGTCGCGCGAGTTAGCCGCGCTCCACGGCACGCGTCGACCAGTCCCGCCTGCAACACAAAAGCCTCAAGCGTCTGTCCGGCTCCACAAGCCGCCAGCTCGCACACCCGCGCCAGCGCCCAATCTCCCCCACAGTCGAGTGCGGCCGCTACGTCTATCGCCCCGCCAGCGCGAACGCGCAGTCGTTGCGGCAGGACTACCTCAGGCAGCTCGTCGCCTCCAGTACCCAAGCGGCGCGAGAACGACGACTGCCATGCCCGCCACTCCGGGAGCCACGCGACCTCGATCGGCCACACCTCAGCCCTCTTAGCGAGCTCGGCGCGCGCAGCATCAACGGACCCGAACGGCCCGCGTAGCGCGCGCAGAGAGATGGAGAACTCGACCATCACCGCAAGCCACACATCCAGCGCGACGCTGGCCGCCGCGGCTACCTCCCGCAGAGCCTCAGCCTGAGCAGACGACAGCTCAAGACGCACCCACTCAGCGACGTCGCCCGGCCGGCAGCGACAGGCCGGGGGAGAAAGCCGCCGGAGCGGACGGGCGGAGCTGCGCCCGCGAACTGCAACCAGCGCTGCTCGGCTTCCCTCAGCGGTCATAACGGTCACCATACGAGTTAGCTGACTTTCCGTACGTAAACTATATGAACCCCCAGACACAACAACTGGTCGCCCTGCTCGTGGATGACGTGACAGGACGACTGATCACTGCTCTGCGCCGCAGCCCCAGCACGGCACCCCAGCTAGAGAAGGAGACCGGGGCGTCGCAAAGGACGATCGCGCAAACCCTCGAGCTGCTTCAGGCACACGGGATCGTTGAGCCGCAACAGGCACAGACCGGGACGCCCGGCCGACCATCCCGGATCTGGCGGCTAGCAGCCGACGAGGAGCTCGCAGCCTTCGAGCGCACCTGCGACGAGTTCAAGGCCCTAATGCTGCGCAAGCAGCTCGATGATTTCACGACGACGACCGCCGAGGAATAGCCCGACGACATCGCTCACTGCCCGACTCAGATCTTTCGCCGTTGCTGCGACAGCGCGTTGAGCGAAACCGAATCACCAGGGCAGTGGTTTGTGCCCACTCCGGCTCAACCGGCAACTCGCACAGCCCCGCGAATCCTGAAAAGAAACTTCAGAAGGCAAAGGGTCACGGCGACCCAATCACAGGACCATGACCAGCGTCCGAAGCCCACCGTAGGCAGAAGACCCCCGACAAATTGAGGGGTCCTCCCACCGACGTCTATGAAGCTCCCAAAATCGGGGCGCCGAGATTCGAACTCGGGACCTCACCGACCCGAATTATGGGTAGCTGAACCAGTTTGACGATCAATCGCCTGCAAACTAGCCGGTTTTGTGTGAGTGATGAGGTGTCGCCGGTGTGCCGATATCGGCACACGTCAGGGGGGTTTGGGCATACAAACGGCTCGTATGACCAAACGCGGCCGCGGCCCGGCCGTTGACGACCGAATGTCGGCGACCACCGACAGTTGCGGTGCGGAGCGGGGCGACGCTAGCGTGCAGCGTGTCCTCGCGGCTTGTGCCACAGGATCATGCGGGCGGGCGGGATGCGAAGGCCGCGGCTGAGCAGCACAAGCGTGTCTAGGCTCGGCTCGCGTAGACCGCGCTCGAGGAGGCTGATGTGAGTCCGGTGCAGGCCCGTGTCCGTGCCGAGCTGCTCCTGACTGATCCCGCGCCGCCTGCGTGCGGCACGGAGCCGGGCTCCGAAGTGGGGCGTCATCGCCGGCCGTGGTGTTCCTATCGCAGCCATGCCTCCCGGGGAGGGTACGCCTAAAGCGCGTGGGCGTCAACGCCTGGGAGCTTTCGCTGTGGACTTGACGATCGGGAGCATGCGATGTTTCCGGCCCGATGTCTCGCGCGCCAGCACCCGATCCCGCGCTTGCCGCTGTGCTGCGCCAACTACGCGAACGTCGTGGGCTGACGCAGGAATCGCTGGCCTTTCGCTCGGGCGTGTCGATCAGCTCGCTTGGTCGAATCGAGCTTGGGCGCGCGAGCGCGGCGTGGACGACTGTGGTGCAGCTCGCCGACGCCCTCGGCGTGAGCATGGCCGAACTCGGCGCAGCCGTAGACGAGCAGCGCTAGCCCAGCTCGCACAGCGCCTAACTCGGATCTGGCTGATCGCGGCTGGCTGCTGCTATGGCCTAACGCGGTGCACGCGCTGGATGCGCTGGAACACGGTCGCGCTGCTCGGCGACGCCGCCCACGCGATGGAGCCTCGATCGTCTCCACCCCGACGGCGCGATGTCCGTCGCGTAGATCCCGAGCCCCCGCGCCACCCCCGGACCGGAGACGAAGCACCGCTCTTCGATGATCGCGTCAGCCCGCGCAGAGTCCGTGTAATGGAAAAGAAACTCACGCCCGGCACCCGCCTGGAGTTGTCCCAGCGTCACGGCCGGACCGTATCGAGGGTCTCAGATGTCCGGCTCGGCGCCGCTGATCCTCGTCCGCAGGGCGTGCTACAAAAACTGCATGTCCCCGACACCAGCCATCCCGATCGCCTCCGCCGGCCCGCTCGCGTGCGTGATCTGCGTGCTCGGGCTGCTCGGCGCCATCGCGTGGATCGGCTGGCGCTTCGGCCCCACGCTCGCGCGGGTGAGCGGATGGTGCTCATGGTGGGTAGCGTGGGCATGCGGCAGCCGGAGCGGCTACGGCTACTGCGTCGCCTTCGCCGCCTTCGGTGTGCTCGCGTGGGGCACCGGGACAGTGTGGTACGTGCGCCGGCGCGGCCGCTGGCCGTCGACGCTCTCCGCGCGGCTGTTCACCCGCCTGCTCGGCGAGCGCGCCCAGGTCGGACAGATCGAGCTACCCGCGGTCCTCGTCGTTCCCGGCCGCCGGCGCTAGCGTCTCCCCCACGTGCGAGCTGCCCTCGGCCGCACGCGCTGTCCGCGTCTCGCGCATCCCTCCCGCCCCGCTCCCCGCTCTGAGCATCCGTGCTCGTCCGGCCCTCCCGTCCGTCCTCCGTAGGCATCCCTGCCGCCCCGCTCCGCTGCGCTCCGCAACGCGGCACACAGTTGCACCTAAAGAGTGCTAGATATAGCTAAACATCGCTAGTTTTGCTAATTTGGTTTCAATTGTGCTCTCCATCGGCAAGATCGCGCTGGGCCAGCACCGCTACTACGAGCAGCAGGTAGCGCGTGGCGGCGATGACTACTACTCGGGGCGCGGCGAGGCCCCAGGGGAGTGGATCGGCGCGGGCGCCAAGGCGCTCGGGCTCTCCGGGCGCGTGCAGCCGGAGCAGTTCAACGCGCTGATCGCCGGGCTCGATCCGCGCGACCCCAGCGCGCGGCTCCGCTCCTCACCACGGGACCCGAAGATCGCGGCGTTCGACCTGACGTTCAGCGCGCCGAAGTCCGTGAGCGTCCTGTTCGCGATCGCGCCGGAGACGACCTCGGGCGCTCTCGTCGCCTGCCACGAAGAGGCCGTCAGAGCGGCGCTCTCCTATCTCGAGGACACCGCGGTGATGGTCCGCCGCGGCCACGGCGGCGAGCGCGTCGAGGCGGCCGGGGGTCTGATCGCGGCCGCCTACCGGCATCGCATGAGCCGCGCGCTGGACCCGCAGCTGCACACCCACGTCGTCGCCGGGAACCTCGCGCGTGGACCTGACGGTCGCTTCACCGCGCTGCACAGCACGCTGCTCTACGCGGCGGCGAAGACGACAGGGACGCTGTACCAGGCGCACCTGCGAGCGCTCGTCAGCGAACGCCTCGGCCTCGAGTGGGGCGAGCTCCACAACGGCGCGGCCGAGCTCGCCGACGTGCAGCGCCCGGTGATCGAGCACTTCTCAACCCGCCGCCACGAGATGCAGCGCGAGGCCGAGGCGGGCGGGATCGGGCTGGGTACGAAGGCGTCCGCGGAGCGGGCCGCGCTCGCCACGCGCGAGCGCAAGCAGTACGGCCTTGAGACGCACACCTGGCGCGAGGAGGTGCGAGCACGCGCAGGCGAGCTCGGGCTCGGCGCGCACGAGGTAGCCGCGCTGCTGCAAGCGAGCAGCGAACGCTCCGCGGATGACCTGGTCGTGCGCGGTGGTGTGGACGAGCGCGCCTTGGGCGATCTGCTGGCGGGCGCCGAGGGTCTGACCGAGCGCACGAACACCTTCGACGAGCACCCCGTGCTGCAGGAGTTCGCGGTTGCCGCGCGGCAGGGCGCGCTCGTGCCCGAGGTGCGGGCGCAGGGGCAGCGCTTCGCCGAGCGCGCGGACATCATCCCCACGGCGCGTGGCGAGATGACGACCGCCGAGCTCATCAGCTGCGAGCGACGGTTGATCGCATCCGCGATCGGCCGCGCCGGCGAGGGGGCCGGCATCGTCGACTCCTCGCTCGTCGACCGGGCGCTCGCCGGCGCGGACCGCCCGCTGAACGCCGACCAGGCCAGCGCCGTGCGCGCGGTCCTCAGCAACGGCCACGGCGTGAGCGTGATCCAAGCGCTCGCCGGCACCGGCAAGACCTACACCGCCGGTGTCCTGCGACAGGTCTACGAGCGCGCTGGCTATGAGGTGCTCGGCGTGGCGCCCACCGGCCGCGGTACCCGCGAGCTCACCGAGGAGGCCGGCGTCGCGGCGCGCACTCTGGACCGACTGCTGATCGACGTGGAGATGCTCGGCGCTGAGCTCCCCCAGGGATGCGTTCTCATCCTCGACGAGGCGGGCATGGCCCCGACCAGGCACAGCGCGCGGCTACTCCAAGCCGCCGAGCAGGCCGGCGCGAAGGTCATCGCGATCGGCGACCCGGGCCAGCTCGCCTCCGTGCAGGCCGGCGGCTGGCTCGCCGCCGTCGGCCGCGCCGTCGGGGTCATCCACCTCACAGAGGTCATGCGCCAGCGCGACCCCGCCGAGCGCCGCGCGCTCGCCGCACTCCACGAGCACCGCCCACACAGCTACCTCGAATGGGCCGATCGCGCGGGGCGCATCGAGACGTTTAGCGAGCCGGCCGACGCACACACCCAGGCGATCGAGGAGTGGGCTCGCGCCACGGCCGCGGTCGGACCTGGGCAGGCGGTGATGATCGCGCGCGAGAACGACACGCGCGATGCGCTCAACCGCACGGCGCGCGAGCTGCGACGCGACCTCGGCGCGCTCGGCGAGGAACGCACCTACGACGATCTCAAGCTCGCCGTCGGCGACCGCGTCATCTGCCGCCGCAACGACCGGGAGCTCGACGTCGACAACGGGATGCGCGGCACGGTCCGCCACCTCGACTCAGACCGAGTCGTCATCGACACCGACTCAGGGCTCGTGCGCGAGCTATCCAGCTACTACGCCGCAGAGCACGTCGAGCACGCCTACGCGCTCACCGGACACGGCATGCAAGGAGGCACCGTCGAGGCAGCGACCGTCGTCGCAACTCCCCACGACCTCACCGCCGGCTGGAGCTACACGGCACTATCCCGCGCACGCGGCCACACACGGCTGCTCATCTACGAGAACCGCTCCGCCGAGGAGCGCAGCGAGTTCGCACCGACAGACCAGACTCCGGCAACCAGCGGGAATGAGCTACTCGCTCGCGCTGCGCAGCGGATGCTCGAGCGCGACGACGAGGATCTCGCGATCGAGCAGCTCCCCGGCGCCGGTCGAGCGGACGACGCCGACGCAGCCCGCGCAGCGGGCAGCCCAAGAGAACCACGACATGAGCACACAGCCGCGCGCACCGAGGGCCCGATGATCGCGAGCGCAGATCTCCTGCACGAGCTGGAAGATCGCATCCAGCAGCTGCGCACTCAGGTCGGGGCGCTGCCAATGCGTCAGCTACAGCGCATCGAGGACCTCGACGCACGCGCGATCACGCTCACCACCCAACGCGGACAGATCACCCGGCGCATCACCGATCTGCCGCAGCCACGCCGACGCCTCGGACGCGAACAAAACCCAAACCCGGTCGAGCGCGCGCACCTGACGGGAGCTCTGCAAGCAGCCAATCACGAGCTCGACGCACTGCTCGCCGAGCGCCAGCGCCTTGCACGGGAGCTGGGCGATCCGAGCGAGATCCGTGCCGAGCGCGACGGGCTGCAGCGCACGCTCAGCCAGATCACCCGAGAACACACTGCGATCCTTGACGAACTCGCCGAGCGCGAGGTCCGTGCCCCCAGCGCGTGGGCCGAGCGCGCCTTGGGTCAGCCTCCCGCCGACACGCGGCTGCGCAACGAGTGGGAGGAAGGGGTTCGCTACGTCGCACGCTACCGCCTCCAATACGACGTCAGCGACCCCAATGACCCGCTCGGCACTCATCCCGAGCCGGGAGACCGGCAGCACGACTGGCAGCGCGCCCGCCAAGCCCTCGATCGCCGCGTGCAGCACCTCACATGCAACCTGGAACCCGAGCGTGAAGTAGACCTCCAAATAGAACTTTAGTCAGTCCGACTCCGCGGCATAGGACGCACCGAGGGAGCCCTGCACTCTGCGGGACTCTTGCCCGTCCGATTCCCCGCGCAGGCATGAGCGAAAAAACGCCGTAATGTCCACGGCAGCTCAGGTCGAGACGCAGAGTCAGGAATGCCGGGCCGTTTCGAGGACGCGCGCTTGTATAGCGTCCTGGAAGCAACGATCGGTATCGTCACAGTGGTTGTGTTGCTCGGCCTCGGCTTGTATCTCACGCGAGGTGGTGGCACTGTTCCGGGCGGAGTCGATGATCCCGCCCGTCCCGGTCCTTACGGTCCAGTCCGGCCGCCAGAGCCGATCGGCAGTCGTCGTAAATCGTCGCGCGATTCGCCTTCTGACTCGCTCAGTCCGGACGCCGAAGCTGAGCTTTGGCAACGTGAGCGAGAGCGATACCAAAAAAAGGATCAGACACCGTGAGGACTAGTTCAATGGGACTGCTTCAATGCATCAATCGCCAAACGCCGGAATCATTCATCCAGTAGCTTGACCTGAGCCACAGCCGCTAACGACCACGACCATAACACCCACTGTCTGCTGCACATTTATCGCGTCAGTCTACGACCTCTCTACTGACGGCGCGAGCGTCGCAACGCGCCCTTTGCAATGCGGCTACCCAACTCAGCCATCCGCGTTGTGACCGCTAGCCACTCCGGGGCGGCGTGGGGCGAGTTCAAGCTAGGCAAGGGGTCGCGGAAACCGACGGATTGGCTGCGTCGCGAAGCTAAGTGCCAGCGCGGGTACCAGAGTACGACTTACCCAGCTCCTTGACGTATTCACCTGCAATACGAGAAACCTCCTCGTGTCGCATCGCCGCGTCCCTGGCTGCATGTCGTATCGCCCCAAGGTCGCCGCCTTCGAGTGATACGTAGTAATTGTGCACCGCCCCAAAATACTCACCAAATTGCGCTACGAGCTTATGATGCGTCTCTCTCCACCGTCGTGGCGGGCGTACCTTTAAGAGCTTCTCGGTGCTCCGCTGGAGCGGCCCCTCCAGTCTGTCCTTTCCGCTTCCCGCAGCATCTATGAAGTCGTCGACGCCGCGCCTCAGCACAAGAACATACTGTCCCTCTGGCTCAGTTTTCAGCTCATCGCACAGCCGCAGAAGCTCTAGGCGCTTCTCGTAGAGACAAACAGCCCGCTCGTCCAGTGGCCCGTCGTAGGCCACATCTACATCATAAATCTCCCGCATGCAGCGAAGGATGTCTCGATGCGGACCAACGAGATCTCGCGGTGAGTCGCGCTCGCTAAGGTTTCTTATCATCAGCCTCATCTGCTCCTGCCGCCGCCGATTGATGTGGTCCGCTTCAAGCGGAAGCATCCGAAGTACGTCGCGCATCGCCAACGCGTACGCGTCATCTCCCCACGGCCTTACCCAGATTCCGCTTAGCCAGGTCACAGGAATCGCCAAGGCCACGCCTGTCCATCCGAGGACCGTGTCACCATCGGCCAGTAGGGTGAGTGCTATGGCCACAAAAGCAAGAGCCGGAAGAAACGCCCATCCGTGTAGACGTTGCGTGACGTGTGCACGGGCCCGCCGCGCATGGGTTAGCGTTCCACCGCGTGGGATGCCATGTCCGCTATCCGCCACCATCTCTGACCAAGAGTCTAGCATGAGATGTGTATGCCATTTCACCCAAACACAGGTACCGGCTCTGGATCCCATCCCGGCGTGCCCCATGGGCCGTCTTGAGGGTCAACCGGCGGCATCTCGCCAGGACGTGGCTCTTCTCCTGAGCAGTCGCTGAGCACCACCACACCAGTCTCCCAATTACTATTTCCCGTGCCACAGTGCGAGCCTCCACCCCCGCTTGAGCCACCTCCCGAGCTACCTCCTTGCGCTTTACAGCCTTTCGCGGCATGACACGCGCTGAAGCGACTCGCGCCCGACGTCAGTGGGCTCCCGTCGCCGTCCGCACATCCTGCGCCTTCCTGGCCGGTTTCTGCGGCGTATTCGCAGGCCCAGCCTGCGTAGCCTCCGAGTGGCTCTTGCTCGCCTTCCGAGTATTGCGGTCCGGCGGCTCGTGCCGCGGCTTCCGCTGCTTCTCTGGCTGCCGCTTCAGCGGCAGCCTTCGCCGCTGCTTCGCGTGCGGCTTCGCGTTCGATTGATCGTTCGTTTTCGGCGTTGTTGAAGGCGTATAGGTAGGCGCCTTCGACGTATTCGCCGGTTGGGTCGGAGCTGTTGACGGGGTCGCCGAAGGTGTATGCGTAGGCGTTTGCGGAGCCCCCTGGTACGGGGTCTGGCTGGAGGAAGCGTCCTAGTTGCGGGATGTAGGAGCGAGCGCCCATGTCGATTATGCCCGAGGGGAGTTCGGTGGCGATTACGCCGGCGCCGAGCCAGGAGTATTTGGGTGGGCTGCTGGTGGTCGGTACGCCGTACTCGCTGGTTTCGGTGGCCGTTTCCAGGCCGGTTGCGGTTTCTGAGAGGGAGGCGGTGGCGATGATGTCTCCGTGTAGGTTGGCGAGTTGGAGCACGGGTGTGCCGCCGTTGGCCTGTACTGCGGTTAGCTGGCCGTTGATCCCTGAGATGTTGCGTGTCCATTCGGAGATGTTGCCGGTCCATGAGGGGGTGGCGCCGGGTCCGTCGTAGTGGGAGGTCAGGGCGGATGCTTTTTTGCCGGTGGCGACGATTTCGAGGGTGCGTCCGGCTGGGTCGAGGTTGTAGCCGATCGTCTCGCCGTTTTGGGTCTGGGTGTCGAGCTGGTTGTCTGTGTAGTAGGTGCTGGTGAGTTCTTCGGCGGGTTCTTTGCCGCCTGCGTCGGTGGCGGGTAGGGCGGTGATGTCTCCGAAGGTGTTGTAGCTGAGGCCGGTGTCGGTGAGGCGGTTGGCTTCGTCGTAGGTGTGTTTTTCGACGGTGCCGCCTTCGGTGGTGCATTCGTTTTTTGAGTTTGGTTCGCGGGTGGTTAGGCTTGTGCGGTTGGTTTCTTCGTCGTAGGTGTAGATTCGGGTTGTGCAGCCTTTCCCGGCGGGGGTGTTCTGTATTTGGGTGAGCCGTCCGGCGGTGTCGTAGGTGTAGGCTTGATGGGCGGTCGTGCCGTTTTGTAGGGTGTTGGTTTGTTCGAGCCACTGGCCTTGGGCGGAGGGCACGATTTTGTCGTTGAACCATGTGCATTTTTCGCTGCAGTGTGTGGTCTTGACGTACTGGAGATTGGTTGGCTTTCCGGTTTGGTTGTAGGTGTGGGTGGCGGTCATGCCGTTCGGGTAGGTCTCGGTGAGCATGTTGCCTTCGACGTCGTAGGTGGCGGCAAACGCGAGTTTGGATGAGCCGTATTCGCTGAGGAGTTCTGCGAGGAATCCGGTGGTTTCGTTGTATCCGTAGGTTTCCGTGCCCTTACCGGTGTTGATTTTCTTGACACGCCCGTCGATGTCGTATTCGTAGGTGGCGGTGTTTTCGCCGGCGTCGGTGTAGCTCGTGAGTTGCCCGAGGGTGTTGTAGACGCTGGTGATTGTCTTGCTTGACGTGCTTTGCTTTTCGAGGGCCCCGGTTTTTTCGTTGTATTCGTTGGTTACTGTTGGTAGTGCTGTGCCCACTGTGGAGCTGACGGTGCTGGTTTTCAGTCTGCCGGCCGCGTCGTAGGTGTCGGTGTTTGTGCGTTTTGTTGCGCCGATGGTTTCGACGGTTGTTTCTGGCTCGTCCCACACGTTGTATGTGTAGCTGGTGACGGGTAGTTCGGGTAGTTCTGCGGTGTGTGGTTGTGCGCCGGGTTCGGTTTGGCAGGGTAGACCGGCCCATTCGGGGTGGTTGCGGCAGGTGAGGACTTCGGCTTCTTCTTTGGCGGTGTAGTAGATGGTCTTGGTGTTGTGGACGGCCTCGTTGGCTGGGGTCCATTGCTCGACGCGGTTGTTGCCGCTGTCGACGATGTAGGCGCTGCCTGCGGCGTTGATTGCGATACCGAGTGGTCCTTTGAGTTGCCCTTCGCCGCTGCCGCCGGAGGCGAACCTCGCTAGGAAGGTGCCTGACGAGCTGAACTCTTGGACGCGGTTCTGGGCGCCGTCGACGACGTAGAGATTTCCGGCGGAGTCGGCTGCGATGTCGGCTGCTTCGAGGAACTCGCCGCTGCCGGTGCCTTCGACCCCGAACTGGCCGAGGTATTTGCCGGCTGGCGAGAGCTCCTCGATGCGGTGGTTGCCGGCATCGACGACATATAGGTTGCCGCCGGAGAACGTGAGGTTGCCTGGCTCGTCGAACTGTCCTTCCCCGGAGCCTTTGGTGCCGTAGGTGGCCATGAAGGTGCCGGCGGCGGAGAACTCCTCGATCCGGTTGTGTTCGCCGTCGACGACCCACACGTTTCCGCTCGAGTCGACCTTGACCCCGTCCGGGCATCCGAACTGGCCAGGTTCGGATCCGCCGCTGCCGAACGTGCGGACGTATTCGCCGGAGGAGTTCAGCTCCTCGATGCGGCTGTTGCCGCAGTCGCCTACATACACGTTGCCCGTGCTCTGGTTCACGCCGATTCCAGTTGGGTTGGCGAACTGTCCGTGCCCGGAGCCTTTGGTGCCGTATGCCGCAATGAATTTCCCGGTCGATGAAAGCTCCTGGACACGGTTGTTATTGAAATCTGTAACCCACAGGTTGCCGTGGCCGTCTACGGACACGTCGACCGGGAACGAAAACTGGCCGTTGCCGGAGCCCGCGCTCCCGAACTGTGATGAGAAGCTCATGCGTGCGCCGCCGGTGCCCTGTGGCAGCCACTCGGATATCCGGGCGTTGTCCTGGTCGGCGATATACACCTCACCGCTTGCGTTGACCGCGAGTCCGGTTGGGGTGTTGAGCTGGCCTTTGCCTGATCCGTAGCTGCCGAATTCGGTGAGGAACTTGCCGGCGGGCGTGAACTCCTCGATCCGGCTGTTGCCAGCGTCCGAGACGTAGAGGTCGCCGCTGGTCGAGTTGACGGCGATCGACACCGGGTAGCTGAACTGGCGTTCGCCTGAGCCTTTGCTGCCGAACTGTGCCAGATAGCCGCCCGAGGGGGAGAACTCCTCGACCCGGTCGTTGCCGTAGTCGACGACGTAGATCTCGCCTTCGTCAAGCGCGATGCCGGTCGGTTCGGTGAGCTGCCCGTTGCCTGTGCCTTTGCTGCCGAACTGCGTCATGTACGCGCCCGCCGATGAAAGCTCCTCGACGCGGTTGTTGCCGGAGTCCAGGACCCAGATGTCGCCCGTGGAGTCGATGGCCAGGGCGACCGGTCCGTTGAACTCGCCGTTGCCGGAGCCCGCGATGCCGGCTTTGCAGCCGCTTTTGCAGACCTCGAGTTCTGCTTTGCCGTCGCTCACGCCCCATCCGATCGCAGCAACGAATTCCCCGGCGGAGCTGAGCTCCTCGACGCGGTTGTTGCCGGTGTCCGCGACGTACACGTTGTTCGTGCCTTGGTTGACCGCGACGTCCCAGGCGTTTGAGAACTCGTCAACCCCCGATCCTGCCGAGCCGTACGCCTGGAGGAATGTTCCGGATGACGAGAACTTCTCGATTCGGCTGTTGCCGTAGTCAGAGACCCAGAGGTTGCCGCTGGAGTCAACCGCGACGCTCTCGGGGTGATTGAACTGCCCATTGCCTGACCCCGCAGTCCCGAATGTGCCGGTGTAGACAGGTGGATACACGACTTCCTTATCAGCTGCGGGGGCCTTGCTTTCGACGGGGTTCCCGGTCGTGCGGTTGTAGAGCGTCTTGTGTACGAGATCCAGGCCGCCTGGATCGGTCGTGACGGCGGTCGGCTTGCGCAGCTTCCACCCGAGGCCTTCTTGGCCGGAGTAAGCGGTCGCGGTTTCGCGTATGTTTTCTTCTTTGCCCGAGACCTCGGCTCCTTGGATCGTCTTTGTGACGAGATGGTACGGGCCGCCTTCGGACGGGGCGCCTTCGTCGTAGCTGTACACCACGTGGGTACGTGCTTCGACCTCGCTCCCGCTTGTCAGCTCGAGCGTGTGCTGGGGGCCTAGCGTGCTAAGCAGCTCGGCGCCTGGTTCGCTGCCTTTTTCTTCGTAGCTGTCTTCCTCGCTAAGCAGCTTCGCGAGTTCGGCGGATTTACATTTTTCTTTGGATTCACAGGTTTCTTTGAGGGCCGCGGCGCGGTTGTCCGCGCTCAGCGTCCGTGTGACGTCGTTGATCGCGTTGTATTCGCTCGTTGAGATGTCGTATTCGCTCGGTGCTTTACCTCCGGACGGGGCGGACACGTTGACCGTGCGTCCCTTGCTATCCAGGTACTCGACAGTCGCTCGCTTGTAGCTTTTCGCCGGCCAACCCTCCGGTTCGTCCGGCGGAAAGATCGCGGTCGCTTCCGCGGGAAGGTCGTTGGTCTGCCCCCACTTTTCAACTTCCGAGGCGCTCATCGTCGCCAGCCCTGTGATCCCGCCGGCGAGCGGCACCTGGTAGTCGATCGTCGTGACGGCACTCGTCCCGAGTGTTGGCGGGGCTTGTATCGGCTCTTCGCTCGGCCCGGTTGGAGCCCAGACGTCGACCCGGTTGTTGCCTTCGTCGCCGACATACATCGCGCCGCTCGTAGGGTTGATCGCGATGCCCGCCGGGTCCTCGAGGTCTTCATGTTCTGAGCCGAATTTCCCGAAACTTTCGACGTATTTTCCTTCCTGGGAAAACGCCTGCACGCGGCCCGTTGCGTACGAGGCGACGTAAAGGTCACCGTTCGGTTCGTCCGTCGCGATCGCTGACGGATCGCTGACCTTTTCCGTTTCGCTACCGGTGTTACCGAATTCGCGGACCCATTCGCCTGTTGAAGTCTTCAGCTCCTGTATCCTCTGGTTTTCGAGATCGGTAACGTATAGGTTCCCGCCCGCGAACGCGACGCCCGAGGGGTGCTCGAACTGGCCCAGTCCTTTTCCTGCTGCTCCGTAGCTCGCCATGAGGCCCCCAAACGGCGCTTCGTACTCGGTGACCTTGTCGGCGCCCGTGTTGGCGACCCAAATGTTTCCGCTGGAGTCGATCGCGATCCCATGTGGGTCCGAAAAACCTTCTCCGAAGACGAAGTACAATTCGCCTGAGGCCGAAAACACGTCGACACGGTTGTTAGCGGCATCAGCGACGTAGATTTCGCCGGTGGTGTGGTTGATCGCGATACCGTCTGGACTGAGCGAGCTCACGGTTCCCGCTTTGCAGCTACTGGTGCACGTTTGCAATTCTTCTTTGCCGTTGCTGACGCCCCAGCCAAGCGCCTCAATGAACGCGCCTGAGGCGGAGAACTCCTCGAGCCGGTGGTTGCTGGTGTCGGCGACCCACACGTTCCCGTTCGACGCGACGGCCGCGGCCGTTGGCTGAGCGAACTGCCCCGCGCCATTTCCGCTCGTGCCGAAGGTGGACGAGTACCCGGGCAGCGCGATCGGGACGGCACTACTCGCGGCGCTCGCTGCTGCGGTCGACCCGTTCGCGTTGGTGGCGGTGATCTGTGCCACCAGCGCGTGTGCGTAGTCGGCCATGACCGGCGTGTAGGTCTGGTTGCTCGCGCCGAGAATCGCGGCGCATTCCGCGCCCGCACTGTTGCAACGCTCCCACTGATAGCCGTAGCTCAGTGGGGTATTGCTCCAGCTCCCGTTCGTCACGCTTACTGTTGTGCCGATTACCGGGTGCGTCGTTGATAGCGCCGGCACGGTTTTGATTATGGGTTCCGATGCCGTGCTGAGTTCCGTCGCTGCGCTCGGCCGGATGACTGATAGCAGCCGCCCGGTGCTGGCGTCGCTCGCGATTGTCCCGTAGTGCAGTAGCCACGGCTGCTGTCCGGGTGCTGAGACGGCCGTGACGTGATTTTCGCTGTCGTAGCCGTAGGTGACCTTCAGTTCGTGTTCGACCTGTGGATTCCACTCGGCCCTGAGCCTGCCCTGTTTGTCCCACTTGTAGTCGGCGACCGGGGTTTTGGCCATCGCTTTGGTTGCGGGGTTGTATGCGCGGAAGATGACTTCTTTGAGACGGCCGATGTAGTCGCCCCATTCTTTCGGGCCTTCTCCAGTCGCGGTTTTGCTGGTCGCGTATTTGAATTCGAGTGCGCGGCACCCCGCGACGAGTTCTTCTTTGTTTTCTAGCCGGCTCAGGCATGTCGTCACCCCGGCGGGTTCGGGCGCCAACGCGTATCTCGGGCGGCTTATGCCTTCGCTCGTTTCGTAGATGTAGCGCACGGTCTGCGAGGGCAGCGGCCCTTCCTGTGTCGTCGGTCGCCACAGGCTCGCTGTCGGCCCTTGCGGCGATGTGAAGCGCGTGCTACCGCCGTTAGCCGCGTCGCTCAGCACGAATTCCGTGAGTTCGCCTTTCGCGTTCTTTCCTTCTGCGAGCGTTAGGTTCGCGTCGCCTGGCGGCGAGACGAATCCGCTTTTGCTGTTGCTCGTGAACGTGGTCTGTCCGCCGTTGGCCGCAGTGAGAGTAGCGTTCCCGTTTGGTAGCTTCGTGATGCTTTCCTGGCCGCCCACGCTTAGGCTCCATTGCGGGCCGAGTGGTCCTTCGCTCCCTGCGCTCAGATGCCGTGATCGGTAGTCGCGTGCGACTTCGAGGTTCGCCCCGGGGGACGCTACGGATACGTCTGTGGCGCTCAACGTCATCTCGCCCGACTGCGGGTTCACCGCGCCAGGACCCACGGAGACCGGCGCAGCGTGATGCACCTTGAGCGTGATTTCGCCCGTGCCTTCGTTATCCGCGTTATCGGTCGCCGTCACCTTGAGCTTGTGTTCCCCGGCCCCGAATTCCCCTCCGTTGATCTGCCATTCCGCTTTCGCTATACACCCCGACCCGGAGCACGAGCCGTTCGCTTTGCCGACTTCACGCCCGTCGACACTCAGCGCCATCGTCTTTACCCCCGCTAGACTGCCGGTCGCTTCGGCTTTGAGCCCATACTCCCCTTCGCCGATTTCGTTGCCGCTCCCCAATCCCGACACCGTAATGCCGGTAGGCGGGATAGCGTCGACTTTGATCATAGCATTGTGTTCGCCCTCTCCCATGACGCTTGACGCAAGATCTCCGATTTTTACTTCTCCATTTGGCATCGCGCTGTTATAGAAGACTGGTTCTTTCACACTTTGGGGGCATTGGATACCGGCGCACAGCCCGCTCGTCCTCAGGTTCTTTTCAGTCAGCAATGTCGAGTTCGCGAACGCGGAGAGCTTTTCCACGCCAATACCGTTTTCTGACGCGGTCATTTCGAACGCGCCCGATTTCGGACCGAGCCAATTGTTCGTTCCGTACAGCACGTTCGGCTGGCCTGCGATCGTCGGATAAGTGGTATTGAAGGATGCTTCGGGAAGGTATTCCTGTGTGATCGTTACGGTCGCTTTCGAGATGTCCTGTTCGCCGCCTTCGCCTTCACCGTTGGACTCGGTTAGAACCTCCCCAGAGTTATTCCAGTTGGGTACGCCGCCGACTTTCAGGTCATGGTTAACTTGGCCGGCCTGGCGTTCGATGTTGTACCACGCCGCTTCCACTTCCCCTTTTGGCGACACTACCAGCATCGAGTTTTCTAGATGCGCACCCGCCTTGGGCCAGCTATCTTCCATCGTGAGCCATTCAACGCTCGAGTGGCCTTGCGTCGTGTAGGCATACGCGCCCCATTCCGACGTTTTATGAGCGCCACCGATGCGCTCAATCCAACGCCAGCTTTCGCCGCTACCAGTTTCTTCCGCCGTGAACTGGCTGCCTTCGTGAATGAAGTGGAAGTTGGAAGGCTGCCTTTTCGTCGAGTCTTCCGCGCGTGGGTCGACCGCGATCGGATACTGATACTCTCCCGAGCTGCGATTGACCCGCAAGAGCAGCTTGTTCCCCGCTACGCTCATCGAGACCGGCACAAGCATGCCCGTCGCGTCCCTGGCACTTGGGGCCGAGATCAATGCCACCGTGACATTCCCGTCCACGACCCTGACCGGCCCCGTGCCCTGGCCGGACTGCACGAGCCTCGCACCGACCGGCATACCAACACGAAAATAGAGCTCCTCAGGGCTATCAACCGAGCGAAGCAGCACGTCTGTCTCAAAGCCATTAGGGATCGGCTTGGCGACGGTATCTGAGTCCAGTTGCGTATTCGCGTACACCACGCTCGCGCCGTCCACAACACCTTCGCCTTCCAACGGGCCCCCCTGCGCGTCGACCGGCGTAAGCGAGACGCCAACGGTCGACAGCCGGACGCCATCACTCAAGCGCTTGGGAATCACAACGCTCACCGCCGGCGTCGTCGGCTCGAACCCACCCCCGCCGTCAGCCAAGCTCAAATCCAGAGGCTTCCGCCGCCCCAGCGCGGTTTCCACCGCCATCGGTTCCGTCGATTCGATCACGGTATGCCTGCCGTCGCCCAGATCGACCTGCGCGACATTATCACGGGGATAGCCGACGATTTTTTGCCCTGCAAGCAACTGCGGCGGCCCGCCAGCCGGTTCGTTGATCGTTTCCGGAAACGCGACCGCGGCCTCCTGGCGCGCCTGCGTGTCGCCCAAGTGCTCGAAGCGCGTACCGGAGGCTCCACGTTCCGCCACCGCAGCCGGATTGCTCCGCCGGGCTTCTTCGGCGCCCCGCACCTGTTGCCCTTCGTCCAAGGACTGAACTGCCGGCACCACCAAACCCCCAGCAAACGAGAAAGGGCCGAGCATCACCCGGCCAGAGGCAGCCTCCGAAGCACTTGCTGACCAGCACGCCAGTCCCAAGCAGAACAGCAAGCACATCGCGAGTCCTCGCACAGCGATCCTCATTTGGTTGCCCCCCAGTAAGAGAGATGACCGGGCTGTCTAATGCCCGATGACCAGAACAGTTGCGGCCGACTGTAGTGGAGGGCGCTCGGCTTGCCTATCCGCCGAAACGACGTATCTTTGCGTGCCTTTAGCGTATGAAGATAAGGTCCACGCCGGAGCGATAAATGTCTACTCGCCTTTGCTTTTCGGGCGCGGCACCTGCATACCGATCAGCTCGCGCCTGTTATTCCGGCCGAGCTTGCGAAAGATCCTCGCCACGTGCGTACGGACCGTCCCGGCACTAATCTGCAACGCATCCGCGATTTCCTGATTGGTGAAGCCTTTACTGAGGCACTCGAGCACCTCGAGCTCGCGATCGGTCAGATCGCTCACGTCGGTGGGGTAGCCACGCTTCGGCTGGTCGGCCTCGGTGCGAACGAATGCCGCCCTTGCATTCGCTGCCATGTGGACCGCCGCGAGAAAGTCCTCAGTGGACGCGGTCCGGGCAAGGCTCGATACTCCCATCGTGAGCAACAGTGGCCCGACCAGCGGCTCAAGGTCGTGTGCGATCACGAGAACTCCAGGCGCCGGCTCGCGCGATTGTAGGTACTCCAACGACGCGGACGTGACAAGCTCGCCCAGGACCGCGACTCGCGGAGACGCGTGCGTCGCCAGGTCATACTTGAGCTCGTCGTCCCCTAGCTCACTCCCGATGACGCGGAGACGCCGGTCCGTGCGAAGCACGTCGAGCACACCGCGCCCGAGAAGCGGCGAGATACACGCGACAAGCACCATTATCTCCGCGTCACGCCCAGACATCTCCTATGCTATGTGCCTATGCCTCGTCGAGCACGGATGGCGCGACGACGAGTGCTGCTGGCAGCTCGGGGATGAGACCGGACAAGTCCTGAGCCGCGTCCATTACGGCCCCGGTCATCACTTCTCGGCACGCCTTGTGATCGGTGTCGGGGCCGGTTGCCAGCCGCTCTGTTCCGAGACGATCGCTCGAATGGACTGAAGGTACAGCGCGATCTCGCACACATACCAGAACGGCAGCCCCAACATTGCAGCCAGCGCATCGGTGCTGAGCCCAGGCTGCCGGCGCAGCAGATCGAGCACCTGCACCGTCCCAGCCCGGCGAATAGGCGCGGTCAGACCAGCCGTGAGCTCCGTCACCGAGACACCTAGCCTCTCCTCGAAGACGAGCATTGCTGGGAGGTCTGCTGCTCGCACGCCACGCTCGATAGCCGAGATCTGGTCGCGGGGCATGAAGCAGCGCTTCGCTAGCTGGTCCTGGGAGAGGCCGGCCGCGGCCCGCAACGTTCTCAGGTTATTGCCGAACCCGAGAAAGACATCCGCCCGCTCGTGCCTATCAGGGCCGAACGTCACCAGCCGGCTTTGCCTGGGCACCCGAGGGGTTATCCGTTGTCGCTCCACAGCTACCTTTCAACCCTCGCTGTCGGCGGAAACCCGCGACATGGCGATTACCGAGCGTGCCCGCGAGTGTCCCCGGCGCGGGCGCTCACCCAGCGTCATCAGCCACCTCGACTGGACATCCCTGGCACGTCATCCACGCGATCACCTGGGCGGCACTGGATGCCGCGTTGGGAACCGGGAAGAACGCCTTCTCGACACGCCCACCGCTGGCGATCAGCGTCAGCCTCTCATACCAACGAGCCTCGTGTCGCGCAAAGGTCGGCAGACCGAGCTCCCGCGCGAGCTGCAACTCCGGGTCGCACAACAACTTCTGCGAGACGCGATTCGCGAGATGCGCTTCTCGCTGAGACTCCTTCGACTGGCTGCTGATCCCGATCGCAGAGCAATGCTGCGCCTCCAGGTCCGGCTGGCGGTCGCGAAACGCTCGATGCTGCGCGGCATCCATCAGCGCGGTCTCCTCACCATCCCCCGGCGAGCCACTACAACCGGGGTAAAAGTAGATGACAACCGCACGCGCGCAGGCAAAGCTGTGTAGATCCAGCGGGTGCTCCCAGCCACCGCTCAGCACAACACGCGGAATCGCGACATCAACCAAGCGATCAGCGATGCCTGGCGCCTTGCTGGCGAGCGAGCTACCGCCAATCATGGGCACTCCCTCGCAAGCGACCTTTTCGTCCCCGAAGGGGCGCTCAACTTGCATCAATGCCCTCCGTCGTTGAACTCTCGTGCGCGATCTGTGCCGCGCCGTAGGCTGTGCGGCGGTATCGTCGTGAGCCCGGCTCCTGTACGAGCAAGCCGATCGCCATCCATGTCGCGATATAGCGGTGTGCCGTGCTCGGCGAGAGTCCGAGTTCCCTGGCGATGGCTGTTAGCGCGACTTCGCTGCCGTCGGCCGGGAATGCCGCGAGCACCAGTAGCGCGCGATACGTCGCGCGCGAATACTCGTCATTATCGAGTAGCGGAAGCACCGCGCGGCGTAGGCCGTCAAGGTCGCTCGCTTCGGGAAGGAGCCCCGCGAAGCTCGCGCGACCGGCGAGCTGACGAGCAACCTGCGCGACCTGCAGATCGCTCAACACGATGCTCACATTCCGATTGGCGCTCACCGCGACGCCAGCCTTCGCCCGCCCTCGACCGTTGCTGTCCTCATCGAGAACGCCAGGCGTCTCATAGCGCCAGCCTGTATGCGCGTGTGCGCGGGTCGCGCTCAACTAGGCCAACAGCGATCAGCGTGCAGACGTAGCGGTGCGCGGTGCTCGAACTCCTGCCGCTTCGTCGCGCTAGCTCACTGAGGGCCACGTAGCCTCCGTCCGCCGGAAAGGCCGCAAGCATAAGCAACCCGAATAGCAGCGAGCGGGATAGCCGCGGGTTCTCCAGCTCCGTGGGTTGCGCCGCGAGCAACGCTCGTACATCCTCAAGCCCCGACAGCAGCACCGAGATCGTGCCGCCATGCGAAGCGGCACGCACCACCTGATCCACCTGATCAGCCGACAGGTCGATGCACACCGGCCCGGCTGGCCGATCTGGGCCGGCAGCCGGTGGAAAGTGAGAAGCTCCGGCTACCGGCCCAGATGAGACATCGCGACTCCCAGACCTCGACCCCGTCACGGCGTCACCTCCCGGCGCCAGCGTCGCTGTCTCCTGGGCGATCGTTGTAGCGGGCTCTCGGCGTGTCTCGTCACGACGCCAGCGATCATGACGTCACCAACGTCAGATAGCTAGAAATCGTGTTCTCTATAGAACCAGAGCGTTATGAGTTAAATAGAGACGTATTGAGCTAAACGGGCGATGGGCGGCCTTGGGTTGGGGCGGTAGTGCGTGCCGGTTGATGCTTGCGTTGTTGAGCGCGTGGCTCGCGCTTGCATAGTACGATTTTCGATCCGGCGCTGGGGGTCAAGAGTGCGCTTCGCCAGGCTGCGCGCTCGATCTTGTCGCTGGTCGGCAGCACCCTTCGAGTGGAGAGCGTGGCTTTGAGTACGGTCTTTAGCTCGAGCAGGGCGAGGTGGCGCCCGGGGCAGAGCTTACGTCCGCCACCCCACGGAAGCCATGCTCGTGCCGGTGCGTGTTCGTCTAGGAACCGCTCTGGCCGGAATGTGTGCGGGTCGGTGAAGAGCGTGGGGTCGTGGTGCATGAGGTAGGTGCAGGCGAGCAGGTGCACGGGTGGGTGGTAGGTCCAGCCGCCGATTTCGATTGGCTGAGCGACGGCGCGTGGTGCTGCGAAGAGGAACACGGGTCGGTGGCGGATCACCTCGCTGATCGTCGCGGTCAGGTATTCCTCGCCATTGCTGGCGTCGATCTCGGCGGTCAGACGGTCTTGGACGGCCGGGTGCTGTGCGATCAGCTGGAAGGCCCAGGCCAGTGTTGAAGCGGTCGTCTCGTGCCCCGCGACGATCACGGAGACGAGGTTGTCACGTAGTTCGCCGTCGGACATTGGCGACCCGTCTGGCCGGCGGGCCTGGAGCAGCATGTTGAGCGCGTCGTGTTGGTTGCCTGCGGTGTTTCGGCGCTGGCTGATCAGGCTCGCGATCAGCTTGTCGACCTCCGCCCGTTGTCGCAGGAACGCTCGCCAGGTGCCGCGCCAGCCTGGTAGGTGGCGTAGTCTCGGCTCCTGAAGAACTGGGCTTGCGGTCACCGCCAGCATTTCAAGCAGCCGTCCGTGCAGCGCCTTGACGGCTGGCTCTTCCTCACCGAAGACGCTTCTCAGCATGACGGTGAGTGTCAAGGCGCAGAAGTGGGAGTGACTCGCTATCGGGGTCTCGAGTGGCCAGGATGCGACGGCGCGGGCGGCGAGCTCCGTCAGCGTATTGCTGTGCTCCTGTACGGTGCGGTGCTGAAACGCTGGGCGGATCGCGTTGCGCCCGCAGAGGTACTCGTCTTCCTCGAGCAGCAGAAACGAGCCTGGGCCGAAAAGCGGGGCGGTCCTGACCGCGCCTGCTCCGGCGTGCAGCACCGTCAGTGGTGCAGTGAGCACCGTTCGAATATCCTTAGGGTTCGACAGGAACACGAGTGGTGGCATGTCCCAGGGGTAGACAGTGAAGTGGTGGCCGAGTCGGCGCTGACACCAGTGGAGGTACTCAAGGGGCCGCGTGCGACACGCGCACGTCTGGAGCAGCGATGGAAGCGGGGCAGCGGGCGGCAGCTCGTGTTGGCTGGTTGTCGCCGCGGGTGAATGGTTGAGTCGCATTGGGTTCTCCTTGTGTGGTGGTTTAGGTTGCGCGTTGGGCGTAAGCAATGCGCCACAGGCGCAAAATGGGAAATAGGGCGGGAGCTAGCGGTCCTCCCGCGTTCAGGAGCGTCTGTGTGTTGCGGCGCATTGGCGGTGTGCTTGCGCTGTCCTTTGACAGGTACATCGCGACCATGCACGCGACGATCACGATGTGACGATGCCTGTCTGGTAGAGCATTGGCCTCTGTCATTGAGCGGTGAACGAGTAGGCTGATGCGGTCGATCGCGAGTTCGGCGGTCGGGTAGTGCGCGATGTAGCTGTGGTCGCCGTTTGCGGTGTCTTCTGCTTGGTCGACGAAGCTGTCGAGCATCGTGGTCGCCGCTGATATCCAGGGGAAGTAGGCGTTTTGGACGCGTGTCATCTCCGGGAGGGTTACGCGTGGTTTCGCCGCGAGCGCGAGTAGCGCGTGCACAGTGAGGGAGGCACTTGCAGCACCTGTGAGCTCGTACCAGCTTGCCTCGTGACCAGCGCGGAAGTTCTGTCGCGCCCACTCGTGCAGGTCGGTGTCGCGGCGTACTGGATCGAGGTCGTGGTTGATCGCGAGCACCTGTGCCCGCCAAGCCTCTTGAGCGAGACGCGACCGCACAGCGTCATATGACGGAAGACGCCTGCATATGGCCTGGCAAGCGTGCACGAGGGCGTTTAGGTAGCCACCGTCGTCTTGCCACGGGTGATGGCGGTAATAGTCAGACAGCGGGGCGTCAGGGTCTAGCGCGTCGACTAGCGCGCGGTGTAGCTGGCGCCCGTTCGCCTGGCCCTCCCGCGCGCCGCGCTCGTTGACGCTATCGAGGAAGTCCCACATGATCTCGTAGGCAACGAGCAGGCGTAGGAGATGCGGATCGCGGGTTCGTGGAAGGATGCAGAACAGCGCCGCCCCGTCGGTATGGCCACGCTTGCGCGCCAGCGAGCTCAGCGCGTCTTCACGAATCGCCGCGGATGGGATGGCGCTCGCTTTCGAGCGCCACGCGCGGATCTCGTGCGCGACGGCGGGTAGGGTCCACGTCAGCTCGCGGGCTGCCGCTTCGCCGAGCGCCCGCAGCTGGCGTAGCGAGAGTCCAGCGGGTCTAGTCGCTTGGCGGGGCGTGCACGGGTCAGCTAGCCGGGCTAGCCGCTTTGGGAGGGACACGCACTATGAGATATCCGGGCACGGCGACTACCGCAACGGCAGCGACGCTGACCAGCGCGAACGTGGACAGCGCGACCAGCGCTTCGATATCGAAGGAGATCGGGAACCCGGTGACGCTTGCTAGCGCGTGACTCAAGAGGAGCTGGCCATACACGCCGAAAGCCGCGCCGGCACAGCAGCCGATGCCGAGTAGCAATGAGCTCTCCCACAGCAGCCAGCGCCAGAGCCCGGGCTTGCGGAACCCCTGGCAGCGAATGAACGCCACGAATCCGCGACGCTGCCAGAACAGCGAGCCGAGCGCCCCGGCGATGGCGAGCATCGCAGCGATCAGCACGAGTAGCCTGATCTGCGTGAGCCGCAACAGGCCTTGTCGCGCAAGAGCGTCGTGGCGGTTCTCGCGTTCACTGGCCGTTTCCACGACAAGGCCGGTTTGCGGCCCCAACGCAGCCTGTACGACGCGACGCACGCTCGCTGGCGGTACGCCTGGCTTGGTCTGTATCTCATACGCGCTCGGGTCGCTGCTGAGCCAAGCGCGCGCGTAGTCCTGAGAGTTGATGATGATCGATCCTGGCGGCCACCCGAGGTTTGTGCTGAGCGCGGCAACACGGAAGCTGGTCGATGCTGGCGCGGGCAGCATGAATCTCTGCCCTACGTGTAGGTGGTGTTCCGCGGCGAGTGCCTGCGATATGACCGCCCAGCCTCCTTCGCGGAGTCTCGCGCTAGCAACAGCGAGGCTGCCAGCGACGATCTCGCTCGGGGGGACCGGCTGGGGGCTCGTGCCAGGCGGAGCCAGAATCCACAGGCGCCGGTCACCCCAGGTCAGGAAGCTCCCGCGATAGACGCGGATGTTCCTTACTCCGGCCAGCCGCGCCAAAGCTCGTGTCCCTCCGGGGTAGGTGAACGGAGTCGTAGCAAATGCGTTGGATTCCCCACGCGGGGTGACCCACAGATCGGCGCTCGAGTCGATGTCGTGCGCTGAGGCGTCAAGGCCCCGCTGCAGGTTCTGCTGCGCGCCTTGGATCGAGACGACGCCGAATACCGCGACTGCTCCGGTCGCGACGATCGCCAGAGACCGGATGCGCGTCAGTGGCGACCGTAGCTGGGTGAGAGTGAGCCGCGGGGACGGGCGGTTCAAGACGGGCTGCAGCTTGGCAAAGACAGCGACGACACCGTTGAAGAGGAACGGCAGCGCGCACAACAGCGCGATCACGAGGGTCAGGTTGCCGAGCTTTGAGTCCTGGGGGCGTGCGACCAGGATGATCGTCGTGACTGCGAGCCCGATCACGCCTGCCGCGATACGACCGATGATCCACGAACGACGGGAAAGTGAGCCGTGCTCCCGCGGGCGCGTGAACACGTCACGCAGCGGCCAGAGCACGCCGACCAACGCCGCGGCCATCCCGGCAGCGATGGAAATCACGACGCTTTGGAGGTCGACGATCCGGCCATTTCCGACAGGAAATGCGAACGATAGGTAGCCGGGCGTGGCATGGAACACCGCGATAGACAGCAGGTCACCGAGCGCGAGTCCGGCCAGACACGCCAACACCCCGAGGATCACGGCTTCGAACAACAGGATCTGGCGGGCCTGCCTCCGGTTGGCACCGCCTTGGAGACGGACAAGGGCGAGCAGTCGCCGGCGCCTGGGTACCGTGATCAGCATCGCGTTGAGCGCGAACATGAATCCAACGATGGCGCTTATCGCTGAGAACAGCGTCTCGCTCTGGTTCTCCGGCAGCGAGGCGACGGCGAATAGCTTAGAGTCGAAGTCGGCCGGCTCGACATTCACGCTCTTGAGTGCCGCGAGATGACGCAGGCCCGTTAGGACCTCGCTGTCACGGCCGGGTTGCGCCTTTACGAAGATGCGGGTGATACGTCCCGTCATGCCCGTGATTTGCTGTGCGTAGCGGACCGGGGCGATTGCGACGGGGCTGTGGACCAGTCCGCCGATGTCACCTTCGTCGAGTGTCGCCCCAAGCAGGGTGGTGATGACCTGTGCCCCGACCTGCAACTTGATCGTCTCAAGCGTTCCGGCGCCGATCGCGTTCGCGATCGGGTTGGGCAACGCGATCGCTCTCTGCGCGGCGAGCTGCGCGGCACTGAACCGACGTAGTAGCGGCCCGCCGAACCGCGCGAACTGCGGGTTGGTGCCGATCAGGTCAATCGACTGCTGCCGACCGTCTGGCCCGATCACGTTCGCCTGCTGCTCAAGGACCGGCAGCGCCACCCTGACACCGGACAGCCGGCTGACTTCTCCGAGCAGGTCTTCGTTCACGCCAGCCGGTCCCCTGGCATCGAGCTGGTACTGAGTGCTGCCGACGATCTGGCTGCTGAGCTGCTGCACCGACCGGCTGAGGCTCGTACTCGCGACCTGGGAGGCGAATAGCAGCGCCACCCCGACCGCGATCCCCGCGATCGCGAAGAGATCCTGCACCATCACGCTCCCCCTGCGCAGCCGTGGTCGGTATAGATACACAAGGTCTGAGAGGCTCATCCCTCTCGGCCGCGGCCGTCTTGCACTCATGCCCGCCGCCCAAAGACAGACTGCGCCTCGAGGACATGGTCGGGCTGGCAGTCCTGCAGGTGCCCATCGCGTAGTTCATGGATCTGGCTGGCGAATGAGGCGGCCTGCGGATCGTGCGTAGCAAGCAGGACCGCCGCGCCGCGCTCGCCGCAGATCTCCTGTAGCAGCCCCAGCACTTCCCTCGTGCGCTCGGTATCCAGATTGCCGGTGGGCTCATCAGCGAGCACCAACACCGGGTCCGTGGCGAGTGCCATCGCGATCATCACCCGCTGGCGCTCGCCCATCGAGAGCTCCTCCGTCCTGTGCTCCATCCGGTCTCCGAGACCGAGCCGCACCAGCAGCGGTTCGATCGTTCGGTTCGCCCTGCGCGTGTTCGTCAGCAATAGCCGCAGCGACGCGTTCTCGATCGCACGCGCCCCGGGGATCAGATCCGCCGGGTGCCCGATGATCCCGAGTTGCCTCAGCCGGAACTCGTCGAGATCCCGCTCAGACATCGCGAAGATGTCTTTGCCGTCCACGAGCACCGTGCCCCTGTCGGGCTTTTGCGCACCCGCGATGACTTCCAACAAGGTCGTCTTGCCGGAGCCGCTAGGCCCGTACAGCGCCACGAACTCACCGGACGCAACACTCATCGAAACACCATCGACGGCGCAGATTGGATCGCCCTTGCCGACGCGATAGTGCTTGACGAGCTGGCGCAACTCGAGCACTTAGCCGCGCTCGCCCGATACCCGCCGCCGGCCGCCATGCAGATCGATGATGCTCGCCCCGTCGGATTCGCCGGATAGGACCGCGAGCGTGCCGCGCTCGAAACACAGCACGCGGTCGGCGATAAGCAGCGCCTCCAGATCCGAGGCGGCGACCAGGACACCGCACGGCAAGTCACGCGCCAGCGAGGCGAGCAGCTCACCAGCCTCACGCGTGCCACCAGGCCCAAGCCCGTCAAGCAAGTCATCGACGACCATCAGGCTCGGACGGGTGACCAGGCCCCGGGCAAATGCAACCATGACCCGCTCCCAGTTTGAGAGCTCCTCCCATCGCTTCCTGGCACAGTCGGAGATCCCGACGCGCTTCAATGCCTCAAGCGCGAGCTCGTCAACCTCGCGCATGCCCTGCCCCCGACCCATCGCCAACGGCAGCCCTACAGAATCCAGGACATCGAAGTCGTCCGCAGCCTCGCGCGATATCCACGCGATCCGATCCCCCAGGAGATCCTGGCGCTCATCGGCAGAGCAGGATGCGAGATCCCGTCCCTGAAACCAGACCCGACCTTGATCGGCCAACTCAATTCCCGCCGCCACTTCCAACAAGGTCGTCTTGCCCTCTCCCCGCGCCCCGACAACGCCCACCATCTCGCCGGCCGCGACCGTCAACGACACGTCTGTCAAGACCTGCCAGCGTCGCCGGCCACGGCGAAAGCTCTTCCCTACCCCATCGAACACCAGCAGCGGCTCACCCATCACCATCCGCCGCCGCTTCGCTGTGCAGCTCTCTGCCGTCGTTCTTGACCTTGCTTTGGAGCCGCTTGAGCTGCTTGACCCGCTGGCCGCATATCACCGCCAGCTCGCTCAGCACCGCCTCTCGCATCCGACCACGCCACTGCGAGCCGTCCGCCGGGCCGAGGTTGCCGAGCGCTCGTTCGCTGTTCAGGCGGGTCCGTGCCGCTTCGAAGTCGGCGCGTGCCTCCTCCTCGACCTCGCGGATAACCTCAAGGATCTCGTCGAGTTCCGATTCGTCGGAATGCTCCAGCCACAGCAGCATCGCATCGCGTACCGGCGGAGGCGCTTTCGCCGCGTCGCGCAGCCACTCCTTCAACGCTGCCCTGCCAGCTGGCGTCGCCTCATACACGTCTTCGGAGCGCCTCTCGCCGGTGCGAATCCTGCGGATCATGCACTGATCCGCAAGGTTCCTCATGTCGTTGTAGGCAATCGAGCGCGACCAGCGTCCGTGCGGGAACTCACGGGCCAGCCGAGTCCTGACATGCGACGCTGTATCGGGCTGCTGGATCAGCAATCCCAGAATCGCCATGCTCGCGGTGATGTCGCCCTTCGCTGGTGCCATTGGCGCCGCTGATCCTACCCAATAGCTACAGTCATGTACGCTCTGCCTGAATCATTCCACTTGGCGGATAAGAGTAAACGCAACTCGCTGGTATGGTCAAAATGTCCGTGACGACAACGCTTCGCGATAGCGGAAGACGACGGGCCCGGTCGTGGGCAACCGCGGCCCTCGCCGTCACGCTCTTGCTCCTCGGCACGGGCCAAACTGCCTCAGGTGCCGCACAAACCCCGAGAGGCCACGCCGCGCACGCGCTGAACGTCACCGACACGGCACGCCTGCATAACGTAAAGAGCCCAGGTTCGCAGCTCGTCGATGAAGGCACCGCCACCGGCACCCTACCCGGGACGGTGCGGGTCAGCTTTAACCTCGGCGCGACCGTGGCGGCAGACTTCACGATCTACGCCCACGGCTGGTCGATCGTCGGGCACGGCTCCGGCGTGCTGCACTCAAGCAAGAGCAAAAGTGACGTGTATGTGAGCTTCGGCGGCACGATGGCGGTCTCCCACGGCACCGGCCGCTACGCGCACGCGCACGGCCAGGGCGGCTTCTACGGCGTGATCAACCGCACGAACTACGCAGTCACGATCCAAACCACCGGCACGCTCTCCTATTAGCGGCCGAGCCGGGTGAGGGTGATGAGAGCCCGCCGCGGAGCCACCCGCCTCCTCAGCGCCACACTCGCCCTCTGGCTCTCGCTCACAATCCCCGCCTCGGCCGCGCCGTCAGCGACACTGACCGTCTCGCTCACGCCGGAGCAGCTCGGGGCGGGCACAACGATCGCGTTCGCGTTTCAGATCACCGCTCCCGCCGGCCAGGTGCCCCCGCCGCTGAGCAAGGTCGACCTGCTCTACCCGGCGAACCTCGGCCTGATTGCCAGCGGACTCGGGCTCTCGACCTGCTCCCAAACAGAACTCGAAACCAACGGCGCGTGCCCCCCAGACTCGCTCATGGGCTACGGCAGCGCACTCGCCGAGATCCCCTTCGGCCCAGAAACCATCATCGAGCACGCCACGGTCACAACCTGGATGGCACCCATCGAAGAAGGACACCTAGGGCTGCTGTTCCTCGCCCAAGGCAAGACGCCAGTGGCCGCCGAACTCATCTTCACGAGCCTCGTCCTCAACGCCCCACCTCCCTTCGGCGGTTCCCTGACGACAATAGTCCCGATCGTCCCGACGCTCCCCGAAGGACCCGACGCCGTGATCACCCAACTACGCTCCACCCTCGGCCCGATGCACATCACCTACTACCAGACCTTCCACGGCAAGACCACCGCCTACCACCCTCAAGGCATCCGGCTACCCCAAAGCTGCCCACACGGCGGCTTCCCGTTCGCCGCAACCTTCGCGTTCCTCGACGGCAGCCACACAACCGCCCACACCACCGTACCCTGCCCCACCACGAGACGACGCGCGCCCAAATACGGTCGTGGGTCACCTCCCTATCGCCGCTCAACCTACGGCGTGAGCGTGCCTCCGAGCTCGGTGTAGCGGGCGAGCATTGCGTCGCGGTTCTCGGGGTCATACCGGTCGGCGCTCGTGAATAGGCCATTCTCGGTGACGTCTACGAGGCCGAGCGGGACCTCGAACTGCTCACCGTCTGGGCTCGTTCCCCGGACGGTCGCGCGCATCGCGATCACGCGCTCGTCGCACGCGAGCACCTCCTCCAGCTCGATCCGCACGTCGAGCGACCCATACTCCGGGCGCCACTCCTCCTCGGCGTCCGTGGAGTTGTGCGCGCGGTGGTCGACCATCACGAAGCCCTCCGCGTGCAGGTCGCGCACGCCGTCGAGGTCATGAGCGTCGAAGCGCCGCTTGTACTCCACAGCCAGGCGTTCAGGGGCACGGTGGCCGAGCTTCGCGCGATATCCAGCAGGCGGTTTGCGTCCACTGGCTGGCTTTACGGTCGGTCCCATGCGCCGGATCATATGGCTGCAACGGTGTGCGATCCACCCGAGCGTGAAGGAGGGCGGCCATGCTCAGACGGTTTGTTCAATCGGTGTATTCGGCGAGGTTCACGCGGGAGCTGGCCGTCACTTGTTCGAGGGTGCGCTCGGGTGCGCCGCGCATGCGGCGATACCGGTTCAGGGACGCGAGCATCTGGTCGGTATCGCCGTGCTGTAGCTCGGCTTCTCTGCTTGGGGAGCGGGTCGGCTTCCAGTCAAGGAGCCGCTCGTTGCCGCCCTGGTAGAAGCAGCCGCCGAGCATCGCGATGACCACGATCAACAGCGGCAGCCCGAGCATCACGATCAGGCAATACGTTTCGTTGCCCATCGCGTTCAGGCGCCCGCCGGCGCGGGACGGGTTCCCGGATGAGGCCGGGCGGCACGCTTTCGCGCAGCGCTCTTGGCCGGCGCGGGCGGCGGGTCGTGTGTGGCGGTCTCTTCGGTGGTGAGCGTGTCGATCGCGGCTTGCATGCTCGCCAGGCGGCGTACGAGCCCGGCGCGGACCTGCTCGAGCTCTTCGGCGCTCAACAGTCTCGGGCCGGCATCGCGACGAGTAGTGCTGGACGGCGGCACGAGACCGGGGTGCGTGGCTTCGAGCTCTCCGAGCGCCCGCTCGAGCACCGTGATCTGGGTGCGCAGCGTGCCGCGCCGTACGGCGGCGACCTGCTCGGTTTCGCTGATCGGCTGCGAGGAGACGTATAGGGCGGCTGCGACGGCGCGGGGGTCGACGCCCGCCAGGCGTGCCCTGCGCGCCGCGCCGGCCGCGATCACACCGACATCCGACGCTTCACGCGAGCCGGACGCGACAAACGTGCCGCTGCCCTGCCGGCTTTCGATCAGGCCCTCCTGCTCCAGACGCTGGTAGACCGCACGAGCCGTGTTCACGTTCACGCCCGTGGCACGCGCCAAGTCCCGCAAGCCGGGGAGCCGCTGGCCGGGCTTGAAACGTCCATCACCGATCCGCGTGCGCAGCGCCCACGCCAGCTGCACGCCGATCGGCAGCTCACCGTCACGATCGATCGCCACATCGAGCGCTCCAGCTTCGATCATCTCCGGCGATTCCGCAGGCTGCTTACTCATGGCCACCCACAAGCCTAGTGACCCCGACGACAGATACCTATTGTTACAGTCATCTAGTACAGTAGCCGCATGAGCGGGGATCAGCATCCGCAGCACCGCCTCGCCGAGCCGCATCCCGCGCCAGGCGCAAACCCGGCGAAACGCCACCGACAACCACGATGAACGACCTGCTCGCGATGCCACGCGAATGGCTCGAAGCGGCCGGCGAAATCGCCCAGTTCACCGGCAGCATCGTCCGCGACGTATGGAGCCTGCGCGCATTCCGCTTCTTCGGGGAGACACTGCGCCAGGCCGGGATCCTGATCGTCGGCTCCACCGCCGTCATCTGGGGGCTAGTGTTCTTCGCCGGCCTCAGCACCTGCGGCATCGAGGGCGCCTACTTCACCGAGTCCACCGGCACCCCCTCCTACGCCGGCATCTTCGCCGCCTGGTGTGACCTACGCGAGGCCGTCCCCTACGTCTTCGGCTACATGATGGCCGCCAAGGTCGGCACCGGCATCGTCGCCGAGCTCGGC
>Ga0181530_10000193_pt1 | contig 76183 bp, 47 predicted proteins | sample PEATcosm2014_Bin_42_FD_119769 | JGI IMG/M metagenome (GOLD analysis project Ga0181530, IMG submission 119769) | Peatland microbial communities from MTU Mesocosm Facility, Houghton, MI, USA - PEATcosm2014_Bin10_60_metaG | ecosystem: Environmental > Terrestrial > Soil > Wetlands > Peat | place...
CTGATGTCCTGAGGGCAAAGCGACCCCTTGCAATCTGGTTGCCAGGGCGCTTTGTGCTTCGGATTGCCTTCGTAAACCGGCTTTATGTCCACGTTCATATTAGCAAAATGGTTGCCAATTCCACCAAATAAATCGCTCTGCGTGGCGCGCAGCGCGACGGCGCGATCACATCACTTTTGGGAGGAGACCCGCCAGATTCTTTGGCGCGCGGCTTCTTCGATTCGGATTTTCAGGACGCGGTAGCGTGCAGCACCGGACAGTACACTTTTCCAGATAATTTGATGCTGGGTTGCCCATTTGGATCCGAAAGCGAAAGATCGCAAACAACCAATAAAATCAGGCGTTTGAAGCACTTTTGTTGATTTTTGCGGATAGAGCTTAACAGGTTGTTGGACTATTTCGCGAGCCAGCCAGCGGCGGTTGCTGATGCTCCAACGCGGCTAAAAAGCCCGCGCTGCCGAAATAGTCGATCCTAAGCGCCCCTGTCTGGTATGGGCCCGGTACAGCCGCCGGGCGATGAATTCCGGCGTCCGGACGATGAGATCCAGAGGAAAAACCAGGCGGGATTTGAAAGTTGCGCGCTGGAGCATCGGGCCATCGGGCCGTAGCGGGGATGGAAGGCAGCGCCGTGCGCAAATTGGACCCTTGACATCCTCTTGCCCGGTCTATCAGCATAGGGCCAGTATAAGTGCGAGCGAAGCAGGAGCGCAGTCCGCAGCGGAGGCCCGTCACGAGCCTTGTCTATATGAAAGATCATTTCCTGAAAGAGGGGTGTGGCGCGACAAGAAAGTGCGCGCTGGCTTGCTGTTCCATTCTGAGCCTGTTGCTCCCGGCGCTGGCGGACCAAACCGTGGAGGTCAAGGGCGGCGCCGGTGGCAAACGATTTGACGGCATCGGCGCCGTCAGCGGCGGCGGAGGCACCTCGGTTTTGCTCAAGGATTATCCCGAACCGCAGCGCAGCCAGATGCTGGATTTGTTGTTCAAGCCCAAATTTGGCGCTTCCATGTCGGCTCTGTTTGTGGAAATCCCCGGCGACGGCTCAACGCTGCGCACCGAGCCAAGCCACATGCATTCCAGGACAGATGAGAATTACTACCGGGGCTACGAATGGTGGCTGATGAGCGAAGCCAAAAAACGCAATCCCGCCCTCACGCTGGACGGCGTGGCCTGGGGCTGCCCCGGATGGGTCGGAACCAACCACTTCTGGTCCCAGGACATGTGCGATTATTATGTCAAGTGGATCAAGGGCCTGAAAAGCGAGCACGGGCTGGAAATGGATGCCATCGGCTGCCGCAACGAAAGCGGGGTCAACGAGGATTTCATCAAGAGATTCAGGGCCACGCTCAACTCCAACGGTCTGAGCGCGGTCAGGCTGCATGGATTTGATAATTGGCAGAAGAACAAGTTCGACTGGGTCAGGGACATGGCCACCGACCCGGTTCTGAAAGCGGCGGTGGATGTGGTCGGCAATCATACGATGGCGGACAATCCCACGCCGGCGGATGTAAAAAACATGCTTGACGCCATGGGCAAGCCGATATGGAACACCGAGGAGCACGTCTATAAGGAGGGGTTTGATTGCGAGATCAGTCTGGTGCAGGCTTTCAACAAGAACTTCATCGAGAGCGGCGTGACCAAGATCGTCAATTGGTATCTGGTGGCTTCGATGTACCAGATGGACGCCTATACCGAGACGCCCCCCGCCATGATCGCTCGCGAACCGTGGAGCGGCAATTATTCCGCGCGGGAAGTCCTTTGGGGTTACGCCCATTACGGGCAGTTCAGCGAAATCGGCTGGCAGTATCTCAACGGCGCCTGCGGCAATCTGGCGGGCGGCGGCACTTACGTGACTCTGAAATCACCGGGCGCGGATTACAGCGTCATCGCCGAGAGCAAGGGCGCGCGCGAGGCGCAGACCGTAACCTTCAACATCAGCGGCGGGCTTTCCACGGGCAAGCTCTGCGTCTGGCGCAGCAATGAACGCGAGCAGTTCGTGAAGCTGGATGATATTACCCCTGTGATATTTGAGTCCCTGCGCGCAACGACGTTCACCATCACGCTGAATCCCAACTCGATCTATTCCATCTCGACCACGACGGGGCAACAAAAGGGTTCATTTGACAAAGTCCCCGCCTCCAAGCCGTTTCCCTTTCCCTACTGCGACGATTTTGAAGGATATCAAAGCGCGAAAGCGTGGGGCTATCTGCCCCGCTACCTGACGGACATCTCCGGCATCTTCGAGTTGGCCGACCGCCCGGACAAGACGGGCCACTGCCTGCGGCAGGTGCTTACGGAAAAGGCCATAAGCTTCGCCAACGAATGGATGCCTTATACCATTCTGGGCGACAAAAATTGGAAAGACTATGAAGTCAGCGCCGACGTGTGCCTGGAGAACGGCGGCTGGGCCGGCGTCATGGGCCGCGTGAGCAGTGCCTTCAGCGGTGACGTGTGCAATCCCAAGGGTTATTACTTACGGCTGGAGGCGGACGGAACCTGCGCTTTGTTTGCCACGACGCAGGCGCGCAGCGCCCCGGCGGGCACCCAGCTTGCGACCGGCAAGGCAAACCAGGCCACCGGGACCCAATGGCATAATGTGAAACTGCGATTTTCGGGCACAACCATCACCGGTTTTGTGGATGGCGCCCAAGTGCTGTCCGTGTCGAATGACCTGTGTGCCAGCGGTCTGGCTGGCTTGGTGACGGGCGGGGAACGCAACGCCCTCAACACCGCTTGGTTCGACAACTTCATTGTCAACACAGTCGGCGGTCCCAACCCCCCGCCAACGGTGTTCTCCCAGGATCAGTATCCCATTTACAAACCATAAAAATCATGAAACTTCGAGATTTGTTTTGCCGCCTATTCATCTGCTCTCTCGCCTTCGTCACGAGTCAGGGCACAAGCCGATCCGCCTCGGATGATCCCGCTTCGGACATCCCCCACTTGCGCCGGCAGGGCACGGCCACCCAACTGATCGTTGACGGCAAGGCTTATCTGGCTTTGTCCGGCGAATTGAGCAACAGCTCCGCCACGGGCGTGGATTACATGAAGCGGGTCTGGCCGAAGATCGTCGCCCAGACAGGACTCAACACCGTTCTGGCAGGGGTTTCCTGGAACCAGATCGAGCCGCAGGAAGGCAAGTTCGACTTCACTGTGCTGGACAGCGTGATTGAGGGGGCGCGGCAAAACAACATCCGCGTCGTGCTGCTCTGGTTCGGAAGCTGGAAGAACGGCACCTCCTCTTACCCGCCCGACTGGGTGAAGAAGGATTTCGAGCGGTTCCCGCGCGCCCAGCCCACAGAAGGCAGGAACATCGAACAACTCAGCTCCTTCAGCGAAGCGAACCGGGACGCCGACGCCCGAGCCTTTGCCGCCTTGATGAAGCATGTCAAGCAAGCGGACGGCGGCAAGCACACCGTCATCTTTGTCCAGGTTGAGAACGAAATAAACGGCCTCGACCACTCGCCCCTGGCCAACAAGGCTCGCGAGGGCCAGGTCCCGAAACAGTTAATGGACTACCTTCAAAGTCACAGGGACACCCTGACGCCGGAAGTTCGCCAAGTCTGGGAGGCGGCCGGTTCCAAGACTTCCGGCATATGGGACGAGGTGTTCGGCAAGGGAGGTGGGGCGGACGAGATTTTCACCGCCTGGCACTATGCAAGTTACACAGGCCGCGTGGCCGAGGCGGGCAAAGCCGAGTACCCGATCCCGATGTATGCCAACACATGGGGCGAAGGATTTCCGAAGGGAAACCAGCGCGCAAACGGCGCTCCCAAACCCGCCGTGATAGACATCTGGAGAGCAGGCGCGCCGAAAATTGATTTCCTTTCGCCCGACATTTACTACAGCGACTTCAAGGCATTTTGCGCAGAGTACACCCGATCCGCCAACCCGCTGTTCGTCCCGGAAACCCGGTACGAGATGGATTCCAGATTGCTCTATGCCATCGGACGCCATAACGCCATCGGCGTCTCGCTCATGGGCGTCGAAAGGGCGGTGACTCCCGACCCCCAACTCATCACCGGTTGCGAGATGATCACCCAATTGGCGCCCTTGATTACAAAACACCAGGGCGACGGCTCGATGTCCGCTGTCCTGTTGACCACGAACGACCCGCCGCAAAAGGTCACCGTGGGCAATTACACCATGGAAATCACCCGCTTGAAGGCCCGGCCTTCGGCCCCAATCCAAACGGCCTATGCGGCGGCTCTTTTCATCGCCGTCGGGCCGGACGAATACTATGCGGTGGGCGATGGCGTCACCGTCACCTTTTCTTCCAGCGCGCCGGGACCCGCGCATGTCGGCATTGGCACGGTGGAAGAAGGCACATTCGTCAACGGACGCTGGATTCCCAGCCGCCAACTCGCCGGCGATGAGACCGGGCAGGGGGGCAATCTGTCGCTGCGGAGTCATCCGGTGGATCGAATTCCAGGGGACGGCTACGTGGGCATCCAGCACTTCACGCTGTATCGCTACCCTTAAACGGAACAGCAAGCATGTATTTATGAGTTCAAACCAACCAACCAAAAGCGGAATGTCCCGGCGGGCCTTTGTGGCCGCCGGCCTGGCGGCGCCACTGGTGGTTCCGCGAAGTGTGCTGGGAGGCGCCGGCGGCCAGGCCCCCAGTGACAAGCTCAGGATCGCCTGCGTGGGCGTCGGCGGCGTGGGCGAAGACTATTTGGCCGGTTGCGCGAGCGAGGAGATCGTCGCGCTTTGCGACCTGGACCACGAGTTCTCCGCGCCCGTGTTCCAGCAGTATCCCCGAGCCAGGATCTACAAGGACTTCCGGCAGATGTTCGACAAGGAGGAGAAGAATTTCGACGCGCTCATCGTCGCCACGCCGGACCACTGGCATTTTCACCTGGTGATGGCGGCCCTGGCGATGAACAAGCACGTTTATTGCGCCAAGCCGATGGCCCACTCCATCGCCGAGACGCGCAAGATCAAGACGGCGGCGCTGGCCTCCAAGGTCACCACCAAGGCCAGCATTCAGGATTCGCGCACCTCCCCGGCCCGGGCCACCACGGAATTGCTCTTGAGCGGCGCCATCGGGCCGGTGCGGGAAGTGCATTTCTGGTGTGGCACTCACTGTCCCAGCGGGTTGGCCAGACCCAAGGAGGTCCAGACGCCGCCCGCGGGAATGAACTGGGACCAGTGGTGCGGCCCGTCTCCCGCGCGGCCCTACCATGAGATTTACCATTACGGCAACTGGCGCCCCTGGTGGGACTTCGGCACCGGCAACCTGGGCGACGCCGGCTGCCATGCGCTTCATGTGTTCCACGACGAACTCGAGATGGGAGCGCCGGACTGGATCGCGGCCGACGCCTGCCAGGCCTTCACGCTCGAAGGCTGGGTCTCGAACACCGAGTGCGCCAGCAACTCCAACTACATCCAGTGGCACTTTCCGGCGCGCGGCAACCACCCGGAGATGATGGCGTACTTTTACGATGGCGGCTTGCAGCCGCCGCGGCCGCTATGCATGCCCGCCGAGATGGGGATGCCGGGCAGGGGCGCCATGTTTGTCGGCGACGACGGTGTTCTGGTTTCCTCGTTCTATGGCGGGAGTCCGTGGCTGCCGGACCATTTTCCGCCGCGTCCGGGCCAGCAGTTTCGAGGACTCCCCGGCGGTCAACTTCTGCCGGAAAGCCGTTTCAAGGACTTCAAGCAGCCCGATCCCTGGTTGCCGCGGTGCGAGAGACCGGATCATTACACCGAGTGGATCCGGTCGTGCAAAGCCGGCAAGAAGACGATTACGCCCATCGAATTCGCCTGCGATCTGACGGAATTCGCCCTGCTCGGGACCGCGACGTTGCGCCGGTACAGCACGCCAGGGGTCATGCCCACGCTCCAGTCGCGCATCGAAGCCGGCCGGGCGGACTCCGCGGTGGTGTGGATTCCAGCTTCCAATGACGGCCATATCCATGTTCCCAACCAGCGCCCCGCGACGAACAACAAGACCTGGGCCATGTACTGGCGCAGTTCCAAGGTCCTCCAATGGGACGCGAAGGCCATGAAATTCACCAACGACGAGTTGGCCAACACCTTCGTGGACACCCCCTACCGAAAGGAATGGGACTACAAGGTTTGATTACGGTCTTCAGCGATTCCAAATCAGAGTGTGATTTACGTATTCAAAACCACAATGCAGAAAGGAAATTCATGCCCCTCGAAATCAGAAAGCAGTTTGATGGAAGCCTGCCCCGTGTTTGTTTCAACCCGTTTGAAATGGCTGGCGAACCATCCCGCGCGAATCCCGATGTGGAGATCAAGGGGTCGAATCCCCCTCCCGCAACAGTGAAAGCCCTGCTCCGGCAACTCCTGGTTACCATGGCCTGCCTTTGCCTCTCGGCCTCTGTTTTCGCCGCCCCGGTCCCCGTCCCAGGCGATGCGCCCGTCCCCGTTGATCGCCTCCGTCCCGGCAATCCCAGCGTCCTCCCCATGACCGGCCCCTGGCGCTTCAAGCTCGATCATGGCATCAGCCCTGCCGTCAAGGGTGAACTCCCCGCCGACGCCGCCGTGCCCGGCTTCGCCACCCCCGACGGCTCTGACGCCGGCTGGACGAACATCCCCGTCCCCGCCAATTGGGAAATCGAAGGCTTTTCCCTCCTCACTTTCCAGGAGCGCGCCGGCAAATTGTCCGATGACATCGGCCTTTACCGCCGCTGGGTGGATGTCCCCGCATCCTTTGCCGGCAAGACCGTCCTCTGGCATTTCGACGGCGTCTACGACGGCGCGGAAGTCTTCGTCAACGGCCAGCGGTGCGGCTACCACGAAAGCGGCTTCACGGCCTTTGATATTGACGTCACCAAAGCTCTCAAGCCCGGCCAGCGCAATCTCTTCGCCGTGCGCGTGTACAAGACGACCTCCACCAGCAACCTGGACAGGGGCACCTTTTGGTGTCTCGGCGGCATCTACCGCGAAACCTGCCTGGTCGCCCTTCCCGCCTTGCATGTGGAGGACGTCACCGTCGTCACCGATCTCGATGCCCAGTACAAGGATGCCACGCTCAAGTCCGCCGTCCGCCTCGCCGGCCCGGCCGGGGCGCATTTCGTTCTGACCGGCGAACTGCGTGCCTTGGACGGCGCCAGGGTTGCGACGCCTGCCATGAGCCAGACCGGCGAGATCGGCGCCGACGGCTCCGCCACCGTCAACCTGTCTGCGCCCGTCACCGCCCCCAAGCTTTGGAACGCGGAGAAACCGAATCTATATTATGTGTTCTACCGCCTGTCGGACGACAACCAGACGGTCGTCGAGCGCGTCCAGGACCGGATCGGTTTCCGCAAGGTCGAGCTGAAGGAGGGCGTTTTCATGGTCAATGGCGTGCCTGTCAAATTCGAGGGGATGTGCCGCCATGAGGAATACTCCCCCATGGGCCACGCGCTGACCGAGGAGTGCTGGCAGACGGACATCAACCTCATGAAAGCGGCCAACATCAACGCCATCCGCAGCAGCCACTACCCGCACGCGGAGAGATTCCTGGAGTTGTGCGACGAGGCCGGCTTCTACGTTCTGGACGAGATTCCCGCCTGCTGGATAGCAGGCGAAGTCAACAACCCTTCCCGCACATGGACCTACCTTTTCCGCTCCCAGGAAACCCTCGCCCGCGACAAGAACCGCCCCTGCGTCGTCGCCTGGAGTTGCGGCAACGAAAGCGGTTACGGCATCAATAATCAGGCCGAATTCGACTACATGAAAGCCCACGACCCCACGCGCCTGGCCTTTATTTCCCAGCAGGGGTTGGGCAAAAACCCCAGGACCGACTTTGACGACTACCACTATTCCTCCGTCGAGGAACTCAAGAGGATGACCGCCAGCCCCGACCGCGCCAAGGCGCCTGTCATCGAAACCGAGATTCGCGGGGTCCATGATGTCTGGGGCCAAGCCCTGGAAGACTACTGGGATGTCATCTGGCCTTGCGACGGCATCACCGGCGTTTTCATTTGGGAATGGCAGGACCAGGGCATGGCCGACAAATTCCCCGAACGCTGGTCCATTCCCAGCCCCGGCGCCCAGCCCCAAGACCCCGCCACGGGCATGCGGCCCGAAGGCGGCGGCGGTCCCATCACCCCGGACCGGCAAACCAAGCCGGAGGAATACTGGAACCTCAAAATGCTGTACAGCCCTGTCAACACTACGGCGCGCGAAGTGGACCCGGCGTCCGGCCAGTGCGTCGTCCCCCTCAAGAACCGCTACTCCTTTACCGATCTTGCCGAATTGACCTGCCATTGGCAGGCGCTGGCCGGTGAGAAGGTGCTCGCCAGCGGCGAAAGCCACATCGCTGCCAAGCCCCGTTCCTCAGTCAACGCCTCCTTCCCGGCAACAGCCGGCATGGACACGCTTCGTCTGGAGTTCTTCCATCCCGATGGCCGTAGCGTCTATGCCGCCCGCTTGCATGTCAAGGGCTGGCAGGGCTTCACCGCTCCCGCTGCCCTGGCTGCCAACGGGCCTGTCCGCCTCTCCGATACCGAACAGAACGTCGTCGTCCAGACCGCCGGAACCCAATTGGTCCTCGACAAGCGCACCGGCCAGATCGCCTCCTGGCGCGCCGGCGGCCAGGATGTCGTCCTGGGCGGGCCTATCCTCAACCTCGGTGAAACCTACCCCGTCGTCGTGGTCCGCGGCGGGCCTGGGGCCACTCGCGGCCGGGGCGCGTCTCCCACCCTCACCAGCCCGCAGCCACCCCAGTACCGCAACCCTGTCGTCACGGCCGGGATGGAGGGTCCCAATGCCAGGATCACAGTCAACACCGGCGTGTATCTGGCCGGCTCCGACGAACTGAAAGGCCAACTTACCTACACCCTTGACATCGGCCCCGACGCCCAGGCTGATGTCACTTGGAATTTTGCCTGGAAGGCTGCCAACGCCACCGCCCGCGAAGCCGGCTTCCGGTTCGTGCTCCCCGCCGCGGCGGATCGCATGTCGTGGTTCCGCGACAGCCTGTACACCGAATATCCGGCCGGTCACATCGCCAGCCCGCGGGGATCCGTCCTGGGCAATGACACCGCCTTTGGCGCCGCCAGGCGCGGCGTTCGCTGGCTGGCCCTTTCCGGCGCGGGCGGTTACAGCCTGGTCGCGATGAATACCGCCCAACCGCTGCACACGCACGGCCGCGTTGACAACAACGGCGTCACGTTGTTCCTCAGCAGCGCCATCGCCTCCACGGGCTGGGGCGTTGTCGGCGACGACATCCGCCTGACCCAGGCCACCCCGCTGACCGGCGGCTTCCGACTCCGGGTGGCGTCCGCCGCAAAATGAAAAACCGTGCCTGTTGCAACAGTCCCGGGACTCATGTGCTGGACCATCTGAGAATTATCAACACCGCCGCCTTCATTCTCTTGGCAGCCCTCGCCGCCAAAGCTCAGACGGGACCGGTTGTGCTCAAATAGCATGAGCTTGCGCGCGCGGGGCAACTTCCTTCAGCGGTAGCGGTAGAGCGTCAGGCGCAGGATGCCCTTGAAACTCGGCCCGAAGAGCGCGGGTTGGTCCGCCACGGCATGGAGGCGCGGCAGCACCAGGGCTGGCGTGCTGGTATCGTCGCCGGCCAGCCGGCGCCCGGGAACCCAGCGGCCGTCAACAAATACGCCTTCCTCCACGGTCGCCAGTCCGGCCTGGGGAGGCCCCGGCGTTGTGGGAGTGAAAATGACGTTCACGCCGTTGCCCGCAGCGAAGAACTCGTCAGGCCGGACGGCAATGAAAATCGCGGCGGCGTTGGGAAAGGGCGGCTGCGGTTGCGGCGAGCCAGGCAGAACCCTGGGCTTCAAGAACGAACACTCCAGCGAGTAATCTCCCACCTGGACTTTCTGCGGTTCGTCGTTGGCGCCCAGCAGAACGGCGGACATGGTGCCATTGCCCTGGTGTTCCGAAATCAGCAACGCCAATTGCTTTATCACGTCGTAGGCGGTGGTCAGCTCGATGTCGGGAATCGCCGGCCTTTCGATCCCCATCGGCGAGAAACCCATCGCGTCGTAGCGTCCGAAGGCGTAAAGCGCTCTGGCCTCCAGCCCATTGGGCGGCAAACCGCGCGTCTCGGGTATGAACAGCGGGTTCCCGGACCGGGTGTACTCCGCGCACATCCTGGCGTAGTCGGCGCCGTAAATGTCGGGCGAGAGCATGTCAATTTTCGGCGCCCCGGCTCTCCACACGTCTATCACGCTGGGTTTTGGGGCGCCATTGGCGCGCGCGCCTGCATTCGGGAAACCCTCCCCCCACGAGTTCACGTACATCGGAATCGGGTACTCGGCTTTGCCAGCCTCGGCCACACGGCCCACATAGCTTGCATAGTGCCAGGCAATGAAGATTTCGTCCGCTCCGCCGCCCTTGCCGAACACCTCGTCCCAAGTCCCGGAAGATTTGAAACCGGCCGCCTCCCACACTTGGCGAACCTCCGGCGTCAGCGTGTCTTTGTGGCTTTGAAGGTAATCCATCAGCTCCTTCGGCGCCTGGCCCTCATGTGCCTGAGTGGCCAGGGGCGAGTGGTCGAGGCCGTTGATTTCGTTCTCCACTTGGATCATGACGACCGTGTGCTGTCCGCCATCCACTTCCCTGACATGCCGCATCAGGGCGGCAAAGGCGCGGGCATCAGCGTCCCGGTTCGCATTGCTGAAGGAGCTGAGTTGTTCGATGCTTTTGCCCGCGGTGGGCTGGGCGCGCGGGAACCGCTCGAATTGGCTCTTCACCCAGTCGGGCGGGTAGGAGGACAGGCCGTTCTTCCAGCTTCCGAACCATAGAAGCACGAGATGCATGTTGTGGCTTCGCGCTCCCTGGATCACGCCGTCCAGCGCGCCGAAGTCGAACTTCCCTTCCTCCGGTTCGATCTGCGCCCAGGAAACGGCGGCCAAGGCGCAGTTGAGATGGGTGTCAACGAGCTTGGGCCAGACGTGCTCCATGTACTCGAGGCTGGTGGCGGTGTTGTTGCCAAGTTCTCCCGCCAGCGCCAAGAAAGGCTTGCCGTCCACGATGAGTTGGGTGGCGGTCCCCTGCTGGCGCAAGTGGGGGATGTCCGAAGTGGAATCGGTTGAGGACGCGCCGCCTCTTGCCCGGCCTGCAAAGAAGGCCAAAGAGCACAGGAACGTGGAACAAAACAAAGTTCGAGGTCTCATGAGGATCAATGATGGAAGATGAGTTTATTACAGGTTATGCCTTCCCAAGCTGGATCAGTCAAGCTTTCGCAATTCCAGAATGTTCCGTCATCAAATGCTGATTGCCCGATCTGGAGGAGCCAACAAGCTTGACTGGTCCGACGCGGGATGGCATAAATCGGGCAAAACCCAAAGATAATCATTATGAAACTTCGGTCCGTGTTTTGCTGTTCTCTGGTGTGCCCTTTCGCACTCATGGCGGGCGCCGGCCCGTCTTCAACCGCCTCTGATTCGGACATCCCCCACTTGCGCCAGCAGGGGACCGCCACCCAACTGATCGTGGACGGCAAGCCGTTCGTGGCGCTGGCGGGCGAACTCGAGGACTCCACTTCCACCAGTCTGGCCAATTTGCGGCGGATTTGGCCCGCGCTCGTCCAGATGAATCTCAACACCGTCTCCCCTGTCGTCTATTGGGGCCTGTTCGAGCCGGAGGAAGGCAAGTTCGACTTCACCCTGGTGGACGGCGCCATCCAGGAAGCCAGGCGCAACAATCAGCGCATCGCTTTCGTCTGGTTCGCAAGCTGGAAAAACGGCCTTTCTCTCTACGCTCCCATCTGGGTGAAAAAGGACTTCAAGCGATTTCCGCGCGCCCGGACCAGAACCGGCGCGGCGGCAGAGTTCTTCTCCTCCATCGAGGGCTATGGCGATGCGACGCGGGACGCCGATGCCCGCGCCTTCGCCGCCCTGCTGCGGCACATCAAGGAAATGGACGGCCACAAGCACACCGTCATCATGGTCCAGGTGGAGAACGAAGTGGGAATGTCGCTGGACACCCGCGACTTCTCGCCTGTGGCCAACCAGGCTTTTGCCGGGCCGGTGCCGAAGGAGTTGATGGACTACCTTCAGCAGCACAAGGAAACGCTGATTCCGGAGTTTCGCCAAGTGTGGGCTACCAACGGCTTCAAAACCTACGGCACTTGGGAAGAGGTCTTCGGCCAAAACGCGGCGACGGATGAAATCTTCATGGCTTGGAATTGTGCGCGCTACGTTGGCCGGGTGGCCGCCGCGGGCAAAGCCGAATACCCGTTGCCCATGTACGTGAACGCCGCGCTGTTCCGGTCGTCCTCTATCGCCGCCACCGCCACGAAGCCGCGCGAAACCGCCGGAGCGCCGGGGATTTTCGCCCGGGGCGGCCCCATGGACGACCTGCTGGATGTCTGGAGAGCCGGGGCGCCAGCCATTGACATGCTTTCGCCTGACGTCTATGGCGCCAACAGCTTCGCGGCGGTCTGCGCAAGGTACAGCCGGTCCGAAAACCCGCTGTTCATCGCCGAGTCCAGCGGCGGACCGGGAGGCGCTCCCAGCCTGCTCTACGCCATTGGACACGATGCGCTCGGCACTTCCGTGTACGGGGTCGAGTTCAATCTCATGCGCAATGATCCCGCCAATGAACTGGGCAGGGTCTATAAAGCCATTGCGCAACTCATGCCTCAGATCGTGGCGTGCCAGGGCAAAGGCACCATGACGAGCGTGCTGCTCTATGAAAATGGCCAAGTGGAGAAGGCCCGGTTGGGTGACTACATGATGTCGGTTGGATTCGGCCGCGACCGCCGGCCCGGCGGCTCCACGCCCGCGCCCCCGCCTTCGGTGCGGCACGCGGGAGCGCTCTTTGTTCCGATTGGGCCGGACGAATTCTATGTCATCGCCAGCAACGACGTGCAAATGGCCGTGACGTTCACGCCGCTCACGCCGGGGCCTGCGCTGGTGGAAGTCGGCCGGGTGGACGAGGGCAGCTTTGTCAATGGCCGCTGGGTGCAGGGGATGAGCTATGTGGACCACCGCACCGGGGCCAACGACGCTCCTTTGCTGTTGCCCGCGGCCTTCCATCGCATTGACGCTCACAGCGAGCACAGCATCTTGCGCGTCCAACTATACCGCTACGAATAAGTTGATCGTTGATCATAAGTGTTGGAGCGATACCCGGTGGTTTCCCTCTTCACTTCAAATCTTTGGTCCACAAGGAGCAAGAAGACAATTTCTAATCACTGAAAACCAGCCAAGATCGGCGATTGACTTCCCGGCCTCGCTCTTTCAAGATCGCGCCATGATCAACTTGAGAGACCCCCGATACTTATTGCCGGTCGGCGTCCTTGTGCTTGGAATGGCATGCGCCATGCGAGAACACGCCGCTGAGATGGCCAGCCCGACGAATACTTCCGCCGGACAGACTAATTTTTCTGAAAGAGTCAACCCAAAGGATGGTGCGGCCATGGTCCTCGTTCCCGCAGGCGAGTTTCTGATGGGAAGCAAAGAGGGGCAGGGATTCGAGGGAGAGTTCCCGCAGCGCAAAGTCACGCTGGATGACTATTACATCTATAAGTATTTGGTGACAGTGGCTCAGTACCAAAGATTCTGCCAGGAGACCGGCCGGGCGATGCCACCGGAACCTCCTTGGAAATGGCAGGACACCCATCCCATCGTCAACGTCACATGGGACGATGCCCGCGCCTATGCGGCCTGGGCGGGCGCGGCGCTCCCCACCGAAGCCCAATTTGAGAAGGCGGCGCGGGGTACTGATGGCCGCACCTACGTGTGGGGCAACACCTTTACGAAGTCCACTTGCCATACCAGCGACGGCAAGACGGCTCCGGTAGGCTCCTATCCCACTGGCATCAGCCCGTACGGGGCGCTGGATATGGCAGGCAACGTGTGGGAGTGGTGCTCGGATTGGTATGACCCGGATTACTATGCCAGCGCGCCGACGAACAATCCTCCGGGGCCTGCGACTGGCACGACACGAGTCCTGCGCGGCGGCAGTTGGGGTTTCAATGTGGCGGAGTTCTTCCGGGTCGCCTACCGGAATCGCTGCCTTCCGGGGTGCAGATATGGCGACTATGGCTTCCGATGCGTCTTCCAGGCGGCGAACGGAGCGGCGGCTGTCAACACGAGCGCGCTGGAACAGCCCAAGCCATTGCGAACCGCGGTTTCCCCGGCGCGAGGCGCTGAACCCATCCCTCTTACTGTCAACAATAGGTTGCCGTCAGATTGGCCGCAGCTCGGCGGGCCGGCAGCGAACGGGATTTCACCGGAGACTGGCATCAATACGGATTGGACGGCCCATAAGCCCCCGGTCCTCTGGACCTTCGCGATGCACGATTCCGGCGGGTATTCGCACGCCACCATTGTCAACGGCACGGTTTATCTTGTTGATCATGCGGGAAACCAGGACATCGTTCGCGCGCTGGACTTGGCCACGGGGGTTCAACGCTGGGAGTCTGGCTACGCGGACACCAGCGCCGCGAATATGGGATTCACGCGAGGGTGTGCGGTGTACGACACCGGAAAACTCTACACGTTCAGCATGAGCGGGAACGCCAATTGTTTCGACGCGGCCACCGGCAAGATCCTCTGGTCGAGGAATCTGCAAAAGGAATTCAACGGCAGGAAAGCAGACTGGGGTTACACCGCCTCCCCCTTGGTTGACGGCAATCAGGCCGTCTATGTCCCCGGCGGACCCGGCGCTTCGGTCGTCGTTCTCGACAAGAATACCGGCGACACCCTTTGGAAGAGCGGGAGCGACGGTGCCGCTCATGCCACACCGGAGACCGCAACCATCCACAATGTCAGGCAGTACATCGTGTTCAACGCCTTTGGGGCCGTCGGCGTCAAGGCGAGTGACGGGACACAACTTTGGCGTCACCAATGGACCACTCAGCACAATTGCAACTCACTGGCGCCGGTGGTCATGGGCAACCGGGTTTTCATCACCAGTGGTTACGGGGTTGGATGCGCGATGCTGGAAATAGATGACAACTGGAAAGTGAAGGAGATTTGGAAAGACAAGGAACTCATTGACCGCACGGCCGGACCGATTCTATACCAGGGCTACATCTACGCCACGGACGAAACGATGCGGCTGGTATGCCTGAATCCGGAGACGGGGATGATGGTGTGGGCCAAAGACGGATTTGGCGCGCCGGTCAACTACGGATGGAAGGACGGATTCTCGTGCGGCTCCGGCGGGCTTATCCTGGCGGATGGCGCGCTGTTGGCGGTCTCGGAGAAAACTGAGAGCATGGTGGCCGTCAAGGCCACGCCGGAAGGGTATCAGGAACTGGGCCGCTTCAAGCTGCTCGTCAATGGCGCCGAACTTTTTACCGCCCCCGCGTTCTCAAACGGCAAGCTCGTCGTGCGTGACAAGAAGAACTACTATTGTGTTGATCTTTCGCCAACGGCGGCATCAGTGCCCTAAAAAGACTGGTAACCACAGCGGCCATTTATTGACGCTGCGCGGGTGGCTGGGAGGCTGTGGGCGAGAGATCCAAACAGTAGAGGTTCTTCGGATCGCGCACGATGAGTTTTCCGTCGGAATAAGACGGCGTCGTGAAGAGATCAACCGTGCTCTTGTCGAACACCTTGACGCGGCCCAATTCCTGGTACCCCTCCGGCGTGGCTCTTACGGCCACCATACTCTTGGTGAGTTCAGAGACAACGAATAATGTGCCGTCCACCATGACAAGCCCGCCGGAACCGGTGCAGAAACCATCTTTCCAGGCCACATTCAGCCGCGCGCCAAATCCGTCTTGCGCCCACACCCCCAGGCCGGTTTCCGGATCGAGACAGACAAGCCGGGCCGTTTCATCCGTGCAGTAAATGTAACCTTTGTAGAGAATGGGGTTCGCGGTGCGCCCGATCAGTTCCTTGTTCTTCCAGAGTTCCTTGACTTTCCATGTCTCATCAATGGAGAGCATTGCGCTGCCCATGCCGTATCCGGCGGTGATGAACACTTTGTTGCCGATCACAACCGGCGACGCCGCATGGACATCGTGCTGGGTGTACCACTGGTAGCGCCAAAGCTGTTGGCCGTTGTCAGGGCGCACGCCGATCACGCCGAAGCCGTCGTAGATGACATATTGCTTCACATTGTTGATGGTTGCGATAACGGGTGTGGCATGGCTCGGACGGTCGTCGCCGTTCTTCCAAATCGTTGTCCCCGTGTTCTTATCGAGGGCGACGACCGACGCGCCCTTTCCACCGGGAAGATAGACGACCTGATTGCCATCCACGACGGGGGACGCGGAGTAATCCCAGGAGGGCAGGACCCCGTTGAAGTCGGTCTTCAAGTTCCGCAACCAGAGGATCTTGCCGGTTTTCGCGTCAAAACAAGCGCCGTTCCCCACCCGGCTGAACGTGTAGATTTTTCCGGAGTCGTAAGCCGGGTTGCAACGGGCGAATCCGACTTGGCTGCTCCTGGTGTCTGTATAGCCGGATTCCCAGCGCTGGAGGCCGGTAGCCAAATCGAGAGCGCGCAGGATGTCCTGATCAGCGATATGGTCCAGCACGAAGGCCGTCCCATCCACAATCGTGACAGCAGCATAACCGTTGTCATGCATCGGGTAGGTCCAAATGATCGGGGGAACATGGGCCGCCCAATTTGTGTTGATGCCGGTTTCGGGCGAAATTCCGTTCCGCATCGGCCCTCCAAGCTGCGGCCAGTTCGCCGCCCGCAGCATGACCGGCGCCATGACAACCAGAGAAGCCAGTGTGATAATTCGATGTGTGCGCATATTGTATGGTGTCATCAAGGTTTCGCGGGCGGTTCGGCGCAGGCGCAGCGGAAGCCGTAGTCGGCGTATTTGCACTCGGGCGTGCAGCGATTGCGGTAACTGACGCGGAAATACTCCGGCATGTTGAAACCCCAACTCCCCCCGCGCAGTACGCGCGTTGTGCCTGCCTCCGGCCCCGGTGGATTGGTCGAGGGCGCATTAGCATAGTAATCGGCGTCATACCAATCGGCGCACCATTGCCAGACATTGCCGACCAAATCGAAAGCGCCATAGGGGCTGGTGCCTGCCGGGCAACTGCCCACTGGAGCGGTCTTGCCCGCGCTATGAATGCTGGTGTTTTCCGCCCACCTGTTTCCCCAGGAATAGACCCGCGCGTCCGTCCCGCGCGCCGCTTTCTCCCATTGCGCTTCGGTGGGCAACTTGACCCCCGCCCAAGTCGCGTAGGCCGCTGCATCGTGCCAGGTAACATTGACGATGGGATGGTTGTCCTGCCATTTCCAGTTTGGTTCCGGCGGCATGGCCCGCTTTGTTTCGGTGCAGAATTTCCGGTACTGCGCCACCGTCACGTCGTACTTGTAAATGTAGAACCCATCCAGGGTGACTTTGCGCTGAGGGCGTTCCCAGTCGCACCCCTCGCCCTCCTTGCTCCCCATGAGAAATTCCCCGGCCGGCACATAGACCATCGCCGCTCCGTCTTTGGGGTTGATCTTCTCCAAAACCGGCGCAGTGCCTGCGGAAACATCCGCCGACTTGGCCGCACCCGCGACGGACAGCGATGTGGTGGCGCTTCCCAGGCACCATACAAACTTCCTTCCCCGCAAGAAGATCCGGCCATCCACAAACGCCGGGCTGGCGTCAAACGCATCGTCCATGTCGGCGCGGAAGAATTCCTGGAACTGCCCCCGCCCGGCGCCGGCGACGATGGCGATCCCCTTTTCGGTGAACAGGTAAAGGCGGTTGCCCGCCATGGCGGGCGATGCCCGGAAGCCAATGTCGAAATTGTGCTCCCATTGCTTCGCGCCGGTCCTGGCATCGAAGCAGGTCAACATGCCGGCAGAAGTGACGGTGAAAACCAGTTCGCCATTGCTGACCGGGCTGGGGATATCCGGGATGTTCTCGTTCGCCCTCCAGACCACGCCCGACTTTGTCACGTCGCCCTGGCCGTCGGGCCGAATCGCCACCAATTCCTGGGAGGGGTGGGCCGCCATCACCAGTCCGCCGGCGAAAACCGGGGAGGGCACGACCTCGTCGTTCAGACAATCTGCGCGCCAGAGTTCCGCGCCGTCCTCGGGCGCATAAGCCATCACCCAGGGAACCGCGAGCGTAATGATCTGCGCTTTGCCGGCGGCTTGAATGACAATGGGCGAGGCCCAGGAACTCCCGACCTTGCGCGGGCGTTGCCACACGATCTTTCCCGTCTGCCCGTCAAGGGCATACAGCATGGACTTGCCATCCTCTTCTGCGCCCTGGTCCAATTGGAGGAGAAGCCGGTCCCGCCAGGTCGCCAGCGAAGCGGCGTGACCATACATGTTTGAGATCGCGCCAAAGGCCTTCGACCAAACCAGCTTGCCGTCCATCGAAAGAGCGGCCAAATCGCCATTGCCGAAAAAGGCATAGACCCGCCGTCCGTCTGTCGCCATCGTTGAGGCGGCATAACCCGTGCCTTCGGGAGCCTCGGGCACAGGTGTCGGGCTGCCGGGAACATCAACCACGAGTTGCTGCCAAAGCACCTTGCCGCTCCGGGCATCGAGGCAATCCACTTCGCGCTTGATCGCGTCACCGCCGGAAAAGAAGACGCGGGCGCCCCAGACAATGGGCGAGCCGAACCCACTGGCTGGCGCCGGCGTTTTCCAAAGGACATTCGAGCCGGTCGTTGGGTCCCAGGAAACCGGCGCGTTGGTCACTGCGGACACGCCGCCGTCCATGCCCCGGAACCGGGGCCAATTCTGTCTGAGTTCCTCGTCGGAAGCGGCGTCGGACACCGCCGCCGGCTGGGACGGCCCGCCGGAGGCTGCGCCGACGGCGGGCGGAGCGCCCATCCCGGCGGCGCGGCCCGACAATGGCGCGCTGAGGCCCAGCCCCAAGAGGAACAAAAGCCCGCCAGCGGCTACTGGCCAGCGTGAGCGCACGGCGCAGCGCGCAGGTTGTTTCGCGGTGACAGGGTTCGGCTCTGACAAGTGCATACGGTTGGTTAAGACTACACGGCGACGGAGATGTACTTCACCTTCGCCGAGGGGAACGACAGGTCTTTGGGCGGCAGCAGGCTTCCGGCCGGGCTGTCCGCCAGTTTCGCCGCGCCGATGCAATCGCTCGTAAAATTCGGCACGAGATTGACGCAGTTCTGAAGCCAGCCCAGATTCCCATCCGGGCAAACCTTGTTGACGTCCCCGGTCATTTCATAATTGACGAAACCCAGGAGGACCAGATCCTGGAAAATGGGGCTGCGGGAAACGATCAGGCTGCTCGCCTTGCCGCCCGGGAAGGCGTCTGTCTTTTGCAGCGGCTCCATGTTCTGGGTGGGCAGCCGGTTGCCGAGAACCGCTTCGCTGATGCACAGCACCGCGCGCTTCCGTATCTCCGGATGCGTGCTCAACTCCTTGAGCAGGGAGCTGTTGTGGAATTCCTTCGCGCCGCCCTTGTGCGCAATCTGGCCGACATCGCCGGTCAGGCCAAGAAGGTTCTTCATGGCGCCGGTGGCCCCGCTGCTGTGCTTTTTCAACAAATGCAGGTTTATCAGGTAATCCGCCTCCATCACCGGCGCCGGGATTTCCACCGCCGTGAGGCCGTTGCTCAGGCTGATGCTCGCCCGGGAGGCGGCCACCTCTTCCTTGCCCTTGAGAACGAGCTTGGGACACCGGGCGGCAAGGTCCGCCTTCCATTCCTTTTCGAAGGTGCGCGAGCGGTCAAAAAATGTGATGTTCTCCTGCACGATGCCGGCCCGATCCAGGCTCTTCGTCAGCGCCGCCATCATGCTGGGCGAGGTGTTGGGCGCGCTGGACCAATGCGCGCCATGATCGCCCTCCAATTCATGGGCGCAGTTGATGTTGATCTTGACCGCCACCTTTGAGCTGGAGGACATGCCGGGCATGATCAGCCGCCAGGCCGCGTCCACTGTCCCTGCCCCGGTGATCTGCCGAAGCGCGGTTCCCAGCATGGATTCAAGCCGGTTCACATCGAACGTCCGGTAGTAAAAGTTGATGTCGTTCTTCCCGAAAACGAACGAGGACACCAACGGATCATAAACCCTGGCCACGGTTTTGTCGTTGTAGGGGTCGGCTTCCAGCGCCCCGGCGGCGGCCCAGAGGCTTCCCGGATGAAGTCCGGCGAGCACGGACCCTCCCGTGACGACGGCGGTGGTTGAGAGGAACTGTCTTCTCGTCATAATCATGTTTGGCATGGCATCTCCTATCGGGGATTCAGGTTAATGGCAAATGGTGTTCACAGGACGACAGAATAAATCCCGAAGAGACAATTCTCTGGCCGGAAATTGTCAGAAATTAGTCATTTTTTGCGCGCGCTTCGTTCGCGCGAATGTCGGATATCGAGCCTGCACCCGGTCGGGATGAATGATTCGTCCCGTTTGGACGGTGAGAATAATCTCAATTTGCGCAAATATTGAACCTCCTCCGAAAAGAATGCAAGCATCACAAATAATTTTAAGCGAACGCCGTTAGATGGATAAGTATGGCTAATACTATGGGTTTAAAATCATCGGCCCTTCCCCGGTTCAGACTCTCTGTGAACACGCCGCCGGCAACCTGCGCTTGCTGATGAACATGGCCAACGATCTCCTGGCCACCGCCTGTCAACAGGAACGCGATGTGATCGACGAAAAACTCTGCTTCGAGGTTTTTGCCCTGGACCCCAATCCCGCCAAAAATCGTGAACACCCTCCCGGTTCAACGCGCCAGCCAACTGGCCAGCAGCGGCCCCCAAACCCAATGGCTGATCGAAGAACTTTGGTCCAACCAAGCCGTCGGCATCCTGGGCGGCGAACCCAAATGCTGCAAAAGCTGATCCTCTCTCTCAAAGCCCGCCTAAACTTGTTGACGTTCCCCTTGCTTGCACGATGCGCCATCGAAGGGAGTCGGATTTGAGCCATGTCGTAGATCTCGGCAGGCCTCAAACAGTCGCCTTTTTCTGCAAGAGATCACGCCGGATTTGCACCGTGCAGGCTCACTCCCGACATCAGAAAGCATCCTGAACCCGCCAAGCGAAACTGTTCGAAAATTATTCAAAAGTGGCGTTTTAGCCTAGCACATTATTGAGTCTCGCATAAATAATGGATACGCACTTTGGGCTGCTTTGCCTTGAGAATCCACAATGACATCATATCCATTATTTATGCGGAGGTCAATAGCACAGTAAACCTAGCACAATGCCTGAAAATTGCTACCGTGTGAAGGTAATGCTCTACCGCTGAGCTAACCGCGCTAAATCGTTGATGCGCAAATTGAGCATGAACGCGTCATCGGCGGACAGACTAAAGGGAATTTACAAAAGGGGCAAGGAATTTTGGTTCCGTTACAGCCACGAGGGGCGCCAGACCCGCGTCCCGATCCACACTGAGAACGAAAGGGAAGCCGTGACCAAGAGAACAGCCAGGTTGTTTGACGCCGTCAGGAGCTTGCCCCGGAAGGCTTCGACGCGCGCGGCAAAGGCACCGGACGGCTTCACGGTGACGGCAGGTTGTGCGCCTTTCGCCAGACCTCCTGACATTCGATGCGCTGGGTGTCGCGGACTTCGATGGAAGCGGAGGCATCAAATAGGTAGCGGTCCGGCCAGAGGCAGTTCAGAAAAAGGCCTGCCAGGTCGCACACGCGCGGATGGTTAATACTCTTGCCCATGCGTGTTCCGACAGCCGTTCCCTGGCCTTCGTCCTGCAACGCCGTCACAAGAAGTTCCTCGGTGACAGCAAGAGTTGCGGCGGAATGTTTTGGAACCGGCGGTCCATACCATTCCGAACCGCCGCCTCCAACCGTATCCACAATGGCCAATCTGGTTTGCAGTGAGTGCGACTGCAAATCTTTTCCCAGGGCGGCGATGGCTTCGGGGGAATCCACGCTGGCGAGAAACCGTTCGATCTCGGTCGGCCCGCCCATGCCCTCCGGCTTGTCGCTACGGGTTTTTTCCCATTCGTCAATCATCCTGTGGACGGCCTCCGGCCTGCCCTTCTGATTGAGAATGCCGGCGGCGACAAAGCGTGAGGCGCTAAGTCCGCCGCGCGATTCCTCAACCAGGAATGCCAGCGCTTCCGGCGAGTCGAATTTCTTAAAGAGCATTAGCAATGCGTCTCTTGGTCCAAGAAGCGTGGCGGCCCGTGCGCCTTTGATCACTGCGGCCGGCGCGGCGTCAGGATAGCGGTCGAGCAACAGCCGCGCCTGGGTTGGCGAATCGGCGTCGCCCGATTCCGTGCCTTCAATCAGCATTTGCCGCTCTTCTTTCTTCTGAAAATCGCTCCACCAGGTTGCGGCCTTCTTGAGGGTTTCCGGTTTCGCGGGTTGCGTGAAGGTTCTCCCCGCAATGCGCTCCAGAACTCCAACGGCAACATCGCCAACCGTGAGCACCGAATAGGTCGTGATGGTGCTCAGATTGAAGCCAGAGTATGTGTCCCTGAGCGAGCGCGTCAACGCCGGGTCATTCGCCGCCGCAAGCAGTTGGGGCGCCGCGGGGTATCCGATGGCCGCCAGTTGGTCCGCGGCAGTGTTGGTGTCTTCATGCTGGCGCTCCAAAGTGAAAGTGTACATGTGGCTGGAATGTTGGTCGCGGAGTTGAAAGATCAGTTCGCGCACGCGCTCGGCGACTGGCAGACGGCTCAGATCGGCCGGGGCAGTTTTGGCATGAGCCTCATCTTCCGCGATCATCCTTGTCAACATTCCGACGGCATACTTCGCCGTCTGCTCATATTTGCCGCCGGGGAAGTTTGTGACAATGGCCTGGAATTGGGCGAGCAACTGCGGGCGGTTTACGGAGAGGTTTTCAAAATTTGTCACGGCGTTCCACATCGCGTCGAAAGGCGGGTCTGTCTCTCTCGAAAAAGGCATTTTGCCGACAACTTCGATGCTTTCCACATTGGAAGACACGGTTGGCTGGTTTGTCGCGGCGGGCAGGCTCCGGTCGGGGCTGCTGTTGCCGGGCGCGCTTGTGTTAACCACCGTGGTGGACGGCGTGGACGGGGTGGACGATGTGGACGACGGGGCGTTGGCGGCGGGTGTGTTCACGACCGGGATGGTGCGATTCGACCCCCTCGAAGGGATCGCGCTGCTGTTGTTTGTGGAGCCGGCATGGCGGCTGGCCTGCTCCACCGCAATCGAGATTCTCCGATCGGCGTCCTTGTCCTCGATATCCCCTGGTTGCAGGCGATTTCCGGTCGCGGACTTAATCCGGCTGTTGTAGCCATGTTCAATAGCCAAAACCAGCGACTCCCAAATCTCAGGGTCAGGATTCTTAAGCAGCGTGTTGAGCGCCTTGACGCCCTCATCGGTGCGGTTCAGGACCAGCGCCTCAAGCGCGGCGGCCCGGGTCGAGTTCCAAGCCCCTCCCTCAACGATGATGTAGCCAATGTCTTTTGGAGCATTGGTATCCCCGGCGATGGCGATGAGGCGCGAAGTGAAGGCAGTGTCGTAACAGGAATGGGCGGCCAGCGTCGCTCCGAAATACCATTGGTTGGAGGCGCCCGCCTCCAGCGCCCGTTCAACGATTGGCTTGAGTTGGTCATGATTAAAGTCGTAATCTTCGAGAATTTCTTCCATGAGGTTGTTCAGGGGATTCGTGGCGGCAGTCTGAAGGATGGCCTTGCGCGTTTCGTCCGTGCGCGGAACGTAATACAACAGGGAGGCCACTGCCCCAAGCGATTGATGGGCGTCTTCACAAACCATGGTCAGCAGGGTCGGAAGACTCTCAGGACTGCCGGCGTAGGCCAGTTTCGCCATCAGCTCTTCCAAAACCGAATCGTATTCTGAATGTTCGCCTCTCTTGATCGGCAAGTGCGCCGCAATCTGATTCGTGAGGCCCTTCACGTAATCGTCCATCTCCTCTTTGGCGCGGGGCAGCACGGTGATATTGATCGAACGGGAGGTGGCCAGCGTAATGGGATTGTCCGTATATTGATTTCCAAGATAGGCGCCCGTGACTTCATATTGTCCAGGCTCCCGGATCAACGCCCAACGATTCAAAGGGATGATCTTGGAGAAGGATGCGCCAGGATGCAGAAGCGCCAGGCCGCCCAGGCCGCGCCCCCCGATGCGCCTTTCGCTGTGCAGACGCGGGTCTGGAACAGGACCGCCGGCGGCGTTGCTGGCGACGAGCCTAAATTCAGGCAGGCCGCCGATATGGTCAGGGGTGTTGTCGGAATACCCGTAATCCTCTGTCCCGTGGTTGCTGATGATGAATTCGATGGGAATCTCGTCGCCCACTTTCAAGACCGTATTCGTGCAACGAATCTCCAGCGTAATGGCTGATGAATTTGTGGGCGGGATGGAGGAGTTGGCCGGGGCGGGCGCGGCGTTTGTCTGGCTTGTCGCGGCTTGCGGCACGATTTGGGGTTCGATGTTTTGCAGTGGGGGTCTTTGAAATTGCGATGGCAGACCCGAAGGCTCCGTAGGCAGCGCGTTGTCGCGGATGAGATCCGAGAGGTTCTGGGCATAACTCTCCGCCCAATTTTGGCGGGCGGCCAGCAGCCTGTCAATCAACGGCTTCAAATCCCCGGCGCTAAAATCTTCCGGGCGCAGGCGCCTGCGCGTAGCGCTCTCAACTCCGCGATTGTAACCCGACAGGATGGCCCAGGCCACTTGCTTCGAAATTTCGATGTTTGGATCCTGGATCAGCGTTTTGAGGGTGCTTACCCCCTGGTCTGTGCGGTTGATTGCAAGAGCATAGATCGCGGTTGTGTCGCGGGAGGAAAGGGCAATGGCTGCGAGCCGGGCAGTGAAGGAATCATCATAGCAGAAATCCCATGCCAGCCTGGAGCCGAGAGACCATCCTCCGGGGTTGCCCGGCGCAAGCAGCCGCAGTATCAGGGGAGTGACTTGCTTTTTCTCCTCGTCGCTGGGGAAATAAGTCGTGAGAGTGTCCGAAATGGACGCGTTTTTTGGCGCCGCATCGAAGATGGCCTTCCAGGTTTGTTCCGTATGCGGCGCGAAGTACATTATGGCGTCGGCCGCCCCGTTGGCGGGGTCGGTGCTTTCAGAAGCGGTCCGGATCAAAATGGGGATCATTTGCGGGCTGCACGTATAAGCCAATTGTCTCACCAGCCTGCGCAACTCCTCATCCGCCGGCGGCTTTTGGGTCCGTTCGGTGGACAGCCGTGCCGCGATTTGATTGCTCAAACCGCGGATATAATCGTCCATTTCCGCCGCCGGGCGCGGCAGAAGTGTGACGCGGATGGGAGCGGAGTTTGCCGTGAGCGGCCCTTGCTTCTTGAAAAACGGATGGGCATCGCGGATGGTTGCCTTTGCCGTGATGAGATACGTTCCCGGTTCGTTTATCAAGGCCCAGCGATTCAACAGGATGGTTTTGGAGCAAGTTTCGCCGGAATGCAGAACACCCTGGGTGGCCATGAAGCCAGACGGGATTCTCTTTGAGCGCAAGTGGAACGGACCGGGAACATTCGCGCCGGACGGGGTTTTTGCGATCAGTTCGTTGTCATAAAACTGGTCGCTGTGGTCTTGCTCGCGGTCCTGGTATGTGTATTCATTTGTGCCGTGATTGCTGAGGATGAACTGGATGGGAATCTCGTCGCCGACTTTCAAGACTGGATTGGTGCAACGAATTTCCAGCGAAAGCCCATAAGGACGTGTGGCTGGCGGAAAGTTCGCGCGGCCGGATGCGGGGTGAAGGAGCGAGAGGAGAATGACCGCCACCAACGCCGCCACCAACGCGCCGCCCGCTCCCCACCGGCCCGCGCGGTTCCCGCCGCCCGGCGCGCCGGAGATGCGGCGGATGCGTTCGAGCAGGGAACCGCCATCCGCGCCCAGCGCCAGCGACGGCCTGCCCGCGCGCAGTTGCTCCAGCGCCGCCAACGCTTGCGCATAGAGCAAACGATCCCCGCAAACTTCCACCGCGATTTCGTCACAGCAAATTTCCCGCTCCGCCCGCACGCAACTGGAAATCCACCAGACGGCCGGATGATAGAACAGGAGCGTTTCGAGCGCGTTTTGCAGCAGGTTGACCAGATAATCGTGGCGGCGGATGTGGGCGAGTTCGTGGGCGAGGATCGCCTCCAATTGCGCGGGCGTCAGCCCCGCCAAACTGGCCGCCGGCAGGAGAATGACCGGCCGCAGCCAGCCCACCACCGCCGGCACTTCGACCAGGGCGGATTTCAGCAGTCGAACGGGGCGGCTGATTTGCAGCGCGGCCCGGAGATGGTCGAGTCGCGCGAGCCACAGCGCGCCGGGCGGCTCGTGCCCGCGGCGTTTCAGGCGCGCGACATGCAGCGAGCCGAACAGGAGGCGAAGGGAAAGGGCTGATACGCCCAGCAACCAGACGAGGACGAAGGTGGGGAGGAGTGGGAATTGCGGATCGCGGATTGCGGATTGCGGATTGGGGAGCGTCCCGATCACATCGGGACCCGCCGTGGCAGGCGTCCCGCCTGGCACTGTTCTCGATTGCGGATTGCGGATTGCGGATTGCGGATTAGCGGCGGGTAGCGCGGCGCGCGGTTGTCCGCCTTGTCCCATTCGTCCCATTCGTCCCATTCCTCCCATCTGTCCCTCCGGCCCCGGCGCGGCGGCCATTTCGGCGGGGGCCGCGCGGCCAGCCCGCTCCGCGCCCAGTGCCAGGAACGTGATCGCGGACGCGGCCAGCATCAGCGCCAGCGCCAGACAACCGGTCCAATAGCGCACGTTGCTGGAACGGCGGCCGGTTTGCGCGAGGGCGAACAGGCCGGCCACCGCCGCGCCCTGCCAAAGAAAATGCAACAGCGTCCAGCCCAGCCGGTGGACGACCGGATGCCCGCCCCATTGGAGTAGTATGTTCATTTGCCTCCTTTCCCCGTATGACAGGGCGTTTTCTTATTCTTAATCCTAATCTTGCTCTTAATCTCTTTCATCCCCGCCTCCTTCCATATCATCGAGCAACCGGCGGATTTCGGCCAGTTCGGCGGCGGAGGCCTTTTTGGTTGACAGAGCTTGCAGCACCAGGCGGTGCGCCGAGCCGTTGAAAACGCGGTCCAGCAGGTCGCCCACGAACCGCCGTTGCGCCTCGCCCTGGGCCAGCTCCGCGCGGTAGATGTGGGTCTTCCGGGTTTCATCCCGCGTGACCAGCCCTTTTTGCGCCATGATTTGCAGCATCTTCAACACGGTCGTGTAGCCGGTTTCCCGCGTCCGGTTGAATTCGGCAAAAACCTCGCGCACCGTGCGCGGGCCGTGCCGCCAAAGCACGCTGAGAATGGCCAGTTCGCCGTCGGTGGGCTTGGGGAGCATGCGTTTTTTCATAATGGATTCAGGCAAAATTTATCGTATCCGCCGGCATAATGCACGAAACTATTCGTAATGTCAACGAATTATTTCGTAGGCGGAAAAAATACAAAGCGGCCTGCCAGCCGCGCGCCTTCAGCGCGAAGCGCCTTGGAGTGCGGCGCGAGAGCGCCGCTTTCGGAGGCGCGCGCGATCCATCCCGTGTTGCGCGCTGTCCGTGGGAGCATCCGCAAAGCGGAACTGCGTTCCGCACTCCAAAGCGGCCTGACGGCCGCGTGAAACGGGGATTGCAAATTTCCGGCGGCATTGTAGGTTGAATGCAGTTGTGCCAACCAAACGAGGATCATTCCGGTTGTTCCGCTTCGCGGGAATAGACGTGTATTTGCACTGGTCGTGGTTCCTGCTGGTCTTAATCCGCGTCCAAATGCGCAGCGCGGATTTTTCCAGCTTTTGGTGGCCGGCGCTGCTGTACGTGGCGCTGTTTGGGATTGTCACCCTGCACGAGTTTGGCCATGCGCTGGCCTGCAAACAAGTCGGCGGGCGCGCCGATCAAATTGTGCTCTGGCCTTTTGGGGGAGTGGCCTATGTGTCTCCGCCGCGCCGGCCCGGGGCGACGCTTTGGTGCATCGCGGCCGGACCGCTGGTCAATGTGGTTTTGTTGCCCATCCTTGGCGCAGGCGTGCTCCTGGCGCAGCGGATGGGCTGGCCGGAGAACGCGCCGGACGCCTATAGCATCACCACCAGTTTGTTAGCCATTGATGTCGGTCTCTTGCTCTTCAATATGCTGCCCATTTATCCGCTGGATGGCGGGCAAATTTTCCAGTCGTTGCTTTGGTTTGTTTTTGGCTACGTTCGCAGCCTGATGATCGCAGCCACCCTGGGCATTGCGTTCATAGCGGCTCTGGTGTTGATCGCGGTCCATTTTGAGATCTGGCAGTACGGAAACTTCTCGTGGATGGGGATCATGTTCTTGGTGGTGCTAATGTGGTGCTGGGGCGGATTGCAACGGGCGCGGGCTTTGGCGCGTCTGGCGGCGGCGCCGAAACATCCGGGGCTGGCGTGTCCGGTCTGCCGGGAAGCGCCGCCGCTGGGGGCGTTTTGGGTGTGCGGCAAATGCCAACAACGCTTCGACGTGTTCGCCTCCGGGGCGGTGTGCCCCAGTTGCGGGGCGCAAATCCCGGCCGTGCCGTGCGTGGCCTGCGGGATGGCCAGTCCGATCCAGGCGTTCCAAACCCAGGCCGCGCTTCCACAAACCGCCGCCTCTTGATTGAATACCGCCAAAATCCGGGCGTCTCATAAACAGAAGAATATATTTGTGCCGGCGCCAATCAGCGCGCATACTCAATAAAACTATGAATGCCAAAACTGTTGGCGCTTCGATCTGGCTCCTCTTGTTCGGGACAGCCAGTGTTCTCCTCATCGCGGCTTTTGCACCCCGTTTCGACTCCGGCGGCCAACCCGACGGCACGGCCCCCGGCGCGCCCGCCCTGGCGCCCGCGCCGGCTGGCGCGGACACTTCCAGGCCGGCCCCGTCTCCCGCGGTCGCTTCCGCCGGGATGCCGATGCTGCCGCTGGACTTGTCGCCGGGCCTGGCGGAGATCATCAAACTGGCGCAGGCTCATATAGGGGACGACACGATTCTGGCTTATATCCAGAATTCCGGGCAGAGTTACAACCCGTCGGCGGACGAAATTCTTTATCTTTCTGATTTGGGAGTGTCGGACAAGGTTGTTGCCGCGCTGGTCAACAAGCCGGACGCCGCCCCGCCGGCCGCGTCCGCCGCCGCGTTGATGCCGGAGACGCCGCCCGCGCCCGCGCCGGGGAACGCCGGAATGGCGGCGGCGCCGGAGAGCATGCTGGACGCGGCAGCGGCACCGCCCGGTTCGAGCGGATACGGGATGCCGGCCGCGGCGGTGGAGGAGCCGCCGCCGTTGCAGAATCCGCAGGAGAGTTATTTTTATGACAGCCTCGCGCCTTATGGAAATTGGGTGCAGACGCCGGCGAACGGCTGGGGCTGGCAACCGATGGCGGCGGCGGTGGACCCGGGCTGGCAGCCCTATTGCGACCGCGGCCAATGGGCGCTGACGGACGACGGCTGGTATTGGGCGTCGGATTATTCCTGGGGCTGGGCGCCGTTCCACTATGGGAGATGGGTCCTGGACCCGCGGTTCGGATGGGTGTGGGTCCCCGGCAACGACTGGGCGCCGGCTTGGGTGGCATGGAGGAACACCACCGATGGTTTCGCCGGCTGGGCGCCGCTGCCGCCGGGAGTTGTTTATCAGCCCTTCGTCGGATTGATCGCCGTCGGAGGACGGGGCCTGAATGTCAGCTACGGTTTGAATGCCGCCTCGTTCACGTTCGTGGCGCAGGAGCATTTTACGTCGCGCAACGTGGGCCGTTACGCCGCGCCTGCGCCCAAGGCGGCGGCCCTGTTCGCGGCCAGCACGCCAGTCAATAATTATTCCTTCGCCGGCGGAAAGATCGTCAACGCGGGCGTCAGCGCCTCGCAGATTGCGGCGGCGACGAAGGCGCCCGTGACGAAACTCTCGATCAAGGAAGTTGCCTCGCCGGAGGCCGCGGGCGCCAGGCTCAGCGGCCAGGGTTTGGCGGTTTTCCGCCCGAACGTGGCCGCGGCAGTTGTCCAGCCCAAGACGGCCGCAACGCCTCTCCGGTCATCGGCGGATGCGCCAACCCGGCCGGTTCTGATCAACAAGACTCCGCGCCCGGCCGCGGCGGATGCGGCGGTTGCGCGGACGGTTGCGCCCAGGCCGGCCACAGCCGCGCCGGATTACTCCGCCCAGGCGCCGCGCCCAAGTTACACCGCCTCCCCGGCCGCGCGGACAACTCCGTCGTTTGGCGCGCCTGCCGCGCCCGCGGGCGGGTGGACGCCATTCATAAACGAGGGCGATACGCGCCGCGCCCTGTCTCCTTCCACGCCTGCGCCGGCGGTCGGCTATCCGTCGTTCAGCCCGCGCGGCTTCAACTCCGCGCCGCCGGTCTCGACGGGAACCGGGCCGTTCTACAATGCGCCGCAACACAATGCGCCGGCCGGGAGCGCGCCGGCCTCCAGCCCGGCTGACAGCCGCGGAGGCGGCAACGACAGCGGCGGCGGACAGGGTGGCAGGGGAAACGGTTCGCAGCCGCCGTCCTCCTCCTCGTCCGGTTCGTCTGCAAATCCAACCAAGCCGTCGAGATGATTTCAGGCAATTGAGAATTGGTCAGTGAGAATTTGTCAATTGCAATTGCGGGAGAAGTCTCATGCGTCAGTCGTGGAGGGTAGGGCGGCGCTTCCAAGGAACCTCGCAGCGGCTTTCGGCAGAAAGCCGCCATTGTCCCTTCCACCGATGGGCAGTGCGAGTGGAACGCGAATAGTGCGGCGCTCTGCCGAGCGCCGCTACGCTTTCACCGCGGGCTTCCAGGCAATCTCCTAAATACACTGGGCAAGGAAAGCCATTGCCGAGCCGTCCTTTCGACGGTATAGTGTGTTCTTTGACAGGCGGGTTCCGGCCCTGAGCGGAACCGGCGCAGAAAGAAAACAAGATCATGGAAAACAAGAAACGAATTGTGGAAAAGGACGCTCCGCTGAAGAAGGATGATTTGATCGTCATCACCGGCGCGGGCGGCTTCATCGCGGGCAACCTCGCGCTCCACTTCAAGAAGCGCGGCTTCACGAACATCCGCGCGGTGGACAAGAAACCGCTTTACGAATGGTATCTGCATGTTCCCGGCGCGCAAAATCTCTCGCTGGACGTGAGCCGCGAAGAGAACTGCCGCCGGGTGTGCGAAGGCGCGGTGGAAGTGTACAACCTGGCGGCGGACATGGGGGGCATGGGTTTCATCGAGCGTTTTCGCGTGGAATGCCTGCGCAGCGTGCTCATCAACACCCACATGGTCGAGGCCGCGTATCAGGCCGGCGCGCGCCGTTACTTCTTCTCCAGTTCCGCCTGCGCCTACAACACGCTCCTGCAACAGGACCCGAACGTCCGCGCGTTGAAAGAGTCCGACGCTTATCCCGCCATGGCCGAACGCGGCTACGGCTGGGAAAAATTGTTCTCGGAAATGGTCTGCCAGGAATACTGGCACGAACGCGGCATGAAAACCGCCATTGCGCGGTTCCATAATGTCTATGGGCCGCATGGCACCTGGGACGGCGGCCGGGAAAAGGCGCCCGCCGCGCTGTGCCGCAAGGTCATCGAGGCGATGGACACCGGCCGCAAGGAGATCACCCTCTGGGGCAGCGGCGAGCAGACCCGCAGCTTCATGTATATCGCCGACTGCGTCGAGGGGATTGACAAGATCATGCACTGCGATGAATTGATCGCCACGCCGATCAACCTCGGCTCCAGCGAAATGGTGTCCATCAACGAGTTGCTCTCCAAGATCGAAAAAATCGCGGGCGTGAAGTTGAACCGCCAGCATGACCTCGCCGCGCCGCTGGGCGTGGCGGGCCGCAATTCCGACAACACATTCATCAAGAAAGTCCTCAAGTGGGAACCGACGACCACGCTCAACAAGGGCCTGGCGGAAACTTACGCGTGGATTCAGGGGCAATACGCCCGGCGCAAGGCCGGCAAACGCGTGGGGATCGGCTGATGCAAAGCAACGCCGCTTCGCCCGTCGCCAAGCTGCTCGGCGCCATTCCCCACCGCCTGCAATTGGCCGGCGGTTGGATTGACCAGCCGTTCGTTTCGCGCCACAACCCCAGGCCGCCCGGCTCGATGGTGGTCGCGCAAATCCAGCCCGATTTCCGCCCCATGGACCGTTCCGGCATCGCCAGCGGCACCCGCGCCATTGCGATGAGAATCTGGAAAGGCAGGCTGCCGGATCGTCCGCCGGAAGAATTGGCGCGCGAACTTTACGAAGTGGAAAACAAGGGCAAAGCCGAGCCGAGCGGTTCGCAGGACATGATCGGCCTGGTGTATCCCGGCGTGAACCGCCTGGATTATGACTTCAAAATCCATGGCGGCGTATTTCCCGCGCACATCGAATCGTGCAACCGTCCCGCGGTTGCGCGCTGGCTCAGCCGGGTCTTGCATCTCATTCCAGTCGAGCCGCGGCCCGACGGCTACACTCCGCTGGGGATAAAGAATCTGGAACCGAAATGGGTCGCGCGCCTCGGACGCTCGGGCCAGGATTGCTACAAGGCCATTATCGGCATGGATGCCAACGCGCTCGGCGCGTCGCTGAATTTGACCATGAAATGCTGGGAAACGCTTCTGCCTCACGTCGTCCGCCATCCGCTGCTGCGGCTGGACTTGATGCCGATGCTCAAGGCCTATCAGCGGCAATATCTTGGGGCCATGTATTCGGGTTGCGGCGGCGGTTATCTCATCGTCGTCTCCGAAGAACCGGTGCCCGCCGCATTTCAAATCACCATCCGCGTTGCTTCCAAAGAAAGCGTGTAGCGGCGGTCTATGACCGCCGCTAATAACTGACGGGATCAATGACCTTGGGCTGTTCCGGCGCGGGGGCCGGCGCAGCTTCCTTCGGCGCTTCCGGCGCAAGCAGGAATGGACGCACCAACGGATGCGGCCCCAGTTCCAGGCTTCCTTCCTTGTTCGGGTCGCCCCACGGAACGAGATAAACGGTGTTCCCCTTGAACTCGCCATCCAATACTTCCAAGCTCAGGCGGTAGGCCGACGCGTTGGGCGAAAACCAGCGCTCCAGCTTGACGCAGCGAAGATGCGTTCCCTTGGGCACAAGGTACAGGTCCGCCCAGAAACCCTCCGGATTTGACCGGAACATTTCGACCGTAACATTGACACCGTAGGTGCGCTGCTCGTCGTAACCGGTTTGCGTGAATTTGCGCGCCGTCAGCTCCAGCACGCCGCCATTGAGCAGCGTGTCCTGGCTCAACTCCACCACCTCGTTGAACTTCAATTCGCCCCACCACTCGGGCTTCGAAGTCACGTCATAAGCGCGCGGCCCCATGCATCCGGTGAGAGCCAGGGCCGCGGCCAGCGGCAGCGTCCGTTGAAAAAAGTGCGTCATTCGGTATTCTCTCATATTCATTCCATGTCGGTTTTTATTTTGCTTTCGATTCGTCAATCTATACCAGACGTTTTCCGGTTGGCAAAGGTTAAAAATTAAGACCTGGGCAGCCGGAGAAGCCGCAACATCCGGGCGAAATCGGCGGGGATCGGCGCCTCGAAAACCAGACGCCGCCCGGTGCGGGGATGGGTGAGGGCCAGTTTGCGGGCGTGGAGCATCAGGCGGGGCGCGGCGCAGCCGGCGGTTTCGCGCAGGCGCGCGTTGGGCCGCCGGCCATAAACCGGGTCGCCCGCCACGGGGTATCCCAAGTGTTGAAAATGGACGCGGATTTGATGGGTCCGGCCGGTGTGCAAATCCACCTCCACGCGCGTCGCTCCGCGCAGCCATTCCAGCACACGAAAGGTCGTGCGCGCCGGACGCCCGGCCCCGGCGGCCATCCGTTTGCGGTCCACGCGATGGCGCGAGATGGGGATGTCAATTTCCCCGCCCGCTCCGGGCCATTGGCCGCAAACGATGGCTTCATAAGTCTTTTCCACCGTCCGCGCGGCGAATTGCCCGGACAAACAGAGATGCGCGGCGTCGTTCTTGGCCACGACCAGGCAGCCGCTGGTATCCTTGTCAAGACGATGGACGATGCCCGGCCGCGCCACACCGCCGATGCCGCTGAGATGTCCGGCGCAATGATGAAGCAAAGCGTTGACCAGCGTGTGGGCCGCGTGCCCCGCCGCCGGGTGAACGACCAGTCCGGCCGGCTTGTTCAGCGCCAGCAGATCCTCGTCCTCGTAAAGTATCTCCAGCGGGATGTCCTCCGGCTGCGCCCCGGCCGGCTGGGCCGCCGGCCACGACACGCTGACGATTTCGCCGGCGCGCGGATGATGGGAAGGCTTGGCCGGCCGGCTATTGACCCGGATATGCCCTTCCGCCAGCAGCCGTTGGATGGTCCCGCGCGAGACGCCGGGGAATTGCGTCCGCAAAAAGGCGTCCAGCCGTTCCAACGGAAGGGTCTGGGCGACGGTGATTTCGCTTTGCGAGTTCAAGGTTCACCCTTCTCAGCTCCCCGTTTTCCCAGCCGGAGCAGGCGGGCCACGGACCGGGCAATCATGAGTTCTTCGTCGGTGTGAATGACCCGCACGGCCGCCTTGCCGGCGGCGATGGAAATCAGCGGGGCGTTCCGGGCGTTGCGCGCCGGGTTCAATTCGATGCCCAGGAAGCCAAGCCCCGCGCAGATGCGGCGGCGAATGGGCGCGCAATTCTCCCCAATGCCCCCGGCAAACACCAGCGTGTCCACCCCCCCCAGCGCGGCGGCGTAGGCGCCGATCCACTTTTTCGCCTGGTAACAAAACAGCTCCACGGCTTGCGCCGCGCGGATGTCGCGCGATTCCCGCGCGAGCAGGTCCCGCATGTCGGAGCTGGTTTGCGAAACTCCGAGCAGGCCGGACTTATGGTTGACCATGTCGTAAAACTGCGCGGTGGTCATCCCCTCCGTTCGCGCCAGATACGGCGCCAGGCCGGGGTCCAGGTCGCCCGTGCGGGTGCTCATCACCAAGCCCGCCGTCGGCGTGAAACCCATGCTGGTGTCCATGCTCCTGCCGTTGCGCACGGCGGCCAGGCTCGCGCCGTTTCCCAGATGCGCCAGGATGACGCGGCCCGCCGTTGCCGCCGGGTCGCCCAGCCGCGCCAGTTCCCCCATCAGATACGCATAAGACAAGCCGTGGAACCCGTAGCGTTGCATCCCTTTGGCCCCGTACCGGCGCGGAATCGCCAGCAACTTGGCGACCGGCGGCATCGTGCGATGAAATGCCGTGTCAAAACAGGCCACCTGCGGCAGCGCCGGATGACGACGGCGGAAGGCCAGGATCAGTTCCATCTCGCGCGGCAAATGATCGGGATCGTAGGGCGTGATGCGATGCAATTCCCTCAGCAGCGCCGGCGTGACCCGCTCCGGTTCGGAATGTGTCATGCCATGCACCACCCGGTGCCCCACGGCCGCAATGGAGGCGAACTCCGGCCGCGCCTCAAGCCACTCCAAAAGAAAACCGGCCGCCGTGCGATGATCGGCGGCCCTGATCGGGACGGGGGAGAGCGGTTTGCCGGGCGGGTCATGCACCGCCAGATTCGTGCCGCCCAGCCCGATGCGATCCACCTTGCCGGCCAAGAGGCGCTGCGACCGGCCCGCCTGGTAGAGCGCAAACTTGATGCTCGATGAGCCGCCGTTAATTGTCAGTATAAAGGACAAAGCCGACTTCATAAGTAATTCTTCATTCGTGGATGGCAGGGCGAGACTCCGTCGAGCCGAAACTCGCTCTAATCTCTGACCTCTGACCTCTGACCTCTGATCTCTGACCTCTGGTCTCTGAACATCACGGCTCGACAGAATCTCGCCCTGCCGTTGGTCGTCCCCGCTACAGCCAGCCTGAGCGGCAGGTAAAATCTTCGTGGCCGTGCTTTTTCACCACTTCCACCAGCCGCCGGATGAGTCCGCGCTGGTCGGTCTGCCGCAGTTTGATCTTCACAACTGCTCCAGTTCGGGAATTTCCTGCTTCATGCCGGCGTAATCGCGCCGGGCTGCCAGCGCCGCGCTGTCCGCGATTTCCTGCGGATAGGCGTCCGCATAAGCCAGCGCCATCCGCACCAGCGCGGCGGGTTTGCGAATGAGCTTCCCCGCTTTGAACAGATCGCCATCCACTTCCCGCACCAGCTCGACAATCAACCAGACCGGCCACCGGCTGCCCGCCAGATAGGCCACCCGGCCAGGCTGGCCGTCACGAAATTCAATCGCCGGAAACCGGCTGCGCCGCACCCCCTCGGCAATGTAAGCCGCCGCCGCCGAGGCTGAGGGAATCCCCTTCATGCGGGCGTCGGCGTCAAGACCGGATTTTTCGCGCGCCGTGAGCCGCACCGACACGGTCGCGTCTTTGGTCATGGTTGCCATAGAATGCAGACATTCGCATACGGACCGCTTCCCGGCAAGCGTGCCTTTTCGATTTGCCCGTGATGAAGCGTCGCGGAATAATCAGGAACCATCCAGCAATTCTTCTGTCGTGCACCGGAATCAATGCGCATCGGAATCAAATGACTTTTAACCTGGAGCCGGCAATTGGGCTTGTTTGCCTGGTTTTCCAGGCCCCGTGCAGTATTTCCTTGGTGAAGGGCGGGACCACAGTTCCATGCGAGGCGTAGCAGTAGAGGGCGCAGATGTAGATCGCATTCAGCACGGTGATGAGATATTCCAGCGCGGCAACGACAATCAGGCCTACACCGAACAAGCCAAGGGAAACCCACAACGAACCGAGTTTAATGGCCAATAGCGTGAGGCCCCAGAACGATAGAAGGAATGCAAGCAACAGGAATCTTTCGCTAATTTGAATGCCAAGAAAAGCGATCAGCCCTTCTCCCCAGGTTTTCTTCAAGATCGAAGCCGCTTTTTCAACAAGGACCAATGGGTCCCTCTCCTTCTCGTGGGCGACCAGCACCGGAATCACAAAGACGCAGGCGACACTCCAGGCGACACCGGCCGTTTTGAAGATCAGGCGGCCGATGGCTCCAAAGCGATTCATGAACATTTTGATAACCAGCCCAACGGTTCCCGCAAACAGCGCCCACTTCAGGATGATTTTCCACTGTCGGCAAGCAAACCGGAGGCCGTCGCGCACTGAAACCGGATTTCCCTTCAAGGCATTCAAAATCTCCCGGTAGAACGCCACATTTGAAAATGTGGCGGCGAAGATCAACGCCAGATACATCAGCACCAAGTCGCCCGCCAGCATGGGGTCCAGCCGGAGATTCAAGGGTTGGGGCCGGCGGTGTTGCCTTCCCAACCAGTCCGTCGTATATGGCGCAGGCGTTTCCCCGCCAGGAAGCGCGGCGGCGGGCGCGGGGGCCACGAAGACCCACCGCGTATTGCTGGGCGCGAGGGATAATGGCGCCAGAAAAAGGGTCGCGACCAAAACGACCATTGGGATACTGAGTGCCGGAAACACCAGCAAGTTCCTATGTTGTCGCAATATGACGAGCGACAGTTTGAACAGCCGCCAAGACCGCTGAATCCGGTTCGTTTTGGAAACGGGGGAAAGGTGGGGCCCCTCCGTGGGTGCGGTCGCCGAGGGAGGCTGGCTTAGGAATTCATCACAACCGCAGCCAACACAAGCAACCGCGTCGTCCACATTATCAGCTCCGCAATATCTGCAATGTTTCATATGCGAGCAGGTTTCTCTGGTGAGTCAATCGGACAATTGACCTTTCCCCAAAACACTGCGCCGATTAACGGCGTTGTTCCGTGCCTTTGCAAGCCATTTTTCAACTCGCGGCGACTCCCCGGCGGCTTCCCCAAGCATGATTGAACGAATAGTTCAAGGGGATAGGAGGGGGGAGGAGCCGGCGACGCGGAATAGGAACGGCGCGGCACGGCGGGGCCATTGCGGCCCCGGTGATGATGGAGGTGTCGAAAAGATGGCCGGGAAAAGGCGCAAATGGCCAAGCGCGGCCCACCACACCCGAATTCGGAGTTGCCCGCAGATCCCGCAGATTAACGCCGATACGGAAAACGCCCTTGAACAGGAGCAGACAGAGAGAACTGAGTTTTTTTCCCGGTAAAGTCGGAAGTGGTTGATAACGAGGCGCTTATGGAAGTCTTATTTCAGCAATTCCACCCGCACTTTGGCGGGGTCGTCGGCGCCCAATTCGAGCATCCAGGCGTTGTGGTAAAGGTCGGCGTTGGGCTTGCCCCGGATCATTTTGCGGGCCTCCCGCTCGCGGTCCAATTCTTCCATCGCCAGAACGTCCAGCGCGACCGGGTCCTTGCTCATCCAGACTTGGTTCAACGCCGTTGCGTAATGGATCATGCTCGTGTTCTCCCCCTGGTACTGCCCGATCAGCGCGTCGGTGATGCTCAAGGCCACACGATCGCTCAAGGCCGGCAGGGCGTATATCTCCGGCACCGCCTCGGCCAGGCGCGCCGGCTGCGACTCGAAACGGGCGATGTTGTCCACGCTGCCCATCGCCAGGCTGTAAAGGTTCCCAGTCACTCCCGCCGCGTTGTGATTGAGCAGCGGGGTGATCGTGATGATCCGGGTCACGTCGCCTGTCAACAATTTGCTCACGTAGGAATTCCGCCCGGACCTGGTCCCGTCCTTGTCAAATTCATAATCGCCGGCCACCAAGTCGCCCAGCAGCGGCTTGGAGTAAAAAGTCTTCTCGTCCCAGCCGCTGTTGGCGCTGCCGGCCAGGCGCGCCTGGTAACGCCGGGCCAGCTCGTCGAACCCGGCCGCGCGCAAGTCGGCCAGTTGCCTGTCCCAGATGACGATGTTGCGGGAGGGCAGCCCGGCTTCGAGCAGTCCCCGCACAACCGCGCCAACCACGGCGGGCCGCGTCCCGCTGGTTGGTCCCGGGGCGCAATAAACCTTGAGGCCGACGACATCCTGGGTGGAAACAATCGCGCGCCAGGCCTCGCCGACATTCCCCTTGCCGGTCAGCTTCAACACGCCGCGGTTGACCATGTCCTGCACGATGGCCTCCTGCGGCTCGAAGGCCGACGTCGCCTGCGCATTTTCCACCTTCACCACCCGCGACGGGGCCGGGGCCTCGCCCGCCCGCGCAAAGCCGCCGCCGCGGCCGGAAAGGGAAACGGCCGCCGCAAACCAAACCATTCCAAAAGCAAGAAGTTTTTTCACAATCCGCCGTCGGCGCATCTTGACACCAACGGCAGGAAATGTTACCACGCTGGCCTGATGCTGACGACAAAAAATGCGCTTGCCATCGTCGCCGCGGCCTGTTTGCTCCTGACCGGTTGCGCGCCTCCGGGAATCCGCGCCTTGCGCAAGGGCGACCGGCTGGTGCAATCGGGCAAGTATTCCGAGGCCATCGAGGCGCTGACGCGGGCGACCAACTTGCTGGGCAAAGACGCGCTGGCGCCGCAGGCCAAGGCGCACAATCTCCTCGGCCTGGCCTACCACCACACGGGCAACGCCGCCGGCGCGCGCGCCTGTTATGAGAAGGCGCTGGACTTGGACCGGAGCGCCGTCGTGGAGGCCGATTACAACCTGGGCTGCCTGGAACTGGAGCAGAACAACCTGGCCGATGCCAGGGACGCCTTGACGACATACACCACCAAACGCGCGCAGGATTGGAATGGGTTTATGAAACTGGGCGCGGTCAATTACCGCCTGGCCATGAGATCCGCCTCCGACAGCGCGCGCCAGTTGAATTTCGACAACGCGAGAAAGGCCTTTGACGCCGCCCGTCACCTCAAGGCGACCGCCGAGGCCTGGAACAACCTCGCCATGATTGATCTCCTCCGCAGGCCCGCGCCCGCGCGCGCGGTCATTTCCAATGCGGTCGTCGAGTTCAAGGCCGCCCTGGCGTGCGACACCAATTTCGCGCCCGCCTTGTTCAATTTGGCCCTGATCTATGATCCGGGCGGCCTTTACAAATTTGGCGATGTCCAGACGGCCACTAACGCTTATCGCCACTATCTCGCCCTCGCTCCGCCTCCGCCTCACGCCGGCGAAATCGCCTTGCTGTTGAGCAATCTGAACGCAACCGGGCGAATGACCGTGACCCGTCCCGGCCAGCAGCCGGAGCAGCCGGACACCCTCATCACCCCCTCCACCAACACCAACAGGATGATCGTCATCGCGAGAACCAATCCGCCCCCGCGCGCCACAACTCCCCCTGCCCCTCCGCCACCCGGTCCCCCGCCCCCGCCCGCGCCCGCCGCGTCCAATCCGCCCCTGGTTGTCGCCGTTCACGCGTCCAATCCGCCGGTGGTTGTCGCCGTTCCAGCGTCCAATCGTCCGCCGCTCGTTGTTTCCGTTGCGTCCAATCCTCCTGTGGTTGCCGTTCCTCCCCCGTCCAATCCGCCGCCTGTTGTCCGCGTTCCCGCGTCCAATCCGCTTGTGGTCGCCGCGGTTCCTCCGCCCAGGCCGCCGGAGGAACCATCGCCGCCGCGTCCTGCCAGGGCCGGTTCCGCGTCGAACCCGGCGGTTTTGCCGCCGGGCGGCGGCGCTGCGCCGGCCATCTCGAACACGGCGGCTGCGCCAACCAACCTCGCCGCGCCAACCAACATCGCTTCGGCAACAAACCTCGCCGCGCCAACCAACATTGCGACCGCCTCCACCAACGTCAGCAATCCTTCCTGGCTGGCGCGGCTGTTTGGCGGGAAACCCAAGCCGGCGGCCACGAACGTCGGAACCGCGTTGCATGTCACCCCGCTGCCCCCGCCGCGCGGCGACGTCCGCTATGCCGCCCCGCCGATGACCACAAATGCGGGCAATCGCGCGGAAGCCGACCGCCTCGTCAAGGAGGGCGCCGCCGCCGAAAGGGAATCCGGCGCGAAAGCCGCGCTGGCCGGCTACGGTGAGGCGGTCAAGGCCGACCCGTCCGATTACGAGGCTTGCGAAGCCCTGGGCACAGCCGCCCTCAAGTCGGAAGACTACGCCATCGCCCTGGAAGCGATGCGCCACGCCCTCGCGCTCCAGCCGCAATCGGTCAATGCCCGCTACGGTTTTGCCCGGGCGCTGGAGAAAGAGGACTATTTTCAAGACGCCGCCAACGAACTGGAAAAACTGCTGGCCCAGCATCCCGACGAAACCCGCGCCCATCTGCTCCTGGGCGATCTTTACGCCCAGGAATTGGGCCAGCCCGACTTGGCGCGCGGCCACTACAAGAAAGTCCTGGAAAAGGACCCGGCCAACCCCCAGGCCCCAACCCTCCGCGCCTGGCTCAAGAACAACCCGGGACCGTGAGAGTAATGCGTCCGTCGTGGAGGGTAGGGCGACGCTTCCAAGGAACCTCGCAGCGGCTTTCGGAAGAAAGCCGCCATTGTCGTTTTTGACGCTGGCAGCGGGAGTGGAACCCGAAGAGTGCGGCGCTCTGCCGAGCGCCGCTACGCTTTAACCGCAGTCTTCCAGGAAATCTCCTATAGTCAGGGCGAGCTGATGCGGTAGAAGCGGCTGGAGCTGCGCCCCTGCACGGGGTCGCTGAAATGGAACAGGCCGTTGGTGAGCGTCACGTTCGTCAGCGAAATCCAAACAGGATTGGCCAGATTGGCGCAGGCTTCCACCACGATGGGGATATTGGTCGTGCCTGTGACGTTGAACCGAAATTGATTGTTCGTCAGGCCGAAGCCGGCATTGCCGGTTAGGATCATCGGGTTCCACAGAATCGGGGACAACCCGGTATTGGCGGCGAATTCGGCCCAGCCTGTGGCGCCTGGCAAATAATAGACCGTTGCGTACTCGAATCCGATGAATACAGGAGAATTCGTGTCGGGAGCGTTGCCCTGGAAATAGGCGCTGCTCAGGCTGGGGCATAATTGGAACGCCCCGTATCCGATGCTGCTGACGCTGCCGGGAAGGGTGACAGTGGTCAGGCCGTTGCAGCCCTGGAAGGCAAAATATCCGATGTTGGTGAGGCTGCCAGGAAACAGGACGCTGCCCAGGCTCGTGCAATCATTGAACACCCCCTCCCCGATGCTGGTGACGCCGTCGGGAATCGTGACGCCGGTCAGGCCGGTGCAGCCACTGAACGCATAATCTCCTATGCTGGCGACGAAGTTGGAGATGGCGACCGCTCCCCCGCTTCCGGTGTACTCGGCAAGCGTAATTGCGCCGTTATTGGTCGTGTATGTGAATTGGGCCTGCGCCGCCCCCGGCGCGGCCAGGAGCAGCAAAGCCAAAAGGACGGCCGATGTTGTTCTCATAAGGCAATCAGGCGAAATGGCCGATGGAAGGCGGCCGTGCAATTTTGAGCCTTCGCCGCAAAAGCGGAATTGCTGACGGTTTGCCTCCATTTATTGCGAGTCATTCGCCAAAGTATGCCGCGCCCGCTCCGGCGTCAACCTCAAGAACTCCAATCCCTCCCAGCACCGCCCCCGGCGGGCGATTTCTGTCGCAAATCCGGCAGGGAACCTGCTACACTCAGTCTTGTTATGGCCAATCAAGCCCATGATTTTTTTCAGGACCTCGCCTTCGGCTACTTTGACGCGATTGTGCTGGCCTGGCTGCTGGCCGGGTTCCTGCGCGGGCGCAAGCGCGGAATGACGCAGGAGATTCTGCCGATGTTCCAATGGGTGGGCATCGTGTTGTTGGGCGGTTATTTTAACCAGCCCATCGGCGCCTTCCTCCGGCAGAATTTTCCCGGTTCGTTTGACGAGCAGTGGTCCTGCATCCTGGGCTACGGCATCATCGCCCTCGGCACGGTCCTGTTCTTTGGTTTGCTCAAGCATTGGCTGGGCGACAAGCTGACCGGCAGCGACCTGTTCGGCCGATGCGAGTACTATTTGGGAATCCTCGCCGGGGTGGCGCGCTTTGGCTGCATGTTGCTCGTGCTCCTGGCCATCATGCATTCCCGAATTGTGACCCGGGCGGAACTGGACGCCATTGACGCGCAGATGCACAAGAACTTCGATGACATTCATCCGCCCCGCTACGACTATGGCTGCGTCGAGCAGGCGATTTTCACCCAATCCTTCGTGGGGCGAGCGGTCCAGGAGAATTTGCCCGACATCCTCATCCCCACCGTTGCGCCCCCGGCAACCACCAATGTCGAGTCTTTCAAGAAGAAGCAGCAGGACGCCCTTGATAGTACCATGGCGCCGATCAAGAAATAAACACGCCGCCGGTTCCCCCCGGTGAAATGATCTCACCCGCCGCCAAAGAAAAAATTAGATCGGGCCGCAGGCCCGGCGCCACATCAATCAGATGATCTCCCCCGCCACCAAAGAACAAATCCGGGCCGCAAACGATATTGTGGACGTGATTGGCGGCTACATTCCGCTCAAACGCGCCGGCGCCAACTTCGTCGCCCTCTGCCCCTTCCACAAGGAAAAATCCCCCAGCTTCAACGTCAGCCCGCAGCGCCAGTTCTTCCATTGCTTCGGATGCCACAAGGGCGGCGACGTTTTCACCTTCGTTCGCGAATATGAGAACATAGATTTCATGGACGCCGTGCGGCGTCTGGCCGAACGCGCGCGCATCCCCCTGGAAATGGAGTCCGCGGACGGCCAGCCGCAATCGCGCCACCTCAAAGACCAGCTTCTGCTCATCCACGAGCAAATCACCCAGCGCTGGCAAACCGCGCTGGCCGGCGATGCCGCCGCCCAGATCGCCCGCGATTACCTCGCCAAACGCGGTGTCTCCGCCGACGCCGTCCAACTCTTCCGCCTCGGCTACGCCCCCGACCTCTGGGACGACACGGTCAACTGGGCCAAGAGCAAACATCTTGAGCCGGCCCTCGTCGAACAGGCCGGCCTGATCCTGCGCAAGGAGGGGTCCGATCATTATTACGACCGCTTTCGCGGACGCTTGATCTTTCCCATCTGCGACGAACAGGGGCGCGTCATCGCTTTCAGCGGCCGGGTGTTGAGCGGCGACGAAAAGACCGCCAAGTACGTCAACTCGCCCGAAAGCCCCATCTTCACCAAGGGCCGCGTCATGTTCGGACTGGACAAATCCAAGCGCGCCATTCTGGACGCCAAGTGCGCGGTCATCTGCGAAGGCCAGCTCGATCTCATCGCCTGCTTCATGGCGGGTGTCAAAAATATGGTCGCCCCGCAGGGCACCGCCCTCACCGCCGACCACGCCCGCATCCTCAAACGCTACGCCGGGGAAGTGGTGCTCTGCTTTGACTCCGACAACGCCGGCCAGAACGCGGCCGTCCGTTCGCTTGACAGCCTTTTGGCCTCCGGCCTCGCCGTCCGCGTCGCCTCCGTTCCCGCGCCCCATGACCCGGACAGTTTCATCAAGGAATTCGGCGGGCCGGCGTTCGCGGAAATCATTCAGAATGCGCGGGGCTTCTTTGATTACTATTTGGACCGCTTGTGCGCTTCCAACAACCTGGCCACCGACCGCGGATGCCACGCGGTGGTTTTGGCCATGTCCGAGGCCGTTCACAAAACCGGCAGCGCCGTTTTGCTGGACACCTACGCGCAAAAAACCGCCCTGCGCCTCGGAGTCTCCGCCGAATCCGTGCGCCAGGAATTCAAGAAAGCCGCCCGCTCCTCCCCCGCCCCCAGGGAAGAACGGCCCGAACCGGAAGCCGCAGACGTTCCCCGCCCATCGGGCAAAGAAGCAGGTTTTCTCAGACTTTTGCTGGAAAATGATTCATTCGTGGACTGGATCGCCGCGCACTTGGATTTAGAGTGGATTGAACATCCAATCGTGCGGGAGATGGTGGCAGAGCGTTTGCGTTTGGAAGAAACTCATTCGTGGCTGGGTGTTCAGTCCTGGCTTTCCGAAATCGACAACGCCGGCTGGCGAAATTTGATTACAGAGCTTCTAGTGGAGAAGCGGCCGATGCGGAACGTGGCAGACTCCATCAGAGGCTCCGCTACACGCGCCGGTGTTCTCAAGAATCTGCGCGACGACTACATCGAACGCCAATTAGCATCCCTGCACCAGCGGGCTGCGGCTCCTCAGTTGGACGACGCGCAATTGGCTGAAATTGACGTGCAAACGCGTCGGCTGCGACAACTCAAGCAACAACCCCTCACGCCGCGAAACTCGTAGATGAACCCATGCCCCTTTGCCTCGAAGAACCCAACGGAGTGTTGGAGTGATGGAGTAATGGACTTTCCCATCACTCCATTACTCCATCACTCCATTCCGTCCCTCGGTGGAATCCGCACTCCGCAAGTCATGTGTTTTCCGCAGGGACGAATGGTTGACGGTCGTCCTTTCCCGGCGTAATCTATCGGTATGACAGAAGTTATGATGAATCTGCCTGAGAAGGCATCGTTGGCGCTGAAAGTGCCGGCCGACGCATTGGGGAAGGAACTGCTTCTCGCGGCTGCCGTCAAACTTTATGAACTTGGCAAGCTTTCTTCCGGCGCTGCCGCTGAAATTGCCGGACTGCCGAAGCCTCTTTTTCTTGCCAAACTTGCCGACTATGGGGTCTGCACCTTTGACCTGAAGAAAGAGGAATTGAAACGGGAGTTGACACTTGGCTGAGGTCATCGTCAACACTTCGCCGCTACAATATCTGCACCAGGTTGGTCAGCTTGGGCTTTTGCGCGAACTGTTCGGGCGCGTCGTTGTTCCCGGAGCTGTGGCTGCGGAGATCGCCGCAGGCCGCCGGCTTGGCGTTTCGCTGCCCCAACCGGAGACGATTGAGTGGGTTGACATCCTAAATCCATCCAGCCCTGTCGGCGGACTGCTCGCGTGGGATCTTGGAGCGGGCGAATCAGCGGTGCTGTCGCTGGCGTTGGAGCATCCAGGATCGTGGGTGGTTCTGGACGACAAACTGGCGCGGCAGGCGGCGGTTCACTTGAATCTCACCTTGCTCGGCACGGCAGGAATTTTGCTCCGAGCCAAACATGCGGGACATCTCGGCGCGGTCAAGCCGGTGCTCGACCAATTGGCCGCATTGGGATTCCGGCTCACGCCCGAAACCTTGCGGAACATTCTCGATCTGGCAATTGAATGACCTTTCTGCCCATCGTTGCCAGGGAACTGCGCGTCGCCTCGCGGCGGCGGTGGACCTACTGGGGCCGGTTCAGCGCGGCCCTGCTCGCCGTCATTGCCATGAGCCTGGTTTTGCTGCTGGGCCGCCTCATTGATCCGCGCGAGATTGGGTCGGTTCTGTTTGACACAGTGGCCATGCTGGGGTTCTTCTGCATCGCTATTTTTGGCACGCAATTGACCTGCGGCTGCTTGAGCACGGAGAGAAGAGAGGGAACGATGGGCCTGCTTTTTCTCACCGACTTGCGCGGCTACGATGTCGTGTTCGGCAAACTGGCGGCGACCTCCTTCCATGCCGCTTACAACCTCCTGTCAGTGCTGCCGGTGCTGGCCATTCCGCTGCTGCTGGGCGGCGTGACCGGCGGCGAAGAATGGCGCGTGGCGCTGGTTTCGGCCAACCTGCTTTTCTTTTTTTTGAGCGTCGGCATGTTTTCCTCGTCCGTTTGCCGGCAGGATCACCGCGCATTGGCCCTCGCGGTTTTCATCAGCCTGACCGCTCTGCTGTTTTGGCCGCTGCTCGACTTTTGGTTGTCCCTGGGGCATTCCGGATTGGCCATGTTAAAGACGCAGCCCGGATTCGATCCAGACTGGCTGTTGTCGGCCGATCCCGCCTACGGCTGCATCACAGCTTTTGAGGATAATTACCGGACCGGGCCGCTGCCTCCTTCCGCCTTTTGGTGGAATGCCGCCATCACGCAACTTTATTCCTGGATCTGTTTGCTGCTGGCCTGCTGGATCGTCCCGCGTTCCTGGCAGGAAACGCACGCCGGCCCCAAGCGCGGCAAGTGGCGCGACCAATGGCGCGCCTTTTCCCAGGGCGGCGCCGCCGCGCGCGCGGCGGTTCGCCGGAAATGGCTCGCCATCAATCCCTTCCTCTGGCGCGCGGGCCGTCCCAGAATCAAGCATATCGCGCCCTGGGCGCTTCTGGCCCTGGCCGCCGCCCTCTGGTACTTCAGCGGCAAATTGATGGAAAACGACCACCTGTTCGATGAGCCAAACGACATCCTGTGGGCCTGTGTGCTCCATTTCATCTTCAAGGTGTGGGTGGCATCGGAAGCCTGCCGATGTTTCGCCGAGGACCGCCGCAGCGGGGCGCTGGAACTGCTGCTCACCACTCCCTTGAGCGAGGAACAAATTGTCCGGGGCCAGCGCAAGGCGCTGTGGCGCCAGTTCGCCCCGCCGGTGGCGGCTGTCTTGCTGCTGGATTTGTTGTTTCTGAACCGGGCCTTGAGATACGAGGCCTCGCGGGGGGACAGCCAGGGGTTCATCCTGCTTTACCTGGTCGCAGGCGCCTTCTTTGTGATGGATATGTATGCCATGAGTTGGTTGAGCATGAGGCTCGGATTAACCGGGCGAAAACCCGTTCGCATTATCATGCTTTCCTTTTGGTGGGCCATTCTCCTGCCGGGCATTGTTTCCATCGTGATCACTTATGCGTACCTGATCCTGACGCGGCGTGAACCCACGCCGCTCTCCTTTGCCTTGGTTTGGGCCATCCCATCGCTGACTGCCGACCTGATCGTCTTTGCGACCGGGAGATTCAACATCCTGAAGCGGTTCCGCGAAGGGGATGTGGAGCGGGCCGGCGCATTTTCCCCGGCGCAGCCCGCCCGCTGAATTCCCAAGCTGCTCTGATGTTCCTTTTCCCAAAGCCAATCCGTCCGATCGCTCGCATTACCTCTAAAACTCATCGCCAGACATTGGCGGGTCATTCGGAACTTTGGCCATTGCTGCCATGAATTTTCCACGGTTGCCACGCTTTGCGCGACGTTCAAGTTCCGTGAAATCCTCGACGGCACGGGCAAATTCTTCAAGTTTCCGCAGTGCGAACGTATTGACCGATTCATGGTCGTGTGACGCCAAATCCTCCAGTTTCGCGTAAACGTGATCCGGCATAGTCAGTTCAATCGCTTTCATTTGATCTCGCCTATGAGTTTGAGCAGGTCCGCAGGCTCCAGGACTTCGATTCCGAATTGCCTGGCCACACGGAGGTGCCGCTCACTGAAAGATACCACAAAGTCACACCTTCCCGCAATAGCCGCTTCCAAGACCGCGTCATCGCCCGGATCAGACGACAAAGGACGCCATGAAAACCACACGAACTGCCGGTGCGACTCTTGATAAATCAGGTCCAGAATGTCGGTGATGTCCTGCGGCGATAATCTGGGAGCATTCCCCGGTCTCCGTGCCACATCTTCGTACTCGTACATCAGCGCGGGAGTGACCACGCTCTGCCATCGCCGGTGACCGATGGTGAGCAATAGTCAGTGCGATGCGCTGGTTTGCGAGCGCATGGCGGCCAATATCACATTGGTGTCCAGGATAACACGGTAGCGTTTCATGGTCATTTCACCGCCGCCATGAAGCCCGCCACCAGCGGACGATGGTCCGACGCCACTCCCCAATCCGGCAGATTCAAAACGTAGGTCTCCTCGCCGCGCCAGTCCTTTTGCAAGCCGTGGCTGATCAGAATGTAGTCAATCCGGCTGAACGAATCCTCCTTCGCGTAGAAATCCGTCCAGGTCGTGCGGCGCGGCTGGGCCGGATCGCCCGTTGTCTGCGGGCCGGCGCTCCCGCCGCCGCGCTCGGCCGGCCGGGTGTCGAACAGCGCCGTCTTCCCGCGGCCCAGGATGCTCTTCATCGTTCGCGAATCCTGCGTGTCGTTAAAATCCCCCAGCACGATCAGCCGCTCCTCCGGATCGGCCGCCAGCCGGGCATCAATGATCCGCCGCAACACCGCCGCCTCCTCCTCGCGCCACTCCTGCTCGTCGGCAACTTCCGACGCCACCTTCGATTTCAAATGCGCGGCAACCAGGGTGAATTTATAATTCGTATTGACCTTGATTTCGTCTTCCATGAAGCCGCGGCTCACAGTAAAGCGCCGCGCGCCCAGCAGATACGTTTCATTGGTGTGGGGATGGCGGGCGACAATGGGAAACCGGCTCAACAGGGCCAGATGGATATTGGTGTCGTATCCCGTGATATGGTCCCAGAACGGCAGATCCAGCCCCGATTTCTTCAGCGCGCCCTGCAATTCCATCAGCGCGTTGGTGGACCCCATTTCCTCCAGCGCGATCACATCCGGTTTGAGCGCCAGGATGCTTTCGCACACCTTGGCCCGCGCCGCCGCCGGCTTGAGCGGACGCCGGCTCGCCGGGTCCTCCACATAATTCTCCACATTGAACGTGGCGACCCGGAACAACTGCGCGCCGGCCGGCGCCGCGTGCGCCAGCCACACCGCCAGAACCAGCCAAAGACAATTTGTATTCATCCCTGCAAAGCTGCCCGCCAACATACCCCGCGCCCCCGCCGCGGGCAAGCGCGCACCCCCCCCAGAGAACCCAACGGAGTGTTGGAGTGTTGGAGTAATGGGTGTCCCCATCACTCCATCACTCCATCACGAATTCCACCTTGTTTCGCAGGCGTTGACTCCGCTTCCCTGCCCGTGGCATGCTTCGTTTTATGGAACTTGATTTGGAAGGAGAATTTGCCGGCCGCGCTTATCCGATTTTGGCCAGCCTGGTGACACCGCGCCCGATTGCGCTCGTGACCACCGTCAGCCCGGACGGCAAGGTCAACGCCGCGCCGTTCAGCTTCTTCAACCTGCTGGGGGCGTCGCCTCCCATCCTGGCCTTTGCCCCGGGCGACCGCGACGATGGCACGCCCAAGGACACCGCCCGGAACATCCGGCTCACGGGCGAGTTTGTGGTCAACCTGGTGGATGAAACCATCGCCGAAGCCATGAACCAATGCGCCGCCGCGCTGCCCTATGGGGAGGACGAACTCCTTCACTCCGGCCTGCACCCGGTGCCCTCGTCGGTGGTAAAACCGCCCCGCATTGTCGAGTCGCCCGCCAATCTGGAATGCGCGGAATGGGGGACGTTGCAGATCGGCGGCAACCGCGTCGTGATCGGCCTGGTCAAGCGCCTTCACCTGCGCGACGAGTTGTTTGATGCGGAAAAGAAACGGGTTCGAAGCGACCGGCTCTTTCTCATTGGCCGCATGGCCGCGCCGGACTGGTATTGCCGCACCCGCGACCGTTTTGAATTGATCCGGCCCGAATGAGCCGGGCGGAGGATCTTTGGCAGAAATGCTGGTAGTCGCCTTGAGACAGTGATAGAGAACGAGACTATGAAAACCGAGACAAAAAGAAACACAGCTTTGGCATTGGTGGGTTTGACGGGGCTTTCCATTTACATCCTGGCCTGCACTTCGTTCAGTCCCGACGACACCAAAGTGCTCTACCCGACTCTGGACGTGCCCAGCGGCGGGATTGGCATTGCGGTGTATGACCGGGAAACGGGCGTCAGCGACCTGGCGTTTCTGCCGATGGTGACCAACCACAGCAACACCAACCGGCTGGTTCCCCCAAAGGTGATGCGGTCGCAGTGGATGGCGGACGGCCAGCGGATTCTTATCGCCTGCTCCGGCAGCCAGGATAGCGATGGTTTGATTCTGGCTGTCAAGCCGTGGAACGCGCCGCACGCTCCGCTCCGGCTCTTTGACCTTCCCGAAATCGAAGGTTGGGACATGAGCAGACCGCTCTGTGTGGCCGGGGATCGTGTGTTCCTGATGGAATCCAAGCAACAGATCCTGCGGCTGGACCTCAAGACTGGCGAGATGGCGCGCCATCCGCTTGAAGCCGGCGAATCGGAGTTCTCGCTCCTGCCAGTTCCAAACGATTCGGGAGTGTTTTACATGGCAAAGCAGACGAATGGTCCGGGGATGGTTTTTGGCCGTTTGAATCCCGACAATTTTGCGCTCGGCCCTCTCTCAACCATCACCAACGAAATGGCAGGGGACTCTTTCTTTGCATACGATGCCGCCGGCAAGCGTTGCGCATTTTTGGAAAAGGCGGACCCCTTGCCACAGGTGATCGTTTTGGAGGACGGCAAGCCGGTTTTTCGGCGTTCCCTCGGCACCAATTCTGACGAGGTGACCTTCGCCAACGCGGTGTTTTCCAAACGGGGCGATTCGCTTTTGGCCGGTTTTCAACGCGAGCGCCACGAACAACCGCGAGTCACCTACGGGCTGATGGAAATCCCGCTTAACAATCAGCCGGTCCGGGAAAAGGTGCTCATTTCCAGCGACCGCTCTCCAGACGATGCGGGACCGTTCTACTTTCAGTTCGGCTTTTCTCACGACGGCAAGACCGCCGCGGTGGCTTCAACTTATCTCGCCTGCATGAAGGACGGGGAGTTCATCAAGCCCGGGGATTGCGCCTTGTTCTTCATAGACCTGAGCGATTCCAACTGGAAAGTCACCACGGTGCCCATTGCGCTGCCCGCGCACCTGCCCGATCTGGACCGATAGTCATGTTGGAAATCCTCCACCACTTGTTTGGCGCCGTGTGTGGTCAAGACCCCGATCACACATGGGCGCCGGGCGGATTATTGCTGCCTTGCTGCCAGCGTTGCCTGGGGCTGTATGCCGGGGCCGGGATCGCGGCTCTGTTGCACCTTTGGTTCCGGCCGCAATTAACCGGGCGTTTTCTGGAAGCGCATGGCGGTTTCCTGCTCTTGATGGCGCCGTTCGGGTTCCATTGGCTGCCGCAAGGGCCTGTGTTGCGGACGATCTCCGGCGTGCTCTTTGGCTTCGGCACGTTTGCTTACCTTTGGCTCCCGTTGAGCGGGAGGTTTGCGGACCCGGGGGCCTTCGGCATGAGGATAGGACAAATAGGACTGATAGGACGAATAGGAAGAATGGGACGGAGGAGGTTTGCGAAACGGGAGACATTCGGCATGCGGCCTCGTTTGATGGCTTACAGCATCGGCCTGGCTGCGGCCGCGGTGTTGGTGCCGTTGCTGGCGGCTCTTGGCGGGCGAGGGATCGCTTATGCCCTGTCCGGCCTGGCTTTCTTCGGCCTGGCCGCGCTGGCCGCGGTCATCTGCGGCAACTTCGCTCTCGCACTGCATGGAGCCGTTCAATTGCTTCGACGGCGGAGCCAGCCACGCCACCAGGAATGAAAGAGCTGTTCCTCTTTGTCCGTCCGCCGCGGCCGCTCTGGCCGTTCAACAGTCCGGCCAGCGCGTTCTGGCCGCCGCTGGCTTTTGCTTCCCTGGCAGCGATGCTCCGCGAGAAAATCCGCGACTTGCGGGTGGAAATCCTGGATGCGCCGGCGCTGGAAATGGGCTGGCGAACGCTGGCCTCCGAAATCCATCGCCGCCAACCTGCTTTTGTCGGCATCGGCGAAGAGGCCGTTAGCTGCGTCGAAGGGTTGCGTCTGGCGCGTCTGGCGAAGTCTTGCCACGCGCGGGTCATCGCGGGCGGTTGCTTCTTCGGACATGTCGCCCCGCAAGCCCTCCAGACCGGCTTGATTGATGTGGTCGTCCACGGCGAAGGCGAGATCACCCTGGTTGAGTTGGTCCAGGCCCTGCGGGAAGGCTCGCCGGAAGCTCTCGCCAGGGTGAATGGAATTTCGTTTCTCCAAGTTCCACAGCAGGCGGCCAATGAGGGGGCGCTCGCGCGGGAGAGTTCTTCGACCGGGGTGTTGACAACCCCGCCGCGCCCGCTGCTGTCGGACCTCGACTCATTGCCATTCCCGGCTTACGACCTGCTGCCGGTCGGCAGTTATGGCGCCCGCAGCCTCAACCATCCGCATCTGGCGGCCATTGAGATGGGACGCGGCTGTTTTGGCTCCTGCGATTTCTGCGTGTTATGGCGCCAGATGGGGCGGGCGGAGGGCGGCCGGGTTCTGCCCCGCTTGCGGATGAAATCCCCGGCGCGGGTGCTGGAGGAAATTCGCATCCTGGTGGGACGCCATGGCCGCCGTTATCTGGGCTGGGTGGACCCGTGCTTTAACGCGGACCCGCAAGCGCCCGGAGAATTGGCCGAACTGCTCTTGCGCGAGGGCATCCAAGTGGGACAGAGCGCCTGGATGCGAACCGATGCGCTGGTCCGCGACGCGCAATCGGGCGCGCTGGACAGTTGCGTGCGCGCCGGGCTGAATGAAATCTACCTCGGCATCGAACGCCCCGACCCGGACAGCCTGGCGGCCCTGGGCAAGACCACCGGGGTGGATCACGCCCGCGAAGCGTTGCGGATTCTTCGCGCGGAGTTCCCGCAGGTGTTGGCCGTCGGTTCCTTTATTTATGGGTTGCCGGGCGATTCCGCCGGAACGGTTTGGGCCATTCACCGCCTGGCCATCGAATTGGAATTGGATCATTTCGCTTTTATTCCGCTCACACCGCTCCCGGGCACGGCAGGCTGGCGGCCGGAGCTTTGGGACCCAACCGGGGAGCGCTTTCGCGAATTCAACTTTCTTCCCTCCGGCAACCCGCATGGCCGCTACGCCGCCTTGGAGCGGGCGCTGTTCGTTTCCCTGCTCCTGAACTGGCATCCGGCGCGACTGCGCAGTTGGCTCCGGCTTTTCTCCAGCGATGTCCGGGTGCGGCGTGTCAACCGCCGCCTCCAGGCCCGCAGCTTTCGCTTCCATCTGGGACGCCTCCTCCACCGCGCCCTCGGACAACACCATGAGTCGGGGTTGATCTTCCCGCGGTGGTACGAGAGCTGAGTCCGCGGCCGCAAGTTCATCCCATGCGTCGCATTGCTCCCAGCGGCATCCGGGCGCAGGACTGAATTCTTCGTATCTTCGGTAGGGCGGCGCTGCCGCGCCGCCCAAGAATTCAGGGCAGAGCAGCAGCTCTGCCCTACCATGAAGGTGAAGAATTTTGTCGTGCGCCCCCGCATCCGAAAACAGAAGAATTGATTTGCCCGTGATTAGAGATTAGAAATGAGAATTATGAAAGCCCTTGCCATCAATGGAAGCCCGCGAAAAGGCGGGAACACTGAGATCCTTCTCAAGAAAGTTTTGGCCCCGCTGGCCGCCGCCGGCTGGGAAACGGAGTTCGTCCAGCTCGGCGGAGCGCCCATCCGCGGATGCCAGGCCTGTTACCAGTGCGTCAAAAAGAAGAATCGCCGGTGCAGCCAGAAGGACGATTTCTTCGACCAGTGCTTCGACAAAATGACCGCCGCCGACGCGATCATCCTCGGTTCGCCGACCTACTTCACCGACGTGAGCGCTGAAATGAAGGCGCTGCTGGACCGCTCCGGGTTCGTGGCGCGGGCCAACGGCGGATTGTTCCGCGGAAAAATCGGCGCCGCCGTCGTGGCGGTCCGGCGCGGCGGCGGCACGCACGCCTTCGACACCATGAACCACATGTTCCTCATGTCCGGCGCCATTGTGCCCGGCTCCACTTATTGGAACCTCGGCTACGGTTTGGACAAGGGGGACGTAGCCAAGGACGACGAGGCTTCGCGCAACATGAATGATCTGGGCCAAACCATCGCCTGGCTCGGCGCCGCGATCCATCAGTACGCCGCAAGCCGCCCGACCGCGGAGGCCCGCCAATGAACTCTCCCAATCCCACCCTCAAACCGGTTGTTCCCATGCAACGTCGCAAATTCGGCAAGCTGGACTGGAACGCCTCGGTCCTCGGCTTTGGCTGCATGCGCCTGCCGACTCTGGACGGCAATCCCAACAGCCCCAATATCAACGAACCCGAAGCGGTGCGCATGATAAATTACGCATTGGATCGGGGTGTCAACTATTTCGACACCGCCTATGTCTATCACGAAGGCGCGAGCGAGACCGTTCTCGGCAAGGCGCTGCGCGGCCGCCGGGACGTGGCCAAAATAGCGACCAAGTGCCCGGTGTGGTTGATCCAGAATGCAGCCGATTTTGACCGGATCTTGAACGAGCAACTCCGCAAGCTCCAGACCGATCACATTGATTTCTATCTGCTCCATGCCCTGGACAAAAGCCGATGGAGCGGAATGGTCCCCAAATACAAACTCATGGAAAAAGCCGAAGCCGCCATTCGCGACGGGCGCGTCCGCCACCTCGGTTTCTCCTTCCACGATGATTACGCCAGTTTCCCCGGCATCCTCGACGGCTCCAACCTCTGGACCTTCTGCCAGATTCAGTACAACTACATGGACACCGAAAACCAGGCGGGCATGCAAGGATTGAAGCTGGCCGCCGCCAGGGGCCTGGCCGTCGTGGTCATGGAACCGCTCCTCGGCGGCCGGCTGGCCAATCCGCCGCCGTCCATCCGCCAGGTCATCGAGCGCTCCGCCGTGAAGCGGTCCGCGGTGGACTGGGCGTTGCAATGGCTTTGGAACCAGCCCGAAGTGACCGTCGTGTTGAGCGGCATGAGCAACATGGAACAGGTCAACGCCAACCTGGAATCCGCCTCCCGCTCTTGCAGCCATTCCTTTCAGGCGGCGGACCTCAAACTCATCGCTGACTTGCAGCAAAAATATCGCGAACGGGCCGCCATTGCCTGCACCAAGTGCGGCTACTGCATGCCCTGCCCGAACGGAGTCAACATCCCGGCCAATTTTGAACTCTACAACGAGGCCTTTCTCCACGAAGACGTTCCCGGCTCGCGCTTCAAATATCAGATCTTTATTCCAGAGCCGGCGCGGGCCGATGTTTGCGTTGCCTGCCACGAATGCGAGCAGCGTTGTCCTCAAAAAATCCCGATCACCGAATGGATGGCCAAAGTCTATTCGCTCCTCGGAAAGCCATGACTCATCGCACCGCCATTTTCCCCGCTGTAGCGGCGGTCTATGACCGCCGCCAATCCGTTTGGCAAGCCCACGACAAATTCCTCCGCGCTCCCGGCAGGGCGGCGCTGCTGCGCAGCCCAAGAATTCGTTTGGCACGGATGCAATTACGAACTGAAACCGAAATAAGTCATTGCTAACAAAATGCGAAGCCTGCGAACAACCCTGGCACTGACAGCATTCCGCGCCTGTCCTGTCCTGCTCCTGGCCGCGTGCTGCCATGTCCTTCCGCTTGCCGCCGCCGACAGTCCACCCGCAGGCTCGACGCTGCAATCGGCGCCGACTGCCGCATCCCCCACCCCCGCGCCGGCGGAAGTGACCAATTATACCTATCAGGTGGTGAACACCTATGCGCACGACCCGCGCGCGTTCACCCAGGGCCTGCTGTTCCACGACGGCAAGCTGTTGGAAAGCACCGGCCTGTACGGCCAATCCAGCCTGCGCGAAGTGGATTTGGCCACCGGCGCGGTCCTTCGTAACTTGACGGTGCCCAGCCAGTATTTCGCCGAAGGCCTCACGCTGCTGGACGGCAAACTCTATCAACTGACCTGGAAGGAGCAGAAAGCGTTCGTCTATGACCTGAATGCCGATCCCAAGACTTTTCGCAAGGTCGGGGAGTTCTCCTACACGGGCGAAGGGTGGGGCCTTGCCACCGACGGCCATTGGCTGATTATGAGCGATGGCACCAGCGCCATTCGCTTTCTCAATCCCGGCACTTTTGCCGTGGACCACACCATCCGGGTTCTCAAGGACGACATGCCGCAGGAGCGCCTCAACGAACTGGAGTATGTGAAGGGCGAAATTTATGCCAACATCTGGCAGACCGACTGGGTCGCCCGCATTGATCCCGCCTCCGGAAGGGTTGTCGGCATGATTGATTTCACCTATCTGCTCCCGGCCGCGGACCGGACTTCGACCACACAAGTGCTCAATGGCATCGCCTACGACCCGGCGGCCGACCGTCTCTTCGTGACCGGCAAAAACTGGCCCAAGCTCTTTGAAGTCCGTTTGCGAAAGAAATGAAGTCACGGCCTGACGTTGGCCCCCTTTTATAGTGTGGCAGCGGCGTCCCGCCGCTGTGGCTGGCGGTTGAGCAGGCAAACAGCGGCGAGACGCCGCTGCCACGTTCATGTATAGCTATTTCAGGGTCACTACTCTCGATCCTTCAGCACATGACCTGCCGTTGGATCAGGCCGCAAACTTCCATGGAGGCGATTTCCGCCGGCAGCGGCTCCGGCGCGCTTTCGCATGCGAAAAGCGGGCGCAGCGCCGGGTCCGACACAGGCCGGCCGTGCGAGCCTTTCACCAGGCCGGCATCCAGCGGGATGACATCCATCAGCATCCGAAATCCCAGGTTCTTGCGCAGCAACCGCCACAGGATTTGCAAGTTGATCAGCGGAAGTTGTCTGTCCAGGAACAGTTCCACCGGATCAAATCCCGGCTTGCGATGAATGTCCACGCAGCGCGCAAAGTCCGGCGCCCGCGCGTCCTCCAGCCAGTAATAATACGTGAACCACGCCCCCTCCGCCGCCACCGCGACCAAGTCCCCTGCCCTGCCGTGGTTGATGCCCCACGCCGCTTTCTCCGCCGCGCCCAGGACGTTTCCGACGCCGGGTTCGTTGCCCAAAACGTCGCGCACGGCCCGTTCCAGCGAAGGGTCGTTGAGATAAATATGCGCCACCTGGTGATCGGCCACCGCGAACACTTTGCTCGCGCCGCAATCCAGCGATTCCAATCCCAATTCGTCCTTCACCGTCAGCCATCCCATTTGCCGGAAAAGCCGGTTCAAATGCACCGGCCTGTCCACCGCTTCCACCCCGTATTCCGAAAGCAAAATAATCCGCACTCCGCGCGCGCGAAAAAAAGAAATCAAATCCCCGGCCACCGCGTCCACATGCCCCAGATCGCCGAAAACGTCCGTTCGGACCGCTTCCGGCCCGTGCCGCTGCAAATTGTAGTCCAAGTGCGGCAGGTAAATGAGGTTCAGCGTGGGCGCGTATTTGTTCTCGATCCACTTCGCCGACTCGGCGATCCATCGCGACGCCGCGTCCGCGCCGCCTTGCGGAGTGGTCACGCCCGCCGCCGGCCCCCAAAACGTCGCGAATGGAAACTCGCCCAAATCCCGTTTGATCTCCTCCCGGATGGAGTAAGGCCAGGAATAAATGTCAAATACCTTCCGGCCGTCGGCGGGATACACCGGGCGCGGCGTGATGGAATAATCCGCCGTCGAATACATGTTGTGCCACCAAAACAACTGCGCGCAGGTGAAACCGGGAACGGTCCGGCGCAATTGCTCCCAAATCTTCGGCGCGCCGACCAGATGGTTGGATTGCTTCCAGAAATGGACTTCACAAAAATCGCGGTCATACCAGCCGTTGGCCACGATGCCGTGGCGGGCGGGCGTCGTGCCTGTCAAGTAGTTTGATTGCGCCGTGCAGGTCACCGCCGGAAACGCCGGCGCCACCGCCGCGCTCGCCCCTTCGCGGAGGAATTGCGCCAGCCGCGGCGTCGCCGCCCCGATGAGCGATGGCGTCAGTCCAACTACATTGACGACAGCCGCGCGTTTCATAATGGCATCTCCAGGACGATTTTGCACTGTAGCGGCGGTCTATGACCGCCGCAAATTCGATTTTATTGCTTCTTGCCCGCGGGGCGCACGACAAAACTCTTCGCGCGCACGGTAGGGCGGCGCTGCTGCGCCGCCCAAGAATTCAAAGCAGAGCGGCAGCTCTGCCCTACCAGCAAGCCGGAAAAATTTGTCCTGTACCCCTACTCGTGTCGCTCCCGCAAGAGCCGGATGGCGTCCCGCATCCCGGACAGGCTGATTTCGTGAATTTGCAACGACCGCCCAATGTCCTCAAGCATCGTCAGGCTCAATTCCCCGCCCAGGTGCTCGCGGAATTCCTCCAGTCCCTGGAACAGCGCCGGCTGGCCATCCGCGTCAAGTACAAGCATCTCCCCGGCGAACAATTCAAAGCCCAGCACCTCCAGCAGCGACAGCGCCCGTTCCGCCGCCGCCGCGCCAAGCAGGCCCGCCTGCCGCGAGTAAATCACGTCCAGCGCCATCCCCGACGCCACCGCCTCGCCGTGCCGGATTCTATGCGCCGAAAGCTGCTCCAGCTTGTGCGCCGCCCAATGCCCGAAATCCAAGGGCCGCGCCGCCCCGGTCTCAAAAGGGTCCCCGCCCGACACGATATGGGCGATATGCAATTCCGCGCAACGGCGGATCATCCCCCGCACCGCCTCCGGCTCAAACGCCGCCAACCGCGCCGCGTCGCGCTCCAGTTGCTCAAAAAATTCCCGGTCCCGAATCAGCGCCACCTTGACCGCTTCCGCGCCGCCCGCCCGCTTGTCGCGGTCGGACAGCGAGGCGAGCATTTGGAAATCGTTGATCACCGCGAACGGCGGGGCGAAAGTGCCGATGAAATTCTTCTTGCCAAAAGCGTTGATTCCATTCTTGACACCCACCCCCGCGTCGCACTGGCTGAGCGTCGTCGTCGGAATGCGGACATGGCGCACGCCGCGATGCGCCGTCGCGGCGGCGAACCCCGCGACATCCAGCAACGCCCCGCCGCCGACGCCGACGATATACGAATGCCGGTCCAGCCGCCCGCGCTCCACCTGCGCATGAATTTCAGAAACATGAACCCAGGAATTCTTGACCCGTTCGCCCCCCTCGATAACGAGCGGCGGACAAACCAGCCGAATCCGCCCATCCGAGCCTGCGAAATAACTCCCAATACTCTCCACCACCCCCGGCCGTGCGGCCGCCAGCGCCCCATCCACCACCGCCAGCGCGGCGGCTGCCTGCCCCGGCGCTGCCGTAAGCAGCCCCCGGAGCATCGGATTCCCCGTCTCGAACACCCCGTCCGTAAAATGCACCTGGTGCTCGAACCTGACGCAAATCGTTCGCTTGATTGCACTCACACCTCTCTAATATCCCTCCTTGCGCCACATCTTTCGAGACCTAAATTTGCAAAAACCATGTCGGCGACGCTGGAACCGGCGAACGATTAGGCAATTCCAGCCCTGTTGCCTTATCCGCGGCTGTCTGGAGCACGATTCGCCCCTGAAACCTCTGGAAAACATTTGTAAAAAGACTTGAAAAAAAACACAAGTGACCACAAAATCACCCATAAATTATGCGACAGATCGCCTTAAACATCTCCAATTCTCCCGCAGAGCGTTTTTTGCGCCGTCCTTCACTCTTTACCGGAAAACTCGCCTCTTCAGGAAAGTTCCGGTGTTTTCTTATTGGCCAATTTGGCTGTCTTGCGTGCGAATCGCCCCCTTTTCATAGGGGAATAGGCGCGCCGGGTGCGTCCGAACAGCATTTGGACCAATAAAAAAACACCAGAAAAGTCCGGAAGAACCGAAAACTCCAAACCCCTTGATAAATATGAAAAGAACATGTCCCATAGTTCTAGGATTGCTGCTTTTGGCCACATCAGCAGCGGTGCAAGCCCAATTCACATACACGACCAACAACGGCACGATTACCCTCACCGGATACACCGGTGCCGGGGGGGCTGTCCTTATTTCCAACTTCGTCACGAGCATCGGGGATGGGGCTTTCGAGAACTGCACCACGGTGACCAGCGTCACGATCCCGGACAGCGTCACCAACATCGGCGATTCTGCGTTTTCTCAAACAGGCATGACGAGCGTCGTGATTCCCTCCAGCGTCACCTGTATCGGAGAGTATGAGTTCGCGAACAGCTATAGCCTGACCAGTGCCATCATTCCAGGCAGCGTCACCAGCATTCCAGAGGGTGCGTTCGACCAATGCACCAGCCTCACCAACGCCACGATTCCCGCCAGCACCACCAACATCGGGGATTATGCGTTCTTTTCAACCAGCCTGACCAGCGTCACGATTCCCGAGGGCATCCCCAGCATTGGGGACTCTGCGTTCTCTGAATGCTACCGGCTGACCAACATCACGATTCCCAGCAGCGTCACCAAAATCGGGAACGGCGCGTTCTGGTTGTGCGAAAACCTAACAAGGGTCGCGATTCCCGATAGTATTACCAGCATCGGCGCCCAGGCGTTCTATGAGTGCTCAGCCCTGACCAGCGTAGCCATTCCCGCCAGCGTCACCACCATCGGCCCTGGTGCCTTTGGCGAATGCTCCAAGCTGACAGCGATAACGGTAGATGCAGACAATCCAGGTTACAGCAGCACGAATGGAGTGTTATTCGACAAGAGCCAAAGTACGCTCATTCAATTTCCATCGCGGGAAACAGGCGGAAGTTACACGATTCCCGGCAGCGTAGTCACCATTGGGGATTATGCGTTCGAGGGCGCCAGCCTGAGCAGCGTCATGATCCCAAACGGCGTCTCCAACATTGGGCTGGAAGCATTCAATGATTGCCAGAACCTGACCAACGTCACGATTCCCTCCAGCGTCACCAGTATCGGAGACGAGGCATTCCAATTCTGCGCTCGCCTGACAGCAATAACCGTGGATACAAACAACCCAGCCTACAGCAGTGTCAATGGCGTGTTGTTCAATACCACTCAAACCACACTCATTCAATTTCCGCCAGTAAGAACTGGTGGAAATTACACGATCCCCGCCAGCGTCACCAATATCGGAGGCGGAGGGTTCGCTGACTGCTCCAGCCTGACCAGCATCACGATTCCAAACAGCGTGATCAGCATCGAGGAAGATGCGTTCTTTGACTGCTCCGGCCTGACCAACATCACAATTCCCAGTGGCATTATCAGCATTGGACAGCAGGCGTTCTTTGGCTGCTCCGGCCTGACCAATATCACAATTCCCGCCAGCGTCACCAACATCGGCTCTGGCGCCTTCAACTACTGCTCCAACCTGACGAGTATCTATTTCACGGGCAACGCACCAGATCCAACTCTTAGTGGGGGTTTGTTCTATTTCAGCAAGCCGACGGTCTATTATTTGCCCGGCACGAGTGGCTCTGCTGCGTTCTGCGCCTATAACGGTCTTACGGCCATCGAGTTGACTGCTATTGCCATCAGCGGCAATCCAACAAACGGCGCAGTTCCATTCACGGTCGGCTTCACTTCTGCGGGCCTTGACAGCGCCGGCCATGTCATCAGCAATTGGAACTGGACTTTTGGCGATGGCTCGATCAGCACCGCTGAAAATCCCTCCCATAGGTACACCACCGGCGGCACTTTCTCCGTCGCTCTTTTTGAGACCAACAACAACGGTGTCCCGGTTGCCGGATCAGGGATGTCCATCACGGCCTCCCCGCCCACGGTGCAATATGCAGCCAATCCGACCAACGGGGCATCTCCATTGACAGTGCAGTTCAGCGCGGCGAACATTGACAGCGGCGGCAATCCTGTGACCAGTTGGAACTGGAATTTCGGCGACGGATCCTCCGGCGCCGCTCAAAGCCCATCTCATGTTTATACTGCTCAAGGAAGTTACTTCCCGAGCCTCATTGCGACCAACAATCTTTCAATCCCGGTTCTTGGTTCCGGCCCCTCAGCAATCACTGCCTATGAATTCACTTACACAACAAATGGCGACAACACTCTGACTATCAAAGGCTGCACAGGCCCGAGCGGGGATGTGACTGATGTCAACATTCCAACCATGATCAACAGCCTTAGGGTCACCTGCATCGGAGAAGACGCCTTCAGCAACTACAGCAACCTGTGCAGCGTCATCATTCCCAACAGCGTCGCCAGCATTGGAGAGGGAGCTTTCGATTCCTGCTCCAGCCTGACCAGTGTCACGATCCCCGCCAGCGTCACCAACATCGGAGAGGATGCGTTCTTTGATAGCGGCCTAACAAGCGTTACGTTCGCCAACGGCGTCACCAGCATAGGAGAATATGCCTTCAATGGCTGCGTCAGCCTGACCAACATCACCATCCCCAACAGCGTCACCAGCATCGCGGCGGGAGCGTTCCGGCAAGCCTTCAGCCTGCCTGGCGTCACAATTCCTGAAAGTGTCACTAATATCGGCACGGATGTTTTCGGAGTTTGTTACGGGCTTGAGGCGATAACAGTGGCTCCAGCAAATGCGGTTTATAGCAGTCTGAATGGAGTGTTGTTTGCCGAGAACGCAACCATTCTGATTCAATATCCCGGAGGCATATGTGGAGGCTACACCATTCCCGACAGCGTCACGAATATCAGTGTTTTAGCTTTCGACACTGCCAGCCTGACCAGTGTTACGATCCCCAACAGCGTCATCAGCATCGGAGATTCGGCGTTCCGTGACTCCACCAGCCTGAGTAGCGTTACGATCGGCTCAAATGTTACAAGCATCGGGGACTCAGCGTTTTCTGACTGCACCAGTCTGGCCAGCGTCATCATTCCCAATAGCGTCACGAGCATTGGTGAGGAAGCGTTCTATTACTGCACCGGCCTGACCAGTGTCACGATCCCCGCGAGCGTCACCAATATCGGGTCAGTGGTGTTTCCTGACTGCACAAACATGATCGCGATAAACGTGGCTACGAATAATCCCTCCTACAGTAGTGAAGCTGGCGTCTTGTTCAACAAGAGTCAGACTACCCTCATCGAATGCCCTGGGCTGGAAACTGGAAGCTTTAGGATTCCGAACGGGGTCACCAGCATAGGAGCGTACGCCTTCACTGGCTGTGACAGGCTGATTAGTGTCACGATCCCGAATAGTGTCAGCAATATCGTAGATTATGCCTTGTCTGACTGCTTTAGCCTGACCAGCGTTTATTTCAATGGCAACGCCCCAACCGCTGATTCGACTGTGTTCAGCGGCGACACCAACGCCACCGTCTATTACTATTCTGGGACCACCGGATGGAGCAGCACTTTTGCCGGCCGTCCGGCCATGCAGTTGAACCCCTCAAAACAACCCGGCTCGTTGCAAGTGACCCTCAGCCCGGCGCCAGCAGTCAGCGCAGGTGGTGAGTGGCGGATAAACGGAGGCGCTTTCCAAACGAATGGCGCCACGGTCACAGAGCTTTCCCCAACCAACGTGACTGTGTCGTTCAAGATGATACCAGAATTTGCCACTCCTTCCAATCAAATCGTCACGATTATCGGTGGTCAGACCAACACTCTGGTTGCCACCTACTTAAATACCAACAGGCCAATTCTAGCCATCCTCTCGCCCAAGTCCGGCCAGACGGTCAGCAACGCCGCCTTCACCGTGACCGGCACGGCCCGCGACAACGTAGCGGTCTCCAATGTCTTTTTCCAGCTTGGTGGGGGCGCCAATTGGACGCTGGCCAGCCCCAGCAACAGCACTTGGAGCAATTGGACGGCGGATGTGACGTTGACACCGGGAACGAACACTATCAGCGCCTACGCCGTGGACACCAGCAGCAACGCATCGCCCGTCACGAACGTCAGCTTTTTCTATCTGGTCACAAACCAGCTTGACGCGCGCACGGTCGGTTCGGGAAAACTATCGCCTAATTATAGCGATGCGTGGCTGGACATCGGGCGGAATTATTCCATGACAGCCGAGGCGGGAAAGGGCTTTAAATTCACCAAATGGACAGGCAGTATCACGAACAACAGTTCGAATCTGACCTTCCGAATGGAATCGAATTTGACGCTCATTGCCAACTTCGTGGACGACACACCGCCCAGCATCAGCATCACTTCTCCAACGGCGAACCAGCGCTGGAGCAACAGCATTTTCACCGCCACGGGCGCGGCCAAGGACAATGTCCAAGTTTCCGACGTCTGGTGCCAACTTAACGGCGGCGGTTGGGCGCTGGCCACAAACGGCAACAGCAGTTGGAACAATTGGACGGCTACTCTGACGAACTTGGAGAGCGCCAACCTGTTTCAAGCTTATTCCGTGGACACCACCGGCAACTGCTCGCCCACCAACAAGGTTGAGTTCCTCTACATCCCCAGCGCCCCACTCACTGTCACCAACGCCGGGAATGGCAACATCACCCCCGTTGACAACGGCAAAATGCTGGCCATCGGCACCAACTACACCCTCACGGCTACAGCTGCCAAGAACTGGCTTTTCTCCAACTGGGTTGGCGGAACTGCTCTCCCTTACTCTGTGTTGTCTGAATCATCCAACTACACATTCCGCATGCAATCCAATCTCGTGCTGACGGCCAACTTCGTGACCAACCCATTTCTGGCCGTGGCGGGAATCTATAGCGGCCTGTTCTATCCAACCGACGGCGAAACCAACGCCGTGACGGAGGCCAGTTCCGGCTTTATCTCGGCCACCATCGCCACCAACAGTACCGGGGCTTACTCCGCCAGAGTGATGCTGGACGGCGAAACCAATTCCTTCAGCGGTTCCTTTGACTTGACCGGGACGGCGCAAACCAACCTCGCCCGCAAAGGCAAGACGCCGGTCAGCGTCACCTTGAGCCTGGACTTCAATCCCGCCGACGCCCTGATAAGCGGCTCGGTCAGCAATGAGGCGGCTGGATGGGATTCGATGATTCAGGCGGACCGGGCGGTCTTCAGCGCGACGGCCAACCCGGCGACAAATTACGCCGGGCACTTTACACTGCTGTTCCCGCCGGAAGCAAATGCCCCGTTGGAAAGCCCGGATGGCTATGGTTACGCCGCCGTCACCAACACACTGGCCGGAATTTCCACCCTGGGCGGGGCGCTGGCCGACGGCACGCCATTCCTCTGGTCGGCGCCGATGGCCCGGAACGGCCGCATCCCGCTTTACCAGTCCCTTTATTCCGGCAAGGGCAGCTTGCTGGGATGGATTTACTTTACCAACGAGCCGCCGCAAAACCTGTCCACGAACAGTTGGGTCAGTTGGATCAAGCCAGCCATTCCCAACACGTTGTATCCATTTGGTTTCACCAACCTCATCGGCGTGCTCGGCTCGCCCTACACGAACACCGCGAAGTCGGGAGTGCCGGTGTTGAACCTGCCTAACGCCAGTTTGCTCCTGACCAACGGCGACTTGACCAACGGCTTCTTGATATACACCAACATCGGCACCAACCTGACCAGCCATAACACGCTGACCAACTTGGACGCCGGAAACACGAATCTGTCGCCGACCAACCACCTGGCCATCGCGATCAACACCAACAACGGCGTCGTCACAATTACCTTCCGGGAGACGGGGGCGAAAACGAACACCGTCGCGCACGGAGCCGTTCTGCAAAACCAGCCCCAGACCAACGCCGCCGGCTATTTCCTGGGCACCAACGAGAGCGGCTCGTTCATTCTTGGCCCGGATTGACGCATGGCGGAGCAGTCCGTACCACGATAAGAAAAAGTCCTTCATTTCGGCAAAGATTTTACTATCCCGATTCCGAATCGGGAGATTACACGGATGATTTGATTGCAGAGTTGGGAGTGGGGAATGCAGAATGTTTCCAATCCGTGTAGTCCGTGTAATCCGTGGTCAATTCCTTTGTTTGCGGCTGGCCGCGCTGTGTTCATCCGCGGTTCTTTTCCGCGTGGATGCGCCGCGGGCGGGGATTCGGGGTCGCAGACGGGGCTTGACAAAAATTAGAGGCTATGATTGAATGGTCAGCATGAGGCACGAAGGCAACATAAAGGGCGGCATCGGGTTGGAGCCGGCCGGCAGCATTGCGGATTGCGGCTTCCGGCCCGGAGCGGCCTACAGCCCGGAGGGATTACAGATTGCGGATTTGACCGCAACGACCACAGCGCGCCCGGCCACAACCAAGCGAAATGAACCACGGATTTCCCGGACAAACAATTCGCAGGCAGGGATCCCGATTCCGAATCGGGAAGCCGTCCGGCCCGTGGACGCCTCGGTGAGGCGTCCCTACCCAACCACATCCGTGCCATCCGTGAAATCCGCAGCTTCGGTTCAATCTCTACCAAATCAGTCAGGTTTCCGATGCCCCCGGAACGCTGTTTTTTTGGGCCTTTTGCGCCTTTTTGCGGAAAATCATCACAAGTTACTTACTATCAACCACTTACAACTAGAATCGAGTGTTTCCAATTAAGCTCAATTAAGCCTAATTAAGGTTAATTAAGGTTAATTAAGCTAAAAAATGAATGTTTTTGGTGAGCCGCATAAGGCAAGGAGTGACGCAATCATGACTAAAATGGTAGGGATTCCGAGGCCCGCGCCGCAGGCTCCCAATTACGAAAATATGCAACATCGCTCATTGAAGTTTCCGCGCTGGCACCTCTTGGTCGCCGCCATCATTGCCGCGGCGGCCTGTCAGGTTGCCGCGCTCGGCGCGGCGGACGCCGGGGCGCTCATCCGCCTCAACCAAATCGGCTTTCTCACGGACAGCCCCAAAAAGGCCTTCTTGATGTCGGCCCGCCCGGAAAGCAACGCGACTTTTCAAGTAGTCGGCTCCGACGGCGCGGTCGCGCTCGCGGCCCCGGTTCCAATTCAGACCGGTTCGTGGAACGCGAATTATCCCTGCGTTTATCGGCTCGATTTCTCTTCCGTGACGAAGCCGGGGGTTTATTCCATCAAGGTCGGGGGCGGACTTCCCGCCGTCTCGCCTTCGTTCCGAATCGGCGCGGGCGGCGATCTCTATGCTCCCCTGCTCCGCAACGCCCTGTTCTTTTTCCAGGCGCAGCGCGACGGGCCGGATGTGGTCCCCGCCGCGCTGCACCGCAAACCCTCGCACCTGACGGATCAACAGGCATTCGTCTATAAAATCCCGGCCTTTGGCAGGAACGGATTGCAGGGCCGCCTGCAACAAATCGGCGGGCCGGTGGACGTTTCCGGCGGCTGGTTCGACGCGGGCGACTATCTCAAGTTTGTCGAGACGGCCAGTTACGTGGCCGCGATGATGTTGCAGGGCGCGCGCGATTTTCCGGCCCAAGCCGGCTCCGGCGCCGCCGCCGATTTCGCCGCCGAAGGCCGCTTCGGCTTGGATTGGCTTCTCAAGATGTGGAAGGACGACAACAAGACACTTTACGTCCAAGTCGGCCTCGGAGACGGCAATCAATACGCCACCGGCGACCACGACCTCTGGCGGCTGCCGGAGGCGGACGACAAATTAAATGTCCGCGCAGGCGCGCCGGAGTACTTCATCAAATATCGCCCCGTGTTTCCGGCGGCCTTGATGGAGGGCAAAATCAGCCCGAACCTCGCCGGACGCCTGGCCGCCGCGTTCGCCCTGGGCTGTCAAGTATTCAAAAACAGCGACCCCGCCTGCGCCCAAAAACTGCTGCTCGCGGCCGAACATATTTATGATCTGGCGGCGACCACCAATGTCACCGCGCTGAACTCCGCCTATCCGCGCGATTTCTACCCGGAAGACGAATGGCGCGACGACATGGAATGGGGCGCGGTTGAATTATATCTGGCGCTTGCCGGTGCAAACGCGCCCGCGCATCCGCCCGGCGCGGCTCCGGCCCGCTATCTCCGCGAGGCCGCCCATTGGGCGCGGGCCTGCCTGGATTCCGGCGACGCCGATTCGCTCAACCTCTACGACGTGAGCAGCCTTGCCCATTGCGAACTCTGCCGCGCGCTGGAAAACGCGGGCGCGCCCGGCGGCCTCGAAGCCGCGCGCGCGGACCTTCTGGGCGGCTTGAAAAAACAACTTGACAGCGCCGCGCGGCTTTCCGAAAAGGACGCCTTCGGCCTGGGCCTTCGCTATTCGACCAGCGACCTGGTCCCGCACATTCTCGGCCTGGTGATTGAGGCAAATTCTTATGACGGCCTGGCGCACACGGACGCCTGCTCGGATTTTGCACGGCGGCAATTGGATTTCGTTCTTGGCGCGAACCCGTGGGGGACGAGTTTCATCGTCGGCGCGGGGAGGACGTTTCCCTTTCACATTCACCATCAGATCGCCAATCTCGCCGGCTCGCTCGACGGGACTGGGCCGGTTCTTTTTGGCGCGACGGTGGACGGCCCGGCGCGCGGAAGGTCCTCCGGCAACGGCGGGTTGCCGGACGGGGCGCGGGCGGCTCCGTGGCCCGGCGGCGGCAATCCCTTCGCGGCCTTCACCGGCCAGGGCGTCCAGTACACCGACGACGCGGGAAGCTGGGCCACGGTGGAACCGGCGGACGATTACACCGTTCCCACCGTGCTGGTTTTTGCGAACCTGTCCAGCCATTGACTTGACATGAAAACTCCCGTGCAAATCGCAGCCAATCGGCAATCCGCAATCCCGCACAAAACGCCAGTGCAAAGGACGCAAAGGACGCAAAGGACGCAGAGAAAGAAAGCAGTTCCCTCTCTGAGATATTTGTGTTCTCTGTGGTTAAATCCGCAATCCGCAATCCGCAATCCGCAATTCCCCATCCCGCCCTTGACACGCTCGGCCCGGCCCCATAAAGTCACCCGTCTTTCAGAGGAATTGAACCGAAGCATAAAATGAACAAAGGCAAAATCGTCCAAGTGATCGGCCCGGTGGTGGATGTCGAATTTCCGGGGGAGCTTCCCGGCATCTACGACGCCCTCACCGTCGAATTTGACGTGCCCGGCCAGGGCAAAACCACGCGAACCCTCGAAGTCGAGCAACACCTCGGCGACAACTGGGTCCGCACCGTCTGCATGGGCTCCACCGAGGGCCTCAAGCGCGGCTACGAAGTCACCGGCACCGGCGCTTGCATTTCCATGCCCGTCGGCGACGCCATCATGGGCCGCATCTTCAATGTCGTCGGCGATCCGGTGGACGAGTGCGGCCCGGTCGTCACCGAGAAACGCTATCCCATCCATCGCGCCGCCCCGCCGCTGGTGGACCAGTCGCCATCGCCCCAGGTGCTGACCACGGGGATCAAGGTCATTGACCTGATCTGCCCGTTCCTGAAAGGCGGGAAAGTTGGGGCGTTCGGCGGGGCGGGCGTGGGCAAGACGGTGGTCATCATGGAACTGATCAACAACATCGCCAAGCTGCACGGCGGCTATTCGGTCTTCGCCGGCGTGGGCGAACGCACCCGCGAAGGCAACGATCTTTACCACGAAATGTCCGAGGCCGGCGTCATCAACCAAAAAGACCTGAACAAATCCAAGATCGCCCTCGTCTATGGCCAGATGAACGAGCCGCCCGGCGCGCGCCTGCGCGTGGCCCTTTCCGGGCTGGCCGTCACGGAGTATTTCCGCGATGAAATGAACCAGGACGTGCTGCTTTTTATTGACAACATATTCCGCTTCTCCCAGGCCGGGTCGGAAGTTTCCGCCCTGCTGGGCCGCACCCCCAGCGCGGTCGGCTACCAGCCCACGCTCGCCGCCGAAATGGGCGACTTGCAGGAACGGATCACCTCCACCAAAAAAGGCTCCATCACCTCCTTCCAGGCCGTCTATGTCCCGGCTGACGACTTGACAGACCCGGCCCCGGCCACGACGTTTGCGCACCTGGACGCCACCATCGTCCTCGAGCGCTCCATCGCCGAATTGGGCATTTTCCCGGCGGTGGACCCTCTGGCTTCCACTTCGCGCGCGCTCACGCCGGAAATCGTCGGCCAGGAACATTACGACGTTGCCCGCGGCGTGCAGCGCGTTTTGCAACGCTACAAGGACTTGCAGGACATCATCGCCATCCTCGGCCTGGACGAACTTTCCCCCGAGGACAAAACGACCGTCTCCCGCGCCCGCAAAATCCAGCGTTTCCTCAGCCAGCCCTTCACCGTCGCCGAAGTGTTCACCGGCCGTCCCGGCAAGCAAGTGCCTGTCGCCGAAACGGTGCGCGGCTTCAAGGAAATCCTCGATGGCAAACACGACGCGGTTGGGGAGCAGAACTTCTACATGAAAGGCGGCATCGGCGAAATCGCCGAAGCTTCATAATCATGCCCGCGACCTTAAAGCTCGACATCGTCACCCCCGAGGGCGTCACCTTTTCCGGCGACGCGGAGATGGTCACACTCCCCGCCTCCGAAGGCGAGATGGGCGTCTATCCCCAGCATGTCCCCCTGATGACCCAGATCGTCCCGGGCGAACTGGTGGTTCGCAAGGACGGCCATGACATATACCTGGCGGTGGGCGACGGCTTTGTGGAAATCACCAACGACCATGTCGCCGTCCTGACCGACATGGCGGTTCCCGCCGATCAAATTGACGAAGCGAAAGCCGAGGAAGCCCGGCGCCGCGCCGAGGCCCGTCTGGCCGAGCATATTGGCGACGAGGAAACAGCCGTAGTCCACGCCACCCTGGCCAACTGCATGGCCCAGATCGCTGTCAAGCGCAAGCGCAGGGGGCACAGGTGAGGGCCTCATACCATGACGCAGCCCTCATTTGAAGCCGCGCGCGAGACTTGCCGGAAGATCGCGGACAACATCGCCAAGATCATGCGCGGACAGGCCGGGCCGACGCGCCAGTTGCTCGCCGCGCTCGCCGGCGGCGGCCATGTGCTGCTGGATGATTTCCCCGGCACGGGCAAGACGACGCTGGCCAAGGCCCTCGCCCGTTCGATTGACGCGCAGTTCAAGCGCATCCAGTTCACGCCCGATTTGCTCCCTTCCGACATCCTCGGCGTGTCGGTGTTCAGCCAGCGCGACCAGGAATTCCATTTCCACCCCGGCCCGGTCTTCACGAACATTTTGCTCGCCGACGAAATCAACCGCGCCTCGCCGCGCACGCAATCCGCGCTGCTCGAAGCGATGGGCGAAGCGCAGGTGAGCGTCGAGGGCGAACGGCGGAATCTCTCGGAAATGTTCTTTGTCATCGCCACGCAAAATCCCGTGGAGTTCCGCGGCACCTATCCGCTGCCGGAGGCGCAGATGGACCGGTTCGCCATGCAGTTCATGCTCGGCTACGTCCAGCCCGAAGAGGAGGTGGCCATTCTGACCGCGCAGCAGCACAACCATCCGCTCGACGAGTTGAAACCCGTCGCCACGCTGGCGGAAGTCATCGCGATGAAGCGCGCGGTGGAAGAGGTGCGCGTGAGCGAGGAATTGAAACGCTACGCCGTGAACCTGGTGGCGGCGACACGAACGGCGGCCGGCGTGCAACTCGGCGCCAGCCCGCGCGCGTCCATCGCGCTGATGAAAACCGCGCAGGCGCTGGCCTTGTTTGACGGCGCGGATTTCGTCACGCCGGAACAGATTCAGTCGCTCGCGGTGCCGGTGATTGCGCACCGTCTGGTGCTGGAGCCGCAGGCGCGCTTCTCAGGCGTCACCGCGCGCGGCGTCGTTGAGGAAGCTGTCAAGAAACTGCCCGTGCCGGCGTGAATCCAATGCAGAGTGCAGAATGCGGAATGATGAATGAAGACGTCAAACTTGGTGAGGTTGCAACGTCTGAATGGCTTGCACTGCGGGAAGCGCCGTAGGCGCGGCATCTTTGTAGAATGAAACAGAAGAAGGATATCAAGCTCCGTCAGGAGCGGCATCTTTACTATTCCTAATTCTACGTTCTTAATTCCGCGCATGATCGCTCTCTACAAACCGATTTACTGGGTCATACGCGTCACGGAGGGCCTGTGGCGTTGGGCGCGGCGGCGGTTCACGCTGGCGGGGTTGGTCGCGGCGGGCGTATTCCTCGCCGCCGGCTTGGTCGGCCCGGACATCGAGAACACTGTAACCTATCAATCGTTTTCGCTTCTGCTGGCGTTTCTGCTGGTGGGGCTGGCGTCCTGCCTTTTCTTCCGCGCCACTTTTGCCGCAACGCGCTCGCTGCCCCGGTTCGGCACCGCCGGCCAGACGCTGCGCTACCGCGTCCAGATAAAGAACCTGACGTCGAAAACCCAAACCGGCCTGACGCTGCTCGAAGACCCCGCCGACTCGCGCCCGGCTTTTCCGCAATGGCTGGCGTTTCAACTGGCCGAAAACAGGCGCGTCCGCCCGTTCCGCATCGCGCAACGGCGCCGGGGAAATCCGTTCCGCATGGCAACTGTCAAGGAGGCGGAAGTGCCGCCGATGCCCCCGCGCGGCGAGGCGGAGGCGCGGGTGGAAGTGCTGCCGTTGCGCCGCGGGATTTTGCGGTTCGCCGGCCTGACGCTGGCGCGGCCCGACCCGCTGGGATTGCTCCGTTCCTTCAGCAAAATTGCCGCGCCGCAAAGCGTGTTGATTTTGCCGAGGCGCTATCCCCTGCCCCCCATCGCGCTGCCGGGCGCCATGCGCTATCAGGAAGGCGGCGTGGCGCTGGCGGCCAGCGTGGGGAGCAGCGAGGAATTTGTCGCGTTGCGCGAGTATCGCCACGGCGATCCGTTGCGGCACATTCACTGGCGAAGCTGGGCCAAGACGGGCAAGCCGATTGTCAAGGAGTTCGAGGACGAATTTTTTGTGCGGCACGCCCTGGTGCTGGATACATTTGACAACGAGCCGAACAGCGAACTTCTGGAGGAGGCCGTCTCGGTCGCCGCCTCCTTCGCCTGCACGGTGCTGACGCAGGAGTCGCTTCTCGATTTGCTCTTTGTCGGCAACCAGTCCTATTGCTTCACCGCCGGCCGCGGCCTGGCGCATGTAGATCAAATGCTGGAGATTCTCGCCTCGGTGGAAAATTGCGCGGACAAGGATTTTGGAACGCTCGAACAACTGGTGCTCAACCACATTTCCGCCGTGAGCGGCTGCGTCTGCGTGTTGCAACGCTGGGACGACGCGCGCCAACATTTGGCCAGGACATTGCGCGCGCTCGGAATTCCGCTGCTGGTGCTGGTCGTCGTGCGTCCGGGCGAAAAGAAGCCGGACGCCGGGCCGCTGCGCGACGAGCCGGAGAATTTCCACGTCCTCGAAATCGGGCAAATTGAAAAACAACTGGCGGAGTTGAAATGAGAGGATTAAGCAGAACCAAACCAAAGAAGATGTTCAAGCTCCGTCAGGAGCAGAATCTTCGTCCGGCAAATATGCCGCCCCTACGGGGCTTGAGGGTTTTGGTTCCGGGGCACTACAAAGAGGTCGCGCCTGCGGCGCTTGGCCGCAGACCACAACATGTTGGTTTGAAATTTGGGATGAAGATCCGGAGAGGATTTCCAGTAAAGTGAAATGAAGGATTACACTTCAAGTCTTCCGCCCCAAGGCAAGCCCACGCCGCCGTTCCTGCTGCCGGCCGCTCTTTTGTTCTGGGGCTGGCAATCGGGATTTCCTCTCGCCGGCGCCGTGGCGGGCCTGGCGCTGGAGAGCGCGCGGTTCATCCCGGCGCGCTGGGATTTGAAGGAGGAGGATTTCCGCCGCATCTGGAATTTCTGCATGCTGCTCTCGCTCGCCCTGGTGGTCTATGTCTTCACCGTCACCGGGGGAAGCGGCGCATGGAGCGGCCTGCTTCATCCTTCAACCGCCACGGTGACGCGCGACGCCAGCCTTACCGGCATCGCATTTCTTCGCTGGCTGCCGATGGCGTTTATCCTGCTCGTCGCGGCGCAAAAGTTCAGCGAGCGCGGCTCCGTTCCGATGTCGGCCATTTCCTGGTTTGCGCGCCGGTGGTGGAAAACGGGCGCCGGGACGCAACCGCGCATGGACCTCTCGTATCCGTATTTCATCGTGTGCTTGTTTTCCGCCGGCATCCACGCCAACAACGGTGGGCAATCCTATTTTTGCGGGCTGGCGGTTCTGATCGGATGGGCGTTGTGGCCGCTGCGTTCGCGGCGTTTCGGCACCGGCGTCTGGGTGGCCTCGCTGGCGGCGGCGGTCGCCCTGGGATTTTCCGGCGAGCGCGGCATAGGCGAATTGCAGCGGCTTCTCGCCGGTTACGACGCGCGGTGGATCGCGGCTTTTCTGCGGCAGCAAACCGACCCGTCCCAAAGCGACACGGCCCTCGGCCAGATCGGAAATATAAAACTGTCCGGGCAAATCGTCATCCGGCTCGAGCCGAAAACCGGCGGCACGCCGGCTTATTTGCGCGAGGCCAGTTACCGCACTTATCAATCGCGGGGACAAAGGTGGTTCTCCGGCGGCTCGCGGACCGATTTCTCGGACGTCCCGCCCGCGCCCGGAAGCAATTACCCATGGACGCTGCTGCCCGGCAGAACCAACACATCCACCGTTACCATTTCTTCCTACCTCAACGGCCGCTCCTCTGTCACGGGCGCCCCGGAAGGATTGCTCCCGCTGCCGGCGGGCAGCCGCCGCCTGGAGAACCTTCCGGTCTTCACGCTGCAAACCAACGCCACCGGCGCGGCGATGGCCTCGGGCCTGGGCCTGGTGACCTTCGACGCGCAGTACGCCGCCGGCGCCACTTTTGATTCGCCGCCCGATGCCGGCACCAACCGGCTGGATTTGACCGTGCCGTCCAACGAAGTTCCGGCGCTGGAGCAAGTCATCGCCGAAATGAAAATCACGGACGCGACCGCGCCGGGGAAACTGCTCGCTGTCAAACAATTCTTTGCGGCCAACTTCAGCTACAGCGCCTGGCTCGGACCGGACAAGGTGGCGCACTCCAACGAAACGGCGCTGTCGCGTTTCCTGTTGCAAAGCCGCAACGGCCATTGCGAATACTTTGCCACGGCGACGGTTCTGCTGTTGCGCGAGCTGGGGATTCCGGCGCGCTACGCCGTCGGTTACGCTGTTCACGAACCCTCCGGCCGCGGCTGCGTCGTGCGCGAACGCGACGCCCATGCGTGGTGCCTGGCTTGGAACGAGCGGACGCGAACATGGGAGGACTTCGACACCACGCCCGCCTCCTGGGTCGCCGAGGAAGCCAAACGCGCCTCGGTTTTCCAATGGCTTTCGGACGGCTGGTCCTGGGCTCATTTTCAATTCGCGAAACTGCGCTGGGGCCAGACCAACTTGCGCCAATACATCCTTTGGTCGCTCATCCCCGTGCTGGCGTTGCTGCTCTGGCAAATCCTCTTCCGGCGCGGGCGCGGACAGCGGCTGCGAACCAAAACCGGCGCTGCCGCCGCCGCGATTTCCTGGCCGGGGCTGGACTCCGAGTTCTACCTGCTCGAACGCAAACTGGCCGCGCGCGGCGTGCCGCGCCAGCCCGGCGAGGCGCTGTCCGGCTGGCTGGCGCGCGCGCTGGCCGACCCTGCCCTGGCCGGGTTGCGCGAGCCGGTGCGCGACCTGCTGCCGATGCACTACGCCCATCGTTTCGACCCGCGCGGCTTGAGCGCCCCGGACCGCGAATCCCTGGCGCGGGAAGCAAGAAGCTGTTTGGAGAAGCTGTCCCAACTGGAGTCGCATCCCGCGCGCCCGGCTTGAGATGGTATTTTATTCAAACTTGCACTTGACATTTTCGACGCGGTATGGCGTAATGGGCGCGAAACACGCTGGAAATTGAGAATGGAACATAGGCAATGAAAGGCTTTTTGTGAGCTTTTTCAATGAGTTAACCGTGGATCAAAGAGGGCAGTGGACAGCCGGTATTGACAACAACGGGGCCAAACAGAACAATCCCCGCGCTTGCCGGGGATTCCTGTTGTTTCCCCCCGGAATTCCGCCCGGGCTGTCAACATTCCAAAAAGCCGCTTCTTTGCAAAAAGCCGCCTCCAGCGTCACAATCCCAGCCGCCATATTTCATATCGCTGGCGGAACATGCCACAGCCTCAACGGTAGGGCGGCGCGGCAGCGCCGCCCTACCGAAGACTTCCGAAGGGTCGAAAGACAATCCGCATCCCACAGCAAAACCCCGTCCAAATAATCTGAAAAGGAGAGTCCCCATGAAACTACACCTGTCGAATCATCCCTCATCCCGCCGCGAGGCCGGCATTTTATGCGGCCTGGCATATCTGTTGGCGAAACCTCATGCCGCAACGGCGGCGAACCAATTCCTCCGGATACCGGCGTTGTCCGCGGGCGGAGGGCGCCGCCGGTTTTGGCCGGGGCCGGGGCTGCTGCTCGTCCTGGCCGCGCTGCTCGGCCTGCTGACGCCCGGGCGCGTGAGCGGCGGCACCCTTTTCACGACGAACACGACCATCAATGACACCAGGTATGACGGCCAGGACATTGACATTGACGGGTGTACCGTCACGGTTAATGGCTCGCATCTGTTCAACAGTGTGCTGGTCATCTACGGCGGCACGTTGAGCTTCGCCGGCGGGACGGTGCAAAGTATCGCCGGCGCCTTTTCTGTGGTCACCAACGGGACGGTTCTGTGCCAAAGCATCAACAACACCAACACCAACTCGAGCGGCCAATGGGCCGGCCAGGGCGTGACCATCTACGCGGGCATTGTGACGGTGGATGCGACCAGCGCGATTTCCGCCGACGGGCAGGGCTACACGGGCGGGCCTTCGGGGATCAGCGGGAACGGGCCGGGCGGCGGCGGCTACGTTGGCGGCGGCGTTGGCGGCGGCGGCTATGGTGGGGCGGGTGCAGGGCCAGGAGGCCAGCCGTATGGATCGGATGCCGTGCCAACGGACCTC
>Ga0181530_10000194_pt1 | contig 76137 bp, 71 predicted proteins | sample PEATcosm2014_Bin_42_FD_119769 | JGI IMG/M metagenome (GOLD analysis project Ga0181530, IMG submission 119769) | Peatland microbial communities from MTU Mesocosm Facility, Houghton, MI, USA - PEATcosm2014_Bin10_60_metaG | ecosystem: Environmental > Terrestrial > Soil > Wetlands > Peat | place...
CGACACCTCGCTAGCCGGAGGCGCCGTAGCCGCCACCACGCTGCTCGTCCTGAACTATCTGGTAGCCGAAGTTTCCGGCGGCAATCGCCGCTTCCGAAAATATATTCAGGGACAGCCCGCTCTCCTGGTGCACGACGGCCAGCTCATCGAGGCCCACATGGCCAGGGAGCATGTCAGCATAGATGAACTCGAACGCGCCCTGCGTGAGCACGGCGTCGCCACCTACAAGCAAGCCGCGCTCGCCGTGCTGGAATGCGATGGCTCCATCAGCGTGCTGAAGTACGACGACATCGAGCCGACCGCAACGACTCACCTCAACCGGCGGCGATTTCTGAAGAAGAACTAGACTTCAAAATATGGAAGGACTCCGCATCGAAGCCGGCCCAGTGCATCAATTCCCGGGTATTCTTGGGTCGATAATCTGCCGACTGACGGCTCATTTTTGGTTGATCGACACTCAATCCGGTCCTTTCAACATTACCGACAAGCCGAACTTCTTGGAATTAGAGGCCGAAATTGATCAGTACTTGGTCGAGGTTCCCAAGCTGGAAAGCACCTCGTCCGCTCTATGGCGACCGGGAATTGTTGCTCACTTTGAAAACCTGTTTAGGCTTGACGAATGGACTTCTCTCACCTGCCTGGCAGGTCCCGAAACGGATGCGATCAGCGTCGCGACCAAGCTGGATGCGGCCCCGACGTTGTCGGCCAGTTTCTTCGACCTTGTGGAGTCAGAAGCAGTCGCGTTCTTTCTCTACGTTGACGGGTGGTGGGAAGTGTACTCGAACGACTCAAATCTGGTCGATGAACTCAGAAAGCAGAAGGGAGTTTCCACGATTCAGTCGGCCAAATGGCTAAGGCAACAGTTCGGCGAGAGGTCTATCTAGAACTTGTGCTCTCAACCGGCGGCGATTTCTAAAGAAGAACTAAGTCGATCTAATGCTCGTGTGGTGGCGGGGCTTTGCCCCGCCAGTACGGGGCGGAGCCCCATCACCACACGACTGTATGTACGACCCTACGGTCGCGTCATCTTTTCCGGCTTAACCAGCGCATCAAATTCCTCCCCCGTAAGATGTTTCAGCTTCACTGCCGCCTCGCGCAGGCTCGAGTGCTCGACATGCGCTGTGTGCGCAATCTGCGCCGCCTTGTCGTATCCCACCTTCGGAGCCAGCGCCGTGACCAGCATCAGGGAATTCTTCACGTACCAGTCCACCTTGGCGCGATCGACTTCAATGCCCTTGACCATGTACTCCACGTAACCATGACACGCGTCGGTGATCAAAGTGACCGAGTGCAGGAAGTTATAGATGATCACCGGCTTGAACACGTTGAGCTCAAAGTTGCCCTGCGATCCCGCGAATCCCACGGCAGCCGTCGCCCCATGAACCTGCACGCAGACCATGGTCATCGCTTCGCATTGCGTAGGATTAACCTTCCCCGGCATGATCGACGATCCCGGCTCATTCTCCGGAATCGCCAGTTCGCCCAGCCCGCACCGCGGACCGGAAGCCAGCCAGCGAATGTCGTTAGAGATCTTCATCAGTGAAGCAGCCAAAGTCTCCATAGCGCCCTGGGCAAACACGATCTCATCGTGCGCCGAAAGCGCGGCGAACTTATTCGGATGCGAGTGGAAGGGAAGTCCCGTAAGTTCAGCAATCTTCGCAGCCGCCCGCACCGCAAATTCCGGATGCGTGTTCAGCCCCGTGCCCACCGCCGTCCCGCCAATAGCCAGATCGTAGAGCCCATCCAGCACAAGCTCCAGCCGCGTAATGTCGCGATCCAGCAGACTGGCCCAGCCGCCAAATTCCTGCCCAATGGTCAGAGGGACAGCATCCTGCAAATGCGTGCGCCCGATCTTTACCACGCCCTCAAATTCCTTCGCCTTGGCAGCAATCGCATCGCGCACGGTCTTGATCGCCGGAATCAGCGCGTTCTTCACCCGCTCCGCCGCCGCAATGTGCATCGCCGTGGGAAACGTGTCGTTCGACGACTGCGACATGTTGACGTGATCGTTCGGATGCACCGGCTTCTTCGACCCCATTTCGCCGCCCGCAATTTCAATCGCCCGATTCGAGATGACCTCATTCACGTTCATGTTGGTCTGCGTGCCGCTGCCCGTCTGCCAAATGCGCAGCGGGAACTGGTCATTCAGCTTCCCGGCGATCACTTCGTCGGCCGCAAGCACGATGAGCTTCGCGATGTCGGCAGGAAGTTTTCCCAGATCCTGATTCACCAGCGCGCAAGCCTTCTTAAGCGTGCCAAACGCTCGAATCAGCTCCGGAGGCATAGTGTCGCGTCCGATGTTGAAATGCAGCAGCGAGCGCTCGGTCTGCGCTCCCCAGTAAACATGCGCCGGGACTTCGATTTTGCCCATGCTGTCGGATTCGGTGCGGGTCTTTATTTTTGACGGCGTGACCGTTTCGGCGAGAGTAGACATGATGGAATCTCCTGTGCGCCGGACCAGAGCCGGAACCAAGATCGTCGGCGCGTATAAGGAACTGGACATTATACGGCGGATACCGTTTCCAGTTATCGAGCCGATCCATCGGGCAAGGACCGGGAAATTCTCCTCTCCCTCGCTTGGGCCAGGAGCTTCTGGTACCGCGAATCGGCACTGAGTTCATCAAAGATATGGTTCTCAGTAAGGCCATCAAGTGCGAAGCCAGTCTTCGGATCCGCCATTTCCTCGAGTATGTCTAGGGCCTCATTTCGGTGTCCCAACCCGACGTGTATGTATGCAGCAAAAATAGGGTAGGCCGAGCCCTTGTGAACCATGTCTTGCAAAACTGTGAGAAGCTTCCTTGCTTCATCCGATTGCCCGTTGGCGGCTAACACATACCCCGCCTCGCCGATCGTGCGCGGATTGCTTGGATCCAACGCCAAGCCGGTGCGCGCTTCCTTGAGCGCATCGGATGGATGTCCGGTTTCCATGTCAATGAGCGCCAAAGTCTCATGCGGCTGGCCCAGGTCCGGCGCCAGTTCGATGGCCTGCCGGAGCCGGGCTTTCGCCTCCTCGTATCGGCGGGCGGCATAAAGAAAACTCCCTTCGTCGGCGTTGATGATGGCCGAGAGCGGATCGAGTTGCCGCGCATGCTCCATTTCCGCCAGCGCTTCGTCTTGCCGGTCTGAAAAAAATAAGTAGAACGCGAACCAGTGATGAGCCGTGGCATAGTTGGGATTCAGTTCGAGCGCCCGCCGGAATTCATGTTCCGACTGGGTCCAGTTCGACGCACCGTCGGTGAGCGGAATAAGCCCCAGCGTCGCGTGGGCCTCGGCCAAGGTGTCATCCAGTTCCAGGGCATGGTGGGCTGCCGCGTCAGCCTTTGCAAAGCTTTCTCGCATCTCAACGCTGTTGAAATGCGGCAACAGTGCATAGGCATTCGCTAAGCCCGCATAGGCAGGGGCGTAGTGGGGATCGCGGTCGATGGCCTGCCGATAGTAGTCCGCGGACTTAGCCAGGTCGGCAGCGGTCCGCTTGTTCCAGTGGAAGCGTCCCATCAGGCAGAGATCGTGTACCTGCGGATCGACAGGATGGGATCTTGTTATCTTGACGTCGTGCTGCGCACTTAAGGTGCCACCCACCTGGCTGGCGATCTCCTGCGACAGTTCCGCTTCCATTCCCAATAGATCTCCCAGGTTACGGTCATATTTCTGCGCCCAGAGATGGCGGTCTTCGGTCGCATCGATCAGCTGGACCGTGACCATCACTCGGTTGCCGGAGCGCGCCACCGCCCCCTCCACAATAGCTTCCACTCCAAGTTCCCGGGCGATTTGAGTAATTGGCTCGCTGGTCTGTTTGTATCGCATCGCCGAGGTTCGCGAGATGACTCGCAGGGGAAGCAGCTGCGCGAGGTCTGTAATGAGCTCTTCGGTGATACCGTCGGCGAAATATTCCTGACCGGAATCGGGAGACAAGTTTCGCAGAGGCAGTACCGCGAGGGAATGGATTGGGGCAGAGTGGCGATGCTGTTTCTGGCTTTCAAAAAGCCAAAGTCCGAGGCCGGACAAAACTCCAGCGGCAAGCGCCACGAACATCCAACGGCGGCGAACGGAATGCCTGTAACCAGGTGTAGCTTCCGATGCTCCCGGTTCGCTGGCTACGGGCTGGGGTGCTGAAACTGCCGGAGCAACAGCCGGAGCGGTGAGCTCTGGGTAGCTCACCTCCACCGGGACCAGAAAACGATAGCCCTTCTTGGCGATGGTCTCGATGAATTTGGGGTTTTCCGCCGAGTCGCCCAACGCGTCCCGAACCTTCTTGATGGCGACATTGATGCCCTGTTCATAGTCCACGAAGGTCGCGCTGTCCCACATCCGTTCGCGCAGTTGGTCGCGTGTGACCACCCGCTGTGGGTTCTCCACCAGGACCATGAGCAATCGCAAAGGCTTCTCCTGCAATCGGACGCAAGAGTCCTTGGTGCGCAATTCGCCCTCGCTCGAGAGCAATTCGAATTCGTCAAACCTGTACTTTCGGTTGCCCACGTCAAGAAGTGGAGTTACTCGCCAACGACCCTGGGGTAGATGCTCATTTTCGCCGAGCCAACCGACATTTACAAGGGCGGAAGCGGCAGGCTTCCAGTTTTTCGGATAAGTTCGGTAAGTCATTCATAACCATGGAAATTTCGCTGTTAAGAAGCAATTCATACGCATTTAAGTCGCGGGAAATTGACCTCGCCGTGCAATTCAAGCATAAGGAAACATCTCCGGGGCACGAGTGCCGCTGAAGGTTCTTGGCGCTCTGCCTCGGAACAAAAATGGAGGAGGATACAATGAAAGCATTTGTGTGCAGCGTGTTGTTGATACTGGTGACAGCGGCCGCTCAGGGGCAGGGTGCCGGTTCAAAAGGCAGAACTACCGAGTCCCCGACGACGCCAGGATTCCAGGGCACTGTGAACAACTACGGCGTCGGAATGAACCCTGACGAGGAATGTCGCCATCCCGCGAACGGACACCCCGCGTGTTCCCAATGGTTCAGGTTCAAGTTCCAGGCAAACAATGATGGGACAGTCAATGCTCCATTCACCATCACGAACGATTCGATGAACGGATACTGCGGGGCTGTCACTTTTGTCGTTCGCGATAGAGCACACCCTCCGGGGCGTATTCTTGGCACATTCACCTCGGAACGTTGGTGCATCAGGGGCAAGGGAGCGGATACCGGTTACCACGAAAGACGTAAAACCGTATCATGGTCCTTCAGGACGGACCCTATCGTAGGGCAAAGAGGAGCCGACCTTTATGGGTATGCGGTTAACTACGAGGGCACGGGGTTAAACTTTGCTCAAGTGTTTCCGGGAGAAGAAATAGCCGTGAAGATAGGCGAAGCCATCCTCACTGCTGGATCGGATTCTCAAGATGAGGATACGGAGTAGAATAGGCGGGTGCCCCACTCAACCCTTGTGGTGGCTTGAGTGGGGCATTGCCCTCTGCAGCGCCGCCAGATCGCTTCCTGCTTGACCTTACACTGCCGGGTGCCCCACTTCTCTCGCCCTTCGAGAAGTGGCCTGCCGAATCGCCGACTTTCACCCCGCGCCGGAGGGTGGTTATTGCAAGCTCTGCTTGCAGCGGGCCTTTGATCTTTTTCCATCAAAAACCGGCGGATGGAGCCACCTGCCGGGGAAGTATGAAGCGGGTTTGTCTTTTTGAAATTGACCGAAATGACGGCACGCCACGTCGCACGCTTTTCGAGAAGCTCGCCCTGAGGGACAGTCGAAGCGTGGCCTGCCGAAGCGCCGGCCCCGCTCGACTCCGAATCTCGCGCGCGAATTCTCGCGCCGCGAATTCTCGCTTGACTTACCAAGTTACAATAGAAGTAGGTCAGTCCTAACCGCACCGCGTTCTTTGACAGCGTTTCTTAAGCAAACCAAGGGAAGCCCGAGCCAGTTCACCGAAGCCCCCGCCGGCCCATCCCGAACGTCTGGACTGAAAACTGAGAACGGGGAACTGAGAACTAAGTACTAAATCCAATGCGCTCAAGACTTTACCTCTAACTCCCATCCGCTCAAGACTTTGGCAGGGAATTCCCGCTAAAGTCTTGATTCCAATAGACCGGGGGGGAGGGGGTACCCGTGGACTTAGCGAAAAAGCGCGATTCCGCGAAGAAGCAGCATTCCCCGCGCCGTTCCAGCGAGATCGAAGGCCCGAGCCAATCGGCCGTGGCGTAAAACGTCGGCGCCGCACCAGCCCGCGAAGCCGGCAAATTTTTCTACGCTGCTGCCCCGCGACGTTGACCCTCTTCGTCAGAACGGGTTGGGAGGCTGCGCGGACGCGTTGCTCGTTCGATGATCGGCACCAGCCGCTCCGGGAGCTCGCTCTTCATCACGTATTCATCTACCAGCCACAGGATCCGCTCCGGCATCTCGGCGTACGCCGAAAGCAAGATGATGGGCAGGCTGGGAAACCGTTGCTTGATATGGCAGGCCACGGCTTCCGCGTCGATGCCTTCCGTTTTATACTCCAGCAGAACCGCGGCCACCCGCGTTTCCTCCAACATCTTCAGCGCCGGGCGGGCGCTCGACGCGATCTGGACCCGATAGCCATGAGATTCCAGAGCCGCCTTGCGAAGCTCTAATGCCTGTGGCAGGTCGTTGATGTACAACACAGTGGGAGAGTCCATTGCAAATCTCCTAGGTAGTTACACGTTGGATTTGGCTCGCCGTTGCCCGACGTGCATGACAACCCAAGACAATAAACTTACGCCACGACCTGGTGACGCGTGAGAGCTGAGATAGCCTTCCGCTACGGCGTGGCCATGAGCACAAAATACTCAGCCAAGAGGATGCCTGTCTGGTCAAAATTGAACACTTTTCCCAAAGTTCTTCAACGGGGTGGGTTAACGCGGGGCTGTCTTTGTTCGCTGTTGGTCCGGTGGAATCTTGTTCCCACCGTGATAGGTACATTATAATACGTACAAGCAGGCCAGCACAAAATGTTCCACGTGGAACATTTTGTACGTACACCTGGGGCTGCGAAGAGAGGCGGCCTGGCCGCCGCATATTCGGCGATTCGACTCAGATCGACTTCCCCGGGATCGCCATCACATCCTCCACCAACCCGACTTCCTTTTGCACGAACGGCTCGGCGTAGGTGACGCCGCCGAGCATCCCGTAGAAACGGGCCATGGATTCAATCCGTGCCCGAATCTCTTGGTGTGCGGGAAAGATTCCGCTGCCGGCCTCCTGGTCGGTGAACTGAGACTTGTAGGCCATCAGCGAGGCGAAACGCGTTTCGAACTGGCCGGTGATGTCCACCACAAACGTAGGCCGCACGTCGCGGTACAGGCTGGCGTAAATGATTTTGAAAGGACGATGAGGCGCAGCCGAATCGGCAGTGGGGTCACTGAGGGCTGACGGATGAGAACTGATGGCTAACTTCGCCAGGCCCGATAGGAACGCCGCTTCGTAGCCGAGAATCGAGGCGGTGTAGTGATCCGGATGCCGTCCTTCCCAGTAGGGAAGAATCAGCACGCGCGGACGTTGTTCGCGGAGTACGCGGACGATCTTCAAACGATTCTCCCAGGTATTTTCGACGCGGCCGTCGGGGATGTCGAGCGCGTGGCGCCAGGAAATTCTCAGGATGCGAGCCGCCTCCGTCGCTTCGCGCTCGCGATCCTCGGCGTTGCCGCGCGTGCCCATTTCACCTCGCGTGAGGTCGAGGATGCCGGTGCGGTATCCGCGCTCGGCCATCTTGAGCAGGGTTCCGCCGCAGGTTTGTTCCACGTCGTCGCGGTGCGCGGCTAGGGCGAGAATGTCTAGGGGCATTTTGTAATTTGGTAATCGGATAATTTTGTAATCTAAAACCCACCGACCTCTTCGCTCTTTAATTACCAAATTACCCGATTACAAAATTACCAAATTGCTTTACGCGGCTGGCTTCGTCGTGCGCCGGTTCGCCAGCACGAAGGCCAGTCCGAACATGAAGAGCGCAAACAGCACTAACGTCAAAATCGATGCGGTCAGCGAGAATGCGAACGAAAACGAACTGGGCGCATCGGGGTACATCAGCGTGCGTAGCGCTTCGACTCCGTAGGTCAGAGGATTGGCGTACATGAGCCAGCGAATCCATCTTGAAGCCTTGGACAGAGGGAACAGCGCTCCGGAAAGCAGCCACAGCGGAATCAGAAATAGATTGATGATGGCGTGAAAGGCTTGCGTCGAATCCATGGGCCAGGCGATGGCGAAACCGAGCGCGGTCAGGGCGAACGACACCAGAAACACGGTGAGCGCGATCAGCCCGAATGAGGCGAGCGTAAAGTGCACGCCGACGAGCGGCGCGAAGACGAGGAAAATCAATCCCTGGATGGTCGCGAGCGTGGTGCCGCCCAAAACTTTTCCCAGAACAATGGCCGCGCGCGGCACCGGAGCCACCAGCACCGAAAGCAGGAAACCCTGGTTGCGGTCTTCAATTACCGACATCATGGTGAAAATCGCGGTGAAGAGCACGATCATCACCAAAGTGCCGGGATAGAAATAATCCAGATAGTTCTGCTGGCCAGCGCCTTGACCGGAACGAAAAGACGTTCCGAAGCCGCTGCCGAGGACGACCCAGAACAAGAGCGGAGAAAGAATGACGCCCACCACGCGCGCCCGCTGCCGATAGAAGCGCACCACCTCGCGCCACCAGAGCGTAAAGGCGGGCAGCAGGACTCCGGCGGACGCGGGAGCGGCTGCTGTTGCCGGGAAGGTTGCCGTTTGGGTGGACATTGATCTTAGTTTAGCAGCGTCGGAATAGGGCCCGCCGGAGTATCAACGAATCTCGTAGAGATACGCGTCGTGGATATACTTTCCGCCGATTTGGGTGTTGCCGAGTCTGGCGCCTTCCACCGACGCGGTCTTCCCAAACACAGAACGCAGAGCTTAATAAAAGGGCTGCCGTGGGCTGATCAACTCGATTCTCGAAAGCTGCTCCGAACTTGACGGGAGGCGCTGCGTGACCTTTGAGAGTTCTTCGTATGCCTTTCTCGGCCCGATGTCATCCACTTTAGAAGTCGCAACCAATAAGTGCCACGCATCCGAATCGGATTGAGACAGCCAAAGCGCACCATCGGCAGGGAAGGTCTTGTTTCCGCGCAACATATGCCAGAGAGATTTTCCAAAATCAATGTCGGTGACGGTCAAAGCCTCTACATATGCCATTACCATTTTCCTCGAATCCATTCCATCACACCAGAAGCAGTCTCCGTAGACGCTTCATACAACGCTCGAGCTTCCAACTCATCCACAACGTCATAGCGCTTGCCGTCATCCCAGTCTTTGACCGTACTCCAATTCACCCTAAGCTTGGTGTCGGTTTTCATGTCATTCTGCAAATCGGCCCAGAGTGCGCCGTTTAACTTGAACAGATTCTCCAGGTCGTGAACGTACATCGCGTTTACGAACTGCTTGTCGGGGAAATCGAACTCCTTCACCGCGCTAGCTAGACAAGATTTCAATGCGCACTCAACGGCAAGGCCCGTCATGTAATAAGCGCCAGTCCAAAACTCGTTTTCCAAGAGCACGCGAAATTCTTCGAGCCTGCTGCCTGCCAGCGTTCGCAGCGTGTCGCGGTTCAATCGCGCAATGGGCACGCTTCATTTTACAACGACCCAGGGAACAGAAGACGCGGCAAACGCAATATCCGCCAAGTCCTGCCAAAGATGGATCGACGCAACGCAAGCTGCCTTTCTTTCATTAGGAAGGCTTTTTCTTGGCTTTTTTCTTGCCGGTTTCTGCAGCTGGCTCCGCATCTTCGTTCCAGAAGCGGTGGCCGGTGCGATGGATGAAGACGTCTTCCAGGGTGGGCTTGCTTACGCTTAGCGACTGGATTTCTCCGGGGAAGGCTTCTACTACATCGGGAACGAAGCGATGCCCACTCTCGATTTCTATGCGGACGCGGTTGTCCATGACGGTGGCGTCGACTTGAAACTTGCTGCGAATGCGGTCGGCCAAGGTTTGCGGGTCGCGCGCTTCGAGCAGAATTACGTCGCCTCCGATCTCGCGGGTCAGGGCTTCGGGCGTGCCTAGCGCTACCAGGTTGCCTTCGTTCAGGATGGCGAGGCGGTCGCAGCGTTCGGCTTCTTCCATCAGGTGAGTGGTGACGATTACGGAGACTTGCTCCTGATCGCGGAGGATTTGGAGATATTGCCAAAGGTCGCGCCGGGCGCCGGGATCGAGGCCGGTGGTGGGTTCATCGAGCAGCAGAACTTCGGGATGATGGAGCAGGCCTTTGGCGAGTTCGATGCGGCGCTGCATGCCTCCGGAAAAAGTTTCCACGCGATCGGCGGAGCGGTCGAGCAATCCGACGCGGGTGAGGATTTCGTTGATTCGCGTTTTGAGTTCGGGACCGCGCAGGCCGTAGAGGTGTCCCTGATGCCAGAGGTTTTCGTAGGCGGTGAGTTTGAGATCGACGCTCTGGGCTTGGAAGACCACGCCGATGTGGCGGCGCACGGCCCCGGGCTGGCGAACGGCGTCGAAGCCGGCGATGGTGGCGCTGCCGGAAGTCGGGACCATGAGCGTGGAAAGAATTCGGAAAAGAGTAGTTTTGCCGCTGCCGTTCGGGCCGAGAAGTCCAAAGAGTTCGGCGGGGCGAACGTCGAAGGAGACGCCGTTGAGGGCGGTGCGGTCCTGATAGCGATGGACGAGGTCGCGAACGGAAATGATGGGCTGGCCGGCTTGTCCGGCAGGCTGAGTGGGGGGAACCACGTCGATCGCAGTTGAATTCGAGGTCACAGTTCATTCTACGACGCGGACGCGGCGATTATCATCTGGGAGAGCCGATCCATCGATGGGGCCGGATTTTCCGTAGAGGCGCAGCCGAGTCGGGCGGCGGGGGAGACGGGGCAAGCCCCGTCTCTACACAAGAATGCTACGCGGCGACGGGCTTCTGATCATGGCCGGGGGCGCGCTCTTCGAACGCTACCGGGACATGACGCCAGACCTGGATCGCTAAAACTAAGGTGGTGGCCAGCAGCAGCGCGCCTACGGCGACGTGGACTACGGTCGAGATCACCATGGGCAGTTCGGGTTGCGCTGCGCCTCTTCCCCACATGACGCGGGTTACGAAGGCCAGAAAGCCGAGGCAGAGTTGCGCGACCATCAGGCCGAGCATGGCGATTGCCGGGCGGCGGACGGCTTCGACCTGCGAATAAACGGAGAGGGCGCGGACCGTAGTCCAGGAGAGGACGATGGCGACGACGACCGCGTTGATGACATGCGGCCACCAGCTTAAGCCATGATGGCGGAACATGGCTCCGAGGATCAGTTGCACATAGAGCACAAAAATCGAGAGCAGGGTCAAAGTGAAAAGAGCGGGGCGGCGCTGGTCGAGTTCGGTGCGCGGTTGCTCTTCGACCCAGCGGCGTCCGGTGAAGACGGCGATGGCGACGGCGATGCAGAAGAAGGTCTGGGCCAGGGCGGCGTGGGCGCTGGAGATGGGTGCGGGCAGAAAAAATAAGACCGTCAGTCCGCCGAGGATGCCTTGCGCGATTACGGTCGCGAGCGCGGCCAAGCCGAGAAAGCGCAGCCACCGGCGCTTTTCTGCGCGCCAGGTCCAGACGGCCAGGATGATGGTTAGCAGTCCTATGAATTCCGCCACCATGCGATGGCCATGTTCGTACTTAACGCCGCCAACCATCTGCGGCATTTTGTAGAAGGAGCCGAAGCTAGTCGGCCAGTCGGGGACGGATAAGCCGGCGTCATTGCTGGTGACGAGCGCTCCGGCGACGATCAGGAAAAGGGTGGCGCTGGCGGTGAAGACGGCGAAGCGGTGCAGTCCGCGATGGTACGGAATTTCGATGCTCTTCACGATGGCCCCCATAAAAAACGAGCGATGCTGCGTTGCGTGGGATGGTCTCCGAAACGCATTAGTTTAACAGACGAATGGGTGCGCGGGGCGGTCGGCGCAGGTGCCGAGCTTCGCTCGGCTTGGACCCTTCGGCTTCCCCCTCGGCTTCGCTCGGGGCTTCGGCAAAACAGGGCAGGCTCGCGAGGGCGCCCGTCCCCACACGAATCTAGTACAGCGGCGGCTGGCCTGGCGGGCGCGTCTTCCAGCGGCGATGCACCCAAAGCCACTGGTCGGGATAGCGGCGGATGAAGTCTTCGATGACTTTGGTGAATTTTGCGGTGTTGGCTACGGTATCGGCTTCGTTGTCGCCGGTGCGAATTAGCTCGACGGCGGGATCGAAGCGCAGGATGTATTTGCGCAGTTTCGAATCCCACACGGTAAAGCCGGGGACTACGGCGGCGTCGGTGCGCAGGGCAATGCGGGCCAGGCCGCTGGCGGTGCAGGCGGGGACGCCGAAGAAATCGACAAACACTCCTTGCGGCGGGGTCATGTTGGTGTCCATGAGAATGCCGACGGTTTCTCCGGCGCGCATAGCGGAGAGCAGGCCGCGCACGAAATCGTCCTTGTCGACGGTGCGGTTGCCGTGCATGGTGCGGTAGCTTTGGAGGAGAGCATCGATATAGGGATTGTCCAGGGAGCGCATGACGATTGACAGCGGATGGCCCTGCAGCGAGTGAGCGAAGGCGGAGAGCTCCCAGGCACCGAGGTGGCCGGTCAAAAACAGAACGCCTTTGCCGCGAGCGTAGGCGCGCTCAAAGTTTTCAAAGCCGTCGTAGACGACGACGCGCGCAACATTCTCTCGGGTGTAACGCGGGAAGAGGCAGACTTCGGCGAACTGGCGTCCGAGAGAAATGAATTCGCCGCGAACCAGGCGGCGGCGCTGGCGCGGCGACATTTCGGGGAAAGCGAAAGTCAGGTTGCGCATGCCGACACGGCGCAGGCGCCGGTGAAGAGCATAGACGGCTAACCCCAGTGTGATGCCGCTGGCGCGCGCCACGGGACGGGGGAGCGCGCCGAGCAGCTTGATCCACGGCCATACTAGAGCGTATTCGAGGCGTTCTCGCAAGAGGCAGTACCCAGTACCAGTATCCAGTTCTCAGACTCCAGTCAGCAGCAGTGAATTGGAGACTGAGTACTGGTTACTGAGTACTGGGTACTTCATTTTGCCGCCTGCTGGGCCCACTTGGCTAGGGTGCTCAAGAAGGGATAGGCATCTTTGGGAGCTTCGATTTCTCCCTTGAGCGTCGTCTTGAAGGGCACCATGCGGCCGTAGAATTCGCGGGTGCTGTCCTTGTCCTGCTTGATGACGGCACCAGAGAGTTCGAGACCGGCGAAGAGGCCGCGGGAGCGCGAGTAGGTCAGAACCTCCGCCCGCATCTTCCAATCGGTATCGGCGGAGGCGTGGCGTCCGACCGGGCCGGCGGCGGCGCTGGCATCGGCGCCGAGCTTGAACTTGCTGGAGAGCAGGTTGTTCATGCCGTTCTTGTTCATGATCAGCATGACGACATCGGTTGCCTGGCCGCCGATCTGGAAGCCGAAGCTGCCGCCGCCGATGACGAAGAAAGCGGGCGCGCTCCAGCCTTTTTCGGTGCGGCAACTGGCGACGCCTTTGCCATAACGGCCGCCGAAGACGAATCCTCCGTTAAGCAGGGACGGAACCACGGCCACACAATCGGCCGAAGCGAGCACTTCTTCGGGGATGCGCTGGTCCGGCGCGGCCTGAATTTCGTCGAGCACCGTGCCGGCGGCCTCGACACGTCCGGAAGCCTTGGTGTTGGGCTCTTCACTAGGGGCCTTGGTGGTGTCGTCAGCGGAGAGAATCGTCGTTTGGAAACATGTCAGGAAACAACACAGCAGCAGAACGAGGAGATTTCGCATCATGCCTCACTTGGGAGATGGAAGTATGGAATCTATTGTCTCTGATTCTATTCGATGCGGGCTCTGGAACGGGGGATACCGGGGGAGTGATCAGGGTGAGTCAGGGGTGCAAGGCCAGGTTTCGAGGTTTCAGAGTTTCAGAGTTTCAGAGTTTCAGAGTTTCAGAGAATTGCGAGCGGGGCTCGATGCATTTCAAGTTCGGGTGAAAGGCAAAAAAATGCGGGGCTGAAAGCGGCGACCCTAATCTCCGTTTCCAACCCCGTCTCCCAGGTTCTGTGGTAGGTGAAGCGAGTATGCGGCAGGTGGGAAAAGGGGACAAGATTACCGAGGTCACTGTACGTTGGTAACCGACGGAAGTTGACGAGTTCTAGAACATGCTTCGCAGGTCTTTTTACTATTTGCGTTCGTGCAGGGTCCGTTTGAGCCGGAGTCGAGGCGACCGTCGGCATGCACTCCGGAATGGCAGGTTGGCTGGAGACGGGCCGTCCCTGCGAGGTTGTTGGTGTAATCGAGATTAATCAACAGTTGGGTCACTTTGCGGCATAAAATGTTCGCATTCCAAGAAGGTGCGCATGAAAATCATTCTGCCGTGGTTCCTATTTCTGACGATTCTTTCCTGCGCATCGTTGGCTCAGGGGCAGTCTCCTACCGCTGAAGCCGCACCGACCTTCCGTGAACCGTTTACGCTAAAACTGCGGGTTGACAAACAGCACTACTACGAGCAGCACTTCGACAACGTCCCCTACGTCGCGGGGAGTGACGTGTACCTTTTTGTTGACGATCATTTCGGGGTGAATCTCACCGATACGAAGGCTGAATTCTTAACAGTGACCTATCAGCCAGACGGCGGAAAAGCCGACATACTGTTCTCATTCACGCAGGAAACCGACGGAAAAGGGAACCCATTTATGATGTTGAGCGTCCAGAACAAGTTAAATCGCGGGTTTTCTTATGATGCCCTCATGACTGTCCCAACAAAAAAGGAAATACTCGAAACTCACGTTCTGCCCGTAGAGGCACGTCTCAGTAGCTTTGAGTCTTGGCCTCATCCCATTGTGCAGCTTGTATTACGGAATTTCCGGTTTTCTGGTAGCCCCGCGAAAAGCGGGGGAGCCACCCCAAAGTGAGGCCGCGTGGCTCAACCGTTGAGAACACTTAGCAACTAACTGAGAATTGATCCCGCTCCACGCGCCGCCGTTGACTCGACTGCCAGCCGAGTCTACGATTTTGTTAAGGAGGATGGAGCATTCTCCCGTGGCTAGCTGACCATCGTCCGAGATTCGCTCCTCCGCCCGAGAGCGTGGAATGAAACTGAAAACCTTTCTCACTGCCGTGATGAGTCTTCTGAGCATTCTTGTACTTGGGCTTGGAGGCGCGCGGAGAAATGCGTTCTGGTTGTGGATAGGATTTGTGTGTGCCCTGGTGTCGGGAGTCTTCGTTCAACTGTTTATCAATCGCATAAAGAATGATGTTGAATCGGGTCGCAGGTAAGAAGACACTCGCCTTTTTGGGGATGGTTGTTGTAACCCGCGATTGCTCTAACTGAAAACTGTTGGCGGTGATTCCTCGACTCCCAGGTTCTGACTGTGCAGAATTGACCGTTCTTGAGACCGTCTCCGGGAATAGAGTTTCCTCCAGCTAAGCACCATCCGGAGGAGCCAATGTCAAACCAACATTCTGTCACCAAACGCCACCGCCGCCCGAAGTCGGTGAAGCGTGCAGACTATTCCGCACGAACCATGGCGGCGGTGAAGGAACTCGAACTGGCGGCGAAGCCAAAAGCTAAGTGAGCATGCGGGGCTAAGTGTTGGCTCGTGCCAATGGAACGCGGGCGGCCGACGGGGCGTCGGCCAAACTGCCGGCTGGGAGCCTGGCCCCGAGACCAAAACCTACTTAGCCGTTACCAGCGAATGCGTGATGGCGTGGACCGACAGGGCGATGCGGTTCTGGACTCCGACTTTGCGCATCAGTTTCGCGACGTGAGCTTTCACGGTGCGCTCTTCGATGCCGAGGGCTGAGCCGATCTCTTTGTTGGAACGCCCGGCAACCAGCATCTCGAGGACTTCCTTCTCGCGATCGGTAAAGGTAATGCGACCGGCGGGGAAGATGCGGCCCGGGGAGGCGCTGACGCGTTCGATGAAAGTCGAGAGCACGCGGCGCGGAGCCCACACCGAACCGAGATTTACGACGCGAAGAGCCTGAATAAATTCGGCTGGAGCGGCCGCCTCGTCCACGTAACCTTTGGCGCCGGCGGCGATGGCTTTGAGGACGCTTTCATCGTCCATGCCAGAGCCGGTCACGATGATGCGCAGGTCGGGCCGCACGGCTTTCATGCTGGCCATGATGTCATACAGGTTCTGGCCGCCGCGATTGCCCAGCAGGACCAGATCGATGGCTTGCAGTTGGCCGAGGTCGGCCAGCGAGGCGGAGACCAGTTCCAGATCGGGCTCGGTATCGAAGAGGGCGCGGAATCCCACAAACCGCAGCGGATCGCTCTCCACCACGGCAACGCGTATTAAGGGTTTTCTGGCGACGGCAGCTTTCATTAAGGTTTCCCTGTTAGGATTGCATCCTGTTCAAGCTTGCCTGAACCGGCGGAGAATTGGAACGATTGGTCATCGAGACCAATTACGGGGGTAACCCCCAGAATCAGGCATTGCGGAGGAGGGTCTGGCCGTGAATCGAAGGCGAATACTGCGGTATGGTGCAGGGATCCTGATGATGGGCATGATGGGAGCGGGGCTGCGGTTGGCGCAGGCGCAGGCGCCAGCGGCGCCGCAATCTTCCACCCCAGCGCAACCTTCGGCGGCGTATCAGCCGAAGTTTGCGGGCGATCCGGCGCGCTCGGAATCGGAAGCGCAGGCGCTTGCCTACATGCGAACGATGCTGCGGGCGCAGCACGAGTACAAGAAACGGCATGACAAGTTCGCGGATTCGCTGGAGGCTCTGGCCGGGACCGGATCCTTCACCAAGCGCATGGCGCACTCGACCGACCGCGGGGATTACACGGCCAGCTTTCGTCCGCACCATGAAGGTCCCGATCACGACGGTTTCGTGTTTACCATGACGCCGCAGCACATGGACAGCGAACATCGCTCATTCTATGCCGAAGACGATGGCGTCATTCATGCGGACGATCAGAAGGCCGCGGATCTGGATTCGCCGAAGGTGAGATAAAAAGGGCAGCGAGCTCCCAACTTTTTGTGCGTGGACGTAGTTGGGGGAGCATTATCCGGAACCGCTGCCCTTTGGGCTGGTTGGTCCATCGTCGCTACGTCCATCGTCGCTGCGTACATCCTGGCGATCGGGGCGAGACGGCGCGGGCTGAACGGTGGGAATCTGATCGGCGATGCGGCGAATCGGGAACGGATCGCGATCGGAGCTGTGGCGGCGCAATTCCTGGACAATATCTTCGTGTTCGTGTGCGCCATAGTCGTGGGCGAAGCGCGTCAGCGCCTGGGTCAGAATGTCGTGGTGGTGCACGTTTTCCAGACCCGGTTCGCGGGTGATGTTCAGCCACAAGCGATGCAGCAGGACGACATCCTCGTTCTTCATGGTGGGCGTGTGCGGGCCGATGCGGAAACTGTCGACGACGCCGTTGGGCTGAACGATCTGTAACACAAACTGCCGTTTTGGTTCTGGTATGGATTCCCAGGCGCTGCCCAGGCCGAATGCCTGCTCGGCGGTCGTCATCTTGCTGGAGAGGCCGGCGACGACGGCGGAGGACTCGAGGTTGTGGGCGGTCTGGGTGATGGCCGACCAGGGATCGCGCGCCGGGACCACCAGCAGCGAAATCTTTTTACCGAAACTTTCGGCGACCGAGACCGCGCGCGTGAACAGGGTCTGCTCGTAGTCGCTGAACATCTGCTCGGCCGAAAGACCGTAAGCGGCGCTCCCGAACTGGGTGATGCGGGCGGTCATAACGACCACATCCTGCTCGTGGGTGTCGGTGCGCTCCAGCACCCACTTGAGGTGGTTGAGCGTGTTGTAGTCGCGGACCGGGACGAGCACGTTGCCGGGGCGAATGCCGACGGTTTCGCGCTCCACGCTATCCGCCTGCTGTAACTGGAACTGTTCTTTCATCTGCGCCGCGGCGTGGGCGTGTTTGCGGCGGTTCACTTTTTCGGAGAACGTAAAGATGCAGAAGAAGACCACCGAAAAAATCAGTCCGCTTACCGTGGCTACCGATTTGGTGAAAAGATTCACGATCGCGGTGGCGAGCAGAACCATCCCGACCGAAGCCAATCCGACCGGGATCTCGATTCCAAAGATGTGGAAATTGGGCGGCACTTTCCAGTTGCGCTCGCCCTTATAGCGGTAGCGCAGAACCAGCATGGAGACGGTTTTGAAGACGAAACTCCAGACCACGCCGAAGGCGTACGCTTCACCGAGGGTGTAGATGTTGCCCCAACTGACGATGATGGTGAAGAGTTGCAGCCCCACGATGAGGTTGATGATGCGGTAGGTGGTGCCGTACTTCTTGTGCGGACGGCGGAACCAGTCGGCGAGCACGCCGTCCTCGGAGACGCGGTTGAGAACGCCATTGGAGCCGACGATGGCGGTGTTTACGGCGCCCGAGAGGATGAGGAATCCGACCACCACCACGAAGGCGCGGAAGGCCAAGCGCACAACTTGCGGGCCGACCATGTGCATGGCGAGTCCGGCGATCAGGTTGTCGCCGTACACCTTCACGCGGACATTGTCGGGAATCAGCATGACCGCGAGCAACGAGACGAGGCCGGTGAAGACGAAGCTGTAAACGCCGATGACGATGGCGGTGCGCTTCAGGTTCTTCAGCTTCGGGTGCGCGAGTTCGCGATAGACCTGCGCCAGCGATTCTTCGCCGCTCATGGCGAGGACGGAGTGTCCGAAGCCGATGATGAGTCCGAGAATGCCGAACATGTGCGGCAGTTTGCTGTGCTTCCAGAAGCCCAGCGATTCGTTGGTGTAGTGGATGTTGGCGAGGGTGGGGAAGGGCGGCAGGTGGCCGCCGACTTTCAGCAATGTGAACAAAGACCAGCCGAGCAGCATCACCACCATCACGGTCGTGATCTGCATGACCCAGAGAGCTTTTTCGCTGGATTCTTCGATGCCCTTGATGTTCTCCCACCAGAAGTAGAGGGTGACGGCCACGGCGAACAGGACTGCGGTGGCGTTGACGGCGACCTGCGGCGTGCCGTGGAACATGCGGTGAACCGCGGCGGGGATCCAGCCGTGGGAGTCGGCGATGCTGATAGTGTCGTTGATCAGGCCGGCGATGTACTGTCCCGCGGAAACACCGGAGACCGGCCCGGTGAGGATGTAATCGAACATCAGGGCTGAGACGCTGAGCTTGGCGAGGGTGCCCCCGAGAGCTTCCTTGACGACGCGATAAACGCCGCCCCGCACGAACATCGAACAGCTTTCCACGTACACGGCGCGGACCGCGAAAGCGAACAGCATGACGCCCAGCACAAACCAGGGAGCGCTCTTGCCGATTGCCTGTTCGGCGATGCCGCCGGCGTAGAAGGCGGACGAACCCAGGTCGTTGAGAATGACCGCGGCGGCTCTCCAGTAGGAGATAAAGGTGAGCATCACCGAGGTCGCAACCACGATGCGAACCCGGTTGGAACCGGTTGGTGCGTTTGAGGTCGACGACATGCGGCGGGAGCCCTAGCGGCTGTTCTCGTCCTCTCTATCCAGGAGGGTTCCGACGTCTTCGATGCCGGTCAGCACCAGAACAACCACGGTCCCGGCCCACCCGGCGACAAACATGTATTCCAGAATCTTAACCAGTAAAATGCTGAGACTCATAATCACGTTATGTTATCTGATCGGCACGAAATTCGGCGGGAGATTTATTGAGGGCAGGGACGATTCCGGATGCTGGCCGCAGGCCCCGAGCTTCGGGCCGCGAGCTTCGAGCAAACGGGTGTCCGCAGCTCGCAGCTCGTAGCCAAGCTCTGTTTGCTATCCTGATGCGTGCTGAAAATCTACCGAAATGCTTGGGGGCTGGCGCTGGTGTCGGCGGCGCTGCAGGTTGTGATTTTCCCGCTGCCGGGGTTGTATGGGCTGGCCTGGGTCGCGGTGGCGCCGCTGCTCGTCGCGATTCTGCGGGCGCGCGCTTCGGAGACTCTGCATCTGGACGGTCATCGTCAGGCTCGATTGCTGCCCGCCACGCCGTGGCAGGGGTTCGTGCTGGGCTACGGGTGCGGCATTCTCTGGTTTGCCGGGACCTGCTACTGGGTCTTCGACACCATGCACCGCTATGGCGGGCTGCCAATTCCGGCGGCCGTGCTGGTGTTGATCCTGTTCTGCATGTATGTCGGTCTTTATCACGGGATGTTCGGGCTGCTGCTGGCCGTGGCGGCCGGCTCGAAGATTGCCCGGCCTAAGATTGCCGGATCGAACAGCAGTGCGTCGATGCCCGCCGCATCGCGAGCGTCAATCCGGCGCGCGCTGGTGGCGGCTCCGTTTCTTTGGGTCGCGGTGGAGTTCGCCCGGACGCGGATCACCGCGTTTCCATGGGAACTTCTGGGATACTCGCAGACCGGGAATTTTGTGCTCACGCGGATTGCGACACTTACCGGCGTCTACGGGCTGTCGTTTGAAATCGTGCTCGTGAACAGCGTGTTCGCGGCGGCGTTTCTGGTCGCGCCCGAAGGAGCAAACGTGCGGCGGAAGCGGCTGCTGGCGGCGGCGTGTGCGGCGGCCGTGATTCTGCAGGCGGGACAATGGCTGGCGCCTCCGCCGGTCGCGGCCGATCACGAAGCGCTCCTGGTGCAGCCGAATGTTCCGATCCAGACAGGGGAGATGTGGACGAGGGAATATTTCCAAAGCACGCTGCGCGACTTGACTGCCGTGAGCCTGCATCCCGCCGGAGAAAAAACAGGCCGGCATTATGACGTGATTGTGTGGCCGGAGTCGCCCTCGCCGTTTTATACGAACGATCCGATGTTTCGAGATGCGGTCAGCGCGCTGGCGAAGCAGTCGGGAAGCTGGGTGGTAGCGGGTTCGATTGGAAATACCCCCGCCCTGCACAGCGGCGGCGAAAGCTCCGAGATCTTCAACTCCGCGGCCCTGGTCAGTCCGCAGGGCGTGTGGGTTGGGCGCTACGACAAAGTGCATCTCGTGCCCTTCGGCGAGTATTTGCCGTTTCCGCAATTGTTTGCGTTTGCCGGAGGGCTGACCAAGGAAGTGGGAGAGTTTCAGCACGGCGCGTCGCGAACTCCGCTGGATGCCGGAGGCGAGCGGCTGGGAATCTTTATCTGCTACGAATCGATCTTTCCCGACGAGGTGCGGCAGGGACCGCTGCAGGGCGCGCAGGTCTTGCTGAATATTTCGAATGACGGCTGGTACGGCGACTCCGGCGCATGGAAGCAGCACCTGCAACAGACGCAAATGCGCGCGATCGAAAATGACCGGTGGCTGCTGTCCGGGACGAATACCGGGATGACGGCGTCGATCGATCCGTACGGGTGGATCGTGGCGTTCACCGAGCGCAAGGTCCGCACCGCGCTGGCGGCGCCTTATGCGCTCGGCGCGGGAACCACGTTTTACACGCGGCATGGCGATTGGTTCGCCTATCTATGTGCGATAATTTCAGTGGGTGCGCTGATCGCGCGTTTTGTGTTTCCCGAGCGCGAGCGATGAAAACTGGGTCGTTAGTCGATGGTCGTTAGTCGTTGGCAAGAGCTCGCGAACGACTAACGACTAGCGACCAACGACTAACCGCGTAAGACAAGTCGAGTGACAAAAATGCTAGATGAACTGGAACAGCAATACACTTCATTAAAGACCAAGGTTCACGACCTGCGGGAGTATCTTTGACGCCGGTAAGCTGCGCCAGCAGTTTGCCGAAGTAGAAAAGCAGGCGTCGGACCCCAATCTGTGGTCGAATCCTGAAAAATCTCAGCAAGTAATGCGCGAACGGAAGCGCCTGGAAAGCATGTTGTCGCTGGAAGGCGACCTGGCGCGCCGGACCGACGACATCGCCACCTATTTCGCCCTGGCCGGCGAAGGCGAGAACGTCGCCGCCGACCTGCAGCGCGACTTGGAATCTCTCGGCGAACTGGTGGATCGAGTCGAAATCGAGACGCTCCTTTCGGGCCAGAACGATGGCCTGAATGCGATCATGACCATTCATCCCGGAGCCGGCGGAACCGAGTCGCAGGACTGGGCGGAGATGCTGCTGCGCATGTATCTGCGCTGGGCGGAGCGGCAGGGATTCAAGACCGAGATGTACGACTATCAGCCCGGAGAAGAAGCCGGAATCAAGTCCGCGACCTTTTCGGTGATTGGCCAGTATGCGTTCGGCTATTTGACCAGCGAGATCGGCGTGCATCGACTGGTGCGGATTTCCCCCTTCGATCAAGCGAAGCGGCGGCACACGTCGTTTGCCAGCGTGTATGTTTCTCCGGAGATTGACGACAGCATCGAAGTCGTCATTAAACCCGAGGATATTCGGATTGATACCTACCGATCGAGCGGCAAGGGCGGACAGCACGTCAATACGACCGATTCGGCGGTGCGGATCACGCACATCCCCACCGGCCTCGTGGCCAATTGCCAGAACGAGCGCTCGCAGCATAAGAACAAAGAGAAGGCGATGAGCATGTTGCGCTCGAAAATCTACGAATTCGAAATGGAGAAGAAGCGGGAGGTCACGAAACAGATTGAGGATTCGAAACTGGATATTAACTTCGGTTCTCAGATCCGGTCGTATGTGCTGCAACCTTACCGGATGATCAAGGATCACCGCACGAAGCTGGAGATCGGCGACGTGGATCGCGTGCTGGACGGCGATCTCCGGCCGCTGATGCAAGCGTATCTGCGGATGCGACGGGGCGAAAAAAAATCATGAGCATGCGCCGAATGGCGATACTGGGAGCGGTCAAGTCAATCTGGGTGATGCTCGCAATTCCGTACCTCGTCTCATCCGTCATGCTGATCTGGGGTTGGGCACGCTGGGCTAGGCGAGCCGAACGGCGAACTGTTTTCTCGATCCTGTCGCTAGCCGGTTTCGTTCTTGCCACGGCTTCGGCCCTGCTGGCAGCGTCGTCCATAGCCTATGCTCAAATGATTCACGGCTTTTCGTTTTATGATCCTCTTCTTATGAGGATATATGGATGGGGGGTCTTGCTTTCCCTTGGCGGGATATTGTTCGGCATAGGAGGTGTCTGGCGACCGAGTTCGCTGCGCTGGCACGCCCCAATTTCCGGTGTGTGCATGCTGGCATGCTGGATAATGGCGACATGGTATGAATTCTAAGTATTGGGCTTAACGGCACGAGTAAACTCGTGGCCTTCCCAAAACCCGTTTGAATCCAGGTTTTTCGGCGGGACCGAAGCGGTTTGATGAAAATGAGCAAGGAGAATTCGCTGAAACCGCCGGCTCTTGGACCGCGCCTCCAGCGCGCCTTCCGCTACGCCGCCGAGAAGCACGCCGGACAGACGCGGAAGCAGACGGCGGTGCCTTATCTGTCGCATCTGATGGCGGTTGCTTCACTGGTGCTGGAAGCGGGCGGCGACGAAGATATGGCGATCGCGGCGCTGCTGCACGATGTAGTCGAAGATTGCGGCGGCATGCCGAGGCTGCGCGAAATCCGAAAACAGTTTGGTCCGCGGGTGGCGAAGATCGTGGAGGGCTGCACGGATTCATTCGGCGAGCCGAAGCCGGAGTGGATCGAACGCAAGAAAGACTATCTGCGCGAAGTGAAGCACGCCGACGCCGAGACGCGGCTGGTGTCGGCATCGGACAAGCTGCATAACGTCCGCACCATTCTGGCGGATTACCGGCAGGATGGAGAAGCGATCTGGAGGCGGTTCTCAGGGAAAAAAGAAGGCACGCTCTGGTACTATCGCGCCTTGAGCGACGAGTACCGTCGGAGGAATCCGAACCGCATTACGCGCGAACTCGAGATCGCGGTCGCGGAATTGGAGCGGGTGGTCGGCAGGAACACGCGATCATCGAAAAAGTCTGCGAAAGAGTTCCCAAGAAGGTCAGTGAAGAAAGCCATCGCAAATTCCGGGAGATAACCCATGCCCCGAATGCTCGATCTGATCCGCAATTCGCAGGTTCCGTCGAACCTGATGCAATCGGCGGCGCGCGGCGCCCTCTCGGTGCCGGCTGACGAGACGATTGAGATCCTGGTCTATCTGGCGCTGCATCACAAATTGTTTAGTGAACGGGCGCGTCTGACGCTGGCCGGTTGGGATGAAAAGGCCAGCGTGGCTGCGGCTGCCAATCCCAAGACCAGCGCCGAGGTGCTGGGATATTTCGTTTCTCTGGAGAATCTGAGGACTTGTCTGCTGCCGGCACTGGCGGAAAATTCGGCGGTAGGCGAAGAGGCGCTGGATGCGATTGCGGTGTCGGGATCGCGCTCGGTCGTGGAAACTCTGTTGTTAAGCCCGCGAATGATGAGCTCTCCGCGGCTGTTGCAGGCCCTGCAGTCGAATGCCAACCTGCGTGCGAATGAACTCTCGGAGATTGGAAAGAAGCTGGCTGCTTTGGAACCCGGTCCGGTGGCAGAGGTAGCCGGAACCGACGCGGATGCGCCGGACGAGGTGATCGAGAGCACGGTAGCGAAGTATCTGGAAGAGAACGCGGCGGAACTGGCCGCCGAAAAAGACAAGCCGTTTCAACCCATAGGAGCGTTGCGCGAAGAGGCGGGCGGCGAGGCAGCGGGTGAAGTTGAGCCGCAGGCGGCTGCGGTCACGGCAAGTGCGAGCGCTGACGCGGCCAAGAGCGCAGCGCAGAAATTGGCGGCAGCTGCAGCGGGAAAGGCAGCGGCAGCCGCTATTCATGCCAAGAAGCATCCACCCGTCGCCCATGAGGAAAGGCGCGACAGCACGCTGCAGAAGATTGCCAAGCTCGACATCAAGGGCCGGATCGCGCTGGCGATGCGCGGCAGCAAGGAGGAGCGATCGATCCTGGTTCGCGACGGCACCAAACTGGTGGCGCTGGCGGTGCTGGAATCCCCGAAGGTTTCGGATGGCGAAGTGGAAGGTTTCGCGCAGCAGAAGAATGTGCTGGAGTCGGTGCTGCGCGCGATTCCGATGAAACGGCGGTTTGCGAAAAGCTACAACATCACGCGGAACCTGGTCTACAACCCGCGCACGCCGCTCGATCTCTCGTTGACTTTGATTAAGAACCTGCTGATTCACGACCTTAAGAATCTGTCAGGGAACAAAGAGATATCGGAGACGATTCGCAAGGTGGCGCTGCGGATGTTTAAGCAGAAGATGGAGAAGAAAGGCTAGTCCCCAGTACTGAGTACCGGGTACTGGGTACTATTTCAATGAAGCAATCCGATCCTATTTACGAGCTGTTATCGCGGGCGAAGACGATTGCTGTGGTGGGATTGTCGGAGAGTCCGATGCGGCCGAGTCACGGCGTTTCCGCGTACCTGCAGGCGGCGGGATACAAGATTATCCCGGTGAATCCGCAGATTGCGGAGGCGCTTGGGGAAAAGTCGTATCCATCGCTACTGGAAGTGCCGATTGAAGTGCGGGAGAAGATCGATCTGGTGGATGTGTTCCGGCGGCCGGAGCACGTCGATGAGATCGTGGAGCAGGCGATCCAGTTGAAAATTCCGGCGATCTGGCTGCAGGAAGGCGTGGTCAACGAGCGCGCGGCGGAAAAGGCGCGCCAGGCCGGAATTTTTGTGGTGATGGACCGCTGCGTGTTGAAAGAGCATCGGGCGAGATTCGGGTAGGGAACGCAACTCGCATCAGCGGTTCTTGAGCCGTTTGATTTCTTCCAACCGTTCGCGAATCCGCTTTTCGACTCCCTCGTTGGTCGGACGATAATACACGCGGTCGCGCAGACTGTCGGGCAGGCACTGCATGTCGGCGACCTTGTTTTCGGTGTCGTGCGCGTATTGATAGTCCTTGCCATAGCCTAGACCTTTCATCAGGCTGGTGGGCGCGTTGCGCAAGTGCAGCGGGACGGGTTCGGCGGCGGTTTGCTCTACGTCCTGCTGAACCGCGCTGTAGGCGGTGTAAAGCGCGTTCGATTTTGGCGCGACCGAGAGATAGACGATCGCCTGTGCCAGGGCGAGATTGCCTTCGGGCATGCCGATGAAATCGACGGCATCGCGGGCGGCCATGCACAAGGCGAGCGCGGTCGGTTCGGCGAGGCCGATGTCTTCGACCGCCATGCGGACCACGCGGCGCGCGATGTAGAGCGGGTCTTCTCCGGCTTCGAGCATGCGGGCTAGCCAGTAGAGAGCGGCATCGGGATCGCTGTTGCGCACGGATTTGTGCAGCGCGGAGATGATGTTGTAGTGTTCTTCGCCGTTTTTGTCGTAGAGCAGAACCCGCTTCTGGAGGGCTTCCTGGATGGTTGCTTCCGTGATCGCGATGGTTGCGGCGGGAGAAGCGGCTAGCCGCGTCTCTACAGAGAGAGCGGCGGCCACTTCGAGAACATTGTAGGCGGCGCGGGCGTCGCCGCTCGAGTAGGCGGCAATCTTGCTGAAGCTTTTGTCGGACGCTTCGAGATGCATCTGGCCGAGACCGCGCTCGCTGTCGCTGAGCGCGCGGCGCAGAAGAACGACAATCTCCTCTTCGGTCAGCGGCTTCAGCACATAAACGCGGCAGCGCGAGAGCAGCGCGGAGTTGATTTCGAAGGACGGATTTTCGGTGGTGGCGCCGATGAGGCGAATGCTGCCTTTTTCGACGTGCGGGAGAAAAGCGTCCTGCTGCGCTTTGTTGAAGCGGTGAATTTCATCGACGAAAACGATGGTGCGCGTGCCGTACTGGCGGGCGCGGTCGGCATCGCTCATGACCTGCTTGATTTCCTTGATGCCGGCGAGCACGGCGGAAAACTCTATGAAGTCGGCCTTGGTGATGCGGGCAATGATTTTGGCGAGCGTAGTTTTGCCTGTGCCGGGAGGGCCCCAGAAGATCATCGAGGTGGGATCGTCGCGCTCGATCTGCACGCGCAGCGGTTTGCCGGGCCCGACCAGATGCTCCTGCCCAACGAATTCATCGAGCGTGCGCGGACGCATGCGGTCGGCCAGCGGGCGCGCGCCCGGCGAACTGGAGTCTTCCGGCGGAATGGGCTGGAATAGGTTCACAAGATGATTTCAAGGTCGAAAAAAATGAGCACCCTCAAGTTAACTACCGTAGCGAAGCCTAAACCAATGCCAAATGCTGTACCAATTCGCGAGGCAAAATATTCCTGCAGCATACAGCAGCGCCGCAAGAAGCTTAGGTTTCATTAGGCTCGCAACGTAGTCATTACGATCACGGAGTAACATTCGCAGTTGATTCACCGAGTAAACGCTTGAAACTACTAACACGAGAATAGCGATCAACAGGTCCACCCAGTTTGCATGAGGCAGGATGGAGACTAAGCTGCCCCAAGGAATTGTAGGCAGTTGAATAGCAAAATACGGCCAGGACAGAACGCCGCCAGCGATCCCACAGACGACTCCAACTCGCAGAGTGAATAATGACAATATGCATGCGACTGCAAAGAGAATCGTCCCAGCGATGGCAAGATGTATGAGCCCCAAGTGAAGGGTGACCGGCCCCGCGCCGTAGAGACCGTCAAAAAACTCGGCTAGTGCGAAGGCTGTAGTTACATATATGACTACTGAAAGAATCTTCCGTTTCATAATCGTCCCTCATGACTCAGCATTCCTTGTCGCGCGCATTCGTAGAGCACGACGCTCGCCGCGACTCCGGCGTTCAGCGATTCGACTTGTTTGGCTTGCGGAATCGCCAGGGTTCCATCCATTTGGCTGATTAGTTCACGGGACAACCCGGCCCCTTCGTTGCCGATGAAGATGGCGAGCGGCAAGGTCCATGAGACCTGGGGCAGCGGCGTTCCCTGATGCGAAGAAGTCGCGAGCAGTCGCACGCCTCGTGAGCGCAGAAGCGGAATCAGTTCGGCGGAGGAGATCCGCAACCATGGCAAACGGAAGATCGATCCGGCCGAGCCGCGCAGAACTTTCGAATTGTAAGGGCTCACAGTCCCTTCGGTCAGAAAAACACCGGCGGCGCCGAAGGCTTCGGCCGAGCGCAGGATTGTGCCCAGGTTCCCGGGGTCCTGCAGGCCGGCAGCCACTACGAACGGGCCTTCACTCGCGCGGTCGAGCAGTTGAGCCGCAGAGAAAGCGGGCAGCTTGAGCAGCGCCGCCACGCCCTGGGGCGCATCGCTCGGCACGATCGAGTTGAAGAGCGCATTCGGCAAGACCAGCGTTTCAGTGCGGGCGTTGATCTGGGGCAAAAGCTTTTCGGCGAGAGGGCGCGCCGATTCGCTGAAGAATACACTGTCCAGATGCTGGCCGCTGCGCAACGCTTCTTCCAGGAGCTTGACGCCTTCGATCGCGCACTCACCTTGCGTCGTCAGTTCGGCGCGGCGAAAGGCGAGCCGCAATTCCTTCAGCCTTTGATTGTGGCGGCCGGCGACGGGCCGCAAACGGTCCACCTGACTGCGAGTTCGAGCGGCCTTCGCGTCTGGCTTCATCAGTCGGTTCCTAGATAGGAATGCGATTTGGGACGGGATCAGGATAATACGACTGCCCGGCCGGGCTTCGGTCGAAGCTTGTGGTATGGTACATTTCATTGTTTGAGCCGACAATGTTTACGCCGATAATGCTGTCGCCGGCAGGGTTCACGCCGGCCATCGGGAAGGGACCAGAGTGCGCGCGGAAATCCTGAAAATTCATGCCGAATCGCCCGAAGCTTCGCTGATTAAATATGCCGCCGAACAAATTCAGGCCGGCCAGGTGCTGGGCATGCCGACCGACACGTTCTATGGTCTGGCGGCGGACCCGTTCAATCTGCGGGCGGTCGAGCGCGTTTATGAGATCAAGTCGCGTCTGCGGCACAAGCCGCTCTCACTGCTGATCGAGAACGTGGACCAGGCGGAAGAATTTGCGCGTCCGTTGCCGGACGATTTCCATCTTCTGGCGCGGCGTTTCTGGCCGGGGCCGCTGACCATGATTGTGCCGGCGGCGTCGCATCTGCCGCTGAAGGTAACTGCGAACACGGGAAATGTGGCGCTGCGCGTGCCGGCGGCCGAAATTCCGCTGGCGGTGGTGCGGGCGGCGAAAATTCCGATCACGGCGACCTCCGCCAACCTGAGTGGCGCCACAGAATGCACGACTGCGGAGCAGGTGCAGGAGCAGTTGCAGGGCCGCATTCCGCTGATCGTGGACGGGGGAAAGTCTCCGCGGACAATTTCATCGACGATCGTGCACTTCAAAGAAGACGGCACGTGGCAGATTCTGCGCGAAGGCGCGATTCCCACCAAGGATATTGTCGAAGCGTTGTCGTAAGCAGGTTTCAAAGTTTCAAGGGTTCAGAGTTTCAAGGTTGAATCCTTAAATCGACAACTCTGATTGACCTGCCCACGAATCTCATTGAAACCTTGAAACTCTGAAACCTTGAAACTTGGTTCCAAATTGATGCGTCCCTGGCCGCTGTTGTTGTTGGCGGCGGTGGGAGCGCTCTTGTTGTTTTTCGGCGTTACCGGGATGCGCATCGTGCGCGCCGCCGAAGAAGTGCCCACAAAAAAAGCGGATGTGATCGTTATTCTCGGAGCTGCCGAGTACGTGGGGCATCCTTCGCCGGTGTACCGGGCGCGGTTGGATCACGGCTATGAATTGTTTCAGCAGGGAATGGCGCCGGTGGTGATCACGACCGGCGGATCGGCGCAGGATCCCGATTTCAGCGAGGGCGGAGTGGGCCGGGACTATCTCCTGCGGCGCGGCGTCCCGGAGCAGGCTTTGATTGCAGAGACGCAAGGCTCCGATACGGCGCAGTCGGCGGCGCGGGTGGCCAACATCATGCGCGCTAACGGCATGCGCAGCTGCATTGCGGTGAGCGATGCATATCATGTCTTTCGCATTCGCGCCTTGCTCGAGCACGAAGGCGTGCAAGTGGAGTTGGCGCCCCGGCCAGAGTCGCGTCCGCACCCTCTCTGGGAGCGGTTCTCGGCGGTGATGCACGAGGCAGCCAGTTATCTGGCGTGGAAGGCGGGCTTGCCGTAGGAGAGCTGAGAGCTCCGGGCTGCGAGCTTCGAGCAACCCATGCGTTTCACGGCTTATGTGCCTGCTCGTAGCTCGCTGCTCGAAGCTCGCAGCATTCCTACCATCCCATCTTCTCGCGCAGGCTCGTCACGTGCGCCACGTGATGGCGTCCGTGCCAGGAATAAAGTGCGAGAGTTTTTTCGAGCGACATCGGGCCCAGTTCGGGATGGCGGAAGGTGCGTTTCCATTCCGCGTCGGTCAGCTTGCGCAGCATCAGCATCCAGCGCTGGTGCAGGGAATCGAGCAACGCCAGCGACAGTTCGATGGGGGAATGCTTGGCCTCGGGCAACTCGGCCCAGAGATTTTCCATGTACGGCTTGATGGTGGGCTCGTCTTCGGTGAGCGCCAGCTTGAAACGAATGTAAGAGTTCATGTGGCTGTCGGGGACGTGATGGGCGACCTGGCGCAGCGTCCAGCCGCCATCGCGGTAAGGAGTATCCAGTTGCTGGTCGGAAAGCCCGCGGAGAGCGGCGCGCAAACGGGCGGGAGTCTGCTCGATGTCGGTCAGATATTGCTGCTTCTGTTCTGCGGTGAGAGGGCCGGTATAAGAGAACCTTCCGATCGGATAGCGCGGGTCAGACATGAACTTTCCTCCGAAGGACGTAGATGAGTTCGGAGCGAAATGCGGTGCAGAAAAAGTGCGCGGAAAGGACCGGCCTAGATCGACTAAAAACTTATGACTAACGACTATCTCACCATAGCCAGGATGCGAACCGGGACCGCGCCCGGCTTTTTGTTCTTGGCCGGGGCGACGATTACTAGCGAACCGGATGCGGGCAACGCGGTGAGGGGCGCGGTTCCTGCCACCACATAGCTTCCGTGGAGCGCGAGTTGGCGGGCCAGGGTGCGGTCGGAGGCGAGGTTCACGGGCGTGTCGACGGCAAAGGCAAAGCCGATGGTGTAGCGGGCGTCGATGAGGAACTCAGCCGCGTCGCGAGCGACCGGAAACGTTGTTGTGGACAGGGCATCGGACGCGCCCAGGCGGCGGATGGCGACGACGGCTCCTTGCGGAATCATGCCGTGGTGCGATTCCCATTCAGCGATATCGTCGAGAGAAATCTGCGGGTTGCCCTCGGGCGCGCCGCTCAAATCCATTACCACCAGCGGAGCTACGAGCCGCTCAGCCGGAATCTGGCCGGCGGCCCAAGTCCCGGGAATAAGCGCATCGGGAGCAATGATGCGGGTTCTGGATTCCGGGGCCGGCGCGTACGGCGACGCCGCGTTTTGCCCATCGGTCAGATCCACCACGCGCGAATAGCGATCCTGCTGGGTGGAAGCGGGGCGCCGGTCGGCGAACAGCAGAATGGCGAGCACGAGGGCGTAAGCGATGATGAAAGTGCGAATCCGCATTCAGTTCCTTGGCCGCAAATGAGTAAGACGTAAACCCTGTCAGTATTGTTGCCCGCGGCGGCGCCAAGTTCAATCCACGGTTGGACATGACCCGCCGATTGGCCGTCCGCTGACGAAGAGCCTGGCGTCCCGACTCGGCTGGACGAGCGAGACGCTCGTCGCTCCACTAGTACTTTGGCCGCATGATGATTACGCCGCTGAAAACGAGTAGCGCCGGCATCTTGCCGGCTGTCCCGAGGGCGTCTCGCCCTCGGCGCGGCGGGCGAAGACGCCCGCCGGACAGCCGCCGGGACGGCGGCGCTACTCTCAGCGGCCAAACGATACAAATCATGTAGTCACGGTACTGGAGCTACCAGCATTCGAGTAGAAAACTTTCGTTTCCGTTTCAATATTTCGGACAAGCTGAACCAGGGTTAGAATACAGTTAACACTTGTAGTAGTTTCCCAGGTCCATCGCGATCGCCGATTTCGATTCAGCCTGGAGTACTTTACGCCGGCCGGCGGGAACGGAGGATGGATGTTCGGCTACGAAGAAAAAGTTTCCGCCATCCGCCTCACCGTCGTGCAGTATGTCGTGCTGTTTATTTTCCTGCTGCTGGCGTACGGGCTGTGGCGGCTGCAGGTGATGCAAAGCGGCAAGTACGCGCAACTGGCGGAACAGAATCGCGTCCGCAACGTGCCGATTCTGGCGCCCCGCGGCAAAATTCTGGATCGCGAAGGCCGCATCATAGTCGACAACTACCCGTCGTTTTCCGCGCTCCTGCTGCGCGATTCCACGCGCGATCTGAACGCGGACGCGGACGCCATCGCCAAGGGGCTGCACTTGACCGCCGACGAAGTGCGGCAGCGCATCCGGCGTTTCTCTTCGATGCCGCAGTACCAGCCGATTTTCCTGAAGGAAGACATCACTCCCGATGAGCTGGCGTTCATCGAGGCGCACAAGAACGAACTGCCGGAACTGGAAACCATCATGGCGCACCGGCGGCTGTATCCGCGCAACGGATTCATGGCGCACCTGATCGGCTACGTCGGCGAAGTCAGCGAAGACATGCTCAACCAGCCGCAGTTCGATCTGTACAACGCCGGCGACGTGGTCGGCGTGAGTGGAGTCGAGAAAGAGTACAACAGCATCCTGATGGGCAAGAACGGATCGCGGCGCTCCATCGTAAACAGCCATGGGCGGGAAATGAGCCGGCTGGATGAAACTCCCGCCGAACCCGGCAAGCAGCTGAAGCTGACCCTGGACCTGGATTTGCAGATCGCGGCGGAAGAGGCTATCGAAGGGAAGAACGGCGCCATCGTGGCGATGGATCCGCACACGGGCGAGATTCTGGCGATGGTGAGCCGGCCGACTTTCGATCCCAACGATTTCGCGGTGAAGATCTCACGCGACGAGTGGAATAAGCTGGTCAACGATCCCGACAAGCCGCTGCTGAACAAAGCGATTCAGGCGCAGCTCGCGCCCGGCTCGACGTTCAAGGTCATCATGGCGACTGCGGGGTGGCAGGAAGGGATTGCCCAGACTCTCCAGGTGCACTGCAACGGGGGCGCGACGTTCTATGGCCGGCGGTTTGGATGCTGGGTGAAAAGCGGCCACGGCGAGGTCGACATCACGAAGGCGATCTATCAGTCCTGCGATGTCTTCTTTTATACGCTGGCGGAAAAGCTCGGCATCGATCGCATCGCAAAATACGCCACCATGCTCGGCTTGGGGCAAAAGACCGGGATCGACCTGCCCAACGAAGTCACGGGCGTGATGCCCTCGGAAGAATGGAAGATACATAACTTCAAGCAGAAGTGGTTCGCAGGAGAAACGATTTCGGTGGGCATCGGTCAGGGCGCGGTGGCCATCACGCCCGTGCAACTGATGCGCGCGGTCGGCGCAATTTCGATGGGCGGCCGGATGGTGGTTCCGCACGTGATCAATCCGACGAACTTGCCGACGGGGATGGTTGAGACCACGCACTATACGGAAGTAAAAAGCATTCCGATTGACCCGACGGGATGGACCACGATCACCGATGCGTTGAGCCGGGTTCTGTTGCCGGAAGGCACAGCTCCCTCGGCGCACGTTCCAGGGATCGACATTGCCGGCAAGACGGGATCGGCGCAGATTGTTTCGCTGGCCCTGCGCGCGAAGCATAAGAACGACGAAGATTTCGCCCAGAACGGGTGGTTTGTAGGATTCACACCCCGGCGCAATCCGGACGTCATTGTGTGTGTTCTTTTTGAAGGCGGCGAGCACGGAAGGCTGGCGGCGCGTTTGGCGACTCAGGTGATCAAGGCTTATGTCGACAAGCAGCGGCGCCAACCTACCAAGATGGCGACCGGCTCGGGGAAGGTGGAAGTCGGCAGCCTGTGGACCGACCCCGTTGGCCCCAACGAAGACGCCACGCACGCGAACATGGATAGTGAGGACCGTTTGCAGGGTGGCCGCTTCTTCGTCGATGTTGCGCGCAAGAGAGCGCCTCTGGCGGTGGCCGCGCCCGGCATGCACTGACTGACCGCGTAGTTAGCAGTTAGCACTTAGCAATTAGCACTTAGCTCTTCCGGTCGATGTTTACTTTTCGCAACAGAGAGCTCAACATTCTTCGGATTTGTGAGAGTTCATCTGCGATTCTTGAGTAGTCGGGTTGCGTGAGATAGCCCAAATCCTTGGCGAGCAGCAACTCATAGTCCAGTTCACTTGCCGAGCCGGCCGCGATCTGAAGAAAACGTTGAAACTCATTGTTCCCGATTTTCCCGCATCCCTCGGCAATATTCGCGCCGATGGAAACTGCGCATCGGCGAATCTGACTGGTCGGGCCATAAAGTTCCTCCCTGGGGAATTTCACGGCTGCGGCATAAATCGCCAATGTGAGCCGGTGGGATCGTTCCCACACCTGCAAGTCATGAAAATCTTTCATTGTGCCTCCAGAGGGCCGCAGCATAGGCTAAGTGCTAAGTGCTAAATGCTAATGGCTAGTTACTGCCACTGCAACGACCGCCCGCAGAGCATCTTTGCTACGCCCGTAAGTCCCTGTACCACCGGCACTTCGCCGCAATTGTTCCATGACCTACGTAACTTTGCATTGCCGATGCTGGGGTGTAATCTCGCCCTGAAATGTGCACATGCTCAATCGGAGTGGTGCACGGCAGGAACCGGAAGGAAGGTCGACGCAAACGTGTCTGAAACCGCCAAGGGAACCGCTGCTGAAGTCAGCAAGAATCGAAGGGGTTATACGGACGTGCAAGGTGCGCCGCGCTTTCCCATCAAACTGCCGGTGGCATTAAAGTCGACGTCGGCAGGGAACCAGGCGGAAGTCGCGGGAAAGACGGTCGAGACCGAGAACATTTCCGCCAACGGCGTCCTGTTTCGCATGGATGCCGATGTGCCTGTAGGTTCGGCTGTCGATTTTACGATTTCTCTTCCCGCCGATGTTGTGGGCGCGGAGGCCGACGTGCAAGTGGATTGCCGCGGACGAGTGGTGCGCAGTTTTGCGGATGGCAGCCGGCGTGGAGTCGGGGTGGTGATCGACGAGTACCGTTTCGAGCGCAGGTAGTTTTGAAGTAGAGACGCGGCTTGCCGCGTCTCCCAGTTGGCCGCGCGGGTAGGGCGCGAAAAGAGGACGGATGGGCAGCATTTCGGTCAACGTTGCGCCGGGCGAAGGCATTCAGCCTGAGGACGGCAAAGGCACGATCCGCGTAATCGTGGCGGATACCCAGGCGATTTTCCGCGCCGGGCTGCGCAAGATCTTTGCCCTTGAGGATGACATACGGGTTGTCGGCCAGGCCGAAAGCCTCGATCAAACCGTTGCCGCCATGCAAAAATTTTCCGCCGACATTGTCATCTTCGAAGCGGCCCTCGCCCCGAATCCGGTGGACGCTGTATCCGATCTTCTCCGGCAGAATACGAATTGCCGTTTGGTTGTCGTGCTACAGGAGCCCGACCAGGAGATGACGCTCGACCTGTTCCGGCGCGGCGCGCATGGCATCGTCTCGCGCGAAATTGAGCCGGAAATGCTGGTGGAATGCCTGCACAAAGTCGCTCAGGGTGAACCTTGGCTAGACAGCCGCGCCATTGGGTGGGTGATGCAGGCCTATCGCACCCAAGGCGTGCGTCCGGTGGGGTCGCGTCCCAAAGTTTCGCTCACGCCCAAGGAGTCGCTTATCGTTTCTTGTGTCACCCAGGGAATGAAGAACAAAGAGATTGCTCTGCGGGTTGGCACCACCGAGCAGGTGGTCAAGAATTACCTCCGCAAAGTCTACGACAAGCTGGGAGTGGCTGACCGTCTCGAACTCGCACTGTACTGCCTGAATCATCGTGTGGTTGAGGGCGTGGGCCAGGCAAAACCCGCCACCCATCCGCAGCCCGCCCAACCCACCAACGGCCACGCTCCGGCGGAGCCGGAAACGCCCAACGCCGCGAGCGCTGCCGCGGGTTCGCGCTCCTGATGCTTTTCTTCTAGTACAATTCTCTGTCGCAGACTGAACGCCGGCTGGGATTCGTGCGGGCCGGAGGATTCAGGCGCGCAAGTCCCCAAGAGAGGCCAACCATGAAAGGCGACGCGAAAGTCATAGCCATTCTGAACGAAGTGCTCAAAGCCGAGCTCACCGCCATCAACCAGTATTTCCTGCACGCCGAGATGTGCGAGAACTGGGGCTACGAACGGATGGCGAAACAGATTCGCAAGGAATCGATTGAAGAGATGCAACATGCCGAAATCCTGATGGAGCGTATTCTGCTGCTCGATGGCGCTCCCAACATGACCGACTATTTCAAGATCAACATCGGGCAAACCCTGAAGCAGCAACTGGAGAACGATCTGCAACTCGAATACACGGCCGTGAAACGCCTGAACGACGGGATCAAGGCCAGCGTGGCCGCCGGCGACAACGGCTCGCGCGAGTTGATGGAGAAGATCCTGCTCGACGAAGAACACCACATCGACTGGCTGGAAGGGCAACTGCACGCGATCAAAGAGATGACCTACGAGAACTACCTCGCCCAGCAGTTGCACAAGGCCGAGGAAAGCTAAGAAGCAGGCCAACAGCAGCAGGTTCCCAACAGCAGTCAGTCCGCTTAGATGTGATCCGTCGCACAGTGGCGGAATCCGCGGTTCGCGGGCAGTGCGCAGCACTGTTAGAATCAAAACCATCACTGCGCACGGCGCCGGAGAGATGGCCGAGTGGCTGAAGGCGCACGCTTGGAAAGCGTGTTTACTCGAAAGGGTAACGTGGGTTCGAATCCCACTCTCTCCGCCAGTTTATTTTCAATAGTTTTACGAGTATTTTGTTCTAGCGTGCAATGGCGTGCAACGTGCATCGAACCCCCCCGACAAAATCCCGAAGTCCGGTTGTAAGGCGGAGGAATGCCGGCTGCGAACCGCCGAGCGGCTGGCGGACCTGGTAGCGATCCTCTGAGTTCTGAGTTGGCGCATCCTCTGGATGACGATGGTCAACCACAGTCAACCCGGAGCCGCTCGACACATTGGGTTCTCGGAACTGGGGTTGTACTTACTCGATATGCTGATTCGAGACAAAGCCGACGCGGGCAAGCACGCTAAATCACTGGGCGACTATTCGATCAAACTCGCCCGGCTCGGCGGCTATCTGGCTCGTGCTCACGACCCGCCACCTGGCAACAAGGTTATGTGGAGAGGTCTGATTCGTCTGACCGACATCGAACTGAAAGCATGCCCGGATGCTTACCTCCCAACTGCGCTTGCTTCAGTACCCCTACGATCTGCCCCACAGAAAAGCGTTTTCTCTTCACGGCAAATCCCCCCTTCCTTGGGTTATAGATTTTGCCGGAAACTAACCTTCAGTGTGTGTCAGAAATCGGGGAGCCGCTCACGGGAGCCTTTGAAGTTAGTTTCGCTGGAGCTGCGAATGGAGCGTCCGGAAGAACTGAAGCAGAATATCTGAAGATCGGGATCGAAGAGATCGACCAGTAGATAGGAAGCACTTCGAATCTACAGATCTGCGATCCAGTTCACGCACACTCGATGTCTTCGACGCCCACTTCAATAGCCACGCTTCGGCCGATCATCTCCAGCCTGAGTACAACCCGGAACGAATTCTTCCTGCGGTCCAGCGTGCCTTCCAAGCCGGCCATCGCGCCCCTTGTGATGCGGACCCTGTCGCCCACCTCTACGCCGGGGTGCGGCTCGATTGCGTGGGTGAGAAGTCCATCTCGCAGCCCGGTGATGTAGTGGTCCGGAACCGGCACCGGTTCACGTCCGCGGGAAACGATCGATAGCACCCTGGGAACGCTCAGTACTCGCAGACGTTCCTGCGGATCAATTCGCGCAAAGACATAATTGGGGAACAGCGGCAACTCGAGAGTCATGGTGCAGCGGTTTTTCCATCGATGGCTTACCTTGTAAAGCGGAAGAAATGACTCGATCTGCCTCTGTCCAAGATGCCAAGCGATTCGCTTTTCGTGGCGCGGCGCGGTAAAAACCGCATACCACCTTGGCTCCAAACCTGCCGCCAAATGCAGGCCCGGTACCCGTCCCATCGCCTCGAATTCCGGCGGCAAAGGAAGACTTAGCACGTGTGACAAATCCATCCTCCGCTTGTTCAATAAAGTGGCTTGGATCTTTGCAACAACGGATCGTCTCAGCAATGCCAGTCTGGCGCGTGAACTGGCCAACAAACCGCAAGACATCGCGCCTGCAGCTTCCGGAATCCGTCGCTTCGAGGTGAGATGTGTTTATAACAGACGATCTTTCAACTACTGTGACCGCAATGTGAATCTTCTGTTAAACCGCAGGCAGGGGTGAGCCACCGTAATAACCAAGCCGCCAGGCGTTTGCGGTTAATGCGAAGCCGCCGACTTATCTGGTTTTTCGGAACCTAGTGAAGGATCCCCTGAAGAGTAGAGCGCCATCATCAATCCAAGCCCTCGCGCAGGAAGTGACGTGCTGAGAAGAGATTTCGCTACCCCGTGCTGGGTCTCTTTGATCTGAACCGCAAAATTACCGCCGCTGGCAGCGGGCTTGTAGTTGCTAACCGCATAGATAAAGGACGCGCACGAATCCTTCACCACGAAGCTCACCGAATCAGCAGGAGTCTTCCAGACCGGGTAGATAAGACCGCCGAGCACTTCCGTGGATCCGCCTGGTTCGGTTTCGATGTTGGTACCGGTACCTTCCGTTTTCAGACCCAGAATCCACAGTTTGCCGCCCTTGTTCGTGATCTTTGTCGTATTACCTTCAGGGTTGATTTGCCTGGCAAACACGCTTTGTGGAAACAGAATTTGCCAGGGATGCGCCGCCACATTTTCCACAAACAGGCTCCCTGTTCCCCGGTTCGTGTTCTGATAAGCAATGGTGGTGGTTAGTCCTCCGATGAGAGAATCGCGCAGGACCAACGTTCGCGCTGAATCTTGCTGAACAAAGATGACACCCGGAGAAGGGTGAGGGTAGTAAGCTCCTATCCTGAAGTGGTCCAAGGTGACGTCGGCTGTTCCCGCCTCGATTTTTAACAACGGCGCGGGACTATCAGCGCGGCTGAACATCTCTCCGGAAGGGTTCAGGGATGAGTTAAAACCCTCCAGCATGCGGACCTTGCCGCCAACGAGAATAGTCCGGTTGATCGCGTATACTCCAGTCGGAAAATAAACCGTCGTGGCTCCAGAATTGATTGCAGCCTGAATCGCGGCCGAGCTGTCGGCCATTCCGGTCGGGTCCGCTCCATAGGCAGTAACACTCTTCCAGTTACTCAGGCTTGAGTCTTCATAGTAGGGAGTCTCCTCGACCGGAAGGTTTAACGACGAACTCTTGCTTCCGAACTGGGTGACAGCCGGTCCAGAATCGTACTCGGCGATCGCAGAACCCTGACCTTGTAAAGCGGAAGCATATCCCGATGAGTTAACATCTCTTGCGTAAAGAGTTCCCTGGTTGTGAATTGCTGAAGATTGAAAAGAGCCACCACGCAAAATCGCCCCAACCAAGGTTACTAAGCCAGCCGCGTTGGCGTTATGAATTGCCGGCACGCCGTTCGTGGAAAAGAGGTGCCGGATGGCAAGAACATTGCTTGCATTGTAGATTCCATACTTTTTTTGATTCAGGAGAGTCAGGTCTTCGAAGGTAAGGCTGTACTCATTGTTAGCCACCTTAACGCCGTAATCAAAACCATTGATAACCATGTTTTTCATGAGACACGGGCCGGCAGCATACCGCAGCAACGCGAGGCCGATCGCACCCGAGTGACCGGGATCGGTTGACTGCAGCGTCACGTTTCGCAGAGCGCAATAGTTATTACCCATAAAATCGAGAGCGACTGCTCCGGGATTTCCCCGGCCCACATCAATCGTCATATCGAAGATATTGTTGTCAAACGCGGCGTTCCCTCCTCCATTCGGCTTGGCATTTTGAGATGCGAATTCTAGAACGTCCGCCGGAGCGTTGGCGTTTTGATAAAGTGGGTTGTTGTCCTTCAGTCTGATCACCGTGGCAGCGCGGTTTTCACCCTGCAGCGTGAGCAACGAATTCCAACGGTACATCCGATCTTTCTCAAGAAGTGGGCGGGATACGAGATAGGTTCCAACCGGGAAAAAGATAATGCGAGCCCCTGTCTGCGGGTGATGAACGACGGACGAAATGGCCTGCTGGATAGCCTCGGTATCATCGCTAACGCCGTCTCCTTTGGCGCCATATTCAGTTTTTACGTTGACCATGCCTGAGTCGGGCGGAAAGGTGCGCTCTGCATTCGCGATGGGGTCTCCAGCGAAGGCTGGCTGCTCCGTCATAGTCACGTCAAACGTCTGTGTCGCCACATTCGGACTAACTATCTGGGCTGAGGCTACATAAATTCCGGGCGCGAACCCTGCGGGGCCTGCTATGAAATCGATCGATACAGTTGCACTCGGGGAAAGGGAACCCGAAGCAGGCTCAAACCGGAGCCACGCCTGATTTGAGGACGCCGCCCACTCCAGCGTTGCCGTTCCCACATTCCTGAGAACGACAGCGTGTGAACGAACAGCTTCACCCCCTTGGGTTACGGTAAACTTGAGGGGGGACGTGACGGTTACGGTTGTGGGAGACTTGCCGGCTGGCGCGCCGGACAGAGAGCATTGCAGAATCAGGAAGGAAAAAATAAGGAAGACGAGTTGGCGGGATTTTGCAAGACGACCTTGATCTCGATTCATGTCAACACGGATGGCCGGGACCCACCTTAACCCCTTCTCGACCGGCTGCTGGCTGCGGTCCATTCACGAAATCGGATGACGTACGACGTCGAGCAATAATTTCTCAAGTTCCACAACTTCAGTTCGGATCCCGCGGTGCGATTGCCACCATCGGTCGGGATCGAACACTGAGTAGCGCGCGCAACGAGCCGTGACGCTCGTCTGGTGGCCCTTCATCGAACGATGAAGCATTCGGCGGAGGCGCCGCGAGTGATCCGAAGTGCTCACCACCACGACGGAGCGGAACCCGTGTTGGTCGCACCAGCCGGCTAGCACTGGACCTTCCTCCTCGCTTCCGGCCACATATGTCGGGATGAGGTCGATGGTGTCGACGCCAAGCGCCCTGAGGTGCCGAACCGATCGTGCGGCCGCGTTTTCGTAAGGGATGCCACGCCGGACGAACTCATGTTCCACTATGGTGTCCGGGGGTTCGCCGAAAACTGCGACTCGCGCGGCCACGCCGTTGTGAACAAGGTCGGCGGCTTCGAGCACCCCGGCGCCGTCGGCATCGACCATCACCACGATGGCGTCGGCGGGTTGGACGCGGTCATTGACAACAAGCGCCCATCCAGCCGCCCGCAGAATCGGTCGTCGAATGGCGAAGACAGCAATGCTGGCAACGCCCAGCAGCACGACTGCCAGCACAATTCTGGCACCTAGTCGCCGGCGAGCAGTCATGTTCTGCATTGATCTACTTTACAAGATCTGCCCGCCGCCACTTTCAAACCGGGATCTCGCACTTGCGGACAAACTCAAGCATCATCTGGAGATCTTGGCCTGGCGAACCGGATACATGTCCCAGCGACTGCAAGGTGCCGACATCGACCACTTGCAGTCCGTGGCGCTCCGCTGCGGATGTGTAGAATTCACGACTGCGGCTAACCAGAGGAAATTCCTGCCACTTGCCCTCTTTTTCGCTTCCGATGTTCACGTTGGCATACATTCGCCCGTTGCGCGCAAGGTAACGTGACACAAAGTCCAGGCAGGCATCCAAAATTCTGTCTTCCATGTGTATTAAGACGGAGAAAGCCCAGATAAACTCGAACTTCCGGTCGAGCGTTGCTCTTGAAAGATCGTCGACAACGAGTAAGGTTGGAACCTTCGATTGGAGCCCTGCCTCCTGCAGTGCTCCTCGGCCCTCATCGAGGACTGCTTTGCGCGACTCGATGCCGTAATAATGCCCCTCGTTGACGTATTCAATGATGGGAAGACCACCCCTGAGAACACCGCAACCAAGGTCGAGCACATAGTGTTCGGGAGCCATGCCGACACTCTTGAGAAAGCGGATTTGAAAGTCCCGCTTCATCTTCCAAAGGTGGCTGGGACCAACCATTGCCTGGCGCCGCTCGATCGAGCTAGTAAGTCCGAACCGCGATTTGACCTGATATAACTTCGCCCGCAGCATATTGCCGGGGTAGCGATACCAGATTGGAGAACCGCTGTCAAAGAATGTCTGAAGCAAGGATCTCAATTTCGCACCTCTCTCATTCCACTTAGTATAGATTTCGCCGGTCACATCGCCCGGATACGCGCGAGGTTTGGCAAAATCATTCCCCTCGCCTCGTGGAAACAACGGAAGCGGGTGCACAGTCCGTGTGTCAAAGCAACCACCGAAGCCGTGAGTAACCCTCTGCCGGCGAGCCCAATCATAGTACTGCCCAGCGATGCTGGCAGAAGAGACGTCACCATGATGCCCATCACCAAAGCCGGAGCCACGGGCCAGATCTGAGTCACAATGTCTCCAATGCCGATGGACAATTCGCGGCGCAAAAAGGGCAGGAAAACGGCGGCCGCGCACGCGTATGCCACGAACACCGCGGCGGCGACCATTTCAATCCTTCCCGATCGCAACGCGAGCAGGAGCAACAGGATCTCAGCCATTCCCACTGATAAGCTAGCGCGCAGGAGCATTTTGGTTTCTCCGCGCGCCATCAAGCAGGGGCCTACGACCTCGATCACGGCTCTAACCATGCCGTAAACACAGAGAATCTTCAGAGACATTTCCGCCGGTATCCATTTACTGCTGCCCTTACCCAGGAAAGTCATCAGGAAATAATGGGCATTCACTAACAGCGCGGAGTTGGCGACCACCGCGATGAGCGCCACTAGGTCAATGGTTTTCAGATACCAGCGCCGCATCGCGGCAGGGTCGTGTTGAATCGTCGCCAAGGCTGGCAGCAGCACATTGTTAACCGTATCTTGCAGAAGCGCGCAGATGAAACTACCCCACGTAAATGCCAGGGCATAATACCCCAATTGGACGCTTCCCATGGACGTGCCAACCAAGAAATTATCCAGATTGAATACCAGGAAAAAGAGAAGGCCGGCTCCAAAAAAAGGCATGCAGAATCGAAGGTATTCCCGCGCCTCCATCCAATCAAAACGCAAGCCGACGAAAGTTCTTTTCGTAAGTTGGGTGGCTACGCCGCCGGCCAGGGTTGCGCCAACATTTGCAATGATAACCGCCCAGTAACTCCACCCGTGCAGAACCAGCGTAACCGCCAGGATGCACTGAGCGACTGCGCTTGCAACTCCTGGAATCATTAAGGCCCGGTAATTCATTTCTCGTGTTAACAAGGCCTGTGGGACGAACCCAACCGTACTCACCAAAAAGCTCAAAGCTCCAATCCGAATCAGATTGCTGGTTGCCGGATGGTTAAACAAATGCCGTGCAAACGGAGCGATCAACCAGGCGAGAACCAAGGCGCAGACGCTGAGGATAATCTTCAAAGTAAAGGCAGTTTGAAGACTGTTCGGATTTAGCGCCGGACGGCGAATGAGGGCGTTGCCCAACCCCATTTCACTGAAACGACCCGCGAAAACGATAATGACGCTCGCAAACCCAGCCACTCCGTAATCACTGGGGCTAAGATTTCTGGCCACAACCAGGCCTGTCAGGGTCCAGCAAAGTAAAGTTATCCCCTTAGTAAGGCTGGTGTAGACGAGGCTGCGGAATGTCTTAGCTTTGGAAATGGTCATCGACATCGGGGGACGGATCAGCACTCGTTGCAGTATCTCCTGTGAGCCGGTTGTCGCCCGCGAAACGGAAATTCGAATGATGGGCTCGCTCACGGAATTGCCGTCGGCCGGATCCTAGGGTAGAGCACAGTCGAAACAACGGGGCGGCGGGGGCGAAGGACGCGATAAGCCATCCGCGCCAAGACCTCGACTCTCTCCGCAACTGCGCAGTTTCCTAAATATTGCCTAAGTTCGCCCGAAAGTTCCTGTAAGTCAGCGCCGGCGGTCCACTTCGCTGCGACCGCGTTCGCAAACAACCTGTTCGCAAGCCGCGTGAGCTCCGGAAAAGAATCGTGTAGTCCCCTGGCGATGGACGCCTGAACCGCGGCTTTAAACAACGGATCGCTTTTCGCTGTGTATGCATTCGTACCGTGGATACGTTGCAAACTAAGGTATTCTGAAATATAAAAGCCGGGCGCGAACGCAGGACTCGAGAAGGTAAGATAATTGTCGCTGGTGATTCGAATATGGCGCGGCATCGGAAGCAGCTTCTCAAGCAGCGGCCGTTTGAACGTGAGGCCCGAAGTTGCCGGGGCCCAGAAAACAGGTTTTCCGCGCCGGTATTGGCTGCGCAAATCATAGCGCCCAGCCGCATACCGAACATCGGGTGCACCGGGAATCGGCCGCGCCATGGCGTCGACCCACTGCAAGGGATGGAAGCACCACCCCGTCGCCTCGTTTCGGTACGCCCCAACAATTTCGGCCACCTTATGCGGCAGAAACAGGTCGTCGGCGTCGAGAAAGCAAACGATCTCGCCGGAACTTCTGGCAAAGCCCGCGTTGAAAGCCGACGATTGCCCTTCATTTGGCTTAAATACCGTCACCACGTCTTTCCCGTAACCCTCGATAACTGCTCTGGAGCAATCAGTCGACCCGTCATCAACAACAACTACCTCGACGCGGTCGTAGCTCTGACGCAGAGCGCTAGTGATGGCCTCGCCGACGAACTGCTCATAATTGTGATTATTTATTATGATGCTTACGAGGGGCCTGAGCATATAGTGGTCACTTTCTTCTCGCCAGGACGCATACGTCATGCTCGGGTCTATTGTGTGTAAATGGACAGCTTGCGAACGGATGGTCCAGCCCTATCTCCTGAATATCTTCAAATAGCCCAGTGCAGCTCAGCTGATATCTTAGTCCTTCGAAGTCGTAGCACCAGAGGTGCTTCTCATACAGCAAGCTGTGGGCAAATACAGAGAAATAGTAACTGTTCGGGGCGTCCTCGGGGATTCGCATGCGAGCGTAAGAATTGTAGGGCTCCATACGCACGTTATCTTTGTAGCCGCCGTTAAGGTAGGTCATCGCGTGAATACGAAGATCGGGAGTGGTAATAAGCAACAAGCCACCGGCGTTGAGTAGTGAACCAGCATTCTCCAATACACGGCTCCCGTCCTCGGGAGTGAAATGCTCAAAGACGTGCTGCATCCTGACCAGATCGAAGCGTCCAACTTGTTCCAGATCTTGAGCACTGGCGTTGACGATGTCGAGCCGCGAATACCTCTTTCGGGCGGACCTATCGACGATGCTCTCTGGATAGATGTCGATATAATGGAAATCGTCTTCCAGTTTGCCACCGCAGCCTATTTCGAGCCATCGTCTCTTACCGTTTTCCACCAGGTGCTGCCGTAGTCCGCCGTTTAACGACTCGTTGATTCTAAGAATGTCATCCTTGCGCAATCGATAGTTTTTTTCCAAGTGGCTGCGGTCCTTCGCCTCCCGCACGGGGATTAGAATTGCACCGAAGTTGCCGAGGATCTTATTAAGCATCTTGTATGCAGCAGACTTCACAATACCTCCTGGGGACGGGGTCAAAATTACCTCGGGCAAGACGATGCCACAGAGGTGACTTTCACAGACAAACTTCTAGGTCTGCAGCTCTACGCAGCTAACACTTGCAGGGTAACTCATCTTCGATTTATGGACGGGTGCGCGAGATCAGTACGTCGACTTGTGTTTCCGGTGTTTTCAAGAGCTCTTCGAAGTTGTCACGCCGGTAAGGCGCCGAATAGTTGAGATAGTATTCCGCCTTATACTGATTGGGAACAACCCACGCGCGAAAGCCCCGCTTCCGGATAGGGCGCAACAGACGATCGATATCGTACTCTGCCGGGTTCAGCTCAAGAAAGATCTCCAGATCGTCTGGAACAGAATCGAGCATCGGCTCCGAACCTAGAAGAACCTCGCGTTCGGCTCCTTCCACATCGATTTTAAGAACGCGTAGCGTGGCGATTTCATCGGGAGTGAGAAGTTCAGGCAACGGACGCGCGCGAATCTGACCTGCAAACTCGCAGCCTCGACGCTCCGCAAACGATGGCACCACGGTGGAAACTCCAGAGTGGGACGGTGGTCCTTGAAACAAAGACAAAAGACCCTGCGAGCTCCAAACAGCCTCGTTAACCAATCGTACATTTGCGAGTCGATTATTGCTGACATTCTCCTTCAGCCGCAAGAAATTCGTCGGCGATGCTTCGATTCCGACAACCCGGCCTGTCGGCCCAACCGCGTCGACAGCCAGCAGGGTAAACCATCCAGTGTTTGCACCGACGTCGACAAATGTATGCCCTGGCCGCAGGCGTTGCCTTATCAAGTGAGACACCTCGGGTTCCCATTGGCCGAAGTAATAGACGTACTGGGAGATCATGTCTGAGGAATCACCGGTAAATCGGCCGTACTCAGTGCCGACAGTGAAGCGGTGCTGAAGGCCAACCAATCGTGTACGGCCAATACGATTCCAGATAGTTGTGCGCAGATCCAATGGTCCATACCTTACAAGGACTCGAGCTAGGGGAATGAAGGGAACAAAACATTGGGCAACTCGGGCCTTCCAACGTTCATTCATTTGTGGCTGCATATAATAAGAGGTTTCATTGCACAACGAAATCACAAATATTCGCCGCCTTGAGGATTCCTTCCTGAGCAAACAGGTAGTTTCGCTCCTTGAGTTCCATTGCCTCAACGTAGCTGGTGCGCACCAGGCCGCGCCGCTCGATAACTCGGAAGATCTTGTACCCTAAATCGCGTGTGATCTCGTTTACCTCTCTGGCGACTCGTTCGTTAAGAATTTCGACCAAGAAAGCAGGCTTGCAGCTCGAAAGGAAGGCGCCCATGCCAAGAAGAACCTGCGGCTCGGATAGCTCGACATCAATTTTAACGAGATCGACACTGCGCAAACCAGCACCAGATAAAACGTCGTCAAGGCGCTTGGTTGGGACGGTATACTCAACGACGCCGCTGCAGCCCTTTGACATTGAAGGGTCCAGAGAAGCGGTTAACTCGTGGTCGCTCGATAGATCGTAGATTACCGCTACGCCGGTGGTGTCGGACGCCGCCAGTTTTGCTGCTGTGATATTGCCGCCATTCAACTCTATATTTCGCTGGAGGCGACGAAAGACCCGCTCCACTGGTTCCAGGGCGACTATAGTTGCGGTCGGATTGAGGCAACGCGCGGCCAGCGCGTAAATCCCGGTGTTTGCCCCAACGTCTAAAATAACACTCGCGTGCGGGACCAATCTGCGCCAAATCTGGAGAGACGTTCCTTCATATCCGTTACCAAAGCCGTTCCAAAAAAGATCGTTTTCCACCATGTAACCCCAGTGTTGAAGTCGAAAATGGTGGAAACTGTCAATCCTCACGGTGAATGTGCCGCTAAAACTAAGGTACGAGGTCAGACGCCTCGGAAGTCGGACAGTCCGACGCAGGACCTCGAGAACCGGACGTTTCAGAGGTACTTGTGCGTACACCTGGTTGATCAACCCGCGAATTGTGGGTGCTCTCATAAGATGATCCGGTGCCAAGTGCCAGGTACGAGCCCCTGTTTCCTAGTTACAGTTTCCTCAGAAGGAACTGATGGTTTTCTATAAGGAGTTTGTCGAACCGACCGCTAGCAATGGCTTCATCGACAGCCTTAGTCACTCCGTCTTGCCACCAGCCAGGACTGCCGTAATCGTCGCCAGCCACCAGGCCGTGCAGCTTGACTTTCGGCAGAAGCATCTCCAAATCCAGTTTCACGAATTCGTACTGGTGGTTCCCATCGATGTAAATCCAGTCGAAGTAGTTGTCAGGAAACTGCGAACAGCATCCCGCGGACGTGTTCCGATGAACTTCAACAATCCCCGATCTGATCGCGGAGCGGAAGCGGCCTACAACCGACTCGTAGATGGAGTCCATCCTGGCCTGACTCTTCCCCGCGGGTCCACCGTACCAACTGTCTGCGTATGCGGGGGCTGGCTCAAACTTCCAGGGATCGACAAGATGCAGCTTTCTCGGCTCGCGTTCCAAAATCCGCTCAGAGAAATCACCCTTGTAGACGCCTATTTCGGCGCAGACGGAATGCCTGGGAATCTGGCTCAGAATGCAGTCGCGGCAATCTCTGTCACGGTGCCGAGAAAACACGCGGGCTACGTTCCTAACGATGGATGCAGATGTTGACATGCTCATGCTGAGTGCTGCCTTAGTCAAGATGTTGTAGTCTTAGGCCCGGATGCTCGAGCAGCAGCGTTTAGTAATACCCGCACTAACTGCAAAGCATAAGTAACCAGGGGTTACGGTTCTGACGTGTTTTCTACTCTGCCGGCTAGATTCATCAATGTTCTTAGCTGCTGGCTACCCGCACTTTGGTACGCGAGGAATCTGTGGCCAGCCAGGGCCGCAAGCATGCCGGCTCCCAGGCTTACTCGCTGAAGGGAGCGGACGACGCCAACCCGGTCTAACCGTACTGACCGCCAGATTGCGTTGGCCGAACCTATTGCAATGTGTCCGCATGCTTTAGAAAAGCGGACCACCCAGCTGCGCAGACGGTTATCCACGCCGGCTTCGGAGAAAACCCAGCCATTTCCGGTTTGGTATTCTCGGCGGAGGATCCAGCCGACAGTCCCACGCTCGGCAGAAACCGCTTCAAAGACGACAGCCTGCTGCGACCACACGATCTTGTGCCCAGCCTGCCCAACTCGGAGAAAGAAGTGCGTATCTTCGGCTCCGGACAATGCAAAAGCATCGTCGAACCTTGGAACATTCCTGAACACGTGGGTTCCGACCAGCACATTGTTGGCAGCACAGGCTCTCCGTGTCGTGCCGGTGGCAGCCACCCGTTCGTCAAAGAATCCTCCCCTCCTCACCCAGTCGGCGACGTCGGGATCATATCTGGGCAACACCGGGCTGGACACCACATCGGCTGCGAACTCTGCTTGCGCCCAAAGAAGCTCGTCCAGCCAGTGGGCAGAAGGCACCTCATCGTCATCGATGAAAGCAACGAAATCCACGGAACTGGCCTCCGCGATTGCGCGATTTCGTGCATGAGTAATGCCGCGTTGTGGCTCGACCACATACTTCATCGGCCAGGGAATGGAGACTGCGCCGCAGACTTTCCTGGCGCTCGCGAGTTCGTCGTTATCAACCACCACGATCTGTACTTGTGGCGTCTGCACTTTTCGAAACGTCATCTGGGCAATCCCGCCAAGCAGCACGCGGAGCATTTCTTGCCGCCTGAAGGTTGCGACGCATATGGCTACTCGAGTGTTGCTAGGCGTCGGCATAGCCTTTCGCACCGGCATTGCGGGCCGACTTCCCCGGGGCCCGTGTTCAGACTACAGAGTGGCGGTTAAGGTGTCGGTAGTGGTGGCCCCGCTGGCTGGCATCGCGATGGAACCCAGGTTTAAGTGCGCCGAATGAAATGGAACCGGCTTCCCGACGGTAGCCTCAACGGGAGCTAGGATTGAGTAGACCCGGTCGAGTTTATCGGTGGCCGGACTCCCCAAATTCCAAGAGTATGGAATTGTGGCAGTGCAGGTGGCAGTGTTACCAGAACGGGTCGCTGCCACTCCCACGGTCTGTTGCACACCGCTCAAGACACTATCGCCGGTTACTTCGATTTGCACAAGGCACACGATTTGGGTGCCCGTGGCAATGGTCGAAGCCAGAGTGATGGTGAGATTAAATACGTACGTGCCGGTGGTTGGAATAACGGTCGCGGCTTCCACTGAACCTGGCTCAGAACGAGTGTCGGAGACGCTGGTTTTCGGATTTGCGAGGCCGAGATTCCAGGGCGATTGTTTGGTTTGCAAGAGTTGGGCGGAGCTGCTTGCCACCAGTCCCAGCACGCAGGCGACGACAAAAAAGAGTTTCGTGATCTTCATGTTTTTTCTCCTCAGTGATTTCGAACTATTGGATCTTAACTTTGAGTGAATGCTTTGCGGGAAAGGCCTGATGCCTCTTCGGCACCACGATCACTTGGTTCGGGATCTCGTTTTCACAGGCCCAGTCGCCATGGACTTTGATTTAAGTGGAAAAGCGGTTTGATGATTACGGTGTCAGGCAACGGCCGGCTCTTCGCCGCGCCGTTCCTCCTCCGATAGCCAGGTATGTCGGCGATCATAGGCCGGGAGAAGCTTCTGCGCCGTGCGTTCCCAGGAGAATTCTCGCAGCACTGCCTGCCGTCCATTGGCGCCCATTGCTTGCAACTGGCCAGCACTGGCCTCGGCCATGTACTGTAATCCCTGCACAACTCCTTCCTTGGTGGGCGGAACTTGCACTCCTGCGGCGTGCTGTTGGAAAAAATGGCCGAAAAAGCTGCCGCTGGAAACCAGGCAGGGTTTGGCTAATTCCAAGGCATCCAGAACTGAAAAAGGAACCCCCGCCTCCCATCTGGAAGGATGAATAAAGACATCACACGACGCCAGAAAGTTAAATTTATCCTGGCCCATTTTCGGTCCAAGGAAAAGCACGGTATCCTGAAGACCCAGTTCATTGACCTTCCTTCGTAGGACCAGTGTTCTATTTTTCCAGTCTGGTCCAGCAAGGATCACGACGGCATTGCTCAAGCTGGGACGAATTCGCGCGCAGGCTTCAACCACCAAGTCGAGTCCCTTATGGGTCGGATCCAGGCGGCCAAGAAACCCGAAGATCCTTTTGCCGCTCAATTTCGGGTACTGTCTGCGGAGAACGCCGCTGTCAAGCGATTCGAAATCCGTACCCTCCAGCCCATGAGGAGCTACTATGGCGGGAACATCTCCAGTAAAAGGACGAACGGCATCCGCCTCGGCCTCACTGATACAGTGAATGAGCGATGCTCCGCGACAAAAGGCTTGGCCTAGAAGCGCGAGATAGGTAAGCTTTCTTATCCGGCCGCGCGCTAGCACTTCCTCCATTAACCCCCCATGGGGAGAGATCGCATAGGGAATGCCCTGCCGGCGGAGCCATTGCGCCAGCCGCGCATTCCTCGGCGTGTACACACCATGAAAATGGACGACATCCGGTCTAATTGCGCGCAGCGTCTTCGTGAGGGTCGAGGGAAGTGAGAAGGGATCGCGCGGCGGGCAAAAGTTTTGAACTACCGCGCGGCCAATCGGGAGGGCAGACTTTTCAGACAGCCCGAATACGAACACTTGGGCGCCTAGCTCGGCGGTACACTTCGCCAGGTTGTAGATAACCCTGTCGCCGCCGTTGGTTCCGTTGGGATTGGCTCGACCGTGAAGAAAATGTACGACTCTAACCACTTAGGTTTCCTTGGTCTTGGCGGTTTATGCTGCGCGGGCAGACGGCGTGGGTATTCCCGTTCATAGCGCCGAGCTAGGAAACAACCTCAGGCCGCCCGCTATACTTTCTGGGATAAACGCGTGGCCGGATCTTCTGTCGCCACAAACGGGCCAGGCCCAGTGGCGTGATCGCGTATATGACTATGACTACTTTGTCCCACAATATTAGGCGTTCGTAGGTAATTCGGTCGCGCCAACGTTCAACCAGGGAGGCGGGCCGTGTGCCCTCCGGCAATTCGAGGGGATATTTCGGCCACTTGCCACCGTAACGCTGCTTCCAATAGCAGATATACCGCTCACTCTTGGCGGCCGTCGCCGGAGGAAGGACATCTACGTGTTTTCTAGGGCTGATCCGGTTGCTTCTCACCGAGGCATGATGCTGTCCTCTGGTTAGAGCAGTCAGGTCGGTTCCTTCAAGAGAGGTCACCAGAGGCTCAAAAGGTAACTTGAGAAACTGGCAGATCTGCTGCATACACTCGGAGGTATTGGAAGCGAGATCTTCATAATCCACTTCATGCACGTGATGGCCCCGGGCTTTGAGTGCGTCACATGCCTGCTTCAGTTGCTCGTTTCCCAGCAACGCCCGGTTGGCAAAGCCTTCTTTCCTGAAAAGACGTTCGGTCACAGCCGCTCGCGCGATGCTTCCCATCACTGCCTGCATGTCCCGCCAAAGAAAGATAAAACTGGCATCGGGAAACTTCTCCGCCGTGCGCAACGCACAGTGATACCATTGCGGAGTTTTTTCGCCCCAAATCGTCGCCTGTTTGCGGCGCGCTACACCCTGATAAACAATTCGGGTCGCCTCCCACACATTCGATACATGGGCGGGCATGGATTCGATGGCGATGCCGTGCCTTGAAGGTCCCTGATTCCAGAACTCCCATCTTTCCCGCCACGCGCCGCTGCGCAGCCGCCCCAACAGATAAAGCTGCATCGTCGGTAAATCACCTTCATACAAGAGCGAAATCTGAGAATGCTGGTTGAGAAGCGCGTAAAGCAGCGTAGATCCCGAGCGGGGAACGCTCAGAACAAAGAGCGGGCGTGAAGCCTCGGATGGTGCGACAGCTCCGATGGTATCGACAGCGGGGTTCATGAAGCCACCTTATACTCACAAGACTCGATAACCGAAAGAGACGCGCTATAAGTACTACGCTCAGCAGATAACTCGACTGCGCTGCGAACGTTACTCAAGAATAGTTGGCTGGCTAAGTTGTTCGTCGGGCCTGTGGAAGTAATCACTTTCGCAAACGCGGCGCCGAGGCCGGGAGCGCCACCAACGGGCCAGAGCTAATGGCGTAATCGCATAGCTCAATGTGACCGCACTGTCCCAATACTGAGTACTCTGACAGGCAATACGGTCGCGCCACAGTTCAACGAGGTTCGGTGGCCTGCTACCTTGCGGCAGGTGGGGCGGATACTTCGGCCATTGATCGCCGTAAAGCTGCTTCCAGCGGCAGATGTAACGAGCAATCTTAGCTCGCATTGCCGGCGAAAGGATTTCGGCCTGTTTTCTCTGGCCGACAATCCGGTTGCGTTGGACCAACGCATGATGTTCGCGTTCGCCTCCCGGTATGGCCGACCGGTCAGCTCCCTCCAGAGACGTAACGCCAGGCTCAAACGGTATCTCAAGAAACTGGCAGATCTGCTGCATGCATCCGGAGGTATCCGAAGTAAGATCCTCGTAATTTACTTCATGCACCGGCCGGCCCTGACGCCTAAGTGCGTCACACTCTTCCTTTAGTCTTTCGGTGCCCAATATCGCCTTCGTTGCTAGACCTACCTTTCTGAAAAAACGGTGGGTAACCCCGGCCCGGGCCATGCTCCCAATCACGGCATGCAAATCTCTCCAAAGAAAAATAAAGCGCGCATCGGGAAACTTCTCGGCCTTTTGCGACGGATAGTCGTACCAGTGCGGAGTTTTTTCGCCCCAGATTGTGGCCTGTTTGCGGCGCGCCACGCCTTGGTAGACAATTCGGGTCGCTTCCCACACATCGGATACCCGGGCGGGCATGGATTCGATGGCAATCCCATGCCTTGAAGGTCCCTGATTCCAGAACTCCCACCTCTCCCGCCACGCCCCGCTGCGCAGCCGCCCCCATAGATAAAGTTGCAGCCGGGGCAGATCACCTTCGTACAATAGGGCAATCTTTGAATGCTGATTGAGGAGCGCGTAGAGCAGAGAAGAACCCGAGCGCCAGACGCTTAGGACAAAAAGCGGGCGCAGGGCCTGGGCGGGGGCGGCCACGCTATTGTCGAGATTTTGGGCGGCAGTCGTCATAATCTTTACGTTCCGGACACTCCCGGAATGTCTTACCTCTGCGCTGCAGTCTAGCGGGCCTGCAGGGCCAGATTTGCCAGTGCGTCTGCCGCATGCGCTGGGGTGAAAGGCGCCATCTTCTCCAGCGAGCGTGCCCCCATCCGCTTAGCAAGATGTTGATCAACGACAAATTTGGCCATGTAATCTGCCAGTTGCTGTGTATCGGAAGGATCGAAAATGAAGCCATTCTCCCCATGCGCAACCATTTGCCTACTGCCTGCATATTTCGAGCACAACACCGGCTTTCCGAAGGCCATGGCCTCCAACACCGCAACACCCCAGGTATCTTGTCTGGTTGGGGAAACGAAGACGTCGGCGTTACTGTAGTACGAGCCGAGATTGTGATAGGCCACTGAGCCAACTTGATGAACGAAGCCATCGAGTCCATAATCTCTGACGGCGGCGCGCATCTCTTCCTGCTCACCCGCGCCCACGAAGAGAACGGAAAAGTTCTGAAATCCCTGTCTTACCAACAGAGCAGATGCTTCAATGAGGTAGCGCCATCCCTTGCGCCACGTCAGGCCTCCCACATACAGGAAAACCGGGCGCTTGATAGCCGGCGGAGACCCGCCCGCGCCTGAGCAAAGCAAAGTTACATCGGGCACCTGACAGGGATGGCACAGGAGCTTGTCTTCGGGCATTCCGATGACGTCCCGCAAATACCTGGTTCCTTCGTCAGCATTGCTCACGGCCGCGTCAGCAAAGTGCGCGATCCAGCGGCGAAGCACGGTCTGTACCTTGGAGCTGCCGAGCGCATGAACGGAGCACCCCTCCCAAAAAATAATTACACGAGAACCTCGTACCAACCTGAACAGTAAGGCGCACACCGTCCAGCCGCTGAAGCCTGCAGCAAACACGACGTCCGGACCAAAGTCCGCTAGCTTTTTCAAGATAGAGAGTGGCGTCCTGTTAAATCCCCGGCGGGCATCTGGGAGTCTTTTTTTGAGATCGACATATCTCAGCCCCGGCAGAGTATGCACCGCAAAGCTATTCTCGTAGCCTGGTACGAAGCCGGGCCAGATAGAGGTGAAAACTGCCGTACATGGACACCGGGCTACGAATTCTTTGAAAACTGGCTGCCAATAGTAGGCGCGCGCAAGCGATGGAAAAAGCCAAGCGACGCGAATATCTCTCCCGATTCTTAGGGTCCGCGCCCGCTGGACGATGTCAGGAGCTATGGTCGCCATAAATATCCATATCCAGCACCACCCGCTGGGGTGAATCCTTTTCCGCATGCAGCAAGTTGCAGGAAGCTGTGCTGTGCTTCTGGTGTCGGGAACTGCTCGGAAAGAGGGTCTAGATAATACCTTTGCTTCCCATGTCTATTGTTATCGCGTGACCCACTTGGGAGGATTCAGTGAGGGCACGATAGCGGCCGTAGTGGCCTCGTTCACCACCTGATTCAGAACCGGCGAGGTGCTCTTCGCGTTGGCCTCGTCGCCCTCGTAAATTGCCGTGATCGGCGAGGTGCCCGTAGGGAGGGTGGAGGTTTTGATCCGGGCCACACCGCCGCTGAGGGGCGCGCTCCGGATCACAGCACTCCCGTTCTTGAAAGTCACTCCTCCGGTGGGCGCCGGTCCCCCTGCTGAATTCACCATGGCCGTCAACGTGATGGCTTGGCCGTAGGTTGACGGATTCAGACTTGAAATCAGCGCCATGCTGGTCGTGTACTGACTTACGACCTGTTTGAGCGGTGAAGAGTTCCCTGTTTCGTAGTTCGCATCGCCCGAATAATCAGCCTCGATTGAGGCTGTCCCGCTTTTCTTAAATGCGATTGTCAAGCCGGCTTGTCCGTCAGTCAGCGTGACCGTCCCGAGAACAGTCCGCCCTTCTTTGAACGTCACTGACCCCGTCGGAGTCTCGCCACCACCCGAAACCACCGCGGAGAGGATCACTCGTTGGTCGACAAATGAAGGATTCACGCTGGAGGTCAACGCAATGCCGCCGGCTTTGAATCGCGTGGCCTGTTTGAACACCGTGCCGAAGCCCCCATACTCTTGAATAAAATTTCCGCCATACGCTGTTGTTCCATACAGGTAGCCTGCGGAGTCCTGTACCAGACTACCAACGGGGCCAGACCCGTCGCGGCAGCCCAAGGCAGAGCAGAAGCTATGGAAAACCGTTTCGTGGCCTGTGCTATCCACCTTGAACACCGTGCCAACACCGTTTGCGCCCCCTCCAAATGTGGTGCCATATAGATTGCCTGCGGCGTCCCGGATCACAGCGTTAGGGCTCCCCCCGTCGGTGCAGTTTGCCACAGAGCAGAAGTTGTAGAGCACTCGCTCGTGGCCCGTGGTTTTCAGCTTGAACGCCGTGCCGCCACCGTGACGTCCGCCACCTGAAGTGGTGCCATACAGGTCGCCTGCGGCGTCCTGCACTACACCGTTGGGGCCCGACCCGTCGCTGCACTTTGCCGCCGAGCAGAAGCTGTAGAGCACCGTGTACTTGCCCGTGTTGTCCAGTTTGAACGCCGTGCCGCCTCCGTTGGTGCCGCCTCCGAATGTGGTGCCATAGAGATTGCCTGTGGCGTCCTGGATCACATCGTTAGGGCCCGAACCGTCGGCGCAGTTGGCAGCCGCGCAGAAGCTGTAGAGCACCGTCTCGTTACCCGTGCTGTCCAGCTTGAACACCGTACCGCCGCCGTAATCTCCGCCTCCTGAAGTGGTGCCGTAGAGATTGCCGGCGGCATCCTCGATCAGAGCAGAGGAGGGGTATGCCCCGTCGGTGCAGTTCGCAGCAGAGCAGAAGCTGTAAACCGTGATGTCGAAGCTGGCTAGGTTGAACACGGTGCCGCAGCCACCGCAAAAGGAAAGATTTCCGCCATACGCCGTGGTTCCATACAGGTTGCCTGCGGCGTCCTGGAGTAGAGCAGTAACGGGGTAGAACCCCTGCCCGGGGCATTCGGCGCAGAACGGAGAGTAGCTGGCCACCTCACCGCCCTTACCCGTGCTGGCCACCTCGAAGACCGTGCCACCGCCGCATGGGCCGCCCACGGCTTGGCATCCGCCCTGGGTTGTGGTGCCCCACAGGTTGCCCGCAGCGTCCTGGATCAATCCAGCCTCGGGGTAGAACCCGTCATGGTCGGTGCAGTATTGAGCGTGGCAGAAGCGGTAGAGGACTCTAAAGCCGGAGGCCGAAGCAGCAGCGATGACTTCCGGCTCTTGAGGTTTGGAGATGTTATCTTGCGCGTCCGCCGCGGCGGGGAAAGTGAACAACGAGAACAGCGAAATCAATGCAAGAGTACACAAGCGCAAGATACGGAGCTTCATGGCTTCCCCTCAGTTTGAACCTTCAAAATAAACGGTTTTCCAATACTTCCTGTCGGATTGGCCTCTCAGAAACATGCTGATCAGTAGAATCGCAAAAAATGTCATGAAACGATCGTCGGGCGCGCCGCCAAAGGTTACTGCGACTAACCCCCATACGAACAAATGTACGTTCAAAGCGAGCGCGGCAGCAGCGTAGTATCGCAGTTGCAACGTAGGGGGTCGCAGGATTACGTCCTTAAGATTGACTACGATAAGGACATTTATTAGCAAGATGGGGATCAACCCTGCCAAACCGTTGTTGTACAAGATCTCCAAGAAGGAGTTATGCATATTCCCGGCTTCCTGGAATGCGCCTGGAACTTCCTCGGATAGGAATCTCGAGGCGCGGTATCCATTACCGAGTATGAGGTGCGCCTTCATTTTCGGCCAAGCCTCAGCCCAGAGATTGGTTCGGCCGGTGAGGGTACCCGCATTGCCCTCCTGGCCATATTTCTCCAGGCTATGGCCTAGCGGGGTAAAGGCGATGGCGAGTGCAAGGACGATACCGAATCCAAAGCTCACGGCGAGAGCCTGCGCCGGTCTTTTGAGTAAGATGAAGAACATCATGAGCGACACTAAGCTGGCGACCATGCCGCCTTTGTTGCCGGCCACCATGATTACGACCACGGAATAGATTGCCAACATCAGAAACAAGAGGTTCTTCTTGAGAAAGAGAAATAGCAGGCACAAGAGCAACAGGACTCCGGCAGCGCCTGAAAGTCCAACCATTGGAAGCCGGCCGCCGCCGTTGAAAACTGTATCTATCTCAAGGAGCGGCGCAATGAACGCCTTGGTCACAATAACTAGCGTTCCTAAAAATATACCCGCAAAGAGCCTACGGATGCCTATCTCGTCTTCGATTGCTTCTCCCATTGCGCAGAGCGTTAACACGATCAGGCAAAGCTTGAATGCCAACGCTGCCGAGTACATAGGCTTCGGCGAAAGGGGACACGAGAGCACTGCGACGATGGCGAAAATCGATGCCCACTTTAATGGACCGGCAAACAAGCGCCGGAGGTAAGCGGGGCGGAAGCGGGTAACGAAAACGAGAGCGGCGAATGACAGTATCCAGGATAAAGCCTGGTACAACGCACTGGGGTCAACATGTCCTTTAGCGGCGCTCGCGGTTGATTGGGAATGGCTGAATATCGATTCAGAGACCATCAAGAAGACCCAAATTACCAAACCGGCCATCAGGAATGCGGCTCTCTCTCCGGCAATCGCTCTTCCGGAGAGGGGCAGCGCCAGGCAGAGTGCCGTGAAGAAGATTGCGCACCCGAGGAGAAATATAAATAACTCCTCCGAAGCGAATCCCAAGACCACAATCGTGAACATCGCGATTAAGCAAACACCAAAAACACCACCAATGCCACGAAGTACGGGGCTCCGCCTCCATGCAGCCCGCAACGGATAAGATAAGGTTGTGCTGGTCATATCTGAATTGACGGTTGACAATCAAACGTGAAGATCGTGCTGGCGATGCCCCGATCGGTACAGCGGTTGAACCCCTCAAATACCAGCGGCCGCCACCTTTGAGGCGGAAGCAGTTTCCAAAGCGGCGGCTCTGGAGAGAATCTCCTGGTAGAGTCTTTCGCAAAATTCAGCGCGCGCAGACCAACTTTGAGTCTTGGCGAAACTCCACGCGTGCATCGACATTTGATTCTTTCTGGCAGGCGACAGCAAAGCGTATTTTTCGATTGCGAGCGCGAGATTCCGGACCGTCTCCGCGGGGCAGCCGACCGGAACTTTGAGCGAGGCGCCGTTCGGCACCCAATCGTGAGCGCCGTGCAAATCCAGAGTGATTATCGGAAGTCCCATGGCCATGGCCTCAAGCACCTGCGACCCGAATGAATCGCGCAGGCTGGTGAAGAGCATTGCATTGTGCTCTGCATAGGCCGTCCGTAGCTCCGTCCACGTCAGGCGACTGCCTTTCCAGAACACCTTATGCTGAAGATTGCGGTCTCGAATCATCTGGTGAACTGTCTGGGGATGCGCTCCATCGCCCGCAATCGTCAGCGTCACATTCTTGTGAACTTCCTGCAGAGCGTCGAGCGCCAAGGGAAGCGCCTTACGCGTAAGCATTCTTCCCACCCAAAGGAGCCTTAGAGCCCCGTTTCGCTCTTCAAAGTTCCGAGGTCCCTCGGCAAAGTAGTTTGTAGGAACTGCAGAGTCGCACATCAGGCTCGTGTTCTCGCAACCCAATGCTCGAACAATGTTTAGTGTGTCGCGGTTGGCCGCCAGGACGAAACTCATTCGTCTTAACCATTGCCTGTGAAAAGGCGACAACCTGAGCGCCATAGTCAGTGACGAGCGCAGCCGTTCTCTGGACTTCTCTGCACCGAAGTATGGCAACATGCTCGCCGGAGCCGTCTGACCTCCGCCCACTGGACCAAACACCACGGGGATCCCCAAGCGCCACAATTGTGAGGGCACATGAACGCTGGCGTAAGTCACGTGATGGGCCAGCTGAAATTCAAACTTGCTGGCAAGCTCTCGGGCCGCCTTCAACGCCGCGACCTGCCAGCACACGTAATGCAAGGCCTCGTTCTTCTTACTCCATTCGTAGGGCACAGGCACATAAGTAAAGTGCAGATTCGCTATTGGGTTGACCCGTAGACCCGCTTCGATCGCTTCCTGGTTACGTTTTGCCACCAGAACATGGACTTCAATGCCGCGAGCAGCGAGGTGAATTGCCCAGCTCCAACCACACCCTGGCTCACTACCGGCGTTCGGCCGACAAGCGTAAGCAGAAAGCAGAAGTCTCATGGATAATCGTCTGGTGAAATTGCACCGGGAATACTATGACTTGCCGCGCTTCGTAACGACTGGGAAGCTCATTACGGTTTTTTCCTCCGGTCGGTTTGTCGGAACTCGCCGGTAGACCGACAAGCGATAATTCGGCAGGGACAGGAATCCCCACCTGCTGTCACTCCCAAACAGTCCCGTATGCGCCGGAATCATCTCCTGCCCCGTGCTATACCACGCGCCGCCTAATTCCTTCAGAGTCCAGGCTCTGTCGGGGGCAATGACGCAGACCGTGAGGTGACTCTTTTGCGCGGAAGGCATCCTTTCAGGATCCCCGAACAATGTTGCGGCGCTAGTCAATTTTGCTGGGTAGTAGACCTGTGGGTCGATATAAACCCGGTCATCAGAGCGAACATTGGAGGTAACAAACTGCTGCACCTTCGAATAGTCGCGATCGTTCCAATCCCGGGCACAAGCGAGTACATGCAGTCCGACTCCCACGGTACTTGCCAAAACGCAAAGTCCTACAGCAAAGCGTCGAACGCTTGCCGGCAATTCTAAGTCCAGGCTTCCGCAGATACAGATTGTAAGGGGTATGTACGTCATCCACCCATAGTAAGTGGGGAATTTTGCCAGCAGGATCAGAGTGAGGCTGAACACCGGAACAAATATCAATCCAAACATCAATAGCGAACGCAACCGAAGAGAGCGCCTGCCGTAAAGAGCGGCCGCCAACAGCGCCGCAGATCCCAACGCCAGAAGTAAACTGAAATCCTTCGGCAGCATATTAGAATGTCGAAACTCTCCCTGGAGCAGGCCGGCAACGAACCCGAAGCCTTTTGACTGTGAATGAAGGACGTGGCCGAGAGCAACGTGATTGAAAACGGGGAATCCGAGAAAGTATTGCAGTACACCATGGCTAGTGAAAAACCCGATGAGACCGAGACCGCCAGCCACGCTACCGACAAAGAAAGCCAACATCTCACGCCAATATCTGGAGACCGTGAATGCAAGTAGTGTGCCCCCGAGCACAGCCTCCAGGGGCAATAATTGCAACCCGATCCAGGGTGATGCTGCTCCGGCGACAGTCAGCGCCGTCAAACGAAGTAGTGCCGACCGGAATGAGACACTCCAGAAGGCGAACGCCACGACGAGCATTCCCAAACAATCGTATCGGCCGCAACGATAGGAAAAAATGATGGAATAATCGCAGATCAACATCGATACCAGCAGGAGCCTCCACCGAGTCGATGACACGAGGCCGGTCCGTTCTGCTCCAGACCAAATCAATAACACCGTTATGGCCATATATACGAAGTTGATCGATCGAACGGACCGCATCGAAATGCCGAATACCTTCAGCCACGGAATGAGCAGCGCGGAGTGCGCGGGACCGTTGTAAAAATAGAATGAGGGTGCGTTCCCTCCACCTACCACCGAAGTGAATCCGAGCCCCGTTACGTAGTTCACGGCTGGATCCGCGTATAACACTTCGTCAAAAAATGGAAATGGGTAACGGTCGGCGGTGAACACATTGACCAACAAAAACAGGAACAAGATCAGAGCGACCCAAGCCCATTCCTGCTTCTCACTCATTGGATGGAGCTCCACAATATTCATTGTGCTTTGAAGGCCGGCATCAATGCTAACGTTGACGCCATCGCACGGCAGCTTACGCTAGATTCAAGAAGAGAAGGCGGCCTGGCTGGCGGTTGCGACTAGGAGGCGATCTGTGTTCCTTAGTTCGTTCTCAATCCAGCGGTATGTGACTTCGAGGCCTACTTCGAGCGAAATGGAGGGTTCCCATCCTAGAACATGGAGCAGACGCGAGTTGTCACTGTTGCGTCCGCGGACGCCCTGCGGTTTTGCAAGATCATAGCGCTTGACCAGGCGCTTACCAGCGATCGCCATTACTAAGTCGACCAGCCCATCAACGCTGATCATTGTTGACAAACCAAGATTCAAAGGTTCGTGATAGGTCGAGGCCATGAGTCGAACCAGCCCTTCAATGCAGTCATCAATGTACATGAAGGATCGAGTCTGCCTTCCATCGCCCCAGATTTCAATCTCATCACTATCGCCGGCCAAAGCAACCTTTCGACAAATCGCTGCCGGCGCTTTCTCCTTTCCTCCTTCGTAAGTACCGAGAGTTCCATACACGTTGTGAAAGCGAACGATTCGCGTATCGAGGCGATGATCGCGCTGGTAATAGCGACATAGCTCTTCAGTGAAGAGCTTCTCCCATCCATAGCCAGGCTCGGGATCTGCCGGGTACGCGTCTTCTTCCCGCAAAGGATTGATGTCGGTGTTCTTTTGTTTATAGCTCGCGTAGACGCAGGCCGACGACGAGAAGAGGAAGCGAGTTATGCCATTCAGCCGTGCAGCTTCGAGCATGTGCGTGTTAATGAGGATGTTGTTCTTGGCGATTTCGGCGTGCGAGGCACTGATGTACCCAATACCTCCCATGTCCGCAGCAAAATTGTAGACGTAGTCAATTTGGCCCCGTGTTGCCTGCAGACAACTATCGTATCTTCGCAAGTCAAGGATTTCGAACTCGTCTGCGCGGCTTGGCTCGTAGTCCGGCACTTTAAGGTCGACGCCGCGTACCCATTGTCCTTCATCTTTTAGCCGATTGACTAGATGGTGGCCGATGAACCCACCGGCACCTGTTACCAGAATTCTGAGTTGCTTTGCCATGATATCTTCCTTGTTTGAATGGTATGAAGAGTGTTAGATAAAAAGACGTGGCTTAGGAGAACTGGGCAAGAGTCCTACAAGCTCCAGAAAAACCAAACCGGCAGCTTTGGGTATTGAAACGAGGTAGCGTCGCCAAAGTCTTTGTGGCTCGGTCGACAAACGAAAAAGCCATTCCAGTCCGTTTTCTCGCATCCAGGCCGGCGCTTGACGGGTTTTGCCGCAGTTGAAATCAAATGCAGCGCCTACTCCCAGCATGACCTGAACTGAAAGCTGATTGCGATTGTGGTGCATCCATTTTTCCTGCTTAGGTGTGCTGAGCCCGACCCATAATACGTTCGGCGTGACCTCTTCCACGTAAGCTGCAAGCTGCCCTTGTTCTTCTTCTATAAGTGGGCGGAATGGAGGGCTGTAGGTTCCCGCCACTACAATGCCGTAGCGTTGGTGAAGGGAGTCCGCGAGGCGTTCTGCGATTCCGGGTCCGCCGCCATAAAAGAAATGACGATAAGTCGCTCCGGTGTCGCGGCAGAAAGTTTCCATTAGTTCTGGTCCATAGACTCTACGTTTGAGTGGATGCCGATGCCACCGGCCCAACCAGACGAGTGGCATTCCGTCGGGAACAACTAAGTCAGCGGAATCGAGTGCGCGTCGAAAATCGTCGTCAGCCCGTGACTCAGCGATCCCATGCATACCTGTAACGGCAATGTACCGTCCCTTTACGCCGCTTTGGATCCAGAGTTGGATCTGCGCAACGACTCCCGGGATCTGTACGGCATGCACCGGAACGCCCAGGACGCGAAAACTAGGCGGCGGTTCGAAGTGGCCGATTTCGCTTGAATCGGGTGTGCGTGTCAATTGCGGAGGCATAAATATTCATCAAAAGGTGGTAGTTTGCATTGGCGGCATAGCGATTTTCGTAAACTCGCCGGGCCGCCTTGCCCATAGCTGCCAACTCGGGCAAATGTCCCCAGGCCCATGCAACTTTCTTCGCGAGTGCGTCGGGATCGCCAGCCGCGAAATGCAGGCCAGTTACTTGGTCGTCCAGCATCTCTTGGATGGCTCCTACGAACGCACCCAGCACCGGTGTTCCACACGCAAAAGCCTCCGCGACAACCAGACCAAACGGCTCGTACCAAATACTCGGGACGACCAGGAACGCGGCCTTCTTTATCGCGTCGTACGCTTCATCACGCCTCAATTGGCCGGCAAAATGAACGCATTGAAGTTTCTTTCTTGCAACTTCTGCTTCGAGACGATGACGCATCGGTCCATCACCAGCAATTACCAGCGGAACCGCGGTCGGCAGACGCTCCCAGGCTTGCAAAAGCAGCAACAGGCCCTTTTCCGGCGAAAGACGTCCGAGAAAAAGAGCGTACTCTCCGGAATAGGATCGCTCGCCTGGATCCGGCTCGACAAAGTTAGGCTTGACGGAGATCTTGCTGGCTGGAAATCCAGCCTGTATAAACTTGTCTCTTACGAAACCACTGATCGCGATGTAGGCGTCTATCCGTCTATTCCAGGTCTGCCGTGAGCGGTGCGTTTTGAGCATGAGTGCAATCGCCCCGGACATCACGTGCGAGTCGCGGTAGCATCCGTATCGCACACCGCGCAGAAGACTATGTGTCACGCATTCCTCACAAGGCGCGCCGTCTCGATAAAAAGTCGCGGCAGGACACAAAAGCCTGTAGTTATGGAGTGTTTGGACGACAGGGACATCTTCTTCTTGACATACTTTGTACACGGAAGGCGACACCATCGCAAGAGTATTGTGGACATGAACAACATCCGGTCTGAAATGCCGGAGAATGGCGCGGACAGCGATCTTACTATCATTGGCTGAAACGATCCGGCTGATCAGGCCGAACCGTTGTCCGAAAGACAAGTCATCAATCTCATTATTACTGCGCTTATAGACGCTGACTCTGTGTCCATTCCGCTCCAGCAAAACGGTTTCTTGAGCGACTACAACATCCTCTCCACCTGGCTGCCGATAACTATTATGGATGATGAGAATATTCATAGTGACCGCTTGAATCCGGCTGGAAAGTCAGTAACAGGTCCGGCTGCAGCGCCTCATGCTGCGCCTGAACCCCGTAAGACGGCAGGGATTGTTTGCGCGAGGATCTTCACGTCAAGCCAGATCGACCATTCATCCAGGTATTGAAGATCAAGCTTCATCCAGTGGTCAAAACCGATATTGCTTCGTCCCCTGACTTGCCACAGACAAGTGATGCCGGGGCGCACGCTAAATCGCCGTCTTTGCCAGTCCTGGTCAAAACCTTCATAATCCCTCAAGGGCAGAGGCCGTGGACCTACCAGACTCATATCTCCCCGCAGCACGTTGAATAGCTGCGGCAGTTCGTCGACGCTGAGACGTCTTAGCAGCCGGCCAATCGGCGTCATTCGCGGATCGTTCCTGATCTTGAATACGGGTCCGGCAGCTTCGTTCAAAACCTCAAGCGCCGGCAGCATCTTCTCCGCATTCGGCACCATGGTGCGGAATTTGTAAATAAAAAAATGTCTCTTATTCCGTCCTATACGTTCCTGCCGGAACAAGATAGGGCCTCTTGAGGTCAGTTTGATCATCAGTGCGGCCACCACGAGAACGGGTGCAACAGCAACTAGGAGCACGAGAGATAGAGTCACATCCAGGATGCGCTTCAGCAAAACTGGCCATCCATCCAGTGGAGAAGAATATGCCGTGATCTGAGCCCTGCCATCAAGCTCCTCTGCGCGAGCACGGGCGATCTTCAAATCGAAAATCTCGGGATCGAAGCGCATGAAGATGCCGTGCTGCTCGCACAGGGCTGCGCTGCGCGACGAGTGTTCATAGAAAGACCGCAAGGGAAGATAGTTAGCGACCTCATCCACCACATTGCGCCGCAAATACTCCGAGAGGTCATCGAAGCTGCAGCACAGCGGATACGGTTTCTCCAGGCCGGAACCCTCATGCCATTCCCGGTCCACGAATCCAAGTACTCGATAACCCCACTCTGGTGTCGCATCCAGCCGGCGAGCGAACTCTATGGCACGCCGGTTTGTTCCCAAAATCAGTATGTACCGGAGATTACGGCCGCGCGCGCGGACGATCTCAAGACAACTTCGAATTAGCACCCTCGACCCTGCCACTAACACTGAAGCACAAATCCAAAATAGGAAGAGAAACCGGGGCGTAATCATGTTGATTCGAAACACCATCGCTACCAGTCCCAGGAAAAGAGCGGCGAGCGTGGTGGCGCAGGTGGCATTTGCAATCACGAAGCGCCGGCGAGCCTGCCGTTGAGATTGATATTGCCCGCAGAGCGAGAAAATGCCGTGCCATGCCAGGAGAATCAGACAAAAAGTCACAAAATTAATCAGCCTCACCCTCACCGACAGGAAAGCAGAAAGCGGTACCCCTCCACCTTGTTGGCGAACTTGTAGAACGGTGACGATTCCGAAAGCCCCAACCATGAGCCCGAGGTTAAACACCTTGAGCATGGCGAGATAGACGCGCCGTTTAGCTGTGTTCATAGTGGGCGATCCGGGATGGAAGATGGAAAGTGCCGGGCAGAAACCGCACCCGTTATCAGAGCCTGCGATAGACAAAGTCTGGAATGGGAAATGTTCTTCGGTTGAGGACTGCGCCTATAACCTCAATGTGAGCCTGGCGCAAGCTCTCCAAACCCTTCCGCGCTGTTTCCCGCCGGGTGGAATCTGCCTGGAGCACTACAACTACCCCGTCTGCAATCCGGCCCAAGGCAATGGCGTCCGCATAAAGATTCAGAGCCGGCGCATCAATCAGAATGAAGTCGAACTCTTCGCGTAATTCTTGCAAGCGTAGTTTAAGGCGGTCGGAATTCAGCAGGCTGGGCGACTCCGGTACCAGGGTTCCTCCAGAGAGTAGCCACAGATTCGATGGTTTCAGTTGCTTCGCGAAACTTCGTATACCACCTTCTCCGATTAGGGAGTCGGCCAAGCCTCTATCGTCGGTAACCCCCAGGAATCCGGGCAGAGAAGGAGTCCGGAAATTCGCGTCTACCAGACAGACCGAGCCGCTGGTATTTGCTGCCAAAGTACGAGCTGCCTCTACACAGATTCGGCTACAACCATCCCCCCGGTCGATTCCCGCGAAGACGATGGCGCGAAAGGGATTCGCGGATTGCCCCAAGAAAATCTGCTGAACAAGTTTGAGGCACTCTTCTTGCGCAACGCGATCGAAATCCGGCGAACCGCGATGGGTGTTGCGGTCCGCCTCGGAGACGGGAGACACAGTTTTGGCGGGCTCTCGACGCGGGGAACTGTCTCGCTGCGCTTCTCTGAGCGCCTGCATCAGCTCGAAATACTTACTCACGCCTGTTTTTCCCCTTCTCGTTCGGCAACTAATGCCCATCCGGAGTCGCCGAGCCGCGTGGCTGGAGGGCGTAAGTCTATTATAAAGGTGCACTTTCACGGGGTAAACCTTAAGATTAAACCACCCAGCGAGGTATCACAGCGACGATTGTACGTTCTTCCGACATCAGCGGCACTGGCCATCGTAATTACTTAGCAAGTCAGCGGCACGCGCATTTCCTCTTCGAGAGGCAGCCAGCAAAAGGATTTTAGCTTGCTCGCAATTCTGAGGCACGGTCGTTCCCTCAATATACAGGCGAGCAAGCTCGACTTCGGCATCGCTATTTTCGTTCTTCACCTGTGCCCAGAGCTGGGCGGGGTCACCTGTCTGCTCTAAGTCCCGTGGTGGGTGCTGCCGGAATTCTTGGGTCGGAGTCGACGAGACGATCTCGGGGCTTCCGGAAGCTTCATCGGCGGAGGTCTCCGGCGCCAATTTTGTGTTTTGTTCGCGTTCGCCGTTGACGCCCGCAAAAGTTGGGCTCGGATGATCGGTTGGCGCCGCGGAAGTAAGCTTGATTGCACCCATCTGCGAAGCCGCGCTGACGGCAAGTAAAGAATGAAGGCGGAGTGCCTCGGGGCTCCACCGGCCGCCAGTGAAACATAGGAGTAGCAACATAACGCCAACCGCAACCCGTCTTCGCCACCAAGGTTCCCGGGCTGGGGTGGGCTTGCTCGCGCGGCCGGGAATCAACTTGCGCTCCGCAGGTTCCTCGTCCCGGTCGTTAGCGCCTTCCACCTCGAAATACAGGTCATGCAGACACTCGCGAACCACTTCCTCCCGAATGCTTTTTTGTTTCAAAACGCAGCCCAATGAAAGGGCATTGAAGCAAATGTTGTTGATGTTTCGAGGAATCCCCTCGCTGTATTTTGCGATCAGCGCCCCAGCCTGCGGCGTGAAAAGCGGCGTCTTGAAGTCATAGCCTGCCACGCGAAGGCGGTGGCGCACATACAGGTGAGTTTCCTCTTCACTGAACGGGTGAAGTCGAGCGCAGATTGACATTCGCTGCCGGAGCTGAAGGAGGTGGGGTGATGCTAGTTTTTCGCGAAGCTGAGGTTGACCCGCAAGAATAATCTGCATCAGCTTGTAACTGGTGGTCTCGAAATTTGACAGCATTCGCAACCACTCAAGAGCGGAGTCTTCAAGATTTTGCGCTTCATCGATTACCACAACAACTCTCCGCCCGTGACGGGCCTCGGCCAATAACACACGGTTCAGCTGTTCGTGCATGCGGCCAGCATCTCCGCCATCGTCAACGACACCAAGATCGCGCAGCAGATCACGCAGCAGGGCTTTCGGGCTGCACAAAGTCTGGAATAGGAACACCGTCCGGGCTGAACCCTCCAGTTGCCTTAGAAGGTGAAACAGGGTCGTGGTTTTACCCATTCCGGGCTTGGCTATGAGGGACATGAAGCCCCGCCGGCTTCGGATTCCGTATGACAAAGAGGCCAATGCTTCGCTGTGACTCGCGCTCAAATAAAGATAGCCCGGGTCGGGCGTCACCCCGAAGGGTTGTTCTTTCAAGTTGTAATAGTCCAAGACCATTCGTGATCGCCTAAGCGGTCTGCTTCGGAACGCTGGCCAGTACCGGAATTCTGAGTACTTCGAGCACTTCCGCTGGAGTGCGCAGCGACGGGTTGAGGTACTCAGCGAGGAACGCCGCCCCCGTACTTAGAAACGCCGCCAGAACCACACCGCAGAGCAATACCAGGATCGGACCAATCAAGGGAAGGATGGGCAAGATCGGTGGAACTGCAATTGCCACATTCGCAATCCGCTTTTCATCCAAAGCATCGGAAGTGCGTTCTTGTTCTCTCTTCGAAAGATAAAGCAAATAGTTTGCTTCGTTGGCCCTGACCTCGCGAATCAGGTCCGCCTGCTTCAGAGCCTTTTGATCCAAGTCCACCATTTGCAGTTGCAAGCCGTGAATGCTGTATTCGAGTGCTCCCGCAGTCGCTTGGTGAAAAGCCAGATCGGCTAGCGTCTTGGCGATGTCTTCTCTCATTAATTCAAAAGTTGGATCCCGATCTGTGGTTTGATTGACGTACTGTTGCTTGGTCGCAGAAACTATGGCAGCCTGCGTTTCGGCGATTTCTTGGTCGGCTTCCTGTACCAGCGGATAGCTTGGTTCATATTTCATCATGAGCTGGGTTTTCTTAATTTCCGCAGCCAGGAGATTAGCCTGCAATTGTTGCAGCAGCGACTGGGCAGAGTCCGTCGACTGTTGAGCCAGAGAGCGGTCAGGGGTAACCTTAATGCGAGCCGTCTCGTCTTCGATTCGGTGTTTGTCTGCCGCAATAACTTGCCGAGCCGATTCGAGAGCGCCGACCGCATCGGCTACGTGCTGGGCCAAGTCTGTCCGTTGCACGTCAGGAGCCGCAACGCCTGTTGTTTTGGTAAAGTCGGCTAGACGCGCCTCCGAGTCTGCAAGGGCTTGCTGATATTTCTGGGTCTCTGTGGCAAAAAACGCGTACGATCCCTGCGGCCGGTGCACGGCGAGATGTCGTGCGAGGTACAACTTACTTAGCGTCTGCAAGACATTGTAGGCAAGCTGCGGGTTGGTCGACTTGTACGTGACTTGAATCAGATTGCTCTTCGACACGGCTGTGATGTCCAATTTGCTGCCTAAATGCTCCGTGGCCCGGGCAATATACCAAGCCTCATCTGCTCCCGGGTGTAAGAAGGCCGTAAATGACTCTCGCTCCCTTTTCTGAAGGTTATTGGCGGCCACGACCCCTTGCAGGAGATCCGGGCTCTTCAATAGCTCAACCTCGGAGCCGATGTCATAGTCTGATACTGAAGGAGACGACGCTTGTCCTTGCGTTGACTGTGACGTAACCGAGGGATCCAGACGCTGCTCATTTACAAGTATTTCCATGCTGGCCTTATGCGTGTTGTTCAGGACGAAGGCGGCCACCACGGTGCCAAGCATAACCCCGCAGAAAGTGAAAGCAAATACTCGCTTGCGGCGGAACAGCGGTGCCAGCAGATCTCGCAGGGTGGGGTCTGATTTCAGTCTCAACACACTCTCCGGGCTTGGCTCAGTCATTTCTTTGATCTCCTAACCACGTCATTGAGCTAAGAGAGTCGTCCCATTAAAGCTCAACCCACTACCCAGACCAAAAGCATAGGGAACATATTTTCTGAAATTAGCGATGAACTTATCAGGTACAAAAACCATGTCGCCGGCCCGAAGGTGGACATCCTCGTTAATGTTGTGTCCGTTTAGTAGTTGCTTTAAGTTGAGCTTCTTGACTTCCACCCAATCGGTGGATATGCGGCGAAGAAGGAACACTTGCGTCTTGGCTGTGGGCAAGAATCCGCCGGCGACGGCAATTCCCTCCGAAACCGTGGTATCGATGCGCAGTGGGTACTGGCCTGGCTTCCCAACCTGTCCATTCACCGTGAATTGCGGGGGTTGGAAGTTTGTAACGTCCACAGACACGATTGGGTTGTGCATTGTCGTCGAGTACGCCTTCGTCAGATTGTCCACAATTTGGGGAATCGTATTTCCCTTGACGTATAGAGTCCCGCCACCATTCGGAAGGGTGATAAAGCCGTCGGGCTGAACAGTCACCGACACAGTTTGGAGTTCAGGAATGAGCGGGAACGAAACCGCCAATATGTCACTGGGCATCACTTGATAACGAGGGTACCGCTCTTGGAAGGATGGCGGGGTCGAATTGTGGGCGCCAAGCGCTTGTGTGGCACTAACCTGGCGCGAATCCGATGGAGTCGTCTGCCCAAAGCTTGGCCCGCACACTGCTATTAGAACCAGAGCCAGCGTACTACCAGATGACTGTAGCCTCAGCATAATCGTCACTCCTGTATTGCTGACTTCGCGTGAAACCTACACTGCAAATGAGCGCCACGTGATCTGTCATTGCAGACTTCGCGATTAAGAACTGAGAGTCTCGAATATCGGAGTCAAGTAAAGCTAAGACATTGCGTGAGACGCTGCTTTCCTTTGGACAGCCAATCATTACATCATTCAGTCTGTTCCGCTGCGAGGTTAGGCACCGGGCTATTCGAATCCCTGATCTCGTGAACCGCCATGCGAGCGGACATAGCTTCGCTACCGTGGGTTAGCAGCCCGCTTTTCCACAAGTCGGCTCCGCACCACGTAGGCCCTCACAAACGAGGGGAGGAAGAGGGCAAGCAAGTAACGGTAGCACCCAATCTACACAAGACTGTTAATAGCTTATGAATGATTGATGAATTGTGTGGATGGAGCGAAAGGGAAAAGGCGCGCGCAGCGAGGCATTTCGCGCCGGCGTTTTCACAAAAATTAACGTTCCGTTCATAGTTCTGTAGCCGTAATCTAACATTACATGGTTTACAGTCGTTGACCAGACGACAAAGGCGACTCGACTCGGTTCGTTGGTTTCATCTCCGTGGGTCTCAATTGTTCTTGCGCAATGGCGTGGCTGTGCTGGGTACAAGCAAACCGTACCGTGGGAGGGTTTGTGCGGCTGTCTTTGCGCAGCACAGGGCTGCGAAAACCAACGGCAAAGTTGAGTGGAACCAGATACAAATCTCCAGGAGCGGAAGATCGCCGGTGTGGGTAGGCTCATGTACGTTAGTGAAGCTAGGAAAAGGTTCGATTATCGAAAGGAGGTTTTACCAACCAGGACACGCATCCCTGTCATCTGCATTGCAGAGCGCGAATCGACTTTCGGAAGACTGGCAATGGACCACTTGGGGCGCGAGGGTTTTGCCGTCCGTACGCTTTCGATAGAGGCTGACGTGATTCAACGGTTGGAGCAACTCCGTCCGTCCTTGGTCATCATTGAAATGACGATGCCGAGGGGACGCGCGCTAGAGTTGTGCCGTGGAATTCGCCGAGTGCAGTCTCTTGCACGGACTGCGGTGACCCTTCTTGCGATTAACGACTCCGAGGAAGAGCGCGTTCTCGGACTGGAGTCTGGTGCGGACGACTACATTGCGAAATCGGCTAGCGGGCGCGAAGTCGTAGCACGAGTGCGGGCTGTGATGCGTCGCGTCGCGCGTGAGGAGCTTCAGTCTGGGATGCCCCACATTGGGCCCCCCCTTATTGATTCTTTGGTCGGAACACCGAGTCCAACGATGCGGATGGGAGACATTGAGATCGATCCTGCTGCCATGAAGATTTCGGTCCGAGGTAGTGACGTCGTGACCACGAACCTGGAGTTTCGCTTGCTCTACTATCTTGCACACAATCAGGCCCGCGTGTTCACCCGCGACCAACTGCTGGACGCGGTTTGGGAGGCCCAACATGTGGAACTGCGCAGTGTCGACGCGTGCGTGCAGCGTCTTCGCCGGAAGATTGAACCGGATCCATTGCGCCCGACCTATCTGAGAACCATACGCGGAGCGGGTTACTGTTTGCAGGCTGCCTAGGCGGAGGTCGCGCGTTGCAATCTCGTCGGCTTCCTTTCTCCCATGACTCCACGGGCCACAAAAGATAAACGCCGCCAGAGAGGCACTGCTGCCATTGGGCAGAGGACCATGCCGGTTCCGCGTCGGTGGACGCTCGCGGCCTGTATCCTGCTTGCCGTGGTGACCGTGTCGTTGTACAGCCCGGTGATTCGGCATCCTTTCACGAACTTCGACGACCCGAATTATGTAACGGAGAACCAGAGGGTTCGGGCAGGCTTAAGCTGGCATACTGTCGCCTGGGCTTTGACTGCAACGGAGCAGGGCAACTGGCATCCTCTAACTTGGATTTCGCACGCTCTCGATTGCCAGTTATATGGGATGGATGCCGGCGGCCATCACGTCAGCAGCGTACTCTTGCATGCTCTCAATGCGGTGTTGCTGTTTTTGCTGTTGGCGCAGGTGACCGGGTTAACGGTACGCAGTGCCTTGGTGGCGGCGCTGTTTGCCCTGCATCCTTTAAACGTGGAATCTGTGGCTTGGATTGCTGAGCGCAAGAACGTCCTTAGTATGTGTTTCTTTCTGCTCGCGCTCGGAGCCTATGGATGGTATGCCCGGCAACCCGATTGGAAACGTTACGCAGGGGTAGCGGTGCTGTTTGCCCTCGGCCTGGCGTCGAAGCCGATGGTGATTACGCTGCCCTTCGTGCTGTTATTGCTGGATTACTGGCCGTTGGGCCGCGTACGGGGATGGGCGGAACCCTCGACGGCTTTTCCTGTTCCGCAGACGACCTGGGCACGGTTGTTGGCGGAAAAGGTGCCACTCCTGGCGCTAGCGATAGCCAGCGCGATCATCACTGTGATCGCTCAGCAATCCAGCCATGCAGTCATACCGTTCAGCGATTTGCCTTTTCAGGCACGTGCGCAAAATGCCCTCTACTCGTATGCGATGTACGTGTTCAAGCTCTTTTGGCCGGTCCGTCTTGCGGTGCTCTATCCGCATCCCCTGGATGGATTGAAGTTCGCGCAGGTCGCCCTCTCCGCGCTCTTCCTGCTCACGGTCAGCGCCTTCGTGTGGCGGGAACGGGTCCGTCGCCCGTATTTGGTGACGGGATGGCTTTGGTTTCTGGGCACGTTGGTGCCAGTAATCGGACTTATTCAAGTGGGTGCGCAAGGAATGGCGGATCGATACGCTTACCTGCCGAGCATTGGTTTGTTTTTGATGCTGGTGTGGAGAGGCTCCGATTGGGCTGAGGAACGCTTCCTGAATCCCCGGATAACCGCGCCAGTCGCTGTAACCGTTTTGGTCGTGTTGGGGGTCCTGACTTTCCGCCAAATCGGCTACTGGCGGAGCAGTTACGACCTCTGGGCGCACACGTTGAAGGTCACCCGCGACAATTTCGTCGCCGATGAGAAAATGGGAGATTGGCTCCTGACGCAAGGCCGGCCCGAGGCTCTGGACTACTACGAGGCCGCGACCAAAATCGCGCCATTGAATCCTGCAATCCACGGGAAACTGGCTTCCGAACTGCAGGATCACGGGGATCTGCAGGGTGCGATACGGGAATACAATATCGTCCTGCGCGCGGATCCCGACGCTGCGATACAGGCCTACACTTACGCCAGCCTCGGTGTCATCTACCGGGAACTGGGGGATTACCCAAAGGCGCGCGAAGCCTCAGAGCGTGCGTTACGCCTCGATTCGGACGCCGTCCATAAGACGATTCGGCAGATTTCGCAGGGAGTCACCGCCAGCCCCGACGCGCCGGGCTATTTCCAGCTTGGACTCTTGCTGGAGGGCGCGGGTCAGGCTACGGAGGCGCGATCAGCTTACAAACAAGCGCTCCGGCTTAACCCGGAATACGACCCAGCACGAAAAGCGTTGGAAACCTTAGGAGCGGGCAAGCAATAGCTGGTTACGTGGTCCATTCTCCCCTGACGCCGGTGCGCCCGAAACATAAGCGCCCGGCAAGCGCGACCACACCTCGTGGCAGGACAAAGAGGTACGGCTGCCCGTGGGCAAAGGACCGGATCGGCTTCGCATTGGTGGAATCTTGCAATCTGCCTCCTGCTAGCCGTGGTGATTCTCTTGCTATGTAGCGAGGACGCGGATACCATCCATCAAGTGCCTCGGTGACGCTCCGAGGCTGTCGCTTTGTAACATTTCTTTAATACTCCGGTCGTTGTTATTTAACAAAGAGAGTCTATCCTCCTAGGATTGTAGTTACGGCCTGATCTTCGTTCCCCTTGTTCGTCATTCACAACCATCAACTCAATCCAATGGAGGAACGTCAATGCATGTCACACGTAGTTTCGCTTCCTTTCTGGTTTTGCTTCTGCTTGGCGCATTCACCGGGCAAGCTTTTTCATCCACAGTCGCCGTCGGCAGCTGCCAATCCATTCTCAATTACGCCACCATTCAAGAGGCCGTAAATGCCGTCCCCGCCGGAGGCACAATTAGGGTTTGCCCTGGCACTTACCATGAACAGGTGGTGATCAACAAGGAACTTACTCTGGAAGGGTATGAGTACGTGTTTGCTGATGCGGTCTTGATTGTCCCTCCCACAACAGGCTTGGTCCAGAACACGACTGATGTGGATACGGGCAATCCCATTGCGGCGCAGCTCCTGGTACAGAATACATCTGGCCCAGTCTCAATCAGCGGTCTCACAGTCGACGGTACAGGGAATCTGGTCGCTACCTGCGGTCTTGACCTGCAAGGAATCCTGTTCCAGAACGCATCGGGTAAGGTGAATCACGTCGCCGTCCGTAACCAAACACCCCAGCCCGGCTACGGAGGTTGCCAGATTGGGGAATCAATCAACGTGCAGACGGCCAGCGGCCAGACGTCCACAGTGACCGTCGAAAATAGTTCAGTTCACAATTACAACAAGAACGGAATTACAGGAAATGATACGGGCACGACGCTGACCGTCACCGGGAATTACGTTCAGGGAGCCGGCGTGGTTCCGGTGCCGGGTGCAGCACAGAACGGCATCCAACTTGGTTTCGGCGCCACGGGAAAAATCATGGCCAACACCGTGATCGACAATATCTATGGGGATCCGACGGTTGCGGCCTCAGCCGATATTTTGCTCTACGACGCCGCAGAAAATGGCGGAATCACGGTCTCCACTAACACAGTCGGCAACAGCCAGATTCCCATCGCCCTTTATACCCTAGGTGACGATGGCGCGAACTTAGGTGATGGCGTCACCGTTACCAGCAACAAGGTTTTTGGCACGTCGACATACGATGCCATCGATGTCTGCACGAACGGTAATACGGTCAAGAGCAACACCATCCTCAATAGCGCTGAGTCCGGCGTGCATTTGGACGGCTCCTGCGGCGCTTCCTTCGGCGGAGCGACAGGCAACAACAACATCGTAACCGGAAATACCATCGTGGAAAGTGCATGCGGCGGCATTCTCTCCGACCCCGGCACAACCGGCAACACCACCACTCCTAACACTTATTACAGCGTGCCAGTCACAATGGCCGGCTTCTGCACCGACCCACAAGCTCAGATACAAGGGCACACTCACGCTAAGGCTGCGCGTAAGTTCAGCCCAGCGAGATAGGCCCGAGCAACACAAAACGTCGCAACGAGAAAAAACGACGGGAATCTGAATTCCAGGTTCCCGACGTCCTGATGAAGCGCCGACTTTGCGTACTTACTGCGGCTGACGAGCGGCGCTGGTAGCTACCGTGAGCATCCGCAGCTCGTGCTCCATCCATTCCAGGTTCGTGCTGTATGGGAAAGCCGCCTTGAACTCGGGTATCGTCTTATAAAAAGCGAAAGCTGTGCCCGGTGGAACCGCCGCACGTAATTTTGCTTTGATCGCCGTGGGTGTGTCGGTCTCAAACGTATTCTGCTGCATGCGGAATTTCTTCGCCTGAATCTTCGGCAGCCAGTCAAGCGTCTCCACGGTCGCCGCTTTCTCTAAGAATTCCGGTTTCAGGTAGTCCGCCCGTTCGTCCTCCGGCACAACGGGAGAAGTTGCGATCCAGTCCGGCCAATCGCCCCATGGATCCAGCACATCGAGCACCTTAATCCGCGGATCGACGGCCGAAGCCAGGATCGCGATGGTGGCTCCGGTGCCTTGTCCGAACATGCCCACCCGGTTCATGTCCAGGTCGCCGCGAGCCTCCAGATAATACAGCACCATTTGCACGTCGTGCGCCGTCGTGCCCAGGCTCTCCTGCAGATCGCTGACGAACCACTCCCGCATCGGCCGGTCGTGATAGCGATGTCCCGTGAGCGCGCAAACAAAGCCCACGGCGGCAAAGCCGTCCTTGGTCAGGGCCGTATCGAAGATTTCATTCTTGTAGGGATCCGTGTCCGTGGGAAAGCCATATAGATTCAAGATCACCGGAGGCTTCTTCACGCCCCTGGGCTTCAGCACATAGACGTCGAGCGGATCGCCCCATCGCCACTGTAACTGGAGCAATTCCAGGGTGTACCCAGGGTGGGAGTCATCGACAAGGTCGACCGGCGAAGCCGGTATCAGATGGCTGCCGCTCAACGAAGGCGTGGTCCAATCCTCGGTCACGTCCTTAAA